>Ga0268356_10250_pt1 | contig 121745 bp, 155 predicted proteins | sample BioMet10_FD_194415 | JGI IMG/M metagenome (GOLD analysis project Ga0268356, IMG submission 194415) | Sewage microbial communities from Oakland, California, United States - Biofuel 10 (PacBio Assembly) | ecosystem: Engineered > Wastewater > Sewage > Unclassified | place: USA: California...
GCTCCCTGCACGAATTCCCTGCAGGCTTCAACTCTTGATGTAAGAAACCTGCAGTCAGGAACCTACTGGATCCGTGTGAAAGCGAGCGCAGACGATGCAGTAGGAGACGAAGCGATCACTGCAACGGGAATTGATATAGGAACTGCAGGAAAATCCTATATCAAACTTGAATAATTTTTTTATACCGACCTGCCAGAGAACCCGATCTTCACTGATTTTTCAGTTATGTGACGGTGACTTCGTTGAGTCGGCCGCCCCGCCCCCCACCGTCCGGCCGCTGAAAAATCGCCGGGTCCTGTTCTTTTACATCCCTGATGCAGACCCAGAGAATGGCAAAGAATACGGCAAACTTGACCGTGTAAAAGATAAACGAAAACGACGGCAGGGAATTGTCGAGAACCGTATAGTACAGCCTGGGATCGGCACCGAACGTCAGCGGACCGTAGACGATTTTGAAAAGAACCGGCGTCTCCAGATAGATGACTGCCTGCGCAAGGTAAAAGAGCAGGATCCTTCGCCGCGAATGTACCAGGATGAGGGCTAAAAACGGCGTGAGCCAGATCAGGTAGCACGCACTAAAAACCTTGTTTATCAGGACAAACAAGAGGAGGGCCGCAAATACCAGGTACACAAGCGTGAGCGGCTGGCCGTCAAGATACCGGAAATACCAGTAAAGCAGGACGAGTTCCCCTGCAACAAGGAGTACAAAGGACCACGTATCAAACGGGGAGACATGGAAGATAAACGAGGAGATCGTATCCAGGTAATAGACCAGACTATGGATCTCGACAGATCGGGTAAAATGGGACTGGTACGTTTTCAGGAAACCGGACATGCTTACGAACATAACCGGGACAACGACAACCGCGGTCAAGAGGACCGACAGGAGCAACGGTTTTTTCATGGTTCTCGCGCCGCTTCCGTTTTTGTGGGCATAGACCAGGTAATACGGGAAAACATAAAGCTGCGAACCATTTCATCAGCATCGATACCGTGGCCGAAAGACAGGATGCGACCTGCCTGCGAAAGAGAAAGAGCCAGAGGGAGAAATACCATCAGAAACGTCGGCAGGGCGTCGAATGTAATAGGGACAAAAAAGGCAGCGCCGATCCCCGTGGCATACAGCAGGCCGCAGAGAAATGCCTTTTCCTTCCCGAAAAAACCGTTCGGCAAGAGAATATACGCACAAGAGCGTCGCAATATCGCAGAGGATCATGAGCGATGAAAACGAGAACATATACCCCGTTGCATTCTCCAGGCTGAATGCCGGGATCAATGCCAGAAAGACCGGGACGAAAAAGAGCTGTGGATAGGGAACATAATAGCCCGCGTACGGGACATGGCCGTAAAATACTGCCGTTGCATACCAGTGATAGAGATACAGGTCCCCGGTGATTGTTTCAAAGGAAATGTTGGGAAGCATGCCGGCAAAAAAGACGACTGCCATCACAAGGACGGTAAGGAGGGCCAGGGAAATAACCTCCCGGTCATACAGGAGTTTTTTGAAATGGGCGGCGACCGTCTCACCGTCCTTGAGTGAGGTATCGGAGGAGACCGGTCTCGGGGCCGGGGGTATAGTTGCTCCAAGATCCGTACGCAAGCCCCATATGCCGAGGAGAAGAATTGTCGGGATGCCGATCGGGAGGCACCACCCGGTCCCGCCGTGCAGGAAGAGGCCGAACCGGACGATATCGGCGATCAGGAAGAAAAGGCCTGCCACAACGGTGAGACCGGCGGCCCGTTTTACATAGCTATCTTCCCTCTGCCAGAGTGCAACGGCATTGAGGATCAGGGCAGCAATAAGGAGGAGGACCGCACCTCCCCAGACAAGAACTGCGAACGCGTCGCTGCCAGATGCAATCCCTTGGGACAGGACAGAATACAGGTCTGTGGAAAACGAGACCTGGTGATCGCCGATGACTGCGTGCTGGTACCGTACCAGTCCCCACTGTATGCCATATGCTGTCCAGGCTCCCGTTCCGGTACTATAGATATTGACGGGCACAAGAAGGGCAAGCGATGTGAGAATGAACAAAAGATTCCTGGGTTTTGTCATTGCCGGATACCAGAAGCGTACTCTGGGATCGCTATTCAACGTATCTGACATGCGGCCGGAACCTTTTGTACCGGACCGCCGTTATATTCACTCACGGTACGTCCGGCAGGTACGAATCCGATTCAGATAAAAGCCTGAAAACGAGAAAATGCGAGAAGCAGGAGTCGAACCTGCGAACCCCTTCGGGAACGGATCTTGAGTCCGCCTCTGTTGGCCACTTAGATATTCTCGCGTTTTTTTGTGGGAGTATGTTGGCGACGGGAATACATAAGGCAATTGATTGGCAAAAGGATGGTTCTGTCCCGCAAGGATAATCACTGCTCCGGGCCCAGTATACCGGACAGACAATGTCAATTCCCACAGGACTTACCGGCCTGCAGGAATCGGTCCGGCAGAGCAGGTACCGCGATTATTTAGTGACCCTCCCGCTCATTGCATTCTTCCTCACCCTGACCGTTCTCTCGTTTGTTATTGACGATCCCGGGACCGTGGGGAGACTTCCTTTCAGCCGGGGGAATGGTCGCCCCGTTCGTGATCCTCGCCCTCCTCGCGTACCTGGGGGAGAAGAGCCGGTGGGGACGGTGTTTCGCCATTCTCTGGCTTCTCGGCCTCCTTACCGGCATTGTCCTTATCTCGTTCCTTTTAATCCTCGGACCGGCCGGGGCGCTCTCGTCAGACCCTGACGCTGTCGATGCATGGGTACAGTCACTCCCGCCAGCGACGGTCGCAACAGCCCTGTTTGCACCGCTCTGCGCCGGGCTTGTGAGCCTTGTCGGGTTCTCGCGCCGGTTCAGGGGACTGCTCGCCCGGATCCTCCCGATCGATCCTGACTCGTTTATTCATACGATCGCCCTTGTGACGGTTCTTGCCCTCATCCTCCTGCCCCTTGTCCCGCTCGCGGCTACCGGCAACGCCCCGTTCCTTGACGCAGATTTCCAGGACGTCCTCGGGATCGGGACGGAAGCACCCGGCTCATCGGTAAATCTCGACACTTTCACTCTGATCTGGACGGTTATCGGGTCGTTTTTCCTGGTCGGGCTCTGGGTGCGCCGGGATATGCGGGGAACGCTTGACCGGCTCGGTCTTGTCCGGCCCACGCTCCGCCAGGTACTCCTGGCACTCATTCTCGGAGTCGTAATGGTCGGGATTTTCCAGGGGGTTGATTACCTTCTGACGGAATTCTTTGCCGCATCGGGAATAACGGTAACCGACGAGAACCTGGTCGGGAACCTCTTTGCCGCATCGTTTACCCCGCTCGCCGCGGTGGTTGCCTCGATCTCGGCCGGGCTCGGGGAAGAACTTGCGATCCGCGGTGTCATCCAGCCGCGCTTCGGGCTCCTGCTCTCGGCGCTTGTCTTTGCATCGCTCCACGCGTACCAGTATGCATGGGACGGCGTGATCGGCGTGCTCCTTGCCGGCCTCTGTTTCGGCCTGATCCGGAAGTACAGCAACACCTCAACGAGTGCCATCTGCCACGGTACGTACGACCTCGTTCTCTTTGCACTCGTCATGGCAGGATTCACCGCGATCTGATCCGGAAAAAGCGGGATCTTCTGTACAGCCTGTGCTGTGTTTCCGGTCCGGTTCCTTTTCCCGCACGAAAAGAAGAAATCCAAAATTTTTTTCCAACCGAAAAAATGTGCCGGCTCCGGACGATCACGGATTTTTTTAAAAATCCGGAACCGCCCGAAAATTCACGTCGGTATCGGGAAAATATTGCCGGTTGTACACCCGGATACCGGGTAATTACCCGGTATCCGGGTAGTTAATTGACAACCGTTTTTTGGGCCAAAAATTTTTTTGCCGGAATTTTTTTGGTTCGGGATCGTTCTGCGATCAGATTCCGGATATTCTTTCTTGGGAAACGTGCGGGAACTCCAGCCAAAACAGAACCAGGAAAATAAGACCCGGAAAAAATATCCCTGTCAAGCCGGGTCACATGAAATCCGCAAGGCCCAGCTGTTCCTGCTTCTCCTCGCCAAACGTGGACTCGATGTTGAGGTCGAGCACCTCGACCCGCTGCCGGTGTGTACTCGGAGACCTTGTATTTCTGCACCATCTTCTTTGACACTTCGAGGTACTTCTTCACCTGAGCCCTCGTGCACGGTCGGGATGATGTTACCGTTGCAGATGCCTTTGCCCTTGAATTTCGTGCACTTCCCGGCAAGCGGCATCCGACGGTAACTCGTGTTGCACTTGGTGCACCGGAACTTCTGCTTGGAGAACGCGGAGAGGTTGCCCATCAGGTCGCGTATGAAGTGGGTGTTTAACACCCGTTCAGCCACATCGTCCGCGTCCACAGCACGGATCTTCTCCGCGAGATCGAGTTCCGCTTCGAGTTTCTCGGTCATCGTCTTGAGCTGCGTGTACGTGGATTCCAGGGGACCCGACGATATGTCAGAAGTGTCGTGCGTGAAGAGGAACCCTTCGAGCTGCTGAGGAGTCCCGATCCGCCGTTCGACCCGGTCGATAAGCGGCTCGACATCCTTGGCTTTCGCGTACTTTCAGGCCGGCCTCGTAGAGTTCGAGCGGGTAGCCTTTCCCCACATCCACGTTCAGGGCCTCCTTATCGATCTCCGATGGATCGATCCGGCTGGTGAGCACAAGCGGCGCATCCATCGTCCCGCCCGCGGTTCTGGGGAAGGAATGACTTCGAGAAGTTCAACAGCCCGTCCATGAGGAGCATTACGCAGTCCTCATCGCCATCGCACTGGCCGGTGAAGATGCCGTTTGCAACAAGGGTATGATCTTCGGCAACAGTCGAGGCAGTACACCCGGTCTTCGAGAGTTGCAATGGTCTCGACTTTCGCAATCCTCTCGGTGATGACGGCATTTCCCTCAAAGACCGGACAGGATCGCCGACTTCGATCTCAACAGCCCGGATCTTCCGCAGGTAGCCGACGTCCCAGACGATCATCGCATGGTCCGGGGTGACGGTGAGCTGCCGGTTCCGGGTTGTCGTGAACCGGATCAGGTTTGCCGGTGAACGGTGGATGGAAACCGAAGTGATCTTTCCTCAGGTGCATCGTGCCCGAGGTGTCGACCGTGCGGGTGTAGTAGGGCCGGATCGGGGTCGGAGTAATAGGTCCCGAGCCGGTCGATACCAGGGCTGGCTGATGTCGAAATTCTCCATCACGAATTTGCGGATGGGGACTTTTATCCACTTCTTCCCATCAGTCACCTCGATCACGGTGTCCCCGAAGAAGCAGTTCCGGCGCTTGGCCGCATGGAAAAACGGGTGGGCGTACCCGACATTTGCTCTCGTAAACCCGATCACCCGGGCGAGCACCCCGGCGCTCGTGTGCGGTGCAAGGCCAATCACGAGCTGCCCGACGAGGTCGTCACGGGTCTTACGTTGTAAAACGCGGGCAGGCCGTAGAACTTTACCAGCTCATCGTCATCGACGAACTGCGCGATCTTGATCATGTAATCCGCACAGGAGTCGGAGAGGAGAATATCCTGCGGGTGGAGCTCGATCACCTGCGACCCGTTCTGGAGGTCGTAGCCGTTGATATCCGTAAGGTACCCGAGCGACCGGAGTTTTTCGACCGGCACCTTCACCTCGTCCGGCCGGATATGGGTGAGCGGGAGGTCGATCATGTCGAAACGGGTCGTTCCGTCCTTGAAAGACATAGATATCCTGAACGGCACGGAGGATGCCCTTTTCCATTGCCTCGACCGTCTTCTCACGTGAGATAACTCCCTTGACACCCTTGACGAGCGCAACACTGTCCTTTTTGATCCCGAGCCGCTCCATGGATCTGGCATACTCGGCCTTGACATTCAGGGCGATCCTCTGGCTGCACGGTGGCCGGGACATCGCAGTTCGGCAGCGGTCGGTCGCAAGCTCGTGGCCGCACTTCGGGCAGGTATAGACCGGCACCGTGTGCAGCTGGCATTTCGGGCAGCGGTTCAGGTACGTGATCTCGCCGCATCCGGGGCAGCGCCGGCGGCCTACTTCTATTTCGATGACACCGCCCTCTTTCTGGAAATCGATCGCGGTAGCTGTCGCATCCGATTCTTCGGTATGGCTCGACGCTTCCTGAAACGATCTCCGGGCCCCGCCGGACTCCCCAAGAGGGAAAAGGGCATGGGGCGGCGGGCTCATCTTCCGCGGCTTGGACTTGCCGGGCCGGCCCATCCTCCCACCGATCCGGATCCCGGACCGTGACCGGAGCGCAAGGCCGCTCACGTGCATGACAAGGTCGAGCTGCGCTGCATCGGCAGGCACCGTGCTCCACGTATCGCGTTTCTTTAAGTGCTCGTCAAGTCCGAGGCAGGCAGCAAACGATTTCCAGCCCCGGATCCGGATCATCCCGCCGCTTACCTTATGAGGGATGAGGAGGATCTCCAGCGGGTCTTTTATTTCAGGTGACAGCGGGAGGACAAGGGCAGTCCTCCTTCGATCTTCCCGTCCCGTGCTACCGTATCGGCAATGAGCCGGATCTGGTCGCAGGAGATATCGTCCCAGAACCATGTCCATGCAGGGTGGAGATAGCTGCCGGTCTCCCTTGCAAGGGCCAGGGCCTCCTCCTCGCCCTGCGGCGGTTTTGTCCCGGGTTTCTGGTCGAGCAGCCACCACTCTTCGCAGTAGCCGGCGGGAACAAGTGGGTGGTTGTTTTCCAGAAAATCCCCGTACGCGATCAGGATCTCCCCGACGTCCAGCACCCGCTCCACTTTTCCTTCGAGCGCAATCGCAGGTCTTCTCGTCATCGATCCGGACAACATCCCCCTCCTTTAAGACGGACCTGTGGGGCCTTCGATCGTATCCACCGGAACAACTCCGCAGGCTTTGCCCGGCCGTTCGAGTTTCATCTGGGTGCCGACCGCAAGGAATTCCCCGAGGATGTACAAGGTCGCCGGGTTGAAGCCGGCCGTTGCAAACCCGGTGTTGCGCGAACGCCCGTACCGGAGCCGGAAGCCTCCCTTCCTCATCGGGTACGAAAAGACCGGCCTTCCCCCGATGAGATCGCGGAGGTACTTTGTCGAGCGGTTTGATGCCTGGGGCAGTGGGACTCGGTATCGGCCGCAGGCTTTCCCTGCACCGGCGATGAGCTTGTCCAGCCAGTCCCACCCCTGCATCTGCATCTTCTCGACCTTGCTCTTGAGCTTGCGGGCCTTTCCTGCGATCCCCTCGGCAAGGACAAGCGCCATCCCGCCCCGGACGGCATTTGTCTCAACCCGGGGGAGGTTCCGGTGCCCCGAGACCTCCTCCTTTTCCGTTGCTTCGCCATCGATACAGACCGGGCAGTTCTCCACGATCAGCCGGATCTCGGCTTCGCTCGGGAGATACTGGAGGCTCATGATCGTGTTGTACTGCCGGATCTCCTCGATGTACCGCTCGACCTCTTCGGGACGGGGACGGTAGCGGCCGATCCCGAGCTTCGCCCGCACGTAATCACCGACAAGCACCGACAATGCCTGTGCCGTCCCGCCCGCGCTCCGGATAGGGCCGGCGTAATAGATCATCAGGTACGTGGTACCGTCGTCGTTCTTGCCAAGCCCGATCTTTGCAATGCCTTCTGTAGGGGCCGAGACCACGCCTTCGGTTAAAAGCGCCATCGCGGTCCGGATGGAATGGTCGAGGATCTCGTCGTTGTTCTTTTCCCCGAACATTTTTGCGACAAAGTCGTCGCCGATACGGAGCGCCACTTCCTCACGGGACATCTTGGTTTCGAGTTCCCGGATCCGGGCCGCCACCCCTTTGATCCCCACGAGCACTTCGACCCGGTCGGCAAGGTCGCTTGCAATCGGGATCTCGAACTTCGGTGCTCGGGTCGAGGCCCTCGCGCCGCGCCTCCGCCGCAATAGAGATCGCCCGGGAGAGCTCGTCCATGAGAGATTTCCCGTAGGCTTCCATCATCGGGGAGAGCTTGAGCATACTGCTAGTTTTGGCAGCACGAAAATTTATAGTGTGGTATCCGGGGATACTGCCGGAAAAAAAGGAGGGGCCCTGCTGGTCAGTTATGCTTTTTTATCGTCGTGGATTTTTTCAAGCATGGGGGCAAGGCCGGTCTCGCCCATCTGCCAGAGGGTGAGGGTTGCACACGATCGGAGGATCTCGTCTGCATCGGAAAGGTGCCGGGTGAGCGGGGCGACTGCGGGCTTTCCGATCCGGCAGAGCGCCTTGGAGAGGTACCCCCGCAGTTCCCTGTCATCGCATGCCATCGCATCGATGAGGGGTTCTACCGCCGCTTCCCCGAGCTCGCCGAGAGCTGACGGCCGAATAGCGCCGGAATTCGCGATCGGGATTCTCTTTCATGGCCGCAATGAGCGGGGCAATTATCGGGGTGCCGACCTTTGCAAGGGCAACCGAACGGTACCAGCGGCGCTCATCCTCCGTTGCTTCGGCAAGAGACCGGATCAGGGGCTGCACCGCATCGGGACCGATCCCGGCAAGCGCGAGGACCGCGTTATGCCGGTTGTCGATCGCAGGGTCATCGAGCCGGCCGATAAGCGCGGCAATACTCTCCTTGTTGGTATCCGGAGTATCAGGCGTCATGGGGGTTCCCGTACCGTCCATATTTCGTCCCGGCAGTTCATCTCCTTTGTTATCCGACTCTCTCCCGCACCTTCGGATAACACCTCGTGTCGTCCCGGTCGGTTCAGGCAAACCCGAGCCATGCCGGGATAAAGAGGATACAGAAGAACCCGGCCATCAGGGCAAGCCCGAGCGGGATGCCGACCCGTGCCCATTCCTTGCTCGTGATCCCCATCTTTCCCGCGGCAATGATGTTGGGGATGTTTCCCTGGATGAGCATCCCACCGGAGATGAGGAGGCCCATCAGTGCGCTGGTGATCTGGGTGAGCGAGAGCGAGGGGTTGATCTCGGCCGCGGCAAGGGTCGCGTTATCGAGCACCGCCGAGACCATGTTGACCCAGTAGAGCCCCGCGGAAGGGATCATGTCGATGTAGCCGGCAACGAGGGGCTTGAAACCGCTGCCGAGAAACGTCAGCGCCATGATAAAGAGGTAGACTTTACCGGCCCGGATGACAACCTCGCTCAACTCCTCGCGCTCGACCGTGCATTTCAGGTTGGACTCATCGGTTTTGCGTTTCTTGAGCGCGATCAGGCCGAGGACTCCCAAGAGGATCACGGCCGGGACAAGGTAGATCCCGATCGTATCGATCAAGAACGAAAACCCTGCGTGGTAGGGATCGCCAGATAACTTGGAGATCACGATAGTGGTCAAGGGTTCTCCGAGCGGCGTGAGCCCGGCGCCAAGGCCGATTGCAAAACAGGCGATCACCGTGATCTCTATTTTGCCCTCCTTGGGGAGTGGCATGGAATTGACAATCTCGATTAAGATGATCGCAGCGAGGATGGCGGAGATGACGCTTGCGACAAGCCCCAGAACAATGATGAGCAGGGGGACGATTACCTTGAGGGAGAACGACTCGACCATTTTATTGATTGCGCTCTCCATCTGGTGGTGGAAGCAGTAGATCAAAATCCCCACGACAAGGACGATCTGTACGATCCCGATGGGAATGCCGCCGACCGATGCGATATTGAGCGGGCTTGTAAGTGCTTCGATAACGATATCGGCAGTCCAGCCGGTGGTTTCCCCGTCCATGGTGGTAAACCCAGCAAGGGTCAGCGCCGCGACACCGCAGACAAATAAAAAGACCTCGAGGTTCTCTTCGATCTTTTTGACGGCGAACGGAAGGACAAGGACGGTACAGAAGATAACAAACAGGCCCAGCGTTACGAAAAGTTCCACGCGATCACTCCACGATTATCGGTTCCGGTAAAAAAAGGAAACCACATGCGTGCTGTACATGTCTGCCGCCCGGAGGATAAGTCCTTTCGTTGACCGGGCTGTCTAAAAAAGGGTTTTAAAATTCGGTCGCGACCGCGATGCATTCCGCAAGCGTCCCGATCCGGGCCTTCCCCCCGCACATGTTGGGCACGTAGGCAAGCGCCTTGCCGGAGTTTACCATGACCGAGGCGTACTGCTCCATTACCGGGGAGACAACCATGCAGGTGTCGGCAAAGACCCGGGCACCGGTCTTTTCGATGGAGTCGACAACACGGGCGTTCTTATCGATCACGCCCTGCGCCGCAAAGACATAGAGGGGCTTTGTCACGACTTTCCCGGCAAGGAGCCGGGCAATCTCCGCAAGTTCGGCCGGCGAGCAGTGCGGGCAGCCAAGGGCAACGGCATCGACCGGGATATCGGAAAAGATCTCTTGGATCTCCTTTCCTTCAACCGGGATGGTTTCGAGCGCAGAAACATCATACCGGTATTTTTGCGCATCGGGCGTAATGCCTTCGACATGGTAGAGTGCCACGGCCCCGGTCGCTGCCATCGCGGCCCCGAGCGCCTTGAGCTGGTCGGGTTCCGGTCGGATGCCGCGGAAGTACGGGACCCGGTTCCCGACAAGTTTTCCCGCATGGTACCCGAGCGCCCCGTACTCGGCAACGCCCCAGCCGTTTGTCTCTGCACGAACATCGATTGCGACCTGCGGCATCCGGTTTTTGTCGAGGTGCAGGCCGTAACAGGCCGTTTTGCCAACGAGCGCTGCGGCAAGAGCTGATGGTCCGCCTTCGCGGTTGGTCCGGGCGCCGAGCACCGAGTTCGCATAGCTGACCGCTGACGACTCCGACCAGGCAAGGTGATCGCCGTACGCGGTTTCGTACAGGTAGTACGGCGTACAGGTACATTCGAGCTTTATGCCGAGCCGCTCGTACGCGGCAACGACTTTTTGCTGGTTTTGTGCGAAGACCGGGTCAATCCCCATCTCTTCCCACCGGCCCCGGGCCATGCCGATCGGGTTTAAAACCGCGGGAACGACAGCTTTTGCATCGAGGCTGTCGAGCCATTCGAGGCCGTACTTCCCGATTGTCTTGTAGGACGCCCCACTCACCTGGGCGCTTTTGATGGGGACGAGCCGTTCGGCACCGAAGACCTTCCCGAGAGCCACCACGAGTTCGAGCATCTTCTGCCGGGTCTCACCTTCTTCACCGGCAAGGATCCGTTCATCGTCAGCGTCAAGCATCATGGAAATTCACCGGGATTACCATGTGGCGCGGCGGAACTCGTCCTCGTGGCCAAGCACCATCGTTGCATCGACCCCGATCTTCACGTTCGTACCGTCCGGTTTCTGGCAGGGGTCGAGCGACGAGCCCCTGACACCGGTGATCACCATGATGTCCGTATCCCCGCTCACCCGGGTGGCGATTGCGTACTCGACATCATAAGGATCTGTCGGGTCGATGTCCTCATCCACCACGATCACATGCTTGAGCGAGGTGTGGGCGGCAAAAGCGGCCATGATCGCGTTCTTGCCGTCGCCCTGCGTGCTCTTTTTGATCTGGACAACTGCATGGAGATACCCGCAGCCGCCTTTCGTAAGCACGACGTTTCTTACTTCAGTCACCCCGGCAACTGCCTTGTAGATCTTGGGCTCGTACGGACAGCCCATCAGGATCTTGTGCTCGTCTCCCCCGGGCAGGATGCTGTGGTAGATGAAGTCCGGCTTTGTGTACATGCCGGTAATCTCTATTACCGGCTGGCGCCGGACCGGGTCGTAGGTTCCCGTGATATCGACAAACGGCCCTTCGTCCGTTACCTCAGGGCCGATGAACCCTTCGAGCACGATCTCTGCATCGGCCGGTACGAGCACTCCGTTGCTGCATTCCTTTACATGGATCGTGCCTCCGAGAAGTTCGGCCGCATAGGCCAGTTCCTTTCCGGTCGGGACCCGGGTACAGCTCGCAAACGTTACCGCGGGATGCACCCCGACCACTACCGCAATCGGCAGGCGCTCGCCGCAGGCAAGCGCCTTCTTGTGCATCACGTAGGTATGCCGGCCCTCGACCAGCCGTGCCGCAACCCGGTGATTATCGAGCACGAGCATCCGGTGGATGGAGGCATTCTCCACACCGTCCCACTTCGAGAAGACAATGCCAGCCGTAAAGTATTTCCCGGCATCTTTCGGGAAGAAATGCATTACCGGGATCTTAGAGAGATCCGGTTTCTGCATGGCAAGTTTCCCGTCGTTTACGATCTTCCCGTTGAAATTCGCTTCCGCGAGTTTTTTTACCAGGTTCTTTTTGTCGATCCCGAGCGCGAGGTAAAGTGCTTCGTGATCAGCGGTCACGTTCATAACCGCCCGTGCGCCTCCGATAGAATGGAAAAAGAGGAGGTTGTCGGTACCGGCAGCCTTTTGCGCAGCCTTCATGTCGTCCGGTGAGCACGGCCCGTCGATATCGATCACCCGGCCGGCCTTTCTCATAGCTTCGATAAATTCACGCATCGTAACCACTCCAGCGAGGGGTAAGGGTATGTTTCACTTCCAGGTGGTCGAGCACCCGCCCGACAACCATGTCCACCAGGTCCCCGATCTTCTCGGGGCGTGAATAAAATCCCGGGCAGGCAGGCATGATCGTTGCTCCCGCATCGTGGGCGGCGAGCATATTTGCGATATGGATCCTCGATAAGGGCATCTCGCGGGTGACGAGGATGCATTTCCGGCGCTCCTTTAAGCAGACGTCCGCTGTCCGGGTGATCAGGTTGTCCGCGTAACCGGTCGCAACGGCAGAGAGGGTTTTTGCACTGCACGGGACGATCACCATGCCGTCGTGCGGGTGCGACCCGCTTGCGATCGCAGCGCTGATCTCATCGATCCCGTGGTAGGTTGCATCAAAGCCGGACAGGTCGACACCCTCGTGGCGTGCAATCTCTTCGGCCACATCGGATACGATCACATGCACCCGGGCATCCCTGCAGAGCACTTCCAGGAGGCGCCGGGCATAGCAGGCCCCGCTTGCCCCGGTCACCCCGACAACAAATTCCTTTTTTTCCATGCCGCCACTCCCCCTCTCGTGTGATACCAATGTCTGAACCGGGAGGTAAAAGTGTTTATGCCGGACAGCAAAAAAAAGAGGATTTATTTCCGGCTCGGGGCAAAGAACCGGTACCTGACCCGTGATTCCTCGACTTTTTGGGCATGGGTGGGGTTGAGATCGCGGCGGGCCTCGATCACGATCGTATTGAGGATATTGTGGAGGCGGAGCGGATCGAACTCCTTTTCCCGGGTCTGGTTGAAGAGATCGAGGAGATCGCTGACACTCCGTAACACTCCTGAACTCGCAACAAGGTTGAGCCGGTTGAGCGTAAGGGCGAGGTCCTTTTTGGCGATATCCATCTTGTAACTGTCCCCGTACGCGAGGTTGATCTCGGTCACCGCGTTCAACAGGTCCGTGTACACCCTGAGTTTGTAGGTGTTCTCGTGCATCCGCCGTTCTGCGGCCCTCATCTTATAAAATGCGGCCATGACTACCGCGATCATGACAACGATCCCTAGGGAAAAGATCAGGATATCGGAAATTATCTCCGTCATCCGGAATCACCTTACGGCCGTCGCTCTGCCACGTCGAGGTCTATCTTGGTCAGGTTCCCTTTCATCGCGATCTGGTAGGATCCGGTGCCGTACATCGGGTACTGCTGGAAAGTATCGCTGGGATAACTTTTCCCATAGCCATAACTCTCGCTCTTTTTTGAGTCCACGTTTGTTATGGTCAGTTCGAACCACCCGGCTGCTGTATCGTCGCTAAGCGGAGTGACCGTGTACACGAGCGCCCAGGACTGGTTGTCGATCCGAAGATTTTCGGTATACTTGTCGTTGGTGTTATGGAACGAGTAGGACTTCTGGATATAATGGCCGCCAAGCGAGAGCGTTGGCGTGGCCGAAACGGACGCTGCCACTTCGGTCGGGGCAGCGGCAGTCGCTGTCGGGGTGGCTGCAGGGGCCGGGCCGGCAGTGCCGGTATCGGTACATCCGGCAACGATAACCCCGAGAAGGAGGAGGGCAAGGCAACAGACAAACGATCGTTTCATACGGGAAATGTAGGAAAAGCCGCGTATTTATGTATTGTTTCCTCACCCGTCCGAGGATCGGGTGCCGGATTTGATCAGAACAGGGTATCCTGCCGTGTGGGCTTTTTAATGTGGAGCACATCAGCCGCAGCATCGGCAACGGCGTCGCGCAGCCCGGGGACGGAATATACTCCGAGGCGCCACTGTTCGCGCCGGGTCTGGTTAAGTGTCCCGAGCCGGGGCGAGATCTCGGCAAACCCAAGCGGGTCGTGGCGGTTTTTTACCTGGACCTCAAGGGACATGTCACCGGGAATTGGCGGGATATCCACGAGGATCTCGTCTGCCGTGCACCCTGCCGCCTGCGCAATCTCCCCAGCCACGGTACGGGCACGTTCGAGCGACAGTCCTGTCTGGAACACCGCTGCGTTGACCTGGTCCTGGCCGGCATAGATCGCCCGCTTGTACAGCCTTCGCTCGTAGAGACGGGCCGCAAGGTCCCGGGCTCGGGAGTCGGGGGAATTTTTCAATTCGTGCATGCACTCCGCATCGTCGAGCATGCAGAGCCGTTCCCGGTCCGCACCAGAGAGCTCCGCGCCATGGTCGAGCATGGCAAGCTGGAACATGCACTCCCCGATCCGGCTCACATGGTGGTAATAGACCGTTGGCCGCATCAGTGTCCGGGCAATAAGGAGGGACTCTGCCGCATTGATCCCGTTCTCGTCCAGCACCACCCCTTCATCGGTCAGGTGGATATTCCGGATCAGGCGATGAGCGTCGACCGTACCGTACGGGGCACCGGTGTAGTACGCATCGCGGAGCAGGTAGTCCATCCGGTCCACATCGAGATCCCCGTGGATGATGCCGGAGAGGGGGTGGCTGCCCTTCACGACAGCACAGACATCCGCGGGATCGAGGCCGATCTGTTCGAGCATTGAAGAAAAATGCGTGTTGACAATCCCTGCAATATCGTCGTGGGTGCGCCCGAGCCATGACTCCATGAGGGGTTCGCTCGCGTGGGAAAACGGGCCGTGCCCCACATCGTGGAGGAGCGCGGAGACCAGGATGAGGAGCCGGTCTTCCCTTCCGAGCCCGAACTGCCGGCACGCGACATCGGCAAGGTGCATTGTACCGACCGAATGCTCGAACCGCGAATGGCTGGCACCGGGATAGACCAGAAAGAAAACCGAGCTGCCGGACATAGCGCAGGCGCTGGATCGCAGGCGAGTCAAGGAGCGGCAGGATCGCTGCATCGATCTCCACATAGCCATGGACCGGGTCCTTGATGATCTTCGGATTCACGCTACTTTAAGAATCTTCATATACAGCGCATAAAAGTATTCTTATAATGATCACCTTCCTGTCGGGCGGGACCGGCACGCCGAAGCTGCTGCGCGGCATGCAGAAAGTGATGGACCGGCACGAGATCTCGGTCGTGGTCAACACCGCAGAAGACATCTGGATCTCCGGCAACCACATATCGCCGGATGTGGACACGGTCATGTACCTCTTTGCCGGCGTCCTTAACACCGACACCTGGTGGGGACTGCGGGACGACACGTTTACCACCCACGAGGAGATCCTAAAGCTGGGCCTCGGGGAATACATCGCAATCGGCGACCGGGACCGGGCCGTACATATCGCGCGGGCAAACATGCTACGCGAGGGCCAGCGTCTGACCAACATCACCCGGACACTCTGCGACCGCTTCGGCGTGAGGGAAAACGTCCTTCCCATGACCGATACCGAGGTCACGACCCGGGTAAAAACGGAACTCGGTCTCATCCATTACCAGGAATACTGGGTCCGTTCCAGGGGCCAGATCCAGATCGAGGACGTTGTCCGCTGCTCGAAAGTCCCTCCTGAAAGTACCGAAGAGGTTATCCGGGCGGTCGAGGCAAGCGACGCGGTTGTCATCGGCCCCTCGAACCCGATCACCAGTATAACGCCGATCCTCGAATGCAGCGGAATAAAGGAGGCAATGGCCGATAAGTACGTCATTGCGATAAGCCCGTTTATCGGGGACGCTCCCGTGAGCGGCCCGGCTGCCGCCCTCATGAAGTCTTCCGGATACGAGGCAACCTCGGCCGGCACGGCACAATGCTACGGCGACCTTGTCGATCTCTTCGTGCAGGACGTGCGGGACCCGGTAAATGTCAAGGGTGCCGTACGGTTCGACACCCTCATGACCGGGGAAGAGAAAAGCATCGAGCTGGCAAAGAATGTCCTCCGGCTCGCAAAACAGCAGGGCCCCGATACCTGAATACGCGGGGGAACGCCCGTGATCCGGTCCGGACCGGGGCTCCACGGTCGCATAAGTTTTTAATCGTTCATCGTGATACTCTCTCAACGGTAAGGGAGACGAATGAAAAGATTTCTTCTTGTTTCTGCGGTCGTGGTGTTTGTAATCGTGGCCGGGTGTACCTCGGTGACCCAGTCCACTGGCAAAACCACGCTCCAGTTCACAACCTCACCGTCCGGTGCGGAAGTATATCTCGATAACCAGTATTCCGGGACAACGCCCTGTTCGCTCTCGGATGTTTCCGTTGGTTCCCACACGCTGGAATACCGGCTCACCGGGTATTCCCCGTGGAAATCCAGTATCACCGTACCTGCAGGGACATCGAGTTATTTCGCCACCCTTACACCGCTCGCCTCACAGACGGCAACGACCCGCCCCATCGGGCACTGCGACAACTGCCCAGCCCATCTCCGTGGTAGTCCAGCAGCCCACGGTAACGATTACGGAGAGCACAGACACCCTCGTTATCGGGGGTAAAATGCTGTTCTCCGGTTCCTGTACGGGCAGCAATGGCGTGATCCTCATGCTGTACGGGCCGGGCATTTATACCAACGGCGTCAAGGTTGCCGAACCCTCGGTCGGTACCGATAATTCGTGGTCATACACATGGAACCCGGGCACCAGCATCATGAACGGAGCCTATACCATGATCGTATATGACAAACAGAAACAGGCATCGGACAAGGTCTCGTTTACTGCGGTCGGCGGGGGATCGATCACCATCGGTGTTGCCAGCGCATCCATCCCGCAGGGAAATACTGCCAGTTTCTCCGGGTTATGCACGAGCGGCGCAAAGACCGTGAGGCTGACGCTGTACGGACCCGGGCAGTATTCCAACGGGGTGGACGTGGCAACCCTTCCCCTGAATGCCGATAATACCTGGAATTACAAATTTACTTTCGATCTGGCAAAACCGATGGGTACCTATACGATGTACGTGCACGATGCACAGAACACCGGTTCCGCGTCCGTAATCGTGAGTGTTGTTTCCCCGTAAACTCGGTACATTTTTTTTAATTTGTTTCCAGTAAGAGGGCCCTGGTACTCCATTCCGGTAAACGGACGGTTTTTCCGGGAGTATTTTGCTCTCCGATAGCTATTTGAAGGATTTTATACAAACAGTGAACCAAACAGGAGTTAGTTATGGCAATTGTGAAAAAATTCCTCAATATCTTCAAGTCGGGGAGCCAGGAGGACGAGGAGGCCCGGCTCAAAGCCCAAAGGGAGCGCTACGATTCCTTCCTCAAGGCCCTTACGAGCGGGGACCTCGACACCCGCTGGAACGCGGTCCGGTCGGTGGGGGATCTCGGGGAACCCTTCATCGAACCGCTCATCAACGGTCTGCGGGACGAGTACTGGATCATCCGCCGGGGATCGGCAGATACCCTCGGGAAGATCGGCGCCCCAGCCATTGTCCCCCTGATCGGCGCTCTTGCCGACCCGGGCGAGGATGTCCGCCAGGAAACAATCCGGGCGCTCCAGCTTATCGGCGAGCCCTCGGTCACGCCGCTCATCCAGTCGCTCAAGCACAACCACCCGTTCATCCGGAGAGGCGCTGTCCAGGCCCTCGGCGTCATGGGGGAAGGACGTGCCGTGCCCAATATTATCGAGATGCTCAAGGATCCCGACCCGTGGGTCCGCCACGAGGCTGCCGTTGCCCTGGGCCGGATCGGCGATGCCCGGGCGGTCGTCCCCTTAATTGAGAGCCTCAACGACCCGCTCGAACACGTCCGGATGGCCGCAATGGCCACGCTCTGCTCGCTTGGCGAGACCTCGATTGCCTCGCTCATTGCTGCCCTTGTCGACAAAAACGAGGACACGGCACGGAGGGCAGAACTTGCCCTTGTTACCATCGGCGAATCCTCGGTCGAGCCGCTCATTGCCGCGCTCACCAACCAGAACGCCGGCCTCCGCAAGGAAGCGGCAGCCGTGCTCGGCCAGATCGGGAACACGAAAGCCATTCCGGCACTCATCGAAACGCTTGCCGATGACGACCGTGCAGTCAGGATCGAAACCGTAAAGGCGCTCGCCGCTCTCGGTGTCCCCGCGATCGCCCCGCTCATGCAGGTCTTCCGCGAGGGCGATGTCCGTTCCCGGACCGCCGCAATGGAGGCGCTCTGGATGCTCGGCCAGCCGGCAACGACCCCGCTCATCATGGTCTTAAAAGACGACCAGAGCGATGTACGGAAGCGTGCAGCCCTGCTGCTCGGAGAGATTGGCGACCAGAAAGCAGCCGATCACCTCACCGGCCTCTTATCCGATGAGAATGTCTCGGTCCGGCGCGAAGCATTCGAAGCGCTGGAAATGATCAAAAAGCGCAATCCACAGTAATCCCGATCTTTTTTTCGTGTTCCTGTGACGGGTTCGGACGTTTGAAGTGAATGAAAAATGGCACTATTGTATCGAACTGGTGCTTGATCCTTCGGGTTCCCCATGCAGGATATTTTGTTTGAGGCAGACGATCCGTTGCTCCAGAGACATTGAGATTGCTTTCGAAGACCGCTTCTTTGGTTTCAACCTGTTCTCGGGGTCCTTGCGATGCTGCTGAGACCATCGCCTTACTGTTCCTTCGGAGATGTGGTACATCTCTCCGATTTCCTTGGCACTCCGTCTCTTCTCTTCGTAAAATACCACTGCTTTGGTCCGGATCTCCATTTCCGCTTTCACCCGCTAACACCTCTTCGATGCTCTGGAAAGCGGACATAATTTATGTCATTATTTTAGGACAGAAACTCTGGTATGCTACATTTAATCAAGGTCTCACGATATTAAAAAATATAAACTATCCGTACAAGGTTCTTTTATCGGGAACCGACCCCTCTCACTATTCCTCTAGCATCCCGTTTAAGGAGTCCATCGAAGTAACAGGATTTTAAAGGCTATTTGAGAATATATAACAGTATAATAGATTTTGTATAATGAAAAACGGACCTCTCGCTATTCTGGTATTGGCATCTGCCATCATTCTTGCTCTACTGGCATCCGGATGTCTGGTTACCTCCGGCCCATATGGTTTATTCTCCATGTATCAGTACAACCTTCAAATCCAGTCGGATACCGCCCTTCACAATGTCACCTTTATTATTCCCCTGCCGGTAAAGAACGGGATGCCGGTTGTCGGCAATGACACACTCACTGCAGATGATTTCCAGCAACCCGGGATATCGGCATACCTGACGCAGTCACCCCCCGAAATAAACTTGTCGGATGCCGTATCGCTTCCGGCAGGGTACCAGCCGTGGTTTGTAGTAATCAAGGCAGACAACTTAACACCGGCAAATGAAAGCGGCGAACTTTATACCCTGAATATGCATAGTTCTTATGATTATACCAGATTGAAAGATTTCCGTGTCGTTCCCAATCCTGTCGGTTATGAAGCCCTGATCGTACCGAAATTTAATTTCATTTGGAAAGAACCTAAGGTGGCTGTAGCTAAAGAAGAGGTCATCCAATACCAGTCCTATCTTGTACCTCAGGATACCCTCATGTCTGCGGACTACCAGACCATTCCCTCGGCAAATGTCACCGTTGCCTTCTCATATTCCGTAGGTAACCATTGGACACAGTGGTACGATGAGTCATGGGAGAATTTTTATCAGGAGTCGTTTACGGCACACTTCAACGGTGAACCGCAGGGATGGCATCGTATATCCGGATCGATCGAGCCAGTACCTGATTACGACAAAATATTATGGTACCCTAATTTGACATGTCCCTACTGGCAGCAGATACTGAACCAGACACCTCCGTATTCACCGCCGTACTGAAACGGATATCATTTTTTGGGGATTATTCGGTTGACCAACGATTTCTCTAAAACAATTGAATTGATGCAATGATAAACAGATATCTCGCGATAATCGTTCTCATGATTCTCCTTTTCATCTGCTGTACGCAGGGAGCTTTTGCCGGGGCTTCGCCTTATTACGATCAATCTAATTATTTTATCCCGGATAACACCCCCTATGTCAACTCATCGTGTGAAAATTGTACCGTTACCGATGAATATCCACCAATTCAGAAATAGCCCTGTGGCTCTTACGCTAACCCCGAATATGTCCGACAGCGCCCCGCGAAAAAAGCAGACCCGATTTGAAGGGGATTTAAGTCATTGTTGTAATACCGGTGGTGCTAATATACTTGTGATACCTCAAAACCTGGCACATTATATTTTTTGGATCTAAATACGTTCCGCATCGAAAAAGATCGGAGTACGTCGACACCATTAGGATCCCCAGGTATCCTGTAACTCAAGAAGGGTTCTCGCAATTTTGGGATTTCAATAGAGAAAAATAATGGCCCTGCATCAATGATTTTTTATAAAATGAGGAAGTTCAGATCCACCCCATCGCGTTCCAGTGGTCGAACTCGTGGGCCCAGATATCCTTGTTTGCCAGCACGAGCTGCTTCATGTGCGCCTTCCTTTCGGCATAGTATGCCTGCTGGGCCGGGTCCTTGTACCCCGTCCGGATAGCGTCGGCAAGTTTGCGGCCCAGTTCCTTTGCCTTCCTCTCCGCCGGGATAATTGCGTCCGGGTTCCCCATGAAGTTCACGCCGACCGTCCCCACCGTGGTCGCCCCGAGCATCCGCAGTGCCGAGTTCATGTACTCCGCGGTCTCCTCTGCCATCGCGCCGCCAGCGGTCGAGACTGCACAGCCGTACTTCCCGGTGAAATGCAGGCAGTGGACGCTGTCCGCCATCCGGTCCATCATTGCCTTGAGCTGGGCCGTGACCGAGTTGATGTACACCGGCGAACCGAGCACAACGCCGTCGCAGTCGAGCAGTTTCTCGTACAGCGCCGGCATGTCGTCATCGTGAATGCACTCGCCCTTGGCATAACAGGTCGTACATGCCGTACAGTACTTGATCTTCAGCGCACAGACATCGACAAAGGTCACGTCAGCACCGGCGGCCCGGGCACCTTCGAGCACCCCCATCACAAGTCTCCGCGTCTGGCTCTTTTCCCCCTTCGGACTCCCGTTGATCCCGACGATCTTCATGTGTGGTTTCACCAGTCAAGAGATAGGCCCGGATCTTCATAAACGTGTGCAAAACATCCGGAACGATGCCAAAACGGGAGCAACCGCTAAACCCCACCAGTGTGAAGATGTGATCATGCTCGTCCGTAACAGCGGCAACTGCCCCCATGAGCGGGTCATGGACCGGTCGGTCCTCTGCGAACTCCTGCACCCGGACAAGATCCCGACTGCCAGGCTGCCCGAATGCAGCGTCGCCCACGCCATCGTTCCCCAAAACGAGTCCACGCTCCCCCATGTTCTCAAAAAAAGTACCGAGATCTACTATATCCTTGAAGGTACGGGGGCTATGTCCATCGGGAGCGAGACCTCCCCCGTCCGGCCCGGGGACTGCATCCTGATCCCACCGGGATCGGTCCAGCACATCGCAAACACGGGACACGGGGACCTCGTCTTTCTCTGTATCGTCTCCCCAACGTGGCAGGCATCTGATGAGTCACTGGTCTTTTTGGATGAACAGGACACCATAAAAGCGTGAAGATAATACGTAACCCCGGTTTACCTTATGACCATGGACGCGCAGCAGAACCCAGAGAGTTTTATCTCGAAAAACCGGTTGGAGGCACTCGTTGACGGTGTCTTTGCCTTTGCCATGACGCTCCTTGTGGTCAGCCTCTCTGTGCCCGACATCCCCAAGTCCGCTGCCGCGGTCGAACTGCCGCAGCACATTGCCACCATGTTCCCGGAATTCCTCAGTTTTTTGATCGCGTTTTTAGTCCTCGCCGGATTCTGGATCGTCCACCACGAACATTTCCATTACCTTAAATCAGTGAACGGCTGGGTGCTCTGGCTCAATATCTTCATTTTGATCTTTGTCGTGCTGGTGCCGTTCTCCACCAACATCTCCGGCGATTATCCCCACGTCCCGATCGCGCCGCTCATCTTCCACCTCAACATGCTTGCCCTCGGCGTGCTCTTCCTGGTCCAGTGGCAGTATATCATCAGCAGGCCGGCACTCCTTGTCTCACCCGTCCGCCCGGGCAGGATACCGGATGCGGTCATGGAGCGGTGCAGCATCATCCTGTCCGCCGTTTCCGGGATACTGCTCCTGTATATCGGCGTGAACTTCTCCACGATGTACATGTACGCGGTCTTCCCCATTGTTATCCGGCTCCTGATGTGGTACCTTCATACAAAACAGGAGCCACGCAACGGGACCGCGGCCTGAAATGCTTGCGGGAACCATACCGTTTTTAAAACAAAAAGAGAATGCCCGGTCTTTAGAACCAGTAGTCCTTTACAAAGACCTTCGATTTTGATACCCGTTCGGTGAACTGACTGAGCGCCAGCGGGACGATTAAGAGGATGATGACAACGTTCCCGATAATCCAGGGAACGAACACTGAGCCGAATGCAGACCAGGTAATGATGCCGCCGACCGCAAGCGAGGCTGCACCCCATGCAGCGGAAACGATAGTATTGATAATTGTCCCGAAGAGGAGAAGGTGGAAGAGGTCCCGGCCCGACTCCATCCCGACGTTGACCTTGAAGTAGCGGAAGGTGAAGAGCGGGATGAGCACCATCCAGAGGTTTGCAAGCGAGAAATAGAGGGCAACCGTGAGCGGCATGCCGGAGAGGAGCCCCGAACCGATGAAGCCCCCCACATAAGCAGAGATCGCACCGTACATGCCGAACCAGAGGGTAAAGAGCAGCATGAATGCGGCCGCGACATAGACAATCGCGAAACCTTTCGGAAGTGACGGACTCACAAGGTGGGAGAGCAGGACGGATCCCCACGCCAGCAGCGTATTAACGATAATGAGCCCGAGCGCAAGAATACAATATGAATAGGTCGGACATTTCTGGATCCTCATATGATTCACCACTATCCCTATATTATCCGCCGCCATACATAGAATTTATCCCGAATTCTGCCTTTTTGGGCGTCCCTTTCGGATACGGCAATGGTTGTATGCTTGTTACAGGAATCGATCCCGGGCTTGCCCGGTGCGGGTATGGCGTGATCCGGGTGGAGAAGGGAGTTATCACACCGGTCTGCTACGGATGCGTTGAGACACCTGCCGGAAAAAAACCGGGCGAGCGGTTATTGCAGATCCATTCCGAGATAACGTCCGTCTTTACCCGGTTCCCTCCCGATGCCATTGCGATGGAGAAACTCTTTTTCTCTAAAAACACGACCTCCGCGATGGGCGTAAGCGAGGTCCGGGGCGTCATCCTCCTCGCAGCAGAACAGCACGGGGTCCCGGTGACAGAATACACGCCCAACCAGGTCAAACAGGCAGTCACCGGTTCGGGCCGGGCGGACAAGGCACAGATGCAGACGATGATAACACGGCTCCTCCGGCTCGACGAGATCCCGCAGCCGGACGATGCCGCGGACGGACTTTCGATTGCCTTATGTCATATCCACGTCATGAGATAGTGTACCAATGATCGCGTATCTGGACGGTGTGCCGGCCGCATCCGGCGACAAGTGGGTGGTGCTCGATGTCGGGGGAATCGGTTACCGGGTTTTTGTGCCGCAGCAGGAGGTCCGGGAGATCGCCCGGACAAAAGAGAAGGTAAAACTCCACACCTACCTGGCCGTCCGCGAAGACGCGATTACCCTGTTCGGATTTTTGCGCCCGAGCGAACTCGAACTCTTTACGGTGCTCATCGGGGTTTCGGGGATCGGCCCGCAGATAGCGCTCAGCATCCTCTCGCAGGTCACGCTTGAGGACTTCGTGCTCGCAATTCTTGACGGGGACGAGAAGAAGCTGACCCGGATCCCCGGCATCGGGCCAAAGAGCGCAAAACGACTCATTCTCGAACTCCGGGACAAGATGAAGAAGGTACAGGAAGCAATGGCCCTTGCCCACGAAGGAACAAACGACCAGCCGGCCCGGGACGCGGTAAGTGCGCTCGTCTCGCTCGGGTTTGCCGAGGAAGCGTCGTACCGGGCGGTCCGGGCGGCCGGGGCAACGCTTACCTCCCCCACGGCACAGGCGCTCATCAAGGCGGCGCTTGCGATCCTCAAAGAGGGTGAACGGGCGTGAGCGAGCGGATCATCTCTCCAGAGCCTGCCCAGGAAGACCCGGAGGAGGTCACGCTCCGCCCCGCAACGCTCGATGCGTTTGTCGGGCAGGCGCCGGCAAAGGACGCGCTGCGGATCGCGATCGCGGCAGCGCAGCAGCGGGGCGAGCCGGTCGACCACATCCTCTTTGCCGGCCCGCCGGGTCTCGGGAAGACAACGCTTGCCCACATCATCGCCCGCGAGATGGGCGCGGCAATAAGGACAACGACCGGCCCGGTTCTCGAAAAGCCCGGGGACGCAGCGGCCATCCTTACCGCGCTCAACAAAGGGGACGTGCTCTTCATCGACGAGATCCACCGGATGAACCCGGTGGTCGAGGAGATTCCTCTACCCGGCAATGGAGGACTACTGCATCGATGTGATGATCGGCGAGGGCCCGAGCGCCCGCTCGATCCGCTTAACGCTCGAACACTTCACGCTGATCGGGGCAACGACCCGGCAGGGGCTTTTGGGTTCGCCATTCCGGGACCGGTTCGGGATCGTGATTCGCCTGAACCTGTATTCGGCAGAAGACCTCGAAGAGATCGTGAAAAGGAGCGCCGCGATCCTCAAAATCCCGATAACACCCGAAGGTGCGGTCGCGATTGCAGCGCGGAGCCGGGGCACCCCGAGGATCGCAAACCGGCTCCTGCGCCGGGTGCGGGACTATGCAACGGTAAAAGGCAACGGGGAGATCACAAAAGAGATTGCAGAGGACGGGCTTTCTCTCCTGCGGATCGATGAACTGGGCCTGGACGAGATCGACCGCCGGATCCTCACGGTGATCGCGGACGATTTCTCAGGTGGGCCGGTCGGCGTCAAGACGATAGCGATCTCGGTTGGCGAAGAAGTCCGGACCATCGAGGAGGTCTACGAGCCCGTATCCTCATCCAGATCGGATTTGTGAAGCGCACCCCGCAGGGCCGGGAGACTACCCCCGCCGCGCTCGCCCACCTCCGGCTCGAAACCCGTCAGAAGACGCTGTTCTGAAAATACCGGCTGACGTCCCGTTTTTTTAGAAAAATGCAGGTTGCGCCGTACCTGAAAACCATTAAGCAAACGGGAAAGATATAACCCTACCCAAACGTATTCCGGTTCCGGAATAATCAGGCCCGGGTGAAGCGTGGAAATCCAGTTCTCCTATATCGTAACCCTCTATCTTCTCTCCGCGGTAGCGACAGCGGCGCTCGCCCTTGTGTGCCGGTACCGCTGGAAATCCCCGGCTGCACCGTACTTCACGCTCCTCTTTGCCGCAGCCACGCTCTGGAACCTCGGGGATGCCGGGGAGTTCATGAGCATCACCCCGGCTGCGAAATTCCTCTGCGTCTGCGTGGAATACCCGGGGATGGTCATTGTCCCGGTAGCGTGGTTTTTGATTCCTCCTGTATTATACGGGAAACTCCCGGCTCATCACGAAAAAGACCCTGGCCCTCTTCATGGCAGTCCCGGTCTTTACCGTTGCCGCCGTTGTCACCAATCCTTTCCATCACCTTTACTACAAAGAGATCATCTCGGTTCTCGAACAGGGAACGTTTGTCGGGATCTACCTGCACGGGCCGCTTTTCTGGATCTTTATCGCGTACTCGTACGGGCTGTTCCTTATCGGCCTCGCCCTGATCATTGCACGCTTCTGGGGTTCGCATGCAATCTACCGGACCCAGGCGTTCCTCATCCTCCTTGCTACTGCCATCCCGCTGATCGCAAATTACCTGTACAATACCGGAGGCGGCCCGATCCCCCACGTGAATTTCACCCCGCTGCTCTTTGCGCTCTCGGGTCCTCATTGCCGCGTACGGGATTTCCCGGTACCAGTTCCTGTCGCTCATGCCGGTGGCGCACGACCGGGTCTTCTCCACGATTGCCGATGGCATCATCGTGGTGGACGACAGGGGGGATATCTGCGACACAAACCCGGCTGCGGAACACATGCTCGGCGTATCCCCGGACCGGTTGATTGCGCAGCCCGCACGGGAAGCACTACCCGGGGAGATGGGTGAATTGCCCGGGACCGGGCCCAGCCGATCAACCCGTTATCCGGGAGGTTGCGATCAATCTCGCGGGCCAGCCGCAGTTACTATGAGGCGTCCTGTATGCCTTTTGACCCCCGGATCCCCTGGACGATCCCTGTACCGGCTCATCGTACTGCGGGATATCACCCGGAGAAAACAGGCAGAGTCGGCCCTTGCCGATGCCAGCAGGAAACTGACACTTTTAACAAATATCACCCGGCACGATATCCTCAACCAGATCACGGCGCTCGACTGTTTCCTCGAACTCGGTGCCGGGCTGGCACAGAGTGAAGAGGAAAAAGAGTACATTGCAAAAGAGCGCGAGATCATCGCAAAGATCCAGGAACAGATCGAATTTACCCGGGAGTACCAGGACCTGGGGACAAAAGCCGCGCAATGGCAGGATCTTCACTCAGTCATTGCCCGTGCCGCAGAACAGGCCGGTGCCGGGAACGTAAAGGTCCATAACGATGTGCCGGCAGTCGAAGTCTTTGCCGATCCGATGCTCGAAAAGGTATTCTCCAACCTGATCAGTAACGCACTCCGTTACGGGGAAAACTATCACCAGCATCACGGTTACGGGCGATGTTTGAACGGATGAGGTTCCGGGTTGTCTGCGAGGACTGATGGTGCGGGAATCGCAGAAGAAGACAAGCCCCGGCTCTTTACGAGGGGTTTTGGGAAACACACCGGTTTTGGCCTCTTTTTATCCCGGGAGATCCTGTCGATCACCGGCTTTACCATCGCAGAAACCAGTGAACCGGGCCGCGGCGCCCGGTTCGAGATCCGGATCCCGGCCGGGGTGTGGCGGTTCCGGAAAGACCTGACGGTGAACACGAGTGCGTGCGGGAAAATTCCGGCAGCTCTGTAAATTTCCCTGTTTTGCACACAAAAGATAATAAAAAGGAGCCGGGGCTCAAGCCCGGGAGAGGGCGGCACCCGGCAGTCCGGTACCTTTATGCCGTGACCGCGTTTCACCGAGGCCGGCATCAGCCGGTCGAGCAGGAAGGACGGGACCTGCTGCGAAGTCTTCACGGTAAGGTCGAAGTTGTCCTTTGTCCCGGTCGAGCCGAGGAATTTTAAGGTGATCTGGAAATCCGCATCGTAGAGCGGGATCCCGAGCTGTGGTAATCTTTGCATGCCGCGGGCTGATGATCCGGGTCTGGCCCACGACCAGCTGCTCGCGGTTGCCGTCAACATCGGTGATAACCGAATCGTTGTATGCCATCACCGCGATCCGGCTGCTGCCGATCGTAACCGCTTCGCCATCCGGGAGCGCGACATGGTAGGACGTTATGTAGGGAAGGCTTTTTACCGGAGACATCTGTTGTTACCGTAACGGTCAGCGTCAGGAATACCGCAGCAACGACCACGATAATGACCCCGACAAGAACCCCGATCATAAGGTTCCTGCGGGATGTTAAACCGCCATCGCCATTGGCTGGCGGGCGGGCGGGACGATCTGTCATACTATCACGTAAGCCCGCGTTTGGCCAAAAACATGTAGGGTGCCCGGGCCCCATAAACTCAATTATCCTTCCCGGCCCAATATTATAGGATTCTAAATGCGCGTTCCCATACAAAGCGTCACACCCGACGCCGGCCATGCAGAGATCTGCGGATGGGTCCACGAGGAACGGGACCTCGGCGGACTCGCGTTCTTTTTGATCCGCGACCGGACCGGGATCATCCAGGTGACCATCCCCAAAAAGAAAGTTTCAGAAGAAGTCCTTGCCGCGGCAAAGAAAGTCTCGCGGGAGTCCGTGGTCCGGATCGCCGGCACGGTAAAGGCCGTAGAAAAGCACCGGGCGGCCGGGAGATCGTCCCGGACACCTTCGAGATCATCAACCTCGCGGAGACCCCGCTCCCGCTCGATGTCTCGGAAAAAGTCGGCGTCGAGCTCGATACCCGGCTCGATGCGAGGTTCCTGGATGTCCGCCGGCCCCGGGTTGCGGCAGTCTTCCAGATAAGGAGCGCGGCGCTCTTTGCGGTAAACGAGTTCCTCCATAAGGAGGGCTTTATCAGCATCACGACCCCGAAGATCGTAGCCGCCGCAACCGAGGGCGGGACCGAACTCTTCCCCATTGCCTATTTCGACAAGGAGGCGTTCCTTAACCAGAGCCCGCAGCTCTACAAGCAGATGATGATGGCGGGCGGCTTTGAAAAGGTGTACGAGATCGGGCCGATCTTCCGGGCCGAGGAACATAACACCACCAAACACCTCAACGAAGCAACGAGCATCGATATCGAGGTCTCGTACGCAGGACCACAACGATGTCATGAAGACGCTCGAAAACCTGATCGTGAACACGTACGAGTACGTGAACAAGACCTGCAGCACCCAGATTGCAAACCTCGAGATCGACAACTTCTGTGTGCCAAAGGCCCCGTTCATCCGGCTGCCGTACCGCGATGCGATCGAGATCGCCCAGAAGAAATCCGACGAACCGATCAAGTACGGCGACGACATCTCTGCCGCAGCCGAGCACGCAATCGGCGAAGAGATGGGCGCACACTACTACATCACCGACTGGCCCACCGAGATCCGGCCCTACTATGCGATGCCCTACGAAGACGACCCATCCATCTGCAAGGCGTTCGACCTCATGCACCCGAGAATGGAATTATCGAGCGGTGCCCAGCGCATCCACCAGTACGACCTTCTCGTCCAGCAGATCAAGAAAAAGGTCCTCTCGCCCGACAGCTTCGAATTCTACCTGCGCCCGTTCCGGTACGGGATGCCGCCCCACGCGGGATGGGGGCTTGGCGCAGAAAGGCTTATCATGACAATGCTCGGACTTTCTAACGTTCGCGAAGCTGTCCTGTTCCCGCGGGACATGCATCGCCTCGTGCCATGAAAGCGTATTTCATCAACAAGGTATTAGCGACAACCGTGGTCGGGAGCTACCCCGTAGTAAAGGGCTCCGGCCTCAAATCGCTTTTCGATCCCGCTCAAGTCCGCTGTCGAGACGGCAGTTGCCGACCAGGTAAATGCCGGTATCGACATCATCTCGGACGGACAGGTCAGGGGCGATATGATCCAGGCATTTTCGGGAAAACTCCCGGGCATCAAGGGGCAGGATGTTGTCGGAAAGATCCAGCCGGCCTCTGGTGCGATTACCGTTGCCGACACAAAATATGCGAAATCGCAATCGCTCTACGTCAAGGGGATCATCACCGGCCCGTCGACCCTTGCCCACGGTCTCCATATCAGCACCCCGATGTACCGGAACAAGGAGGAACTCGCACTCGATCTTGCCGCCGCTTTGGCAGTCGAAGCAAAATACCTCGAAGCCGCCGGGGTTACCCTCCTCCAGATCGACGAACCGATCTTCTCGACCGGTGTTTGCCGATCTTGCCGTGGGAAAACAGGCCATCGATGTTATTACGGGAGCGATAAAAGTCCCGACCTGCATGCATGTCTGCGGGAACCTCGCAAATGTCCTCGACGACATCCTGAAAGTCAACGTGAACGTGCTGGACCTTCGAATTCTCCAAAAACCCGGAGAACCTCGCCCTCTTTGGAAGTAAAGACCTGTCGGGCCGGATGATCGGCTTACGGCCTGCGTTGATTCGACTTCAGAACCGGTCGAGACCGTGGCAGAGAATCAAAAAGAGGATCGAAAAGGGGCGTCGAGGTTTCGGTGCAAAAGCGATGCTTGTGGATCCCGACTGCGGCCCTGCGGATGCGGTCCCGGGAATCCGCGTTCTGGAAACTCAAGAACATGGCCGAGGCCGCGAAAGAAGTGCGGTTCGCGCTGTAAAGGGCCGGGCCACTTTTTTAGGATTTTGTAACCACACCTAACCAATGGACAACGGGTCGGGGCGATTGTTTCTGCAATCGCCCGGTCCGACCAGTTTTTTGTTTGAGAGCAGGGTAGGGTGATGGGGGTGATCGTAAATTCGCGTGGATCAACGGTCGCCCCGACCAATGTCTGAGATCGGCCGGTCCGACCGATGGTTGAGTACGGTCTGGGTGACCACCACTTCTCATCTGAAACTCCAGTGGAAACACACGTTATGGTACTGGAAAATGATCGGTCACCCCGACCGTTTTTGAAAATGATCGGTCCGGCCAAATTTTTTGTTGTGTGCAAAGTGAGGGGGAGGGGGTGACCGGCTTTTTTTGAGGTCGGGGTGGCAGATCATGATAATGGGTCGGGGCGGTCGATTTTTTTAAAAAGATTGTTCTACACCGGAGGATTGGGTCACACTCCCCAAAACGAGCACTCGCCCCCTCGCGCTCGACAGGTGGCACCGCCGCACCCGTCTCGCTAGGGGGAACAACCGGAAAATAGCATTACTCTCTTTTCTTATGTTACGGAACCCCCGCCAACAAAGAACGGGTGTAGCCGTGCCACCCGTTCGACTTGGTGGGGGATTGGGGGGAGTCACATCGCAAATCTTGGATCAATACCCCGGCACCCAGCTGCGGAGATTTTTTTAAAATGAAAAGATTCTTGGAGAGTCTATACCACTCTCGACGTTGTCGAAGCCTCGATCCCGCGTTCCGTAATAATAAACGGCAGGAGCCGCTGGGGGACCGGGCCGTCCCGGATCTTGTGGACGATGAGCGTGCGCTCAATCTCGCTCTGCCGGATCTCGGTCTTGAGCTCCATGACAATATCGGCAGAACGCATGATCCGGGTCATCTCGACCGGTGAGTGGATATTAGAATAGACAATAAACATCAGGTTCGCGCTGCGCTTACGCATCTCATCACGTGCGAGACGCAGGAACTTGAGCGCATTGTCGATCCCGTACTTGATCACGAGCGTAGAGAACGAGTCGATAACAATCCGGTGGCCGATCATCTGCGGGATATACATCTCCGGGTAGAGCTCTGTCGCATCCACCATCCCGGTATCCACATCCCCGTCGTTCATGAGGTAGGTGCCTTCCTCGCCCTCGACCTTCCAGAACTGCATCGCGGCAAGGTCGACCCCCGCAAGCGGCGTCCCGTACACCATGATGACCGCTCCTTCGGGAAACCCGCCGTCAAGCAGGAGGTTGAGGCCCACGATCCCGGTGGACCGTTTCTTTGGCACGCCGGTGATGGGGATGTCCTCGATCCGGCTCCTCGTATCCACTTCTTATTGCTCCGACTAATATTATTAATGCACTATTAAAAAAGTTTCCGACTTAAAATGAAATTTGTCGCAGAATTTCTGTGTTTTTGCTTATTGCCCGGTTTTACCGAATTTTTCCCGGAGCGTCCGACGCAGCAGTTTCCAGCCATGGACACGCGGGAGGGCATCGACAATCAAAAGTTTCCGCGGCACCTTGTAACCCCCGAGATGCTTCCGGCAGAATGCATCGAACTCCTCTGAGGAGAGCGATGCCCCCTCCTTTAAGACAACCGCCGCAACCGGGATCTCGCCCCGCCGCTCGTCCGGGACACCAAAGACCGCCACATCCGCAACCGCCGGGTGCTGGACAACCACGTTTTCTACCTCGGTCGGGTAGACCTTCCAGCCCGACATGATGATCATGTCCTTTTTCCGGTCGGTGATGTAGAGGATCCCGTCCCTGTCCATGTAACCGATATCGCCGGTCAAAAACCAGCCGTCGTGACGGAAGACCGCTGCCGTTGCCTCGGGCAGGTTCCAGTAGCCTTTCGCAACGGACGGCCCGCGGAGCGCAATCTCACCGGCTTCTCCCGGGGCCATTTCGATCCCGGGGTCGTCAACGGAAACCACCCGGACTTCCGTGTAGCCGACCGCGACTCCCACACTCTGGTAATTTTTCGTAAGGTGTGGGTACTCGGGCAGCGTTGTCGTGCCGGAACCGATCACGATCGTTTCCGAGAGACCGTAGGAGTTCGCAACCGGGATGTGGTAGCGCTTGTCGAACGCCTCCCAGACTGCGGGAAGGAGGTTGCCACCGCCCGAGATGATGAGCCGGGCGTCTTTGAGCCGATCCTCCGTCCCGGGTGGCGCATGGATCAGCGTATGGATCACCGGGGGCATCCCGGCAAGGACCGTTACGTGGTATTTTTCCGCAAGCGAGAGATAGCGTTCCGGCTCGAAGCGCTCCATCATCACGAATGTCCCGCCGGCCCGGAGCACGGCAAGGCCCCACGACAACCCGACGTGACCCATCGGGTAAATCCCGAGATATACATCGTCCGGCAGGAGCCGGAGCGCCTCGCGTTCCGCGTCGAGCGCAGTCATCCAGTTCCCGTGCGTGAGCATCGCGCCCTTGGGTTTCCCGGTCGTCCCGGCCGTATACTGGAGGTGGCAGAGGTCGTCCATCCCGCAGTTGGCCGCCCGCATATCGGCCGGCGCCGGGGGAAACGATTCCCATGCCGCCGTGCAGGCAGCACCCTTTCCCCCCACGCAGATCACGTGCACAAGACCGGGGGCTTCCTTCTGCACCCCGGCAACAATGTCGGCCCGGTGCACGTCCGTAATGATCGCGCAGGCGCCTGCGTCCTTTACCGCGTGGAGCAGCTCTTCACCCTGGTATACGATATTGGTCGGGACCGCCACCGCACCGATCCGCCAGATCGCAAAGTAACTGATCAGGTATTCGGGCGAGCTGTCGAGATAGATGCAGACCCGGTCGCCTTTTTTTATCCCGAGCAAAAGAAGGCCGTTCCCGATCCGGTTCATCTCGTCCCGGAGCTGCTTGTAGCTGTACGTCTCGTTTCGCGACGGGCAGACTAATGCAGCCTTTGCCTCGGGAACGCTCTTTGCATCGAGAAGGGTGGTGACGTTTGACATGAAGATTCGCCCGGTTTTCTGGTGATACAGCTTTGTACTCCGGTGTATATACGTGTTCATTTTAGCGATCGGCAGCACATACCGGCAAACAAAACCCGACCACAATTCTGTAATAATTTCATCCCCCATGTACCGGTAACGGACAGATGCGGATATGGCGGATATTCGGAATTTTGTCGGGTTTGCCCAGACCGAGACACTCGTAAAGGAATACGACGGGCTGCGGATGTACTCCCCGGTCCGGGCGAAGATCGGTATCGCCGTAACGACAAAGCGGCTGATCGCGTACTCTAACACGAAGAACTTCTTCGACCAGCAGCGGTCGGAATCGTTCTACCAGCAGGTGAGCATTGAAGAGATCAAAGGCATCGGGATCGTCCAGTCGTCCCGGTACCGGCCCGGCGTCCTTGCCGGGGGGATCGTTGTCCTTCTTATCGGGATTGTTGCAGTGGTTATCGGCCTTTCCGGCAACACCCTCCTCTTGTTTGGCGGGATTGCCGGCGCCGTGCTCGGGATCGTCCTTGCCATTACGGGCGCACTCTGGAAAAAGCCCGTCTTCCGGTTCGAGATCCAGGGAAACACCGGGTCGCATTCCCTAGGTGAATTCGAAAATATCCAGCCTTCCGTTGTTGCCGGCCCCGACCTGCTCAAGGTAGTCGAGGAGCTCGGTGCGTTAATCATCGAGGTCCAGGAAGGCACGCTCTTTTCCGGGCAGTAACAATCCGGACATAACAAGTTTTTTTTGGTTCCGGGGCCGTATGATATCTGATATCTATGGCTGAAGAGACGCATCAGGAGCAGCCCCGGGAGCAAACGCAGCAGCAACAGCAGCAGCACCACGACCGGGGCGCTTATCACCACCACCCGCGGGATCACCGGTACCGGCAGCCCCGGCCGGCGGCAGAACCGCACCCGCCCGCAGAAACCGCGGAGAAACCTGATGCGGATGCCGAAGACGATGACCGCGAAGAGCAGATGACTTCGCGCCAGCACCGCCCGCACGGGGGAGGCCGCCGGGGTGGCCGGCCGCCAAAAAAGGTGTACGAAGAGTTCATCAACGACCCGTACTGCGAATAAAAAAGATCTTTTTTTCTCTTTTTAAGGGAAATTTTTGATAATCTTATCCCGGATCGCTTCCTTTGGGTATGCCCCGATTACCCGGTCCACGAGCTGGCCGTGGGAGAAGAAGACAATGTTTGGGATCGCCGAGATGCCAAGCTGCATGGCAAGCTGCTGGTTCTCGTCCGTATTGCACTTCCCGAACGTTACCTTGCCGGCAAATTCCTGCGCGAGTTCCTCGATCACCGGGCCGATGCGCCGGCAGGGGCCGCACCATTCCGCCCAGAAATCGACAACAAGCGCCGGGTGTTCTTTAAGGAGCTCCCCGATATGCAGCTGATCGACTACGATCACGCCGCCGGATACATCCGCCTGCGCCATCTTTTCTTTGAGTGCAGCCATTCTTTTCTTCCGGATCTCGTCAAGCTCGGTATCGTCCATACATGGTGTTTAGGCAAATCCTCCTAATTGAACCTAACGAAGGTGGCAGAAGGGATTTTTTTAGTAAAGTATAATAGCGCCTGCCGTCTATATTATAGTCCTGATTAATCCGGGAAGCGAGGTAGGGTAGTCAGGATATCCCGACGGGCTCATAACCCGTAGACCGATGGTTCAAATCCATCCCTCGCTATTTTCGCAGTTTTTTTACCTTTTTCTCGTGCTGGAACGTTGTTTTTGGCGGCCCTTAAAAAGCGGGCGTCCAACTAATAAACATGCAGCACAATACCGGAACATACGCAATAGCCTGGTACATAAACCAGAAGTTTTACCGGAGGGATATTACCAATGAAATTCTCACTCTTCGACCTGTTATTCAACCCAAACCGTTTTTTCCAGGATACGCTCGGTGATACAGGAGCAGCTTCAAGATGCCGGTGCTGATCGTCCTTGCCGGCGCCATCCTTTCCGCGGGATACGGTTACCTCGCGGGAAGCATGTCGGCGAAAATGATGGAATCTGCCATGGGCGGGCTCGGCGCGGTGATGACGATCTTCGTAATCTTTGCCGCATTTGCCGGCGTGTTCATCTTCTGGCTTGTCTGGGCCGGGGTGTTCTACCTTATCTCCAAACTCTTCAAAGGGGAAGGGTCCTTCAACCGCTGCCTCGAAGTCGTGGGGTACGGTTACCTGCCGCAGGTGATCGGCGCGGCCATTACCCTGATCGCGGCACTCGAATACCTACCTAAGGTCGTTGTCCCGCAGCTCACCTCCTCGGCCCTTCAGGACCCGACCGTCATTACCGAGGCTACAAAGGCCCTGATGCAGGATCCCGGCCATGATGGCATACACCCAGACCGCTGCGGTTGTCTCCGTGGTCTTTTTACTCTGGAGTGCGAACACCTGGATCTTCGGGTTAAAACAGGTCCGGAAACTTTCCCTGCGCAATGCAGCGATCTGCGTGGGAGTGCCGGTCCTCATATACGTCGTCTATGCTATCGCAACGATGGCAGGAGCCTGAATGAAGACACTGTACCTTTTTGTTATCGCAGTCGCAGTCCTGCTCGCCGGGATCGGATCGGTATCTGCCTATACTACACCGGACTCCCTTGCAGCCGCAGGAAACGTGTACGTCTCGGGAGTCACCTATGACCCCGGCGCCTTTTTTACCGGGGACAAGGGAACGGTCAGCATCTCGGTGACAAACGGGAACCGGAACCAGAGCGTGGTTATCGATCACGCCACGTTCGGCGATGACGATATCAAACTCATGGGCGATCCCTACGATGTCGCCTCCAACATCGGGCCGCTCCAGACCCGGGACTACACATTCTCCATTGCAGGCCGATGTTCCCTGACGGGCACTACTACCCGCGGCTCTCCCTGAGTTACCGCGATGCAGGGCAGCCTGTATTACCCGGCGGCGGTCTGGGTGGATAATACGCCCGCTCGTGCTGGCAGTCATCGACAGCCCCGATTCCTATACTTCCGGCAAGAAGAGCACCATCGCTCTCCAGATCGCAAACCCGCGAAAAGCTGCAGGTGAAAAATGCCGTTCTCGATATCTCCGGCGCCAAGTGCGGACATCCTTCCGGCATCGACGTACATCGGTTCCCTTCCGGCCGGGGCAAATACGCTCGTGAACTTCTCGGTGACAGCCGTACGCGAGAACGACCCTGAACGTGACCCTCATTACGATAACGGGGACAACCACCACAGTGTCTCGCGGCAGATCCCGATACAGTTCTCTCCCGACAAAATGGACTGCTACACCGATAGTGAGCAACCTCGAAGTGAAAAATACCGGGGGAGTGTTCGAAGTGACCGGCGATATTACCAATGCCGGTCTCTCCACGGCAAATGCCGTGACCGTGACGTCCCTTCCCCCGGCCGAGCCAGCCGATCCCTACCGTTCGTACGTGATCGGGGCGCTCAAGCCCGATGACTTCGGCAGTTTCACCGTGACGTTTAACGCGCAAAACCAGACCGAGGTTCCCCTGAAGGTGTCTTTTAAGGACAACGACGGGAATATCATCACGTCCACGCAGAACGTGACCCTGCCCCGGTTCGCGGCACAGGAAAAGTCAGGCAGCGGGTCTTCCCTGCTCCCGCAGGTTGTCGGGATCCTTGCCCTGATTGTCTTTGCCGGCGGCTGGGTATTCTACCTTAAGAAGCACAAAGAGTAAAACCCAACCCGGGCTCCAACACTTTTTTTGGTTTTAGTATTATCACGCCCGGTTCCCGGGCGAAGCGAAACACTCTTATCCGGCAAGGGAGCCAGTACTTTTCCATGGAAGGACAGGTACGGGATCCGGAAAAGAGGGAGTGCGATCCCAACGAGCGCTGGGCCCGGCAGCAGCGCCTCCAGGAGTCCTCGAAACATTTTGAGGATGCATCGCATAACTGGGACGACCCGGCAAATGCGAAACGCTACGCACAAAATTCCCAGGGGCGAGTTCGACGACCGGGTGCAGAGGACGATTGCCGGCCTTACGCTGAACAAAGAGATGCGGGTGCTCGATATCGGTGCCGGGCCGGGGACGCTTGCAATCCCTATTGCACCGCTCGTAAAGGATGTGACCGCCATCGAGCCCGGCGCCGGGATGGCTGCTGTCCTCATGGATCAGTGCCGGGCGCAGGGGATCGCAAACGTCACCTGCATCCAGAAACCCTGGGAGGATATCGACCCGGCCCGGGACCTTGACGGAAAATACGATCTCGTGATCGCTTCGCTCTCCTTGACGATGCAGGACATCCGGGCGGCGCTCCTGAAAATGGATGCAGTGGCAAACGGTGAGGTCTGTCTGTACTGGTTCGTGGACATGCCGTTCTGGGAGAAGATGTACGTGGAGCTCTGGGAACCGCTGCACGGGTGCACGTATTACCCGGGGCCGAAAACCGACTGCCTCTTTGAAGTGCTGTACGGGGCCGGGATCTATGCGAACGTGAAGATGATGCCACTCCCGAAGGAGTACCGGTTTGCATCCCGGGACGAGATGACCTCGTTCTTCCGGCGCCGGTTTAAGGTGACGACCCGGGAGCAGGAGAAAATCCTCGACGCGTACCTTGCGCCGCTCGTGCACGAGAAAAACGGTGAGGTCGTGGTGTCCGGTAGCTCGACGTATGCGAAGGTCTGGTGGAAGAAAACGGGAAGATCAGGATAAAAATCACGTGCGGATATAACACCTTTCCCTTGAGTATACAGAGAACTGAAAAACAGGGGACAGTTCCCAAAAATATCGGAAGCACAAAAAATCAAAAAAGAGAGACTATGCCTTATTTAAAATCCTCATCGGTCAGCCCGGCGATTACGATACAATGATGGATTACTCCAACCGTCAGCTCATCATGAAGGGGGATCGCCAGATTATCAAATACCCCTTCTTTTTTCATGATGAGATGACTGCCTTTCCGGGTTTTGCGGACATCCGTCCACCCACGCCGGTGGAGAATCTTCACCATATCCAGACCCGATACTACCGGTTGTTTCATGCAACAACCAGAATCTCACGGACATGAGGGAGTGCTTTTGCTGCCGATTCTGTCATGCATTCAAGGTATTCAGGAATAAGATCCTTCATTGACTGGAGTGCCTCATCTTCCGTATTCCCCTGAGCCATGCAGCCCGGCAGTCCCGGGACGAAAACTGAGAAACGCCCATCTTCTTCCCGGACAACCTGCACCTTGATCTTCATTACCACTATCTTCTCTGTTTGGGTTTATCTCCTTTATCGATCATGTAAGAAATATCTGGCACGGACGTCAGTACAATGCAAAAATTTCCGGCACACCACTTTTGGCCCGAAAATCCCAAGCCGTACTGACATTCCCACCGGGTTTTTACGAGGGATATCCCGGCACGATCTGCCTCGGGATGAAAAAATTAATCGTATTTCTTAAAGAGCGCCGGGTTCTGCCGGTGGATCCACCAGCGGCGGATGTACCATGCGGAGCCGGCCGCGACAACGCAGGCGCCGCTGATGAGGGCAACGATCGTGACCGGGAACCCGGCCGATGTGCCGGTACCCGGTGTTACGGCTGCAACAACAGTGGGCCGGGAAAACTGTTGTACCGCAGGTACTCCAGTGGGTTGCTGCGTGGTTGCCATCTGCGTGGGCTGGTATCCCATCACCGTCGGCTGCGGGCCGGTGTAACCAACATCTGCCGAACCGCCAGACGAACGGGAATGGGTATTCTGTCGTCCATGGCTCGTGGGGGGTGTCTGGGTTGGCGCTGCGGTGACCGGGCCGACCGGCGTACTGTTGATCGATCCGGTATAGGATCCTGTACCGGTTGCATTTACTTCAAGGTACATCCCGAGATCCGCCGATGTCAGCATATACGTGGAACCGGTTGCCCCGGGTATCGGTGTAAACGGTCCGGTGCTGCTCGCAGACCTGTTCCACTGCAGGTCGTACGTTGCACCGGATGGCGCAACTGCCCCGGCCGTGAGCGTGCTTCCCACCTGAGGCGTTCCGGTAATCGCTCCGGTTCCGGTCAGGGGGATGGCAGTGACCGTGACCGGCACGGAGACGGTCTCGCCATCCACAGCAACCGTGATCGTCCCGGCCCCGAGAGACGTTGGAGTAAACACCGTGGAATTCGCACCTGTCGTGGTATTGCCCTGCGCCGGCGCAAACGTGCCGGTGATCCCGCTGACCGAGTACGCTACCGGGATCCCGTCCGGGACATTGCCGAGGGATACCGTGTTGTAACCGGTAGAGTTGAAGGTCAGGTTCGCCCGGATGGTGGCGGTCTGTGCCAGGGTAATGGACGTCTGACTTGGGGTTACCCCGAGCAGCAGCCATGTGGTTGGGGCACCACCACCGGACCCGGAAAATGATGAACCCGGATCGGCGTTTGTGCCCCACCAGTTATTTATGGAACTGGTCAGGGTACCGTAATTGGAAATCGCCGGTCCGTTTGGTGCGGTATTGCTATAGAACCGGGAGAAAGAAATGGACTCGATCACGGTGCCGCCAGCATTATAGATCGCGCCGCCATAGTCTGCCGAGCAGCCGGTAAACGTGGTGTTGGTGATAGACGAAATCGGACCGCCGGCATTATGGATCGCGCCGCCTTCGGTTCCTGCCGAGCAATCGGTAAACACAGAGTTGGTGATGGACGAGATTGTGCCGCTATTAAAGATCGCGCCGCCTTCGGTTCCTGCCGAGCAGCCGGTAAACGCAGAGTTGGTGATGGACGAGATTGTGCCAACATCATTATGGATCGCGCCGCCATAGTCTGCCGAGCAGCCGGTAAATGCAGAGTTGGTGATGGACGAAATTGTACCGCGATTAAAGATCGTGCCGCCATTGTTTCCTGCCGAGCAGTCGGTAAACGCAGAGTTGGTGATGGACGAGATTGTGCCCCCGATATCATTATTGATCGCGCCGCCAATGTCTGCCGAGCAATCGGTAAACACAGAGTTGGTGATGGACGAGATTGTGCCGCTGTTAAAGATCGCGCCGCCATTGTTTGACGAGCTGTTCGTAAATGTCAGGCTGTCAAACGTTACACTACCAGAAGAAACAGAGAAGATCGGGAAACCGCTTTTTGTGCCGTCAATGATGGTATTTGCCGCAGTGCCTCCATACGATGTGTTGGCCCGGATTGTGATCGTTTTGGCGATTTGGATGTTGCTCTGGGAATATGTCCCCGGGTTCAGGACAATGGTATCACCACAGGTGACATTATCTACCACAGCCTGGATCGGGTACCCCGGATTAATGGTGATCGTCGCTGCCGTAACGGGTGCGGCAAATGCAAGAAGCGCTATCAACAGCAATGCAAAAACAGTACCATTGGTATACAACCTGTTCTTCTTCGGACCCGGCATTACAGAATCATCTCGCGGATGAGGGGGATTCCCTGTGGTATCCGGTAATCTGCTACCGGCAGGCCTCAGTGCGAAACGCTCTTTTTCGCGGATCGTACCTACTTGCGAGTCCCGGACATCTGTTCATGTACCGTTTCAAATAAACTGCCTTAAATTAATCGAAATATTTCGGGGGCGTTATGATGGAGGCCCAGGACGCCAAGTGTCTGACAGAGGTACCACATGCTGAAAGGGTATGTCCGGGAGGAGCTGTTCTCCGACGGAGAGCCAAAGCGGGTGATCCCGCAAAACCGGTTTCCAGGGGAAACCGTGTCCACGCCCATAGAAATTCCTGCTTTATTCGCATATTTTCAAAAATGCCGCGATTTTAAGGCCATGAAAACCTGCAAAATAGCGGGCTTCTTTTGAGATGGTTTTTAGGATCGATGGAATGGTCATCTGAGGGGGAGATCGGCCGCCCGGTGGCTTCTATGGGCCGTTTTCCGGATCTACGTCGGAGAAATTGGTATGAAATGGGAGATACCGACGGTAGCCGGAACATGACGCTCTTGGGGGCTGACGCCCCCGCCGCTATGGCATCCCCCGCTTAGCGATAGTGCTGTATTACCTGTACCAGGAGCAGCTTTGAGAGCAGGTAATACCACACTATCGCATGCGCCCCCGCCCCCAGCGGGGGCAGGGGTGGCGCAAGGGGGGCGAGACGAAGTACCCTGCCGGGACTTTTCCCATCCAACACCAATCAGACCCAAAAATTTTCCGGCAATTTTCATTTCCGGTCGGAAAAATCCGGACGTACAAACTTTCGCCCGGATTTTTTTTGGATTTTTCAGATTTCATTCCAAAAATTTTTACGATTTCCAACTTTCGTGCCAAAAATTTTTCGGCAAAAAGAATTTCGCGGCCAAAAAAAGTACGGGTTTCCGGATTCCATAGCCTGCGTTCCGGAGAACGGTTCACGACAGAGAAGTGAGTTAGTTGTGTAACTAACACCTTTTTTTCCAACTTTCGCGCCAACTTTTTTTTCTTTTTTCAACTTTTGACCGGAAAATTTTTAGGATTTTCAAATTTCGAGTCAAAAAAAATCCGGCCCACAAACTTTCGAACCGGAAATTTTTGGCCGGAAAAAATTTCAGACCGTGCGGGCGGAGCGTGATCGGCCGGATCCATCTTGGGATGCTGGCGCTGCCTTCATCGTGAAATCAGTATCAGCGGGCACTTTTTCCAACTTTCGCGGCGATCTTTTTGGAATTTTTTGGCGCGAAAGTTCGTACAAAGCAAAAATGTTCCGGGCAAACGCCCAAAAAAAGTATCCGGCCGGCAGGGATCCTGCTTCCCACCAGAGCTGAGGGGTCATCTGAGGGGGGGTCTGAATCATCTTAAGATGGTGAATCCATACAGTGTGATAATTTGATACCTCTCGTATAATGCCAATAAGTTATTTTAGAGAGATATTTTATTTCGTGGTAAAATGATTGTAAATTAATGTCAGATTGTTCAATCGAAACTCTTGAAAAAATATTAAAAAAATATGAAATTGAAGGCGACGAGAACTTGAAGCCTCCAATATCTGGAGGTTGGGGTGGAGGGAGAATCGAAACACCATTTGATATCAAACCAAGTGAATTCCTAAAATTTGCTGAGGATGATCTCAAAATTGGAGGACAACACCATCTTGTAAACTGTCTTTCGAATGTAAAAAGATCAATCGAGTGCCAGATTGATTCACTCTTATTTGGGTTTGGATTGCATAATCGATCGAAAAAAGAACATTGGAGTTTTCCAAAAAAAGTCGAAGTATTAAATGAAATCAGTGTGGTATCTCCAAGATTGTTAACAAAGATAAATAAATTACGAAATGTACTGGAACACAACTATTCCCTTCCTGATCAGGAAAGAGTTGAAGATGCGTTGGATATTGCCGTTCTGTTCATAAAATACACTGACAAATTTTTATTCTCTGCTAAAACTAGTATTCATCTTGATGATTCAACAGGATTGGATCGAGTACAATTCAATTGTGAGGATTCAAAAATTGTTTTTTCGTGGTATATAAGGACACCAGAACATCGCGGTTTGGACACAGAAATTGTAATTGATTCGAATAACCCAGATTTTCTTCGATATATCAAATGGTATGTAAAAATTATCGAATTGGATGAAAAATTTTAAAGTTAATTTACCCAACTCTCTTGATCCGGTCCATCGCTTCCCTGAGCCTCTCCATCGAAGCCGCGTACGAGAGCCGGATCCATCCCGGCGCATAGAACGAGCTGCCCGGGGTTGCTGCCACATGGCCCTTTTCGAGCCAGTCGGTTGCGATCGTGTTGTCGTCACCGGAAACTTTCACGAATGCGTAGAAAGCGCCATCGGCCGGGGCGCAGGTGTAGCCCATCTTCCCGAGCTCGGCCATCATAAACTTCCGGCGCTTGTCGAATTCGGTGCGCATCTCCTCTACGCATTTCTGGTCGCCCTTTAAGGCCGCAACCGCACCCCACATCGCAAAGGTCGTTGCCTGCGATACCGAGTGCTGCTGCACCTTGGACATTGCCTTGATGATCGTCTTCGGGGCCACCGCGTACCCGAGCCGCCACCCGGTCATCGCGTAGGCCTTGGAGAAACCGTTGATGGTTATCGTCCGCTGCGCCATATCGCCAATGGACGCAAGCGAGACGTGCTCCTTCCCGTAGATGAGCTTCTCGTAGATCTCGTCCGACATCGCGTACAGGTCGTGATCCTCGCAGAGATCGGCCACGAGCTTCATTGATTTCTTGTCGAATACCGCACCGCTCGGGTTCGAGGGCGAGTTGATCGAGATCATCTTGGTTTTTGCATTGACCTTTTCAAGGATCGAATCGTCGAGCTGGAAGGTCTTCTGGTTCACCGGGTGGAACACCGTCTTTCCGCCCGCCATCTGGACGCAGGGCTCGTACGAGACCCAGGCCGGGGTGGGGAGGATGACCTCGTCGCCAGGGTTGAGGACAGCCTCCATCCCTTCGTAGATAGCGTCCTTTGCGCCGCAGGTCACGATCACCTGGTCGGGCTCGCAGGCGAATTTGTTTTCCTTCACGATCTTCTCGCTGATCGCCGCGAGAAGTTCGGGGATGCCGTTGCTGGGCGCATAGTGCGTCTCGCCCTTTTTCAGGGCGTCGATGCAGGCATCGGTGATGTGCTTCGGGGTATCGAAATCAGGCTCGCCGATCGAGAGGCTGATGACGTCGATGCCCTCCCGCTGCATCTTCTTTGCCTTGTTCGTGATCTCGATCGTCGCGGAAGGGGCGATCGCCGCAACCTTTGCCGAGAGCTGCTTCATTGCAATCTTTTGACAAGCTTTACTGCGGATTCAACGGCACGCTTTGCATAATCGATCCGCTCGTTCGCTTCGAGCCGGCTCATGCCGGGCCCGGAGATGCCGAGCGTGACGGGCTTGCCAAATTCGAGCGAGAGGTCAATGATCTTCCGGGCCGCGTGCTGCACCACGATCTCGTCGTGCTGGGTCGCGCCCTCTATCACGCAGCCGATCGTAACGACCGCGTCGACCTTTCCTGCGGCAAGCATCTTCTTGATTGCAAGGGGCATGTCGAATGCGCCCGGCACGTACAGGCACTCGGTCACTTCGGCACCCAAAAATGCTGCGTGTTCCCGTGCCTCGATCTCCATCATGTAGGTGATGTCACGGTTGAACTCCGCAACAACGAATCCCAGTTTTACCGGATGTGTATCGCACATATCAGATCATCTCGTTTGCTTGCTCATAAACCTGTCAATCGACCCTACCGCCGGGCAGGGCCGGCATCTTCGAAACCCTGGCGCTGGCCGGTGCCGGCATTCCTTGTAAGGATCTCCGGGTGGAGGAGCAGGTTTACGGCATTTTCTGCGTGTTCCCGGGTGCGCTGCTCTGCGAGCCACGCAAGCTCCGCATCGTCTTTGGCCTCGTCCTCGTGCACGAAGACCTCGACGATGTGGCGGTTGGTCATGAGCTGGCACATGATGAGCCCCTGCGATGCCTCGTGGGCGCAGAGCCTGTCCTTCTCCTTGCCCCCCGGCATCCCCAAGGCCATCACGATCTCGCACCGGCGTTCTTCAATCAGTTTCTTGCAGGCAACCGGCAGGTCTTTGACGCCCGGCACGGTCACCCTCTCGATCGCCACGCTCGCGTGCTTCTTGAGCTCGTCGATGGCGATCGCTCCCATATTGACGCGTGAGAAGGTGGTGTCTGCAACACCAACCTTCATCCCAGCACCTCGGCAGCAGCCTCGACGCCGTTGCCCTTGATCTTCCAGCCTGCCTTGACAAGGCCGTGCTGGGTCGCGGCAAGGGTCGCGAGGATCTCGGGTGCGCTCACGGCGCCCATGGTGCCGATGCGGAAGATCTTGCCCTTGAGGTGGTCCTGGCCGCCGGCAATGGTGATGCCGAGTTTCTTTACTGCGCCGCGGACATCGTCATCCTTGATGCCTTCGGGATACGCTGCTGCGGTAACGGTTGTGGCGTACTCGTGCTTTGCATCGATCTTCGGGAAGAGCGAGAGGCCCCATGCCTGCACTGCGGCGCGGACGGCCTTTGCCATCTTCTGGTGCCGGGCGATCCGGTTGGCCATGCCTTCTTCCTCGATCATGAGGCAGGCCTCGCGGAGTGCAAGGAACAGCGGGACTGCCGGGGTGTACGGAGTCTCCATGGGTTTGCCCGAGGCACTCTTCCTGTACGCTGCAAGGTCGAGATAGAACGGCGGGTTCTTCGTGAGCCGTTCCCATGCCCGGTTGCTCACCGCTACTGCGGCAAGGCCGGCGGGTGCGGCAAGGCACTTCTGCGAGCCGACAATGGCGACATCGACGCCCCACTTGTCCATCTCGAACGTGTCGCCGCCGACCGAGGTGACGCCGTCCATGATAAAGAGCGCGTCGTGCTTGTGGGCGAGCTTGGAGACCTCCGCTGCCGGGTTCTTGATACCGGCCGAGGTCTCGTTGTGAACCATGGTGACGACCTGTGCGCCGGCTTCGAGCTGCTTTTCGAGGCCTTCGAGATCGAGCGGGGTGCCCCACTCGGATTTGAGCTCGTGGGCCTTTCCGTAGCGCTGGCTGATCTTATAGAGGCGTTCGCCGAACTTACCGTTCACAAAACAGGCGATATCCTTGTCGCGGCCGAAGTTTGCGACCGCGGCTTCCATGCCGGCCGTGCCGGACCCGCTGATGATGAGAACATCGTTTGTTGTCCCAAAAGCGGTCTTTAAGACCCGCACGCAGTCTGCGTATACGGCGCCGAACTCGGCGCTGCGGTGGTTGATAGCCTGACGTGCCATCGCGAACCTGACCCGTTCAGGCATCGGTACCGGGCCCGGTAACATAAGGAGGGTTTCTTTTTCCATGTGGATCTGCCAATAATATATTTATAAAGACGGGATATAAGTTTGGATGGCTTAATATGGCAGACGTAAGTATCATCTGCGGATCGGCATCCGATTCCGCAATTGCCGACAAGGCAAAAAAAGTCCTTGACGAGCACAAGATCGCCTGGGACTACCAGGTCATCTCTGCCCACCGGGACCCGGACAAGCTGGATGCGTATGTGAAAGGGTGCCCAAGTAAAGTCTTCATCGCGATTGCCGGCCTCTCGGCAGCGCTGCCGGGCGTTATCGCATCAAAGACCGACAAGCCGGTGATCGGCGTCCCGGTCAGTGGGAAGTTAAACGGCCTCGATGCCCTGCTCTCCATTGTCCAGATGCCAAAGGGTGTGCCGGTCGCGTGTGTCGGGATCGACAACAGCGACAATGCGGCGTGGCTGGCGATCCGGATCCTGGGTCTGGAAAAGAAGTAGATACTCTTTTTAACCTGCGGTTCTTTTTACTCGTACAATTCCAGACGGTTGTCTCCTGTTACGTGCCGTGAACCCGGACACTTTCGCAGCACCCGGGCTCCGGTTTATTATCCGGCAGGGCACTTCTTTTTTCATGGCAAAAAATCTCCAGACTGTTTGCGGGTTCTCGTGCAGCGACTGCAACTACCTCAATAAGGAATGCCCGGGATGCGAGGCAATGAAAGGAAAAGTGTTCTGGACCGCATATGTCGGCGCGGAGTGCTGCCCGGTGTACGACTGCTGTGTCAATGACCGCCACCTCCCGCACTGCGGGAAGTGCCCGGATCTCGTGTGCGAACGGTATACCCGGTTTAAGGATCCAAACGTGAGCGATGAAGTAGCGGCAAAAGGGCTTGTCGAAAGGGAGCGGGAACTCCGGAACCGGAAATAAGGGTGCAAAAGCTGCAGCGGTTTTTACGAACAGTAAAGGTTCCGGACCAGCTGCATGACGCCCGTCCCCTTCTCCGTGAGGGCATACAGTCCCGAAGTTTCGGACTTCGCAATAAGGCCGGCCTCCACCAGCCGCGTTACATGGAACAGCAGGTGGCCGCCCTTGTAGCCCGTAAGAGTGCTCAGCTCGGAATACGACAGGCCCCCGCCCGAGAGTCCTTTCATGATGGCAAACCGGGCCGGGTGCGAGAGCGGCTCGATCAGGGTAGAGAGCACCTCCTCGTCGGGGAGATCCGCAACGGACAGATCCGTCCTTTTCCGTCGGAGTACTTCCCGTACCGATGAGAGGCGCCCGACTGCCTGCATCAGGGTATCCCGTTCCCGGACATAGGTGTCGAAGCATTTCCGGCAGGGCTCCCGTCCGAGTTCGGGGTACCGGACGACAAGGTCTTCATCCCGACGGGCCTGGGCGGCGATATACTGCCCGGCCTCGTCCGGATCCATGCGTTCTGCGGATTCCTTGAGCCGGGAGAGGAAGAACTCGATGCAGTCGGACCGGGGATAGAGCGTGCAGTTCTTCGGGCAGACCGTCTCGAACTCGCGGCTGGCGGTCGATACTACCAGTTCGAGCAGGAGTCGCTGGTAGCCCTGCCCGAGCTGCTGGCGCATGGCCTCGATCCGCTCTTCGATCACAAGCGACTGGAACGAGCGGAGCTCGGCCCTGATGGTATCGCCGGTCTCTTTCTGGCCGGCCTGCAGCTCCCGGAGGGTCTTTTCGATCCTGACGATCCGTTCCTCGATCTCGTCTTTCCGCATGGTACGCTCCCCGCAGGTATACCGGAATTACCTTACAATATATTTTGTTTTTCCGCCAACTCCGCAGTATGACAAAACAGGGATCACAGGATGCCCGGCGGCCTGTTTCGCCGGCACACGGGAAAGAGATCCGTGCACGCTGCGGTTTTTGCTGTAGCAGTTGTGCGGCATACAAAGAGAACGCGAGGACCGACGAGGACAGGAGGAGGGTAAGCGATGGATGGCAGAAACTCTACGGGCTTGCCATTCCCCCGTCGGCGATGTGCTGCGACGGGTGTCTTGAACCCGACGAGAACCACCCGCACCGGATTGGCAGGGACTGTCCTATCCGGACCTGTGTCCTCAAAAAGGAGATCGCCCACTGCGGGGAGTGCGGGACGTTTCCCTGCAATCTTATTGAGAAGCACATAGCCTCCGTGGAAACGGCAGTGCCCCGGGCCCGTGAGATCATGACCGCGGATGAGTTCCACCGGTTTGTCGATCCCTACCTCTGCCGGGAATTCCTGAGCGCGGGAAAACGGTAACGCGTACGATAAAACCATGTATGCAGAAGATCTGTTCATGGGGAAAAACCCGAAGGCTGTCATCGCCGTACCGGGGGCGGGGTTATGGGCCTGAACATCTTTGCACCTGACAGGTCGGAGCCGCGGATCGTGACCCTCGATGCACCGGTCATGATGGCGGGCGTCTCTGCGAGGACCGGGATCGATACCATCTACCGGGACGTACCGGCTCTCGGGAAAAAATACCAAAAAATCAAACAGTCCATCCCCGACAGGAAAATTCCGTGGGCTTTTGTCGCCATCAGCAAAAACTTCAGCAGCGATACCCGGCAGTGGGATTACCTGATGGGCGATGTCGTGACATCGTTCGATTCGGTTCCAAAAGACCTGGAAACATTTTCAATTCCTCCGGGGACCTATGCGGTCTTTACGGTCCGGCCGGCGTTTGCCTTCCTGTTCGGCCTTATGATCGGCAGGACAAAGCAGTTCATCTTCACCGAATGGCTGCCCCGGTCGGGCTACGAGGTGGATGCATCGGTGCTTGGGGATTTCGAGTATCACGATAAAAGGAGTACGGGCAGGCATCCGTCCATCGAAGTGTACGTACCGGTAAGGAAAAAAGAAAAGACCTGAACGGACAATTTTCCCGCACACGAACGGTATCAGCATGACAAACGACATCGATATCATCGACCTTACCCCGGAAAATATCGCGGATTATGGGGTCTGCGGGTATAAAGACGTAAAAAAACACCCCGAACTGAAACGAAAGATCGACTGGTTCTGCCGGTATTACCCGAAAGGGCTGCGGATAAAAGTCCTCTTCTCAAAGAGCGGCGGTTACCAGGGGATGCTCGAATACCTCCCGGGAGAGTTCGCCCACCGCCCTGTCGATGCCCGGGGCTACCTGTTCATTCACTGCATTTTTGTGGGGTTCAGGAATGAGTTCAAGGGAAAGGGGTATGCCTCGGCCATGATCGATGCCTGTATTGATGAGGCACGCCGGGCAGGCATGGACGGTGTTGCTGTGGTGACAAGGGAAGGCCCGTTCATGGTGGGTAAAGATATTTTTATCAAAAAAGGGTTGCCGTAACCGACAAAGCCGACCCGGATTTTGAACTTCTTGCCCTGAAATTCGATCGGGATGCACCGGATCCGCGATTCAGGTCTGCCCTGGTAAAGAACCGGGATCGTTACGCAGAAGGCCTGACCATCCTCCGTTCGCCGCAGTGTCCGTATTCCGAGAAAAATGTCCGGGCCATCATGGAGACTGCACAAAAAAAGTTCGGCCTGGTCCCTAAACTGGAAGAACTGGATGATGCGGCTGCAGCCCAGGAATCACCCTGTGCTTTCGGGACGTTCTGTATCCTGTATAACGGGAAGATCATCAGTTATCACCCGATCAGCAACACGCGGTTTGAAAATATCATGAAAAAGATCGTGCGGTGAAGGGGAGCCGGGGGTGATCCGGTGTTCCTTTTCAGGAATAACCGGTGACTCGGAGATTTAACCCGGGGGCAGAGGTATGCTGCCTCCCGATGACTGCATTACCAGTTTCCGCAGGAACCGATGAAGGGAGTGTGTGCCTGTGCCCACGTGTAAAATTACCGTACTCAAACGAACCCTCAACCCGGAAATCGCACAAGAATACTGCGAGGGCGAGGTCGCGCCCTGCCCGTGCTTTACGGAAGGACAGGAATTCGTATGCGGCCTTGACAAGCCCGAAGGCTTCTGCGACTGGGCATGGCGGGACATCCATCCCATGGTCGCCGTGCTCCTCGCAGGAGGGAACTTCTCGCACGGGATTTTTGAGGGCTGGATGAAGAATGAGCGCACGATGATCGGGTGCTGCACGGACGGGGTCCGCCCGGTGGTGTTTCGGATCGAGGTAATCGATCCGATCCGGTGAAGATACCCCCGATTAACATAATCGTGATTCGGGCCGGCGGGGGGTGATGAGTTCCTGTCCCTGATCGCTGTAAACAGCGCCCCTATTCACTCTTTCTCGTGAGCCGGGGGAAAAAACCGACCCGTCCTCTTCTCGTACTCACGGTAGGCATCGCCGAACGTGGCAATCATCATTCTTTCCTCGTCCAGGACAAGGTACTGCCAAACCGGGTGCAGGAGGAGTGCCCATACGAGGTAAACATAACTGTTGAGCCAGATGGCAAGCCCGAAGTTGAAAACCGATAAGAAGGCGGCATAGAGCGGGTGGCGGACATACCGGAACGCCCCCGAAGTACAGAGCCTGTTGCCTCTGTCCGCCGCAGGCAGCGATCGTAAACTCCAGGCGATGATGATCAGTGTCAGCACGACCGCAGCGACGAATATGCTGTCCAGAAGAAGCGGGTTATCCGGGATCAGGGGCAGGTAGAACTGCCGGTTGATCAGGAAGGCGATAAAGAGCAGGATGAGGCTGACCACAACACCGATGGGGCCGCTGCCAAAGGTTTTTTGGAAGTCTGCGAACAGTTTTTTCATACCGGGAGATTCCTGCCAGCGAAGAGATTTACCCGGACGGCTGGCCCTTTCTGTTATGGATTCTGCATGACAAAGAACGTGTACCCGTAGTAGCGCTTGTATTTCTGGAACATCTCTGCCTCATGCTCCAGGGAATCAAGGAGGGCTGCATCTTCCGGATTCGATCCGTGCGTTTTTCTTAGTTCCCCGGTCCGGGCAAGCATCGGGACATGGTAGTTGTCCCACCAGCCGGCTTCAGGCAGCCGGTACGTTGCAGCGAGCCGGAGCCCGGCCCGGTTCACCCGCTCTTTCATCTCGTCCTCGGAGACGGGGAGATACCCCTCGTCTACCCACCACTGCACGAGCTCTTTGGGAGGGTTTGGTTCGAACCAGTCGGCATCGGACACGACCATGTACCCGCCCTTTTTGAGGAACGGTTTCCAGGTACAAAGGCCCTGCTCGAACCCGACAACGAAGATCGCCCCTTCTGACCAGACAAGGTCGAACTGGCCCGGTTCAAAGGGAAGGGCATCCATCGAGGCGTTCACGGTCCGGATCCTTTCTTGCAGGCCGGCTTTTTCGGCCCTGGCGTTGAGCTGGTCGAGGAACGGCTGGTGGTTATCGACCGCCGTTATTGTACCAGTGGTCAGGCTCGCAATGTCGATGGTCTGGGTTCCGCTGCCGCACCCGACATCGAGGATCTTCGCGTCATGCGGGAGAGGGGGAAGAAGGGAGAACACATGCTTTGTCGCACCTGAAGTGCCCGGGCCCTGCCGGGGGAGGGACTCGAATATCTGGTAAAAAAATGGTGGCAGTGTCATGATATCACAACTGTTGGGGTGAGGGTTTTGAGTGCTTTGTGGTCGGATCAGGAGTGGTTCCGGATCGGGCTCGCCACTCCGTGAACCTCATGGATAACGGGCAGGATTATCTCCCCTTCTTTCCAATGCCTGTATAATGTCTGTCCTGTCCGATCCGGTCGTGACCCTCGAAGGGGTCAGGCTTGAAAAGATCTCCCTTTCCGCGGTCGATCTCGCGGTTACGATCCGGGTGGAGAACAAGAACCCGGTCGGCGCAACCCTTGAATCGTGTCCCTTCTCCGTTTCATGCGAGCAGGGCGGGAAGAACGAAGTGATCGCAACCGGGGAGACCGGGAGTGCCAAGATCCCCGGGAATTCCGTAACCGACATTCCCGCCAGGGTCACCTCGAAGAACACAGCGCTTTTAGGAGCGCTTGCCGGGCTCGTCCTTGGGGGAAAGATCGAGGTGACGATTACCGGGAAGGCCAGGATAAAATTCCTGATGATCCCAAAAGAGGTTCCCTTCTCCCGGACTGTGCCGGTGACCCGGGGAGAGATCGTTGATATGGTGACCGGGCAGGAAAAGAGCGGATGAGTGAGGAAAATCCTGAACCTGCTATAAACGAGCCGAAGCTTCGTATCGCAAATCCGCATATCGCCATACCGGAAGAGACCATCCGGGCATTCTGCAAAAAGTGGAAGATCCACAGCTTTTCCTTTTACGGATCCATCATGCGGGACGATTTCCGGCCCGACAGCGATATCGATGTAATGATCGAATTTTCCCCCGGGGACAGGACATCGGTACTGGACATAGGCGCCATGCAGGAAGAGCTCGAAGCGCTCTTCTCCCGTAATGTCGATCTCGTGGAGCGCGAATCCATTGAACAGAGCGAGAACTACATCCGAAGGAAAGGGATACTTTCCGGGAAACCTCCCGTCCTCCGCCAGATGTCCTACCTTCTCGATATGCTCATCTCTGCAAGACACATCCAAAAGATCACCGAAAACTCATCTGCCGAAATGTCCGATAGGGATGAGATGCTCTTCCACGCGATTTCCTATAATTGCAGGTGGCTGGCGGTCTCCGCACAAAGAGTCGATGCGCCGACTCGCAGAAAATACCCGGATATTCCCTGGGACCGCCTCATGAAGATGTACGATTCGTTCGAAGCAGACTTTTGTCGGCCAGACCGGGAACTGATCAGGGAGATCGCATGGGAGGTTGTCCCCCGGATCATACCGGTGCTGTCTGCGCTTATTCCACCGGAAGATGAGATCTGACCTCTGACAGAGGCCGGGTTCCCATCAACACGGCCCTTGTTTTTTCATGCATTTGTTACATTGTAATGCACGATTTTATCTATTTTCGTGCACTATGATGGATCAGTGGTGAGTGTATGGAGGTAAGCGACGCACTGATCACGCAGCGGCGCGAGATCGAGAACAGGCTTAAGGAGCAGTACATAGAACGGGATGCTGGGGCCGGTAAAAAAACGGGCAACCTGATACGGGTGATATCAGGACCGCGAAGAGCGGGAAAATCATTTTTTGCCATGCACCAGCTGCCATCGGAAGGAAAATTCGGCTATGTGAATTTTGACGATGAACGGCTCGTTGCAAGGGAAGGCGACGAGATCATCGCGGCAGTAAACGAAGTATTTGACTCCCCGAAAGTCCTTTTCCTGGATGAGATCCAGAACTTGCCGGACTGGGAACTTTTTGTCAACCGGCTCCAGCGGGAAGGATATCGCATGATTCTTACCGGCAGCAACTCCCAGCTTTTGAGCTCCGAACTTGCCACGCACCTTACCGGAAGATACCTCCAGACAACGATCTTTCCCTTCTCCTTTCGGGAGGTCCTGCGCACTCGGGAAAATCCCCTCACCTCCGCGGAAAAACAGACACTGCTGGCAAAGTACGCCAAAAACGGTGGATTCCCCGAGGTACTCCTGAAAAAATATCGATGGTAACGATTACCTGTCCACCCTTTTCGATGCCATCGTGTACAAGGATATCGTGAAACGGTACCGCATCCGTTCGATACCCGCTATCGAGGATCTGGCAATGTACCTTATCTCGAATACTGCCTGCGAATATTCGTACTCAACGCTTGCAAAGGTCACCGGCAGCCGGAGCGTTCATACGGTCAAAAAATATCTGGATTACCTGGAACAGACCTTCCTCTTTTTTTCCATCCCGAGGTTTTCGTTTAAGGTAAAGGAGCAGATCACCGCAAGCCGGAAGATCTATTGTATCGATAACGGGTTTATTCAGGCAAAAGCCGCACAGTTTTCCGAGAACAAGGGACGGCTCTATGAAAACCTCGTGGCAATCACCTTAAAACGGCACGAGATGAACGGCATCCTGACCTGCTCCACGTGGAAAAATGTGCAGCAGGAGGAAGTGGATTTTGTAATCCGGAAAAAGAACCGGATCACGGAACTCATCCAGGTCTGTGCGCATCTCTCCTCCCCTGCCGCAAAAGAGCGGGAGATCCGGGCACTTCTCAAGGCAGGACACGAGCTCCGCTGCACCCGGCTCTTCATCCTGACGGAAAACGAGGAGCGCAAAACAACAGAAGAGTGGTTTGGCATGAAGGGTACCATCATTTATGAACCGCTCTGGAAATGGCTGGAGCGGGACGGGCTTGAACAATGACCCTGGACAGGATCGCGGCAATACAATTCCTGATGATCCCAAAAGAGGTCCCCTTCTCCCGGATTGTGCCGGTGACCCGGGGAGAGATCGTTGATATGGTGACCGGGCAGGAAAAGGACTAATCTACGGATCGGCCCAAAAAACCGCAATTGGGGGGAGGGGGGTGCCCCCTACCCCCCCTCACTCTTTTTTTCCAGAAAGGGGTCACCCCCTCCCCACACAAGACCCGGACCGGCTCCTCTTTTCTTTACCCGGATAATGGCACAACCGAACCTTCACGACGGAGGTTCCATGCGAACAACCCTTCGTTTCCCATGCAAAAACCGCACACATCCCACATATGGCGGTGGGGGGGTGGGGATCACCCCCCTCCCCTTCTTTCTTTCAAAGGGGGGGCACCCTCCCCCCCATCTGTCCGGGCAGGTGGGGGGTACCTCCTCACAATACTGCAAAAAAATAGTGTTGAAACTGAGAATTCGAAAGTATCTCTATCTCTGAAAGTTCACGCTCTCTTTTTCTTCCCTTTCCCCTTCTTCACCGGGCCCTCAAACAACTCCCGGACCATCTTTATCGCACACAAATCCCCGCACATCGAGCAGGTGTCTGTGTCACCGTCCCGGACATGGATCGCCTTTGCATGGTCCCCGTAGAGCGCGAGTTTGAACTGGGCGTCCCAGTCGAGATCGTGCCGGGCCTGGGCCATCTTTACCTCGCGCTCCATTTTGTAGCCTTCGGGCCGGCGCACCATGTCCCCCACGTGCGCCGCGATCTTTGCCACCCGGGTGCCTTCGATAATATCGTCCACGTCCGGGAGGGCGAGGTGCTCGCTCGGCGAGACCATGCAGAGGAAGTCCGCCCCGTTCCGGCAGGCCTCCGCCCCACCGATGGCCGCGACCACGTGGTCATAGCCGGGTGCAATGTCGGTCACGAGCGGCCCGAGCAGGTAGAGCGGGGCATGATCGGTGATCTCCTTTATCATCCGGACATTGTAGCCCACCTGGTCAAAGGGCATGTGCCCCGGGCCTTCGATCATCCGCTGGACGCCGGCGGTCTGTGCCCGGCGGGCAAGCGTGCCGAGCGTCACGTACTCGACCGATTTCGCGAGTTTCTCTGCGTCCTGCTGGCAGCCGGGCCGCATCCCGTCCCCGAGGCTGATAGTGACATCGTATTCCGCGAGGATCTCCAAGAGGTAGTCGAACTCCGCATAGAGCGGGTTCTCCTCGTCGCGGAGCATCATCATCGCGCAGTGGAACGTCCCGCCACGACTCACGACACCCATCTTCCGCGGGTCGAGCCGCAGCGCATCGAGCACCTGCCGGTTCACCCCGCAGTGGAGCGTTAAGAAATCCACGCCCTGTTTGCAGTGCTCGCGGATAACCTTAAAGAGCAGGTCGGCATCCACGTCCGCAGCGTTTCCCGCCCGGCGCACCGCCTCGTACACCGGCACGGTCCCGACCGTGGTGTCGAGCGCGAGCATCTTCTTCCGTACCGCAATAAGGTTCCCGCCGGTCGAGAGATCCATGATCGCGTCGGCGCCGCTTTCGAGCGCTGCCTTTGCCTTCTTTGCTTCGAGCGCATAATCGCAGCGGGTGCCGGACGTCCCGACGTTCACGTTCACCTTGACGGTGCACCCCTCGCCAATCGCACAGGGGCGGTGCTTTCGTTTCGGGTTGTGCGGGATGACGATGCGTCCGGCAGCAACGGCACGGGCCATGGCCGCGGGATCCATGCCCTCTGCCCGGGCAGCGGCCTTCACGGTACCGGGGACAGACCGCGAGCAGCTGCGGATGAGCAAATCCATAAAAAACATCTGTCGGGATGCCTTATTAGTGTGCATGCAGGTCAGGTGGATCCCCGAACAGGGCATCCTTGCGAATTCCTATATCTACGGGTCGGTCCTCGTAGATGCCGGCCTTTTTCCGATGGCCATCCAGCCGTACAAGGATCAGATCGACACGATCGTCCTTACCCACTGCCACTTCGACCACACCGGGCACGCAAAGGAGATCGCCCGCATGTGCGGGGCGAAGATCGCGATCCACCGCGACGATGCGGGGGGGCTCATCGATGACGGCAAAAGCCTCTCGATGCAGTTTGGTTCCCGCTCCCCCGGGATCGTGCCGGACATCGTGCTCTCGGACGGCGACACGATCGGCGGCCTCATGGTTATTCATACCCCGGGCCATACCCCGGGGAGCATCTGCCTCTGGTCGGAAAAGGACAGGGTGCTCATCAGCGGCGACACTGTTTTCACCGATGGCGCATTCGGGCGGTACGATTTCCCGGGCGGCAGCCGGCAGGCGCTCGAAGCGTCCTTGGACCGGCTCGTGACGCTCGATGTCGAAGGCCTGTACCCCGGGCACGGAGAACCCGTGGACTGCGGGGGAAAACGCCACATTGCGGCCGCCCATAAGCTCATGAAGGGCGGTTATGGATAAGGGCATCTACTGCCTTGTCCTCAAGAACTTCGCCTGCACCACAAAGGTCGGAGCCCTCGGGAACATCGCATTTTCTGCCGGGTGGCACTGCTACATCGGCTCGGCTCTCGGACCCGGCGGTCTGTCCCGGCTCGAACGCCACCTGAAGCTTGCGGCAAAGAAGGACAAGAAACCGAAGTGGCACATCGATTACCTGCTCACCAGCCCGCAGTTCGCGGTTGCGTACGCGGTCTCTGCGCCGACAACCGATCCGCTCGAATGCCGGCTTGCAGAAACCCTTGCCCGGGGCGGGGCCGGCGTCCCCCGGTTCGGGTGCAGCGACTGCACCTGTCCTTCGCACCTCCTGTACCGTGCCAGGGAGCCAAAAAAAGAGATTGTCGCGGCATTTACCCGGCTCGGGCTCGATCCCCGGATCCAAACTATCATTAGACCCTAAAGACAGGGTAAGAGTATGAAAGTCCTCGGGATATCGGGCAGCATGCGAAAGGACGGGAACACCGCACACCTGGTTAAAGAGATCCTCAAGCCAAGCGAGGAGGCGGGGATCGAGACGGAATTTGTCAGCCTCGCCGGGAAAAAGATCCTCCCCTGCCTCGGCTGCGGGAAGTGCAAGGAGAAGAAGTGGTGCGTGATCGAGGGCGACGACTGGGGAGCGATAGCGCAGAAGATGATCGACTGCGAGGTGCTCGTGATCGGTTCGCCCGTGTACTACTACGATGTCTGCGGCCAGCTCAAGAACTTCATCGACCGGACCTACTCGCTCTACCACGACCGGAAACTTGCCGGCCGGAGAGGGATCGCGGTCGCGGTGAATGCCTCGGCCGGCGCGGACCGGGCGGTAAAGACCATCGAGGGATTCCTCAACTCGCACGAGTTTGCATCGCTCGGTGCAGTGACCGGGACGGGCTTTGAAGAGGGCGAGGTCATGGACGACGACAATGCCATGGCGCACGCAAAAGTGGCAGGGGATAAGATCGTCCGGCTGCTGCGGCCCCACCACGATTAAAAAGAATTCTCTTTTTACTCCACGATCCGGTACAGCGTTGTCCGGCGCCGGAGCGGGCGGCGGATATCGTCTGCCACCCGCTGCATCTCAACCGGGTCGAGGTAATCCGTATTCTGCGCCCCGGCGCCCTTGGAGATGCTCTCCTCGAACATCGTGCCCCCGAGATCGTTGGCACCGGCAAGGAGGCCGAGCTGCGCCATCTTGATCCCCTCTTTGACCCACGAGACCTGGATGTTTACAAAGTTATCGAGGAAGAGCCGGGCCACCGCAACCATCAGGCCGTCCTCCCTTCCCGTTGCCCCGGCGCGGGCAAGGCCGGCCTTGTAGATCGGCGTATTCATGTGGACAAACGAGAGCGGGACAAATTCCGTAAACCCGTGTGTCTCGTCCTGGATCTCGCGGAGGATCGCAAGGTGCCGGGCCCGGTCCGCATCGCTCTCGCAGTGGCCATACATGATCGTCGCCGTGGTCGGGATGCCAAGGGCATGGGCCTCCTTGATGATCCGGATCCACTCCGCGGTCGGGATCTTCTGCGGGCAGATCTTCTCCCGGACGGGATCGACGAGGATCTCAGCCGCCGTCCCGCACATCGAGGCAAGGCCGGCCGCTTTCATCGCCACGAGCACGTCCTTTGTCGTCATGCCGCTCTTTTTTGCCGCGTATGCAACCTCCATCGGGTTGCTCGCATGGAGGTGGACACCCGGCGCAGACTCGCCGATCCAGCGATACACATCGATGTAGCTCTGGGCGGTAAAGGCCGGGTGGAGGCCGCTCACCGTGCAGATCTCGGTGACGTTGCGGGCTTTTGCGAGCGCAGCCTTCTCCCGTATGGTCGCTTCGTCATGGAAGTAGACACCCTCGTCGCCCGGTTTCTTGCAGAACCCGCAGAACCCGCAGGAGTTGACGCAGAGGTTGGTCACGTTGATGTTCTGGTTGCGGACGTAGGTGACTGCATCCCCGGCCACGTTCTCCCGTTTCTCATCGGCGGCCTCCACAACTTTCCAGAGGTCGCGGCCGCGTATGGTAAAAAGCATCCGGGCGTTTTCTTCGCTGATCCGGTGCCCTGCCGCGGCATCGGAAAGCAGTGCTGCAAGGTTTCTATCCATAAGGCTCCCTCAACTTTTTTTGTGTGTGTCACACTGTGTCATACATAACGTAAACCTGTCGGATCGGGGCAGTTCCCCGTCACAATTATTATACCGGGACACTAAACTGCATCGTAAGAGGGTTTTATGCAAAGGGTCTCTGTTCCACTCTCAAAGAAGGTTGCCGAAGGCTACATCATCCCGCTCGGCCCCGCCAACCTTGTCGCGGTCATCACGGATACCGGCCTTGTCGGGTGCGGGGCATTCGATGTCGCAGCACTCGATTCATTCAGTTACCCGGCGGCAAAGGTCCGCCCGGCCCACGGGCCGTCGATCGTAAACACCGAAGATATCATGACCGGTATCGTAAAAGAGACCAACCGGACCGCCATGAGCCGGGGGATCAAGAACGGCATGACCGGGCGCCAGGCGCTGGAACTGCTCTGACGAGATCCGACGATATTCCCCTGCCCCGGCAGCGGGACTTCTTTTTTGTACAGCAACTCTTTATCCCGACCCGCTCCAATCCCGGGTATCGACAGGAGCACGATCGGGATGACGGGAAAAAGCGCGATTGCAAAAGCGGCCGGGTTTGCGACGGAACCGGTCGCCATTGTCTGGACGGACACAAAGCCGGAGGGCGCCCTTGAGTTCAAACCGGGTGTCTGGGGCTGTGTGATGTGGATGTACGCCCGGGTGGCAAAGGACCAGAAGACGGCGGTTTTTACCCGGGAGACGATCGGCTGCATCGGGGCGGCGCTGGGGCTCGGGTTTGGCCGGCCCTTCGAGCGGCACGCTGCAAAAACCGAAGAGGGCTTCTGTAGTTTCCTCTCGAACGGGATCGAGGGGGCAGAGGACAAAGCGGCATACACAGCCATTGCAGAGAGCGGACGGGATGAACGGAACCGGAAAGTCCTCGCGGATGGTGAACGGCTCATGAAAGATCCGTCGGTTGTCAAAACGTTCCTCAAAGCACTGCCCGAATACGATATCAGAGAGCAGTACATCGTGATGAAACCCCTTTCGCAGGTCCGCGACGACGAGGTGGTAAAGAGCGTGATCTTCCTCGCCGATGCCGATCAGATCTCCGCTCTGTCGATCCTCGCAAACTACGAGACCGGGACGATCAAGGAACGGGTCACGATCGCGGCCGGGGCCTCCGGGTGCCAGGCCATCGGTGCCTGCACCTACGCGGAAGGGGAAGGATCACGCCCCCGGGCGGTGATCGGCCTGACCGACATTACCGCACGGAGAAACGTGCGAAAGATGCTCGGGAAAGACAAGCTCACCTTCTCGGTCCCGTACAGCATGTTCCTGGAGATGGAAAAGAACGTGCCCGGCAGTTTCCTCGAATCCGATGACTGGAAGGAACTTATTGAGCCTTGAAAGCAAAACTATATGCAAATAATACCCTTAAGAACGTTTTTCTTATCTGATAGCTCAACAGAGCAAAAAAATGCAGAATTATTCCAGATCTTTTAAATTGTAAACTTTTACAATCGTTTCAAATGGGTATTTATAAGATTCTACCTTAATATTCTGCTGAATCGAAGAAATCACATCATCATTTTCTTTATCAAGGACCACAACGGCAAAAATAAAAATTAACTGCCGTCTCGTACTATCATTTAAAGTCATAAAAAAGAGGCCATCTGTCGAAATACGAGAGAGATAACCTGAGGTCTTAAGATTCCAAATCGGGCCAATTTTATTTCAACAACATATATTCTTTGATTTGCTAATGCAACAGCATCAAAATAAATATCTCTGTCATTAAATGGAGAGACGTTTCTTTGAGTGAAATTAATTTGAAATTCTTTGCTTAATTGATTAAGCACCAATTCTTCAGACAATAATGAAATCGCCCGAACATCATTTTTCTCTAATCCCAAAGAGGTAGTGGGGTGAGGGGGTGGGGTTGTGACTCCGGGCGGGTTTGCTTGTTCAACATTATTTTCAATTTTTTGTTCTTCTTTGACTTCTTCATCCAATATCTCTAACTTTCCCTTCGAGGGGGTTCGGAACAATCGAATAAAAGAGGCATCTTCTCGGAAATCTGAAGGGGCATATAATATTTCTCTTCTAAAAAAAAGGACTAAAAAGAATAGGCTTACAAGAGCACTTGGAAAAAGCATTAAAAACCAGATATATGTACTTTGTATGTTTTCATTCAATAGAGGGAGTACAATAGTTCCACTTACCTCCGCTAAACCAGCAAATATTGCAATAATGGTTAAAGGATTGGTAACATGGCCTATTTTTTCTATCATTAGTGATTATGAATTAAATTTACTAATTTCATTATTTAAATATTGGTGTAGGGATCCTCTATATTCATTATATACACAAAAAAACTTCAAAAAAGAAGGATAACCGTCAAAAATCCTTTAGATTACACCAGCTCGTACAGCGTTGTCCGCTGCCGGAGGGTCCGGCCGAGGTCCTTTGTCAGCCGTTCCATCGTCTCCGGGGGAAGGTAGCTTGCGTCGCCCGCTCCCGCATCGACCGAGACCTCATCGGTAAACATCGTGCCCGCAAGGTCGTCGCCGCCGCAGAGGAGTGCGAGCTGCGTCATCTTGAGGCCGAGCTTGCCCCACGAGACCTGCACGTGGTCGAAGTTGTCGAGATACAGGCGCAAGACCGCGATCATCAGGAGATCTTCCCTGCCCGTTGCCCCGGGCCGTCCGATGCCCTTGGTGAAGAGTGAGGTATTGTTGTGGATATATGACATCGGGACGAACTCGGTAAACCCATGCGTCTCGTCCTGGATCTGCCGTACGATCTCCATGTGATCCACCTGGTCCCGGGCAGACTCGTACGAACCGTACATGATCGTCGCCGAAGTCCGGATGCCCATCTTGTGCGCTTCACGGATGATCCGGGCCCATTCGGCACCGGAGATCTTTTTCGGGCAGATAACGTCCCGCACCGGTTGGATCAGGATCTCCGCCGCCGTTCCCTGGAGCGAACCGAGGCCTGCTTTCTTAAAGGCCGCCAGCACATCGGCAGTCGTGCACCGGCTCCTCTTTGCCGCAAATGCGACCTCTTCCGGGCTGAATGCATGGGTGTGGATTTCAGGGGCGATCTCATGCACCGCGGCGAGCAGATCGACATAACTGTCGAGATTGAAAGACGGGTTCACACCCGAGAGGAAACAGATCTCAGTAACGTTGCGTTCCTGTGCAAGCCGGACCCCTTTCTGGATCGTTGCCCGGTCCATGCAGTAGGCCCCGGGGTCGGTCGCCTTTTTGCCAAACCCGCAGAACCCGCAGAGGTTCTTGCAGATGTTGGTCACGTGCAGGTTCTGGTTCCTGACATAGGTGACGGTATTTCCGACTTTCTTCTCGCGCATCTCGTCTGCTGCGGCCGTGACAAGAAAAACGTCCCGGCCGGTGGTCTTCATTAAAAATTCGCCCTCATCCGGAGTGAGCCGGTGGCCGGCCTTCACATCGGAAAGGAGCGTTGCAAGATTGTAGGTCATGGTGACTGCACCGTCGCTTATTGCTTATTTTTCTTCTTTGACTTCCGCGATTTCTTATTGGCTTCCTCTTCTTTCTTTCCCGCGTACCATTCCCAGCCGAGCATCGCAATGATCAGAACGATCGCGACCTCCCAGATGTGGAGCGGGAGCAGGCCGACGTACGGGACGGTAAAGAGGGCTTTCCCTACGACCCATTCCTTTTTCACCGGCTCGATCGTGCCGACATCGCCGACCGAGAGATACCCCTCGTCGCTTACCGCATTATTGTCGCCCTTGGTGATGTAACCCCCGTGGGTCGTCGCATTCCCGTAGACAATGTAGCCGGAACCATTGACCACGAACTGCCCGGGCAGGAAGTACCCCTCGCCGGTTGGCGACGTAAAGCCCATACCCTGTGCGCTGGCAGAGAGGTTCTGTGGCAGCGTGGCGTTCTCCGGATAGAGGATGTGGTACCCGTACGTGGTCGAAGCGCTTGTCTGGAGCGGGATATATCCCGACGGTGTCACCGAGCCCCGGTACGGGTTGAGGTAGGTCGGCTCGGGCTCGCCTGCCTCTGTCCAGGTCATGGCCCGGTGGATGATCGGGTGCTGTTTTGCAAACGGCAAAAGCCCAATCTGCGTCCAGAAATCGGTCTCGCCGTTCGGCCGGTAGATGACCACGTCGCCGTAATCGCCGAACTTCTGGTAACCGGTGGCATGGGCGTCGTCCCAGGTCTGTAATGGCCCGAACCGGTCGGCCTGCACGACCACGACGAGATCGCCGATATTCATGTGGGGCTCCATGCTCCCCGACTCGACCGTCACCACCGCGGGCCACGTCCCGCAGATCAAAAAGAGGGCAAGGGCAACGGCCACCACGACCCCGACCACCCAGAGGATGTCCCGGGCAAGGGAGACAGCCCAGTGCTCGCTTGTCCTGAATGTATGGATCAACGTGCGGATGTCCCGCTTGGGTTCCTGTTCTGCCATTCCTTAAGGCTCCGGTATTGGCTTTGAGAGTTAATATAGCGTACCGCTTTTTACGGGAAGACCACCCGAACGAGGTAATAGGCACCGAAGATAACGAGGAAACACCCGCAGGCTGCCATGATCCAGCGGTAGGTCCGGTCGGAGAGGATCGTCCTGCCTTTTGCGATCCCCACCGAGACCACCGTGTACCATCCGAGGTCCGCGCACCAGTGGCCGGCCATGAAGACACAGGCAAGGAGGAGACCCCCGGCAAGACCGGCGATCACCATCGCACTCCCGACCGAGAGCCACCAGATCCAGAAGTAGGGATTGGCGACGCTGGTCACGAACCCGGCAAGGTACGGGTTTGCCGCGCCGGTGGCGTTGCCGCCGGCAAGACCCGCGAGCGTTACGGTCCGGCTGCCGGCAATGGTGAGAATCCCGAAAACGATGAGCGCAAGGCCGCCGACAATCCCGATCGCAGTCGTGTACTGCAGGGCCACCGTGGCAAGCCCGGCAACGATCACCAGAAGGATGACCAGTTCGGTGAGCATGTGCCCGAGCGTTATCTTCGGGCCTGCCGTCCAGCCGCCGGCTACCGATGCGTTGATGGTGGCGACAAGTGTCGGCCCCGGGGCAAGGGCACCGGTCAGGCCGATGGCAAAGGCGAGAAGAAAAAACTGGAGCGTATCGAACATGGTTACCCGATCTGTTTTCCTTTGACCTGACAGGATTTGCCGGACGACATGATGAAGGCACCCCCATGCCGGATCGGAGGCTCTTATTTCCTGTTGCTGCCATATACTCATGCATGATCGATACGGCTGCGATCGCGTCCCGGTTCCTCGATACCGGGCTCCAGGTCCATCCCGATGTGGTGCGCTACATCCAGGAGCAGGACAACCCGGAGCTGATCGACCGTATCATCGCCGGTGTCCCAAAGGACACGATCGTGGTCTCGGCAAAGCACATCCCCGGGATGAACATGACCCGGGACGGGATGCGCTTTCTCTCCGATCCCACGGTCGAAATCGTCTCTGGCGCCCCGGGGACCTCCGGAAGCATCAACGGCACGTCCGATTACCTGAATTACTTCCGGGACCGGTTCACCCGTCTGGGCACGATGATCCGGAACCGGTGCACAACAATGCCGATAGAAGGCCTGACCCGGACCAACCGCTACCGCCAGGAGGAGTGTTCGGTGATCGGGATGGTCTCCGAAGTCAAGACCACGACAAACGGTCACCGGATCGCGGAGATCGAGGACACGACCGCAAACCTCTCGGTGCTCTTCAGGAAAGACCGCCCGGTCTTTGCCGATGCCGAACGCCTGATCATGGACGAGGTGATTGGCGTCAAGGGCAAGCTCTCGCAGGACGGGCGGCTCTTCTTTGCCGAACAGATGTTCCGGCCCGACATCCGCATCGACAACAAGCCCTACAAGAGCGAGACACCGGGAAAAGCGGTTCTCATCTCGGACGTGCACGTGGGAAGCGACACGTTCCTCGAAGATGCCTGGAACCGGTTCGTGGACTGGATCCCGGACTCGGGCGCATCCTACCTCTTAATCGCCGGCGACCTCGTGGACGGGATCGGGGTCTACCCGAACCAGGACCAGGAACTCACGATAAAAAACATCTACGAGCAGTACGACGCCTTTGGGGATCTGCTTTCCGGCATCCCCAAAAGCATCAAGATCATCGTCGCACCGGGTAACCACGACGTGGTCCGGGGCGCCGAACCCCAGCCGGTGATCCCCGAGCAGTTCACGAAAAAGTTCCCCGAGAACTGCATGCTCGTCGAGAACCCGGCGCTCGTGAACCTCCAGGGCGTACGGGTGCTGATGTACCACGGCCGCTCCATCGATGACATGATCGGCCTTATCCCGGGCGCGTCCTACGAGCATGGGGGAAAGATGATGGAAGAGATGCTCCAGCGCCGCCATCTCGCCCCGGCCTACGGAAGGCGCACGCCGATTGCGGCGGGAAAGACCGACCGCCTCATCATCGACCCGCTCCCGGAGATCCTCCACACCGGCCACATCCATATCCGGGGGCTCACCCAGTACCGCGGCGTGCTCGGGGTAAATGCCGGTACCTGGCAGTCCCAGACCGCGTTCCAGAAGCAGATGAACGTGAACCCGACCCCGGCGCAGGCCGTAATGGTCGATCTCCAGACGCTCCTGCCCGAGACCTATACCTTTTTGTAAACACTGGCAGGGCCGATCGTTTCCGGGACCGCACACTTAATTCGCACCCAGGACCGGCCCGGTTGTCCGCCAGGCCTCTTCCGGTACCACCATCTCGAACCGTGCGCCTGTGCCCGGTTTCCCGGTCTCTTTGATGGAGATCCCCGTGATATCGAGTATCTCCCGCGAGATGGCCAGGCCAAAGCCGGTATTTTTGCCAAAACCTCTCTCGAAGATCCGTTCCTTCTCGCCCGGGACAATGCCGTCGCCGTCGTCTTCGCAGACAATGACCCGGTTCGTGCCGCGGGTTGCACAAGAGAACCGTATGACCCGGATCCGTCCCCCGTGGCGCATGGCGTTATCGATCAGGTTGAAAAAGACCCTGACTATCAGCGGATCGGCAAAGACCTCGACTTCGGCGGGAAGATCGTTTTCAAACGCGATGTTGCCGAACGTTACGCCCGCTGCTGCGCTCGTGACAAGGCCGGGCAGGTTCTGCCAGACTGCGGAACCGACCCCGATCTTCTCGTATTCCCCGGTGAACCGGATCATGGACGTGATCTGGCCGCTTGCTTCCTCGATCCGGGAGAAATAGTCCCGGCAGTCCTGCGAGGTGTTTTTTACCTGGAGCAGTTCGATGTAACTGTCGAGCACCACGAGCTGGTTGTTGATATCGTGGCGGGTGATACTGGAAAGCAGGTTGAGTTTCTTGTTTCCCTGGAGAATCGTCCGTTCCATCTGTTTTCGTGAGGTGATGTCCTTGACGGAGATGACAATGGCGGGTTCGTTCTGGTAAATTACCCGTTTTCCCACGACCTCGATCCAGATCGGCCGACCGGTGGCGGTGACTGCCTGGTATTCGGTCGGGAACCCATCGATCCCTCCGGCAACCCTTTTTAGATCTGCCTGTGCCTGCTCGCGGGAGAACGGTGTAAGGACGTCCATGATATTTTTCGAGCCGGGTTCGTACGCTCCCCGGGTGATCTCAAAGATGTGCGCGTTTGCCTGGTTGCTGTAGAGAATACGGCCATCCAGGGCGGCGATCATGATGCCGTCGAGCGTGTTCTCGACTACCATCCGGAACTTCTCCTCGCTTGCCCGGAGTTCGGCCTCCACGGCGCGGTTCTTCTTCCGCTCGGCAAGCAGCCGTGCGCTCTGGGTGTAATACGAGTTCAAGGGGAAGTAGGCGATGGCGACGGCAAGGCCGCTCGTAAAGAGGCTGGTAATGAGATTCGAACGCCAGTCGGGGGGATACGGGTAGAGGAACTGGGCGGAGAACTCAAAGAGCAGCATTGCGGCAAACGTGACCATGAAGATCAAAAAGAGCCTCTGGTCGAAAGGTGTCTGCCCGGCCTCCGCGTCCATGGTAGGGAATTACCGAACAGTTGCCGATAAAGACTTCGGTAATGGAAAAGCCGGACAGAAAATATGGCGCGATACATAGGAGAATATAGCAAAACGGGAATTACTGCGGGCCAAAACAATAAAAAATCCGGCAAAAGTGCGGGGATCCTGGGGTCCCCATCGCACACCTCTGCAGCCGGGAGGATCGATCAGCCCAGGAATTTCCGGATCGCTGCTGCCTGCAGGATCAGGGGCTGGAGATCGCTTGTCCGGTTGTCGGAAAGCGAGGACAGGATGGCACCGGTGATTCTCCTTATGCCCGTCGTGGACATCGCTCCCGCAGATCCGTTCTGCGGCTTCGCGGACGGCTGGCGGAGGTACGGGGAGTCGGGGTTCATGTACCGGACCGCATCGAGGAGATCGCGGTCGAAGTTCACGTACACCTGACGCACAAAGGAGAGGTCGTCCGGGTCCAGTGCGGCAAGCCCGAGAAGCTCCGGGGGAACGCCGATCGAGTACATGGCAGCGGTAAACGTAATGGCCCGGGGGAGCGTGATGCCCCCCGGTGCTCCGGGTATAGCCAAAGAGACCTATGTGGAGCTTGCGCTTGCGCCGGCCCGGGATGAAGGCGGCGACCCGGTTGACGATATCGGAGAGCTCGTGGAGCTCGGCGATGTAGGCTTTTGTGTACTTCCCGATGATCGCCCGGCACCGTTTCTCGTCCACGGGCACGGGGGCGCCGACCTCCCGTTCTTCGAGCTGCCTGACCGCGGACTGTACCGCGTCGAGCGGGTAATCGTACTTGAACGCGGACTGGATGGTGAACGTATGGGCCGAGGGGTACTCGGCGCTTACGCGATCCACGGTGTCCGGCCGCAGGTTGCCCCGGAACGGTGCGGAGCCGACACCGATGATCGGATAGAGCGGCGTTTTTGTCCGCTCCGATGCGGCATCGAGGTTAAAGAGCGCGATCTTGTTGAGCAGGACGGCGCTGACAAGGCCGTAGTTCATTGCCGGGTCCGAGCGGGCTAAAAAGACCCGCTGGTACGGGAGCTGCTTGTCGAGCAGGTACCGCTTCACGGTCGTGTGGGCGGCAAGCATGCTCGCCTCGTCCTCGAAAAGCGGGATCACGTTGATGTGCCGGGGGGCAAACGTACCGATCCAGTCGGCGATGGTGGTGTCCCGTCCGCCGAGCCGCTTGTACTGTTTGCCGATGACAAAGTCCGCGTAATACTGGTAGATGTTGTCGATGGCCGTGTGGGAGTCGGTCATCGGCAGGATCACTTCGAAGATCGGGGCGGTGTCTTTTCCGTAGAAGTGTTTTGCGCTGTCAAACGAGCGGGGGATGCTTTCGAGGGTTTCGAGCAGGATCTTTGCCTCGGCTTTTTCCACCTGCGGATTGGGGACGCGAAGAGTGAGAAAGATGTCACGCCCCAGCCGGTGGTCGGAAAAGAAGGTGGAATACGCGGAAAGGAGTTTTTTTACCACGAAGTTGTCCACTTCCTTTCCCTCGCAGTCCCACATCTGTTCTTTGCAGTGGAGGTGCGAGTAGACATAGTACGCTTCGCGGACTTCGTCTTCGCCGCCGAATTCGGAGGATTCGGCAAAGAAGGGCACGTGGACATTGTCCGGGTGCTGGGTGCTCATGCATTTCGGGATTTGCAGGTAGTTCTGGTTCTTCCATGGGATTGTACACCGGCTCCGGGGTGGCGCCCGGGCGATTGTTCGCTTGGAATGTTATCGTCAACCATATTTATTTTTGAGGTTGACGAATGCGGACGATCGATCCGGTGCATAGGGATAACCGCAAGGGCATTTTTCCCTTACCGCGAGCGTTATTTCCTCATGGAGCCAATGACGAGTCATGGAACAGATCGTCTGGGGTATCGGTACGACGACCCTGTACGGGCTTCTCATCGTGTTTGTCGCGGTTCTCGCGTATCTGATCTGGAAACGACGGGCCGAAGGGTGAAAATGATATTCCGGCCGCTGCCGCCACCAAAGACAGCCCAATCCAACACCTCCCTTTAACATGTCCGGGGAAAGAGTAATGGTTTAGTATGCGATACACGATGGACATACCGGATGTTCAGAAGAGATGCCGGAACGGCAGGAGATACTGATCAGGGTTATGGAAATTTCAGAAACGGGTAAATCGGACGACCGGGTTGCGGCACTGGAGAAGAAGACCGAGGAGATGGAAGCGCTCTTAAAGGGGCTGATGGCGGAGATGCTCGACTTCAAGGCACTCGCAAAGAACCTTGCCCGGCAGAGCGCGGAACAGCACCGTCAGGTAACGGTACGGGGACCGGTTGTACAGGAAACGGTATCCCAGCCGGAGAGCACGGATGCACCTGCGGCCGAGGCCGCACCTCAGGAAAACCGCACGGTGATCCATGTAAAGAGCGCCCCAAAACCGGAAGCAGCGCCGGCAGAGCCCGACATGGTCCGGATCATGCAGCCCGACGGCACCATGAAAATGGAAGTCCGGCGCGGCGACAAGGGACTGCGCCGCTGACCGGGCCGGATCCGGTTCCAGCCGTATTCGCGTGGTCTAGCCCCGGCCCTGTATCTTTTTTATTTGGTCTCGTAATGATACCCCCGACCTGATACCCGAAAATCCCGGTTCTTTTTTTTATTTCAGGATTCCCGGAATTATCCTGATGTTTGTGCCAGGCGACTGCGGGAGCGAGAGCCGATTTTAAAAACGTGGTGGGGGGGTGGGGATCACCCCCCCACCCATGTGTCCGGGCAACAGGGGGGTACCCACCCTGGCATGGTATTGGACGGGCGGGGGTACCCTCCCCCATCAGGCCGGATATTGGAGAGGATTCCAGACTGGTCCGGATACTGTTGCCAGTGTTGTGAGCTCTGACGGCTCAGCAGAACCATCCGCATAAAGCTATAAATAGAACCTTAGTTAAGATATATCTCAGGATATATCGCGAATATCTGAACCTATGGAGAAAAACCATGACAGACAACAATCCTGAAAAGGACGAACGTTCCGGCCGCAGGGGCCGGCCCCATGGCCGGTCCGGCTTTGCCGGGCACGACAGGTGCGGTTTCGGGCCGCACGAATGGCCCGACCGCAGATTCGGCGGCAGGGGGCCCGGGGGTTTTGGAGCATGCCAGGACCCGTTTGGCTTTGGCAGAGGGCGGGAACGCCTCTTTGATGCCGGCGATTTCAGGCTGGTAGTCCTTAAAATGCTCACCGAACAGTCGAGTTATGGATACCAGCTCATCAAGACCATGGAACAACGCCTTGCCGGAGGGTATACGCCAAGTGCCGGCGTGGTGTATCCCACCCTGACGATGCTCGAAGAAGAAGGGCTTACCACCGTATCGATGGAAAGCGGCAAGAAGATCTACTCAGTAACCCCGGAAGGGCAGCAGTTCCTTGAGAAAAATGAAGGCCGGGTAAAGGAACTTTTCGATCGCCTCGAAGAGGCAGGACGGGGGTTCCAGCGGGGGCGATCCCCTGAAATCATGAAAGCTTTCGGGAACCTGACCCGGGTCGTGGTAACACGGGCACGAAGAGAGGACGTAAGTGACGAAGAGATCCAGAAGATTACTGACGTGATCAATAACGCTGCACGGGAGATCGGGGAGATCTGAACCCGACCGCGAGCAGGCACGGTGGCAGGACAGCGGGTATTTTTGGGGAGAAAGGGTATGCAGGATCTCCCAAAAGATTTCCGTGAGGGATTTTACGAAAATGCACGAGGTTCACGCACCGTGGGACATCGGCAGAGCGCCCGAAAAAACATCCCGACTGCGAACCGAAGATGATCTTTTGAGATCGTCCGCATGATGGCGTGGGGGATCGGGAAGATCTTCTTTTTTTTATCGCAGTAAACGGATTACAGAAGAGATCTTCCAACCGGCTCCTGCGACTGATGTACAGAGTCCCACAAAAAAGCGGACCCCCTCCCCACCCCTTTCACACAAGAGGCCACCCCCCTTCACGATCAAAGGAGGGGTGGGGGTCCGTTTACGAAAAATAAAACCAGGAAGAGGGTAGGTAGGGTGGTAGATCTATATGGACCAATGAGGATGGCGGAAGAAGCTGAGATCTCATCAAAGTTCTAGATTGGTTAAATATACAGATATATTGAAAAAACAAATTTCGGATTATGATAAGACAATATTGGATCAGACATCTAAAATTCGAAATTATTTATGTGATTTTAGGACGATATTTGGTAAGGGGATACCATTTTCTCTAAAAATTTCTTTAATTGAAAGAACTTCTGTCTTTAGTTCAGAAATAATATTTTTACTTTTTTTACGATTTTTCAGGTAAATCTCAATATTCGGTTTTGTAAATACGATTTCTGTGATATTCATATGTCCCTCCCAAAACTCTATTGCTACAGTATCGGGAGCCCCGTTTTTTTTAAAAGTTCTTTTAATTTCATCATAGACTTCGATAGGACATTTAGATTTTGTAACTTCACATGCATCCATTAAACGGAATATTGCACAAATATATTGTGTTCGAATTTTACCTCTTTTCTTTGGGACATTCATTATTCCATTGCTTCGGGAATTGCTCTTTGAATGGCACCGTATAATATCACATAAATTGAGAAATAGTTCCTGATCCAAATTATTTAATAGAACACAAAGAGTCTCGTTTTTCTCTAATAACTGAATGGATTTTATATTGTGTCCTTTTCTAGCGCTGATGCATCCAATATCATGTAACCATGCTGCCAAATATAGTAAAAATTTTTCATCTCTTTTTAATGAAATGTCCCATCGATCTAAAAATTTGTTTGTTAATTCAATAATATTCAAGGTATGATCGATCCCATGTGAAGGATAGTTTTTAATTTGTCTCGGTATAAACCTTAAAAAAGATTCGGAAAAATTTGATGCAATAAACACAACATTTTTTTGTCGTTCAGTCAAACCAATATAACTTGGCTCTACGAAGGGTAACATAACAAAAGAGATTTATCGATTTTTCCAATACCGTTCATATAATTCTTTGATTACAGGTTTAGTTTCATTAGTTATAGAAAGTAGACGCGAGGCTCTTCCAGGTGTAGTTGGACCATACTCTCCTTTGATAATTCCCCAATCAAATAACATATCAATTGAATGTGAAATTGTATTTTTACTGAGTTCTCCATTCAATGATTCCACTAATTTTCCAAACCAAATCGGTTGTTTGTTTTGATTGAAGCGATATATCTCACAAGCTACTTTCAGTCCGCTTGATAGTGGATTTTTACCTTTTTCTGTCATGCCCCCGTCCCCAATTAGGATACTTCATTTAGCGATAGATTCTCTAGGTTAAATATCTTTTCTTTTAACCCAAACGGTTAAAATTTGTGTCCTTATCTCATTTGTTGAGAGTTTTATATAAATTTGTTCCTTTCATATCAAATATTGTCAGGTAATTCTAATATCTACAATGAAGGATAAATATAACGGCAATTTAGATGATTTGTGACACATGGATTGATGAAGAATATATCGATGAAAAATTAGCTTTTTTCGATAATTCTGATCCTGATCCTTCAAATACAAGAGATACAATTGAAAATGAACTTAAAGGATTAATCGAAAGAGAGTTTCCGATAACAAAACCCTATAATATCATTTTAACAGAAAGAAAAGGCCTCTTTCTTTTTCATCCATTGATAGGGGAACTAAAACATAATGGGGTTTCATCAATAAAGTTGTTTAAACTCGAGAATGATCACGAAATCAAAGGCCTGTTTATCCGCAATCAGATTATTTTTGAAGAAAAATCATATTGTGACACAGCAATCCTGACTGACGCAATAGGTCAGGGAAATGAGCTTGATGAATTGCTTGAGTTGTTTAATCCTGGTGCAATAAAGAAAGTTGTGGGATATATTGCGAAAAAAGAGGGATATGAAAAATTAAAGGAAAAATATCCCTTAATTGATTTTCAATTTTTAAGACCCGTGGAAAATTCTGAATATTTTAAAGAACATCGAAGATTACAAACCGTTTATCAGAGCAGAATGGAAAGATTGGATGAGGAACATCCACTTGGAAAATTTAAAATTGAGCCAACAATTCAAATCGATGAATTACGTCGTATGATAAGAGCATCAATCACTCCTTTTTATAGTGGGATTATTGATTTTGCTGAAGATAGCTTGGCAATAGCAACTTTACATAGCTTTACTGTAACCTTTTGGGAGGTCTCAAAAGCACTTAATGAAGAGTTTAAAATTGAATCATCACTTTTGGAATTGGATCGAGTGCAATTGAGATTTAAATATTGTCAAGAAACGTCTTGTTTAAGTATTATGGGATTAGGATTACCAGATTCTTGCACAGAGCATTTTAAATTTAATTTATACCGGGCTATATTTGGGAGGTGTAATCTTGCAATACCTTTCAAGCTTTGCAAAGAATTAACTCCCATAGGGAATACTACAACATTAAAACTAAAGAGTTTCATTAATAAACGAAAACCCCATCCATTTTGTGATATTTATTGTACATACTGTGTAGATCTTAATGTTTCGAAATATTTATCAAAATATTTTATTAGAGAATTTTCAAAAAAAATCAGCTCCTCTAATTTTAAATTAATCCCGATCGGGACATTTGAAAATTGTAAATAATCCCAACGAAACCTATTAAAACTTCATAGAACAGGAAAGAATAGAAAATCTTTTTTAAAAAAAAGAGAGATTTTTATTCCTTCTTCTCCGCCGGTTTCGCCTCAGCAGCCGGCGCCGGTTCCTTCTTCTTTGGCCCGGCCACCGTCACCTTGTAGATCCCGCCCTAGGCCATCGTGGACTCCGGGTACTGGAGATCCATGGCGAGACACTTCGTGAGGCAGACCTCGACGCAGGACGCACAGATAATGCAACGGAACCGGTCGACTCGCCCGGAAAAAGCGTCAATCCAACCCCATCAAATCCCGGATCAACGCTTGTATCGCCACCCGCTGCTGCCCGTCCAGCGTTCCGATCCGGTGCACGAACCGCTCCCGGTCGAGGGAAGTGAGCTGGAAAACAAGCGCAATGCTCTCCACATCGAGGCCGTTTTGCGAATCGGGGGAGATGAGGTACGTGTGGGAGAACCGGGCAGTGGCAGGGTTGCTTGTCAGCGGTACCGCAATGACCAGGCCGTTTGCTCCCCCGACAATGATCGCCGGGCGTTCGCCCCGCTGCTCGTGCCCCTTCGCATCGGAGAGATCCACGAGCCAGATTTCCCCGTTCTTCATCGCAGCTCATGCCTCGTGGTTCTTGAGCGAGGCCCGCTGCCAGATCCCGGTCTCTTCTTTCAAGGCGTTGAGATCGTTCTTTGTCGGAGTAAAGAGGAACTGTTTTGCTTTCGATACCCCGAGTGCAATCTGCGCCTCGGAATAGAACGGCTTGAGTCGTTTTACCTGCCGGACCGCTTCGAGCGGGTCGCTTCCCTGCCGCAGCGTATAGTATCCGTACGTTGCCCCGACTTCGAGCGGAACCGGTTTGAGTCCGAAGATCCGGCCAAGCTCGTCCGCGGTTTCTTTCTCCTGCAGGGTCAGCCGCGAGCCGGTGTCCTGGGCTGCAAACTCGTTGGGGAACGCATACAGATCCTGGGTCAGGTCCGGGGAGTACGGCCCGCGGACATACAGGCTGCACGAATACCCGAGATCGACGCCTTTGAGCTCCAGCAGGCAGACCAGTTTCTGGGCAACGAGCCGGTCATCGAACGACGAGATATCGAACCGGAAGCCCAGCTCCTTAAAGAATGCAATAACTCTCTTGTGCTTCTCCATACCTTATGCTCCGCAACGGAGGAACCGGCACAGCCAGGCCCTCGTCCGCTTCCATTCCTCCTGTCCTTCGGGCGTGATCGTATAGAGTTCGAGTTCTTTTCCCTCGGATGTGATCTTCCCTGAAGTAAGATAGCCCATGTCCTTTAGAACGTTGAGGTTCGCAAACAGCACGCCGTCGTTGATAGCAAGCGCCGCCTTGAGCTCGCGATACGTCGCCCCGTCCTGCCCGAGAGCGTCAAGGCTTGCGAGCAGTTTAAAGCGGACGAGCGAGAAGACCTTCGCGTTGAGCCCTTCAGACTCGTTAAAGATGGAGAGGATATCGTTCTGCATACAGGAGTCCTCCCGTTTCTGGTGTATGACAATCAACGGCCCGGGATATTTACTTTGTTATTTACTTAAAGTTTAAAGTAAATGAAAGAGGGTGTCGGGGCAGCACAGGGAAGGGTTTGCAGAGTAAAAGGAAGTTTTCCGATCCGGATCTCAGGTTTTCCTATAAAGAGGGTGAAACAGCCAGTCCCCCTCTGAAAAAAATGTCCTTTTAGGAACCGGCAGGATTGGCAACGCGTCCTGCAAAGAGGATTGTGCCTGTATTGTTATCCCGTATCACGAAGAGGAACGGGTGATCGGCACGGAAAACCGGGATTGACGTTTTTAAGGCCGGGTCTCTCGCAGATTCGATCATTACCACGGCCGTTGCTGCCGCCGCCTCCGTACCTCCTTCGTTAACTTCGATGCGGGCCTTGTGGACGACATCGCTGATGTACAGGTCTTTTTTCCCGTCCATCTCCGAAAAGTCCGCATTACCGGAGAATGCCGTCGGCATCCCCATGGCAGAGAGCGTGTCGGGCAGGGAGTACTGCGTCTCGAACTTGAACCTGGGGATATACACCTTCACCTGCCGGGAAGTTGCGGACTGTTCCAGCGCCGAGAAGTTGGCAGGATCGAGGTACGGGACCGCCGCCGAGAGGTCATTATTTTTGGGGAGGAGGATCACCATCGAGAGCCCCTGCCCGACATTTGCCATATAGGGAAGGGAGAGCATCTGGATATCCGCATTCTCTGTGTAGGGGAAAATCGCATTCCTACCGGTCTGCTGCATCATCTTTACCGCGACCTGCGAGCCCGAAGGTGTGGTAAACGGGGCATCGGTGGTCTGGTTGGCATCGAACTGCATCAGCCACGTTCCCTTGAAATAGACAGCATTGGTGATCACAAGCCGTGTGAGCGGGGTAATGGACCCGGCGGGCAGCAGGGTGAGGATCGTGTTGTTGGTTTTATCAGCAACCCAGGTATTGATCACCTGGCGGGAAGCCTCGGACTGGCCGGTAAAGTCGAGGTTTGTCGTATTGGCTCCGTAGTATGTGTTAGCCGTGGCAGAATATGAGGGGAGAAACGTAGAGTTCTTCTCCGCCCAGAGGGCATTTGCGGTGCTCAGGGAATAGCCCGTGTCCCCCGCATTGATCGCCGCATTCTCTGCAGCGTACCCCTCCCGCATTGCAGTCTGGTTTGCCGGGAAGAAAAAGACGGACCGGATCTCGTCGGCGGTCGTCCCCCGTGCCCCTTCGTAGGTGATGGCAAGTGCCGATGAGATAGAGTATGGCGAGAAGAAGATGTTACCGGTGGCATCTTCGGCGGCAAGCTGGCGGTACAGGCTCGCGGAGAAGAGGTTATTCGCATCGGGAACGCTGGCAGCGGAACTCACGGCAGGGGACGGTGTTATTGACGGTGACAGGGTTTTGTTCTCCTGCCCTGCCTGTGCAGAAGGGTTCGTAGTGCATCCTGCTGCGAGCAGGAGGCAGGAAAGAAGTACAGCAGGGATCATACAATTCAGAGAACGGCGTTTCATATGGGTGTTTGGGAAGGCCGTTCCATTAAATCTGGCGATAATTGTGATTTTATGGTATCACCTGCTAACATTTGAGGGAAACTTGTGAGATCGAAGGCAAACGCCGTTTCTTCTTAAAAAAAAATTCAACAGATAATCGCAAGAAGAAAAGAGTACTGTTGTTTTTGCTCTTCATTCTTCCGTGGAAAAACCGGAGTGGTCCATACCGCTGGCTACAGAACAATGCCTTAACCGTAAATTAAAAAAAGTAAGATTATTCCTTCTTCTCCGCCGGTTTCGCCTCAGCAGCCGGAGCCGGTTCCCTCTTCTTTGGCCCGGCCACCGTCACCTTGTAGAGCCCGCCTCGGGCTGTTGTCGACTCTGGGTACTGCAGGTCCATCGCCAGGCACTTCGTGGGGCAGATCTAATCGCAGCAACAGTTATAGCTGTGATAGCACACTCCGCAGCTTTTTATATTGAATATCTGATACCAGAGAGAGGTCCACCAACTGACCTCGTAACAGTTATCGCCATTCATGGGAGGATGGGAAGCGAGGTTCTGATTAATTTGTTCATTGATGAGACAGATCCCGCCGGCAAGGATGCTGCCGGCAGCGGCCAGGCAGAACATAAACAAAATGAGGCGGGCAAGGGGCGTTTTTTCAGATTTCGATAACATACAACAACACGTCCTTTTAATCTCGCGTATCTTCAGGTTGGCACAATGGTATATATTGGTTCGGAAACGGGTTTGTCGACAGATCAGGGGGACAGGATCTGCTTTGGTAATTTTTACGTGACGGGGTAACAACGACCACCACGATAAAACTCAGGTGGCGGGAACGATAAACCACAAAAAAAGTAAGATTATTCCTTCTTCTCCGCCGGTTTTGCTTCAGCAGCCGGCGCCGGTTCCTTCTTTTTGGGCCCGGCCACCGTTACCTTGTAGATCCCGCCCCGGGCCGTCGTGGACTCCGGGTACTGGGGGTCCATGGCGAGACACTTCGTGGGGCAGACCTCGACGCAGGACGCACAGATAATGCAGCGGAACCGGTCGATCTCCCAGGTCTTCTCCTTCACGTCCACCACAATCGCCTGCGCCGGGCACTTGCGCTGGCAGGACCGGCAGGTAATGCACTTGGCCGGGTCGATGGTCACGTGGCCCCGGGAAAGGGCCATCTTCTTTGCCGGCTTTGCCGGGTACATCAGGGTCGAAGGCCGGGAAAAGAGGCTCTTTACGATGGTTTTCGCGTTCTGGAAGTACGTCATGCCCTCATCACCTCTCCGCACAGCCGATACAGGGATCGATCGACAAGACGACAATCGGCACATCCGCGAGCTGGCAGCCCTTTAAGAGGGTCACGAGCGGCGGGATGTTCGTGAACGTCGGGGTCCTCACCCGGTGCCGGACCAGGTTCTTCTTCCCGTTCCCCTTGATGTAATGGACGACCTCGCCCCGGGGCTGCTCGGCACGGGCGAAGAACTCGCCGTCCGGTGCACCGGTCACCTTCACGTCAACCGGGCCCTCGGGGATCTTCCTGATGCACTGCTCGATGATATCGATGGAGGTGTAGAGCTCCTTTGCCCGGACCGCACACCGGGCATAGCTGTCCCCTGCGGTCTCCACCACCGGTTTAAAGTTGATCTTCCCGTAGGCTGCATAGCCGGTCTGCCGGATATCGATCGGAACGCCGCTTCCCCGGGCCGTAGGCCCGACAGCGCCCAGGTAGTAGGCGTCCTCGGTCTTGAGCACGCCGGCACCGCGGAGACGGTGGATCACCGATGCATCGTTTAAGAACACGTCCGTCAAATCGCGGAGCTCGTGCTCCATCCCTTTGAGTCCCTTGAGCATCTCGTCGAGCTTCTCGGGTGCGATATCTTTCCTGACCCCGCCGACCTTGCAGACGCCCTGGATCACCCGCCCGCCCGTGGTCGCCTCCATATCGTCGAGGATGTGCTCGCGGAGCCGCCATGCGTTCATGAATACGCTCTCGAATCCCATTCCGTCGGCAAAAAGCCCAAGCCAGAGGAGGTGGGAGTGCAGACGGGAGTACTCCGACCAGATGGTCCGGAGGTACTGGGCACGCTCAGGGATCTCGATGTGCATGATCTGCTCGATGCACTCCGCGTACGTGTTGCTGTGGATGTAGCTGCAGATCCCGCAGATGCGTTCTGCCACGTAGATGTATTCGGGGTACTCGCGTTTCTCCACGAGCTTTTCGAGGCCCCGATGGACGTAGCCGATCGAAGGGATTGCATCAACGACCGTCTCGTCTTCGAGGACAAGGTCGAGGTGGATCGGTTCGGGCAGCACCGGGTGCTGGGGCCCGAACGGGACCGTGATCTGTTTTCCCATGATCAGCTCCCCTCCTTGGTGATCGTCACCGAGAACGGATGTTTGACCGTTGTCTGGATGAAGTGACCGCTAAAGTCGATGTTCATGCCCGTAACCGCGATCCCGTACAGGTCGTGGATCTCGTTCTCGTACACAAACGCCCCGAAGTACACACTGCTCACGCTCGGGAGGACCGTGTCCTGTTTTACCGTGATGCGCAGGTTCGTGAGCGCGAACTCCTTGTCGAAGAGGTAGTTGATCTCGTAGTCGTCGCCGACTTTCGTGCAGCCGATCTGGACGAGGCGGCAGCCGTTCTTCTTCATCTGCGCTGTCCGCTCCACGAGTTCCCCGACAGATATCGGGACCGTGACCTGTTCCTGTGCCATCTCACGCACCTCCCGCAGGCTTCTCGGCCGGTGCAGCCGGTGCCGGCTGCTCCCGGGTAACGCCCATCACGGCCGCCTGTCCGCTTCTCTTCGAGGATCCCGAGGGCTTTTACGATCCCGTCGATGATCGATTCGGGCCGGGCGGCACACCCGGGCACGTACACGTCGACCGGGATTATCATGTCGACTCCGCCCGAGACATTGTAGCACTCGCGGAAGACTCCGCCCGAAGTGGCGCAAGACGCCAATCGCGACAACGACTTTCGGGGTCCGGCATCTGGTCGTAGATGTTCTTTATCACGTACTTGTTCCGCTCGTTCACCGAGCCGGTCACGACAAAGATATCTGCGTGCTTGGGGTTGCCGGTATTGATGATCCCGAAGCGCTCCACGTCGTACATCGGTGTCAGGCAGGCGAAGGATCTCGATATCGCAGCCATTGCAGCTCGATGCATCGTAATGGATGAGCCAGGGGGATTTCTGTAAGTATGCCATTTAGACCACCACCACATAGGCAAGGACGGCAAGGTTTGCAATCGCAACGACAAGCGTGATCGCCCACGTGCTTTTTACGGCGAGCTGCCACTTCACCCTCGCGTTCGTGTTGTCGATAAAGAGTTCGAGCAGGAAGACGATAATGACCGCGATGATGCCAACGATCCAGTTCGCGGCAAAGAACAGGTAGGCAAACCCGAGCAGGAACACGAGTTCGTACCAGTGCGTGACCTCGATAAAGCCGAGGTTCGGGCCCGAGAACTCGGTTGTCACGCCTTTGACGATCTCCTGGTGGGCGTGGTGCGAAGGTCGAGATATCAAAGGGCGACTTTGCGCAGCTTGATCGTGAGGGCGTAGAGGAACCCAAGAAGATGCCCGGCAGGAGGATCACAAGGAAGCATCGGGTAATTGATGATGTCGCTGACCGCAAAGGAAGCCGGTGACCATGTAGATGCCGACCGCCGAGAGGATCATGATCGGCTCGTAGGCCATCACCTGGAGCAGTTCGCGCTTCCGCCCCGACAGTGGCTGTACGGGGAGTATGCCGCATACGCACCGAGGACTAAAAATACCTCGGCAAGCGTAAGCGCAAAGACCACCAGCAGGAGGTCGCCCCCGGCAAAGAAGAGCGCTCCCGGTAAAGACCGGCAAAGACAAAGTAGCTGACTCACGTAGAAGCGCTGCGTGCCGTTGACCTCGGCCGGGTCTTTCTCAAAAAGCTTGCCTACATCGTAGAACGGCTGGAAGATCGAGGGGCCGACCCGGCCCTGCATGTGGGCGGTGACCTTCCGGTCGATCCCCGAGAGGAGCCCGCCGACGAGCGGTGCGAGCAGGATAAAGATAACAGCGTACACAAGCGATATCACAGGACCATCCCCCCTGCAAGCGCAGTCACGAACATGACCGCGATGAACACCACGCAGACGTAGATGCCGGCGGTGCGGAGCTTTCGTCTCGCCGAACCATCCGCCAAGGTAGTAATTGCCCAGGCTCAGCGGGGTCTTTGCCCCGAGCGCATTCTCAAAGTGCATGTCGGGCGCGGTCACGACCCCTCCCATGTAGGGCGGCAGCTGCCGGTGCTTCCGGTGCGGCAGGAGAATCGAGAGCGGCAGGACGACGATTAGGAAAAGCATCATCATCATGATCAGGACGTTGTCCTGCGAGAGCCGGGCAATGTTCCCGTAGTTTGCCGACAGGAACGGCTCGATGAGGATCTTCGAGATGATCGGGAAGATGAAACAGGTAACCGTCGTAAGCCCCGCGAGGCTCACGAGCGCAATCCATTCGTTCTTATCGACCGCTCCCTCGACATTCTCTTTATCCGGGGTACCGACGAGCAGTTTTCCCATCCATTTCGCCCAGAAAAAGACCGTGAGCGCACTGCCAAAGGCAAGGATGATCACGAGCACGAAGCCGAACGGTGCGTTGATGAACGCCTGGATTGCCGCCCACTTGGAGATCAGCATACCAAACGGCGCAAGGAACATGCCGGCGATCCCGATACCATCATTGCGGCGAGCCGGGGGGTCCGGGTGATGAGGCCGTTCATGTCCTCGATATCCCGGCTCCGGATCCGGTGCTCCGACCGGTCCCCACGGAGAGGAACAGGAGCGACTTTGCAATCGCGTGGAAGATTATGAGCAGTATCGCGGCCCAGATCGCCTCGTACGGTGCCGATACCCGCACAGGCAACGACAAGGCCGAGGTTCGCGATCGTAGGAGTAGGCAAGAACCCGTTTCGCGTTTGTCTGGGAGATCGCAATGCCCGATGCGACAAGGAAGGTGATGGCGCCGACCATTGAGAGGGCGAGGCCGGTTGCGGTAAACGCGTACACCGGGGCGAGCCGGACGAGGATATAGACACCGGCTTTTACCATCGTAGCTCGAATGGAGGAGGGCGGAGACCGGGGTCGGGGCTACCATTGCGCCCACGAGCCACGAGGAGAACGGCATCTGGGCGGCTTTCGTGAGACCCGCAAACCCGATGAGCTGCTGCCGGGATGAGGATGAGCGCCTTTCCGCCGGCAAGAACCTGATCGAGGGAGAGCATTCCGCCGGGCACGGCCGCAAGCCAGATCAGCGCAATAATAAATGCAATCCCGCCGAGCACGTTCATCCATAGGGCGGTAAACGAGTTCCTGGTGGCTTCGTCGGTCTTGGTAAACCCGATCAACAGGAACGAACAGAGCGTTGTCACTTCCCAGAAGAAGTACACCCAGACAAGGCTGTTGGAGAATACGAGGCCGAACATCGCGGAGATGAACACGAATATGATTAAAAAGAACGTGCTGGTCCGGTCGGGGATCTCCGGATGGTGTTCGTAGAAGTGCCGCATGTACCCGAGCGAGTACACGCAGATCAGGCTCCCGATGATACCGATAATCAGGGCCATGACAAGCGAGAACGGAATCGGAGAAGAGCGGGTATGCAACATCGGCCGCAGAAGAGCACGTTGCCTTCGAACCAGATAATAAGCGCCGTCTGGACGACCACAAGGGCCAGCGCAAGGTAATGGCGGTACTTTACCGCGTACCAGAGCAGCAGCGCCGCCATGGCCATCTCGAGCCCGAAGAGCAGGAGGTTTACGGGCGCCACATCGAACCCGCCGAAATAGACGGCGCCTTTGTCATACAGGGTCACCAGCGCAAGGACGGTCACGATGCCGGTTGCGAGTGCGGAGAGTTTTACAATCCAGCCCCGCTCGGTATCGCGGCGTACCACGGGCATAAAAAGCGCCACGAGCAGCGGGAACAGGATGAGAAAGAGAAGATACTGCACGCTAACATCCACCCTGAATGAACTATGCGTATTTTTCATTATTAATCATATTGAATCGTGCCGGAAAACCTGCCCGCGGAACAATTTTTCCGGCATTTTTCCGGAATTCCGGGCGGTTTTTCGTAAAACGGGCACGATTTCCACGCGGATGCGGAAAACTACCCCCGGGACGGGAAATAACCGGATTACCTGCCCGAAAACTCAACGGATTTTCCCCGGATTCCCCCGGATCGGGATGATAAAAGTTTAATGTAACAAAATTGCACTAATACTGTCCTGAGGATTGGCTGCCGGCGTGAGGGCCCGGTTGTCCCGTGTCATGCTGCCGTCCTTTGGGGTGGATATATCCGGGCAGGAAGGCTTGCCCGTTAGTTGTTCAGACCTGATGGGGTATGGATTCACGGTACAGCCGGCTGTTCTGTCATGTGCGTGTTTAACGTCATGATCCGTGAGGGCTGTTCCTGTACGCGGATGACCCATGGTACCATCCGGGAGGAAATGGAATGATCGAAACAGCATTACTGCTTGTCATTGTGATATGCATTATCGCACTGGCCCTTGCTGCACTTTTGGCGCGTAACCTCCTCTCCCAGGACGAGGGGACGCAGAAGATGCGCGAGGTCTCCGATGCGATCAAGGTGGGTGCGGAAGCATTCATCAAGCGTCAGTACTCGACAATCGCCATCATCGCGATCATACTTGCCGTGTTGATATTTGTTGTCTATTATATTACCGGGCAGCAGGCGCTTGCCGTTGACACGGCATTCTCCTACATCATCGGTTCCGCGTGCAGTGCGATCGCCGGTGTAGTCGCCATGTCCATTGCGGTCAGGACCAACATCCGCACCGCAGCGGCAGCCCAGCACAGCGACGGGAAAGCGCTTGACTTCTCGTTCCGCGGCGGGGCAATCTCGGGCCTGATCATCACCTCGATGTCGCTCCTCGGGGTCTCCCTGACCTATATCGTGCTCGGTGCAAACCCGCAGACAACGCCGTTTGTCATCCTCGGCTTTGGCTTTGGTGCTTCCTTTGTCGCACTCTTTGCCCAGCTCGGCGGCGGTATCTACACCAAAGCCGCCGATGTCGGTGCAGACCTTGTGGGTAAGGTCGAAGCCGGTATCCCCGAAGACGATGTCCGGAACCCGGCCGTGGTCGCAGACCTCGTTGGCGACAACGTAGGGCGACTGTGCCGGCCGTGGCGCCGACCTGTTTGAGTCCACCGCAGCCGAGAACATCGGTGCGATGATTCCTCGGTGTTGCGCTCTTCCCGGTCTTTGGCGTGAACGGTGTCCTCTTCCCGATTGTCATGTGTGCCCTTGGTCTCTCTGCGAGCATGATCGGTATTCTGACCGTCAAGGGAAAGGACGGCGCAGACCCGATGGACGCCATGAACCGCGGGTACTATATCACGGCGATCATCTCCGCAGTCTTCCTCTTCTTCGGGGTCCAGTGGCTCCTTGGATCGGCAACCGGCTGGATGTACTTCTTCTACGCAGGCCTCGTAGGCATCGTCCTCTCGGTCTGTTTCCTCCGGGTCACTCTCTACTATACCGACCACCACTACCGGCCGGTAAAGGAGATCGCCGACGCATCCGAGACCGGGGCAGCGACAAACTATCATCACCGGGTTCTCGGTCGGTCTTGAAACCACCGCAGTTCCCGCCATCCTCATCGGCATCTCGCTCCTGCTCTCCTACTGGTTCGGCAGCATGACCGGTGTCGAAAACGGCGGTCTCTACGGCACTGCCGTTGCAACCGTCGGTATGCTGATGGTCTGTGCATACGTCCTTGCCATGGATACCTTCGGGCCTATCGCCGACAATGCCGGCGGTATCGTCGAGATGAGCGGCGCACCTGAAGAAGTCAGGAAGCGCATGGACTCTCCTCGATGCAGCCGGCAACACCACAAGGCACTCACCAAGGGCTATGCAATCGGCAGCGCATCGCTCGCAGTATTCCTGCTCTTTAACGCCTACATGGCCGATATCGCGAAGCTCACCTCAAAGGCATTCGATGTCGTCAACCTTGCAAGCGTCCCGGTCTTTGTCGGTGCGCTCCTCGGTGCAATGCTCGTCTTCCTCTTTGCAAGCTTAGCCATCCGCGCAGTCTCCAAGACCGCACAGTCGGTTATCGAAGCAGTCCGCATCCAGTTCAAGGACTCCGCCATCATGGCAGGCACCAAGAAAGCCTGACTACGCGGCTGTCATCGATATCACGACCCAGGGTGCGCTCAGGAACATGATCCTCCCCGGTATCCTCGTGATCGGGTTCCCGATCATCATCGGTGTCACCATGAAACACGAGGCCCTCGCCGGCTTCCTCATGGTAGCAACCATCACCGGCATCCTCCTTGCACTCATCCTCAACAACAGCGGCGGTGCATGGGACAATGCGAAGAAATTCGTTGAAAGCGGTGCCCACGGCGGCAAGGGCAGCGAGGCCCACAAGGCAGCAGTCATTCGGCGACACGCTCGGCGATCCGTTCAAGGACACGGCCGGCCCGTCGCTCCACGTGCTCATCAAGCTCCTTGCAACCTTAACGCTCGTGCTTGCTCCGCTCTTTATCTAAATACTATCACTTTTTTGTACTTTCGGTACGGGAGCGGGAAGCGGTCTTAAAAAACGCCTGCAAAACAGGATCGGGCCGGGAAACCGGGATAAAAACAGCCGCCACCGGAAGATTGGCCGGGCCCGCAAGCCCTTATCCGGACACTTTCCGGACCATACCGACCGGTACCCTGGATCGTAAACCGGGCACCCTTTTCGGGTTCGCCGTTTTCCAGGATGGCGATACTGGTGATCGAGAGGATCTCCTTTACGAGGTACAGCCCGAGGCCGGTATGCTTGCCGTACCCTTTTTTGAAGATCTTCTCCTTTTCCATTACGGATATCCCCTTCCCGTCATCGGATACCACGATCTCGGCACCGCCGTTTGTCACGGTACCGTCCACCCGGATCTTCACTTCCCGGCCGCCGTGCATCCAGGAGTTCTCGAACAGGTTGTAAAAGATCAGCTTCAGGAGGGGATCGGCATAGATCTCGACCTCTTTCAGGGAGGGATCCACCGTCACCATCCGGAACCCGCCGTCACGGCTCACGCCCGCGGCGGTCGCGTACACGTTCTGCCACAGCGGTTTCTGGGTGCCGATGCTCTCGTACTGCCGGGTAAACGAGATCTGGTCGTGGATGACCTCTCCGGTATGGAGTGCCTGTTCCGCGAGACTTTTTATGGAAGCCTCGGCCGCCTTTGTCTGTATTAACCCGAGATACCCCTGGAGCGCCGTAAGCTGGTTGAGGATATCGTGCCGGGTGATGCCCGAGAGGAGGGTGAGCTTCCGGTTTGCCTCGGAGAGCGCCTGTTCCGTGAACTTGCGATCGGTGATGTCCCGGCCCACCGACTGGTACTCCGTCACCTTCCCGTCCCTTCCAAAGACCGCCCGGTCCGACCACTGCTGCCACCGCACCTCGCCGTTGGGCATCAGGATCCGGTGCTCGACCGTGTGCACCGGGTTGTCCGGGGTGATAGCGGCAAAATGGGCCGAAAGGCGTACCTGATCGTCTTTGGGGATCTCCGGCACGAACCGGTGGCCGGCTATCTCCTCCCGGCTCTTCCCGAAATACCGGCAGTAGGCATCGTTGACAAAGATATGCGTCCCGTCGGGCCGGAACCGGCAGATGAACTCCGACTGATCCTCGACAATGTTCCGGTACCGCTCCTCGCTTTCGTGGAGATCGTGCTGGCTCTTTGCCAGTTCCTCGTAGTTCTGGCGCAGCTCCTCCTCGGTCGCTGCAAGTTGTTCGTACGCTGCGTTGAGCTCCGTGTTCGTCCGCCTGAGCTGGTCGACCATCCCGTGCTGGTCCGTGGTATCGCGGCCAACCGACTGGTATTCCACGATTTTCCCGTCACGGTCAAAGACCGCCCGGTCGCTCCACCACTGCCAGCGTACCTTCCCGTCCGGCATCACGATCCGATGTTCGATCACGGCAACCGGGTGATCCGGGGAGAACCCGGTCAGGTGCCGCTTCATTTTTTCGCGATCTTCCTCCGGGATCGTGACCGTGTGCGGTTTCCCGATACAGTTTCGGGGATCGAGGCCAAAGTACCGGCAGTACGCTCCGTTCACGAAGGTGAGACGCCCGTTGGGAGTAAACCGGCAGATGAACTCCGACTGATCCTCGACGATGTTCCGGTACCGCTCCTCGCTTTCGTGGAGATCGTGCTGGCTTTTCGAGAGCTCCTCGTAATTCTGGCGCAGCTCCTCCTCGGTCGCGGCAAGCTGCTCGTACGCGGCAGAGAGCTCCGTATTGGTTGTTTTGAGCTGGTCGATCATGCCGTGCTGGTCTGTCGTGTCGCGGCCGACCGACTGGTATTCTACCACCTTCCCATTCCGGTCAAAGACCGCACGATCGCTCCACCGCTGCCAGCGCACTTTCCCGTCCGGCATCACGATCCGGTGTTCGATCGATGCAACCGGGTGCTCCGGGGAGAATTCGGCAAGGTGCCGCTTCATATTCCCGCGGTCTTCCTCCGGGATTTTAACCGTATGCGGTTTCCCGATGCAGCCCCGGGGATCGAGACCGAAGTACCGGCAGTATGCACCGTTTACGAAGGTGAGATGGCCGACGGGGGAAAACCGGCAGATAAACTCTGTCTGGTCTTCCACGATATTACGGTACCGCTCCTCGCTTTTGTGGATCTCGGTCTGGCTTTTCGAGAGTTCCTCGTAGTTCTGGCGCAGCTCTTCCTCCGTTGCCGCAAGCTGTTCGTACGCTGCGTTGAGCTCCCCGTGCGCCTGTTTAAGGCTCTTTTCGGCCTCCATCCGCTGCGAGACGTCCCGGATGGACTCGATCGCCCCGATGGCATTACCCGCAGCATCGTAGAGGGGCGAAGCGATCAGCCAGAGAAATGCCCCCTTTCCGGTATAGGCCTTCGGGCTGTAAAACTCCGAGATGAGTGCTTTCCCGTCCTGGACCAGTTGTATCCCCGGGACCTCCAGATCGGGCCTGATGACGATGTCGATAAGGGGGACACGCTGCTCGTTGAACCGGGCCAGCGCCTCGCGATAGGTATCCCTGCCGATAATTTCTCCCGCTGTAATCCCGGTCATCTTCTCCATCATCCGGTTCCACGAAATTACAACGTTATTCCGGTTGATGGCAAAGGTAGCGTCGGGGAGGAAATCGATGATATTTGCCATCAGCTGCCGGGATTCCTTCAGCTCTTCCTGTGCTTTGCGGCGTTCGATGGCGTGCAGGAGGTTGTACTCCAGCTCGGCAAACTGGGACTTCGGGTCGCCGCCTTTCTGGAGGTAGAAGTCGGCCCCGGAGTTGAGCGCCTCGATCGCGATCTCCTCCCGGCTCCGGCCGGTAAAAAGAATGACCGGGAGATCCCGGTAATGTTCGCGGACGTACCGGAGAAACGCGATGCCGTTGATGTGGGGCATCTCGTAATCGGTGATAACGCCGTCGTAATCCTGACACTGGATCTCCTGGAGTGCCTCGCTGACGGAGCCTACGGTGTGGATCCGGAATCCTGCCCGAAAGTTCGAGAAATGTCTTTCCGATATCGAGGAGAGCAGGGTCGTCATCGACATACAGGACCGAGAACATGCGAAAGGCCACACCGAAAATGTACTAGGTGTTGGCCGGGGTACGTTTAAATGCCGATTGATCCGTTGTATAAATAATTGCTGTTTAATACAACTCTCAAAAATGATTTTGGGAAAATCCCGGTTAACTGCACCCGGACCAGCCGCAGTGCTTGCAGATCCCCTGGTTGCACCCCTCGCCGAAATCGAGCGGTTCGTGGCACTCGGGGCAGAGCCGTTTCTCCCCGGTCTTTGAGATATTCCAGTCGTTTAAGGTTGCAATGCTCTCGTTTTTCGCCGAAAGCTCGATGCATCGCCCCACCACATCCGCGCAGGAATGCCCTTCGGACGAGGGGTTCTTGATCGCCGAGATACAGTTGACTTTCGCAAACTGCTTGACAAACTTCCCGTAGGGCACGCCGTTCTGGAGGCCGGTGCTGATGGCCCGGCCAAGGGCGCTGCTGTTCGCATCGCAGCCGCCGTTCCCTACGGTCCGGATGAAGACCTCCATGGGCTTCCCGTCGAGCAGGTTGACGGTCACGTAGAGCCGGCAGCACCCGGACTGGCAGAGGTAGGTCCGGCCGGCAAGCTCCTTGGGCCGGTCGATAGAGTTCGATATCGTGGGATGTGTGACCGGCACGGGCCGCATAGCCGGGGCGGCAGCGGGAGCCGGGGCAGGCGTCTTTGCCTCTTCTTTCAATGCAAGGACCACGTCCTCCCTGCTGCCCGTCCGGTAGATCGTGATACCTTTCAGGCCCAGTTTCCACGCCATGAGAAGTGCCTCGGCACAGTCCTCCTTTGTGGTCGTGTTCGGCATGTTGATCGTCTTACTTATCGAGGCATGGACGTACTTCTGGAAGCTCGCCTGCATCCGGATGTGGTCGCGCCACGGAATATCGAGCGCGGTCTTGAAGAGTGCCCGGAACTCCGCCGGCAGCCAAAGAACGTCCTGCACGGACCCCTTCTCGTGGACGTGCGAGATCACTTCGCCCGCCTTCTTCTCCCGCTCGTCCCCGGCGTATCCCATGGCGGTCAGGGTAGTAAGGAGCGCTTCCTTAAAGACCGGGTTCACGATCACAAAGACCTTGCCGACGGTGTTCTTCCGGGTATAGGCAAACGAGAAGACCGGCTCGATCCCGCTCGAACACCCGGCGAGAAGCGAGATCGTCCCCGTCGGGGCAACGGTCGTCATCGCAGCGTTTCTTACCGTGTAGTCCTTCCAGATACTGCCCTGCCATGCCGGGAACGTACCTTTCTCTCCGGCAAGGCGGTGGGACTCTTCGATGGCGGTATCGGTGATCGTCTTCATTGTGTGCTCGCACCAGGCCCGGCCCTCCTCTGAATCGTAGGTTATACCCAGGAGGAGCATCGCGTCGTGCACGCCCATGACCCCGAGGCCGATCTTCCGCGTCCTTCTCGTGGCCTCGGCGATCTGCGGAATGGGAAACACGTTCTTCTCGATCACGAGATCGAGGAACCGGGTCGCCATTCGTGCCGTATCGCGCAGGAGGTTCTCGTCAAAGGCACCGTCACGGATACATGCCGCGAGGTTGATGCTGCCTAAAACGCAGCTCTCGTAGGGCAGGAGCGGCTGTTCCCCGCAGGGGTTCGTGGTATCGATCTCCCCAAGCTGTGGCGTCGGGTTGTGCCGGTTGATCTCGTCGTAGAAGAGGATACCGGGCTCGCCGTTCTTCCAGATCCCGTCCACGATGCCGGTCCAGATATCCCCGACCGTGACCTTTTGGCCGGAGTGCGGGTTGGTCAGCCAGACATCGGAGAACTTCTGCTTCTCCACGAGGTCCATGAACCGGTCGTTTACCATCACCGAGATGTTGAAGTTGGAGAAGTCGCCCTCCTTTTTCTTTGCCGCAATGAACGCGAGGATGTCGGGGTGCCAGACATTGAGGATCCCCATGTTTGCCCCGCGCCTGCGCCCGCCCTGCTTGATCACATCGGTTGCCGCGTTAAAAACCCGCATGAACGAGATGGGCCCGGACGCGACCCCGTCCGTGGACTGCACCGGGGAGCCCTCGGGGCGGATGTGCGAGAAGTTGTATCCTGTTCCCCCGCCGGTCTTGTGGATGATCGCCCCTTCCTTCATCGCATCGAAGATACCGTCAATGGAGTCCGGGACCGGCAGGGTAAAGCATGCCGAGAGCTGCCCGATATCGGTGCCCGCGTTCATGAGCGTGGGGGAGTTGGGCAGGAAACGGAGCGAGAGCATTGCCTCGAAAAACCGGGCCTTATCGCTTTCATCCTCCGCAAGGGCCGATGCGACCCTGCGGCAGATGTCTTCGTAAGTCTTCTCTCCTTTCCGGAGATAGCGTGCAGAGAGGATGCTGTCAACGACTGATGGGGTGTTCATGGCGGGACCTTTGGACTGTTGTATCGCAATTTAAAAAGGATATTCAACGGAGGAAATATTGCTCACGCAAAGTTAAAACCTGTTGGTCGGGGAATCCGGGCCGGGCGGCCCCGTACGGCCGGGTATATAAACAAGACCACCCGGACGCCAATGGCCCGGTTTTTCCCGCCAGCCGTACTGCGGGAAAAACAACATCCCCTTCATATATTAATGATGACCGGAAAAAGGCAATATAAAAAGGTCCGATAGCATGAAACCCTCCTCCCGCCTTCCTGAGCTGTTCGTTATCGCCATTATCGTACTTCTTGCCTGCGCCGTTATGCCGGCAAACGCGGATATCTCGATACCCACCAACACCTATGTCTACTTCGAACAGGGCGGCGCACCCTATAACGGGAGCGTCCAGTACACCGTCACCTGCTACGGGTACACCGCATATCCCGGGTCGCCGTCCTTCTCTTCACATACTCCCCCGGAGAATACGTCCGAGACCGTCTATTCCTATTCCGCGAGCTGCCCGGGATACGGCTGCGTTGTCTACGAGCCCTACTACCTGAACTACCGGCATATCGAGCGGTGCGACCTTTCGGGAACGGCGGGCAACCGCAGCTTCTCGGTCGCTAATTTTGCATCAACCCCGATGCCGTCGAACTGCACAATGCTCCATCCCTTCGACATCGGGAAGAGACTTGGTGAATACTATAACACCACGCCGGAATACAACGCCTGCATAAACGCGACCTATGAGGAATCAGACCGCTGCGATCAGTTCGTGACCGAATGCAGCCCGACAAAAGACAAGGGATGCGGCAACTGGTTTATTAATGACACGTATGTCAAGGATACCCCCAAATCCATTGCATGCCGGGACGCGGCAAGTAAAAACCGGACTGCCTGCGAGGTCTACTTACAAAAGGTCGATCCCTCCACGATGGTCATGTACCGGGATAACTGGACCGGCCAGATAATACCGGCGGAACGGGTCTGCGAGCAGCATTTCACGATCCCGGTACCGGGCGCTGGAAACGCCACGCCCGCCGTACAGAACGTTAATACTGGCGGGAGGGGCCCGGTCGAGTCCCTGTACTGCAGTCTTCTCTCCCTCTTCGGGGCCGGGTGTTAGGACGCTCTACGAAACCCGGTTCCTCCTCGCGCTCGTGACCACATGGGCGATCGAGATCCCCGTCCTGTTCGTCCTCGTACGGTACGCTTTCCGCGACCGGGGCCTTCCCGCCATGAGGATTGTATTTGCCGGGGCGCTCTGCACCGCCCTTACCCTGCCCTATCTCTGGTTTGTCATCCCGCCTTACGTGGACGCTGCGTATTACCCGCTGATCGGGGAGAGTTTCGTTGTCGTTGTGGAAGCGGTAATCCTCAACCGGCTCCTCGGGCTGAAATGGCCGGTTGCCGGTGTGTGCTCGCTTGTCATGAACGCTGCATCGTTCTTCCTCGGGCTGTTCCTGCTCTAGAACCCCCGGCAAGGCTTTCTTTTGACACGTCCGGAGTTTGATCATGGAGCGGCAGGAGCACATCCATATCGTAGCGGCGGGAGAGAGGGCGGAATCCACTTGTGCGGCCGCTATCCGGGACATTCAGGACATTACCCGGATCGTCATGTTCGCCGACACGGAGATCTACAACAACACGTCCCGGGACAGCGAAGAGACAAAAGCGCACAAGGACGCAGTCCGGGATGCGGTCACGAAGGCAAAGGCCCACACCGCCACTCTTGCGATTTCCGCCACGCTCGTGTACATCGCACCCCCGACGGGAGCCTCGGTGGCCGCAGCCGTCCAGAAGATCAAAAGGGAGTTCCCCGGTGCACGGTTCACGTTCGATCTCTCGGGAGGGTCAAAAGACCTCGCCCTTGCCCTTTTCCGGATTTCGCTCTGGCTCGAAGGCGGGGTATACTATGCATTCGAGGGACGGAAAGGTATCACCGGGCTAACGGAGAGACTGGCGGTTCCCAAGATCCCGCTCCGTGAGATCGCTGCAAACCCGAACTATATGCGGATCCTTGGGGTTCTGGCCGGGACGCCGGGAAAGGACGATACCCGGACCCGGATCCTTCCCCGGTCGTACCTCTTCACCCAGCTGGAAGCGTTCTACGTGCCGGTGAAGAAATCAGGGGTAAAGGTAAACGTCTCGAAGACAAAGACCGATGCCGTCACCGGGAAGCGGGCGGTGATACCGGTGCTCTCGCAGGGGACGTTTTCCAATATTCTCAAGGTGATGCTGGCAGCAGACCTGATCCGGGAAGTATCCGGGCCAACAAAAAACCGGAAAGAGCGGTACTACCGGATCGCTCCTGGCGGTGCACTGGCCCTGCAGCTCGCGGGCTAAAATAAAAAAATCGCAAAAACCGGTTGTCACATAGTTATGCGATATTCGCATGTACATGTGATTATCACATGCGTATGTGACAAAATTTTTTCTCTTCACGCCGGACGCCCGGGCCGGAGGGGGTGGGGGGTCCCCTCTTTTGTAAAAGCCCGGGCCGACCGGTTTTTTTGTAGTGGGGGAGGGTGCCCCCCACCCCCCTCCCATAATTTTCTGCAGGGCCCGGGCCCGTTTGTTGGATCCAAGCGGATAAATCCTGTTATTTCAGCGCGATCCGGTTGATCCGATGAGTAAGGTTGTCCAGATCGCTCGCGATGATCTCATCCCGGGACAGGGTATACAGCGTATCGTTGATATAGAGCGCACGCTCGACCGGGGAAGCCGGATACGTATTTTCAGCATGTACCACTATCCCTTTCCCGATGAAACCACGGGCAGGATCTATCCCGGACACGTACGCCCCGACCAGCGTACCGTTCTGCACAATGGTTCGGTTCGAAGCGGGATCCATCCATACGGCCTCAGGAAGGTCCTTGAGGTACACCGGAAGAACAAGGAGATCCTTTTTTTGGTCAAACAGGAACGCTTTGGGATCCGTGAAAACGGCCGATTCACTTCCGCGCCCGCCGAGTTCAATGCTGTCGATTGCTCCGGGATTGCTCACATTGGATACATCGAAGAGCGAGACTTTGATCCCCCGGGAGACCGTGCCGCCATATTCGTTCTGGACGGTCTCCCGACCAACACCGATGATATGGGTACTGTCATAGGGATGAAGGTACTCGGAAAAGCCCGGGAGTTTCAGTTCCCCGAGGATTTTCGGTTTTGCGGGATTGGACAGATCAATCACAAAGAACGGATCGAGTTCCTTAAAGGTCACCATGTAGAGCCGATCGCCCATAAAACGGGTGGAGTGCATGATCTCATCCGGCGCAATGTGTTCGATCTTCCCGGTGACGGTAAGGTGATCGTCGAGGACGAACACATTGCTGTACCGGGTATCCGGTTCTCTCCAGGTGCTACCCGGCTCCGTGACGCTGGTTGCAACCCTCAGGCTCCCGTTGTACTCGTCCAGCGAGTACTGGTTCAGTAAGGTTCCGTTCACGGCACCCGATGCAGTATACCGGATAGTCCCGTTGTCCAGGAAAAACGCATACAGATCGGTCATACTGCCATATCCGGAGTCTCCCGGTGCGGTCAGTCCCAGATACAGGTGCTGCGGCGAGACATAGATTGTTGAGTCCGTGCCGGTCAGGAAGGAGAGTGCTTTTACGGGATCGTTAGTACGGATATTTACCGCCCCGGCAAGATCATACGAAAATGCCGAATTGTTCTGCCCGAAATTGTATACGGCAGGTGTAATCGTCTGCCGGTTCTTTTCCCGGATCTGCGGGAATGCGAGATTGTCGGACCAGGTATCCACCGGTTTTGTGGTGATGAAGTACAGGTACGGCCCGATCATCCGGGAATCCAGATACTCTTCGTCACTTTCAATCTCCCGCAGGAGTAGGGGATGTTCAGGATCGCTGATGGAGTAGATGAGGATATGCGTCTTTTGGGAATAGTCTTCTGTGCCCTCATACCCGCACGCAGTATCCCCGTCCGTCATCTCTGTGGTAAAAAGGACCAGCCGGTCGCCATTCACGTACAGGGACACGGGGGTGCCATTTGTGGTCAGGTTTGCGAGGAGGCGTGCTTCCTCTGCCGGATAGGCCCGCACGATCCGGAGGGTGTTCCCTGAGATTGCGTATATGTTTGTCCCGTCGGTTTTGACGATATCTGCTTCATCCACACCGGCAACCTGGATATTGGTTGTGGAATAATCGGGGGATCCTGAAGATCCGGCATTTCCCGTTGTTGCAGTGGCGCCGCTGAACTCCCCGCTCTGGCTTTTTTGTGTCGGTGTGAACGAGGAGGTATAGACCTCCACAAGGATATCCTCGCCAGCGGGCAGGTTTGTCGATCCGGTGATGGTGAACCTCTCGCCGGCATAGCGGTCCCCGACGGGATCGACCGTAATATAGTACTTCTCACCTTTTGCCGGGATATGGACGGTCCTGTTCATTTTCGGGACTTTTTCTGTCCGGACCCCGGGAAGGACATTAAAGAGGGCGGTCCCCGTTGCATCCTCGTTGACCGCGTTTGCAATTACGAGGTACTCATCGGGTTTGAAGGATGCGGTGTCCAGCGTATACCGCCAGATACGGGTATCGTTACAATCCGTCACGTGGATAGTCCCGGTTGAACCGGAAAACCACCACCTTGAACGGTGCACGGTTGCGTACGGAACAGTATGGGATTTCAGGAACGTTCGCACTTCTTCCGTTGAGGAAAAAACAGGCAAAGGCGTGTCAGATAATGTAAAAAGAGCCGGATTGTCCGCATTCAGGCTTATGAACGGGAGGGGGTTCGCAGGACTGCTGTCAGAGAGGCCCGGAACGGAATCCGATGGAATTATCTGGATTGCAAGAACGGCAATGATAACAATGCATATGGCGATCAGGAGATATTTTACTGGTACGAACAAAGGTTTCATTAAAATCCCGCATTCCGGAATGGTGGATACGACACGATGTATCTTTTTATTTTTCTCCCGGTATATCTGCAAAAACAAGATCCAAGGAATTTTTAAAAATACAGTCTTTTTGGCGGATGACCGGGTTATGGAGAATCATTCCGTCCGGAGGAGATCCGGCAGATATACAGGATGTCCCTGCTCCCCGGATTGTCCCGGCAAAACCTGTATTCCATAGTCACTCTTGCGTACCCGGTTCGTTCGACCACACAAAATTTTATCATGTGTAAAAATAATTAAACACATAGATGCAAAGCCCAAAAACCCTGCCGGAACTTGCCCGGACCTTGAGTTTTCTCGGAAACGAACAGCGGCTCTGCATACTCAGGGCAATCTCCCGAAAGGAAAAGTTCGCACGGGAGATCGCAGAAGAGGTCGGAATCTCCCGGCCCCTCGTGAATATCTACTTAAAGCAGTTCGAAAAAGCCGGCCTCGTTACCGGCACCAACCGGGTCTCCGAAGAGCCGCCGTACTTAAAGAGGTATTACAAGGCGGTGCCGTTCGAACTGGTCGTAAACCTCGATGTAATCGAAAAAACGGAAAAGGACTGATCATGGAACTCGTAAAAACAATCCGGGGATTTCACTGGGTAACAAAGATCGTAATCGCACTGACGATCCTGCTGGTCGGGCTGCTCCTTGCAGCGATGGTCTCGGCAATATACTGGACATCATCGCACCAGAACAACCAGGCTGCTTTAGATGCCAGCCAGGGATTCGGTATGATGGCAATGTCCCTGAGCTGGGTACTCACCCAGGTATTCCTCGTGGTACTGATCATTATCGCCATCTACATGGCGATCATGGCGGTCAAATCGTGGATTGAAAAATACCTCAATGCCATACTGGCCGATCGGGAGGCTGACAGGGCCGCACTTGCCCTCATGAACGAAAAGTTTTCGCAGGTGGAACAGAAACTGGACCGTATCGAAACCATCCTGGAAAAAGTAGGGGAGTAGGAGTATGGCGGACGGGAAACCGGGAGACACAGACGATCTTAAAAAATGGATCGAAAAACCTGCAGGAGCATCGGACGAGAGACGGACGGGGATTTCAGCGGGCCGCCGTACCTGAAACGGCAGTACAATGCGGTACCGTTCGAACAGCTCACGAACAGGATCTAATCAAAAAACAGGAAAAGGACCAATTATGGAACTTGTAAAAACAATCCGGGGATTTCACTGGGTAACAAAGATCGTGATCGCACTGACGATCCTGCTGGTCGCGCTCTTCCTTGCAGCACTGATCGCGAACAGTTACGGGGGATCTGATCAAAGTTATCAGGGCGTGCACGTGCTCGGCCAGGGATTCGGGTATGTAGCGGTATTGCTTGCATGGATCCTTGTCCAGGCGTTCCTGATCCTCCTTATCATTATCGCAATCTACATGGGAGCCATGAGGATCAAGGCCTGGATAGAAAAATACCTCGACGCGATGCTTGCCGGACAGAAAGCCGACCGGGAAGCTACGGCAGCAGGGATAGCGGCAATGAACGAGAAATTTACCCAGATGGAGGAGAAACTGGACCGTATCGAAGCCATCCTGGAAAAGTAGGGGAGTAGGAGTATGGTGGACTGGAGACTGGGAGACACAGACGATCTTAAAAAATGGATCGAAAAACTTGCAGGAGCATCGGACGAGAAACGGACGGAGATTGCCGATATCAAAACTGAGCTGCGCGGGATCCGGCAGTCAGTCGAAGCTCTGCAAAATCAGGTGGACCATATGGAACAGATCTTATCCAGGGTATCGGAGTGAGAGACATGAATACGAGGCTGACGGGAATTATCCGCGAGGGAGATACCCGGGACCTAAAAGAATGGATCGAGAAGATCGCCGGGGCATCGGCAGAGAGAACAACTGAAATGACCGCTCTCAGGGAAGAACTTCGTGAGATCCGGCAGGAGATGCGGGCAATGCAGAAGCAGCTGGACACGCTTGTCGCCATGAATGAAAAATTCACGCGGATGGAACAGAAACTGGAGAATATCGGAAATATCCTTGAGAAGGTGTCGGATTGACCGTACAGACACTGAGGGATCTTCGCTGGCCCGTAAAAGCCGGCATAGTCGTCCTTATCCTCATCCTTATCCTCGCTGCGAGCCTTGCCCTGAAAATAAACCTCGCTGTACTCATCACACCGATTATCGTCGGGTTTGCCATCGCAATCGTCGCACTGGTCATCCTGATATACTTCGTGGCACACTGTGCACTGCGATGGATCCGCATACAGGAACAGCTCGCGGCACAAAAAACTACAGATTTCAACGAGTTACAACAGGGAATTACCTCGCTGAAACAGTCGGTCGATTCCATGCAGAAAAAACTGGACCGTATCGAGACCATCCTGAAAAACGTGGAGTGATGCGGGGATCTCCTCTGCACACCCCGGTTTCCTGCGGACAACACCGATCTCCTGCCTAAATAAGTTCCCGACCGCCCTTTTCTTTATCGGCGACATCGGGCAATCCTTTTAAAAAATACAAATAATATAAATAATACTAATCCTATTGAACTGCTATGGCACCTGCACCATCCAATGGAGAGCCAAAGACCGGTGCACTCAGTATCTGCTCTCTGCCAGCCGAGGTTCCGGTCCTGCTCGACGGCACTGCCACCGGGAAATCCACACCGGTAACCCTGGAAAACCTCACGGCCGGGAAACACATGGTAGCGGTCCGGCTGGCTGACGGTGGGCTCATATCCCGCAAGGTCACGGTGGCATCGGGAAAGACCCTTTCCGTCTGCTTAAAAAAATTAAATGACGATGAAAGAACACAAGTCCATTTCATCTGTGTGTACACGATCCTCTGTGTCATTTTACTTGTTACACTCGCCTTTATCGACCGGCTGTATCTTGGTTCGCTCGACGATCTTACGAGGCTGATCATCTATATTGCCTGTTCGGGAGGCCTCGGCAGCCTTGCCCACAGTATATTCGGGTACATCGAGCATCAAAGCAAAAACGACTTCGACCTGAACTATTTCTCGTGGTACATCCTCCGCCCGTTCATCGGCATCATCTACGGTACCTTCGCTTTTCTCTTTGTCGCCGGCGGGCTCATGACCTTGTCCGGGGTAAGCGTCGATACAAACCTCTTCACGACAAAAACGGTCATGTTCTATTGCGCACTCTCATTCCTCGCCGGGTATGCTGAGCATGCATTTTCCCTCCAGCTCAAGGAACTGGCGGAAGCAGTATTCAAGAAAGAGGATTCGAACTAAGGACGTGCCTGGCCGCCCTTAAGTACGATCTGTTTTACCGCCCCCCGTTTCCCTTTTTCGGATGTGCAAAGGAACCGGCAGGATCTTTTTGAGAATCCCCGGTTACTCCACCCACCGCACCTTCTGTCTGAGCTCCGGGTCGACCCGTGCCGGAGTCGGGGGAATTTCTGCCGGGTACCCGAGCGGCGTGACCGCCACGAGTTCACGGTCGTCCGGGACAGCGAGGATCCTTCGCAGCGCCTTCTCGTCCCGCAGGGGGCCGGTCATCCAGCAGGTGCCAAGCCCGAGCGCGGTGGCGGCCAAAAGGAGGTTTTCCATCGCGGCGCTCGCACTCTCCAGGTTTGCCCTGCGGAGATCGTCGTTATCGGCAGCATCGGTCAGGGCCACGATCACCGCGGGGGCGCCGCCGTACGATTCTGCAAACCGGATGAACTCCTCTCTTGAAAGAGAGCCCCGCATCGGCGAGGGATCCCAGTTCCGGGTGAACTCCCCGACGATGGCCCGGTACGAGGCCCCCATCTTCCGGAGCGTGTCCCTGTCGGTCACCACGATAAACTCCCACTGCTGGCGGTTTATGGCGGACGGGGCCCAATTGGCTGCATCGAGGATCTTGTAGATCTTTTCCTCCGGTACCGGGTCCGGCCGGTACTTCCTGACCGCCCGCCGTGACCTGATCGCTTCAGAGACTTCCATGAAGGATCACGCTCCTTTTGCGGCCTGCACCAGCCGGGCACCGAGATCATAGGCCCGCTTGCAGTCCTGCGGGAAGATCTCCTTATGGCGCTTTTGCCGCTCCTCCGGGTCCGCGTAGGAATAGACCACCTTGTCGAAGTCCTTAAACTGGAGCGTCTCGTTGCAGAAGAGGGTCTCGGACGTCTGCCCGAAGATCATCTTTAAGACGGCCGCATTTGCGCCGATGGGCCAGCTGTACTGCTCCTTCATGATCTGCTCGGAGACATTCATGGTGTACACGAACGCCGTGGGTATCTTTTTCGGGAAGAGGCAGGAGTGGTTCTTGTCGTAGACAAGGTACGGGAACATCAGCCGTTCCATAAAGGAGCGCATCTCCCCGCTGACAATCCCGAAGTAGATTGGGGATCCGAGGATCAGGGCGTCTGCGTTTCGGATCCGGTCGAGGACCGGGGCAAGATCGTCTTTGACCGCACACTTCCCGTAGCTCTTCCCGCCTTTCATCTTGCAGGCAAAACAGCTGGTGCATCCCTTATAGTCAAGGTCGTACAGGTGCACCAGTTCGGTCTCTGCACCCGCGGATTTCGCGCCTTTGAGCGCGTGTTCGAGGAGCGTTGCCGTATTCCATTTCTTGCGCGGGCTTCCGTTGACTGCGATAACGTTTGTCATGGGTTCATCGTTCCGGTGAGTTTATTGTGCAGGATTTTTTTTAGGATCTGTTCAGGATTTCCGGGCCTTTTCCGTCGCTTTGATCAGCCATGCCATGTTCTTCCCTGCCTCCCGGGCGCGGCCGATGCCTTCCTCATCCCTGTTCACGTCCCCGATCTCCCGCCCCACACCAAGGACCGGGAAGCCCGGGACCACCATGCCCCCGACAAGGAGGAAGTGGAGCATGGTATCGATCGTGCGCATTCCCCCGGACCGGCGCACCGCGGCTACGGCCATTCCTGCCCGGCGCTGGTACAGGCCGCCGTTTGCCATGGAGACACGAACCCGGCCCGGTCGATCAGGCGCCTTCATCTCCGGGGTCACGTCCAGGAAGTACACCGGGGATCCGAGGATGATGCCGTCCGCTTCGACCATCTTATCTATGCAGCCAGTTGACGATATCGTCGTCAAAAACGCAGTGCCGTCTTTTGTTCTCGAAACACTTCATGCAGGCGGTAGCACGGCCGGACCTTCTTCTTTCCCGACCTGCACGAGCTCGGTCTTCGATCCCATCGATTCTCCAGCTCTTCGAACATGTGCCCGATCAGAATGGACGTGTTCCCGTTCTTTCTGGGGCTCCCGTTGAATGCAACGACCTTTGCCATACCATGATCTCCAGAATTTTCGTTCTCCTGCTTACTGCTTTTCGTCTTTTATGGCCTCTGCCACCTCGCGGGTGGCAAGGATGCCGTTCAATGCCGCCGGGAACCCGGCATAGACCGAGACCAGCAGCATTATCTCCACGATCTCTGCTTCGGTGAGGCCGGCCCGGAGCCCGCCGCCGATGTGGAACCGGAGCTGCGAGGGGGCCGTGCCCTTTGCGGCAAGGGCCGCGATGGTTGCTGCCTGCCGGTTCCGGATCGGGAGGATTCCCCGGGCGTAGATGTCCCCGTACCCGAACTCGATGACGTATTTGGTGATGTTCGGGTTGATGGGGTCGAACGTCTCCTTGAGCACCCGCTCCTGGTCCGGGGCGATCCGGGCAAGCTGCTCCTTTCCCCGTTCATATCTCCCGGTAGAACCGGCATGGACGGACTCTTTTGAAAGGGTCTGCCCGGTCTCGGAAAGGACATCCATGAGCGTCCCCATCGCGTTCAGGGTCGCCGGGAACCCGGCGTAGCCCGCCATCTGGATGATGATCTCCCGGATCTCCTCCGGCGTGCAGCCCACATGGAGCGCTGCGTGGATGTGGACTTTGAGCTGGGGGGCTGCCGTGCCCATTGCGGTAAGGGCCGAGACGACGGCCTGCTCCTTCGTCTTGTTGTCGAGCCCTTCCCGGGCGTAGATCTCGCCAAACGAATATTCGATCAGGTACCGGGCGAGGTCCGGGCAAATCCCGTTGAGACGTTCTTCAACAGCAAGGCCTGCCTCGCCGTCGATCTCCGTTAATTTTTTCCTTCCGATGGTTGCGTAATCTGTCAATGAAATCACCATTCTTGTCGTAGATTGTCCGCGTATACTATCCTTCCCGGAACGGGCAGGAGATCCCATCCTCCGGGGATGCCCCCGGGTTCCCTATCCCCACGTCACCTTCAGCGGGTTCCGGCGCGGGATCCCGTAGGACTTGTACTTCGGGGTGCCGAAGAACAGGCTGTAGGAATACTGGCGCCCCTCGGGCAGGTCAAGTGCTTCAAGGAGCGGCCCGTACGACGACCGGGCTGCCATCGAGAGGAACCCCGCCCAGCAGGTGCCGATGTCGAACGCCGGTGCAGCAATATCGAAATGGGTGAGCGCAGATAAGTGCGTCGACCGAGGCAACCGGGTTGTTCTCCGGGATGTGGGCGACGACGAGATGGGGTGCCCCCTGCGGCAGATCGGATCGACCCCGGCATCCCATGCGGCAATCAGGCCCGGGACATAGGCTCTCATCGGGTGGCTGCTGTTTTTTAAGGTCCGCATCCAGTCGATGGTAAGACCGGCGAGTCGGTGGACGTTTTCCTTGTCATGGATAACCAGCCACTGAACCTGCTGGCCGTTTCCCCCCGACGGGGCGTACCGGGCGATGTCGAGTACCTGCAGGATCTTCTCTTTGGGGACCGGTTCCTCTGCAAACCGGCGGACGGAACGGCGTTTCTTTACGTACAGCCCGATATCCCCGCACGAGAGTTCCCCGGCACCGGGCAGCAGGATCTCCTTTTCGTTGGGCCGGTCGTTGACGATGAGCGCCCCTGCCGGACAGTACACCTCGCAGTGCCCGCAGCGGATGCAGGCCCCGGCATTTGTCTCCGGAACGGCCCCGGGGACATCTTTTTTCGCCGGGACGATAATTCCCATCGGGCACACTTCCGAGCAGATCCCGCACCGGGTGCAGAGATCCCCGTTGACAATGATTGCAGACATGATGAACTTCCGTTACGGTGTTGTTTTCTGCGATTCCACGAGAGCCTTTCCTGCACTCCACGCATCGCCGGCATGAGCGCCCAGCTTTCCAGTACCGGTTGTCGGGCATGGTCAGGATGAGCGGGTCGATTGCCGGGAAATCCGGTTTGTTCTCTTTTACGACCCTGCCATCCGCCCAGGCCCCTGCAATTTCACCGATAAAGAGCGTGTGCGTGGGGAGCGATATCGCCTGGACGAGATTACACTCAAGCGTTACCGGGCACTCCCGGATCATGGGTGCCGTCTTTGTGGTGCCGTAGAATACGTCAAACACACCGGATTTGTCGGTATTCTTCCCGGACACAATGCCGCAGTAATCGGTCTTTACCAGAAGGGACGAGGACGGGATATTGACCGAGAAGGTCTTTGCCGCCTTAATTCCCCCGGTTGTGGCGTGGTTGTTATGGAGCCCGCAGGCGAATCATCGGCGGGTTGCCGTTCACCCGGGCACACCAGCCCACCGCCATGAAGTTCGCACGTCCGTCTACCTGTGTCCCGACGAGGACTACCGGCATCGGGATAAAAAAATTCTTCGAAATCTCGATCTTTTCCATAGGACGACTCCTTACACTCCCGCTACCGGCAGGATCTTCTGAAAGGACGCCATATGCAGGGAAGATTACATTCCGATTTTCTGCAATGGCAGTCTGAATCATTAAGATAGAATCTGCCCCTACTGAATATATAGGGGATACAGGCAATATTGTAATGGACTTTCATCGGAGTAACTATGACCTACGTGAAAAACGGCAAGACCTACCACTGCACCGTGGAGGCGACCCTGGACGTGATCGGCGGGAAGTGGAAGCCCCTCATTCTCTGGCACCTCGGCGATTCCGTGATGCGGTTTGGGGAGCTGCAAAAAAGCCTGCACGGCGTCAACGCGAAGATGCTCACCAAACAGCTCCGCGAGCTCGAAGAGGACGGGGTGATCCGGCGCACGGTCTATCCCTGAGGTCCCTCCCCGGGTCGAGTACTCGATTACCGAGTTCGGCAAGACCGTCATCCCCATCCTCGAAGCCCTCTGCACGTGGGGGCGCAATACCTTGGCACCCAGACCGGAAAAAAGAGCGATGAGATCCCCGTATGCCAGGCCAGGGCCAAAAAGCAGTCCAAAGGGACGGCCTGAGATAATTCCTGTCTGTTTAAGGGAGAACTAAAGGGATGCAGGAGATCTCCCTATGAGGGGAGATTCATCCATTCAAGATCGGTACCCCTGTTCAGGACACGTCCGGGCTCGTCCGCCGGTTCTGTCTCACGCGGGGGTTCTGCATTTTCTGCAGGCCGGGATACGGCGGAAGGGGCCTGCCGGCGCTGTTCCATCAGCACTGCTATCATATCGCGGTCGAGGGATATATCGTCGGGCACAAGGATTCTCCGGAGCGAGTACAGCTCGGACACATATTCGCTGGCGCTGACCGTATGGGCGACTCCCAGATCTTCCGGTATGAGGTGCATGATGCCGAGGATCTCGTCTTTTGATCTGGCGGGAAGGTACCCCATGACCCGGTACGATTCCAGCATGATCTCTAACCGGTCCTGCCCGAATTTTTTTACCGCTTTATCGGTCCAGGTAAACAAATGGAACACTTTCTGGAGGCCGGGTTTCTCCGGTTCGGGTCGTGAGGGCGTAGTAAAGGCAGAAAGGAAACCTGAAAGGGATGCTGCCGGAACCGCGGGCGCATCATTATTTTTCAGGGAGGCGCCCCCTATCGCCGGCCGGACCGCGGTATCCTGCATCCCTTTGTCGGGAGAACTCTCCGGGTCGTCTCCGGTATCTTCCGCTGCGTCAAGCTGCGATTCCCGGGCATCCAGTGCTGCCTCCCGCGCATCCATGGCCGCCTTCCCGGCTTCTTTTGCTGCTGCTTCCGCTGAGGATACGGAATCCTGTGGAAGGACAAGATCTCCCGCGCTCTGGAACTCCGTCATACGTTCCCTGATGTCGATCAGGAGACGTTTGATGGATGTTTTGATGAGATCGACTTCCTGCTCCAGGTTTTTGAGTTTGAAATCCGGATCGTCCTCGGATCCGGCGCTTATGCAGGTATCAATCTGGGTCTGATCGAGTGCCATGCCTCTTCTAGGTTTAGTTTTCTGTATCTGTTAATAAAACTTTCTTTTTTGTTTTAGGTTTAAACTGAGGTTATTATCAAAATATGATCGCAATTTTCCGGTTTTTGTGCTGCTTTGCCATGATCGTTCATGTAAGATCCCATGATACGGTTTACTTATCAATCCGTGTATCCATACAAAAGACCATGGACCCGGTCATCAGGCAGATACGGCAGGATCTCAAGGAGATGGCAGATCCTGAGATCCAAAAGTCATCGAAGCGCTTTTTTAAAGAGGATATCTGTTGTTACGGGATCAGGACCGCCGATGTTGTCTCCCTTGCAAAAAAGTACTGGAAGGAGATCAAAAACAAGAACAAGCAGGAGATCTTCTCCCTCTGCGAGGAACTGTACAAATCCGGGTATATGGAGGAGTCGTTTGTTGTCTCGCAGTGGGCGCATTCTCTCTCCGGCCGGTACGAACCGGAAGATCTTGCTGTCTTTAAGCGATGGATCGATACCTACATCACGAACTGGGCATCCTGCGACGGGCTCTGCAACCATACGATGGGCGATTTTATCGAACAATACCCCCGGATACACGGCCGAACTGGAACGGTGGACGCAGTCGAAGAACCGCTGGATGCGGCGGGCGGCAGCAGTCTCCCTGATCGTCCCGGCAAAACACGGGAAATTTCTCGGAGAATCGCTTGCAATTGCCGGCCTCCTGCTGACCGACACCGACGATATGGTGCAGAAAGGCTACGGCTGGCTCTTAAAGAGGCGAGCCGGAAGCACACCGGTGAAGTGTTTGACTTTGTAGTGCGCAACAAAAAGGTCATGCCCCGGACGGCCCTCCGCTATGCAATCGAGCTGATGCCAAAGGAACTCAAGGCAGAGGCAATGAAAAAAGAGTGATACGAATCAGATCTGCCGACAGTTGCTGTACGTATGACTGCGGGAATACCCGTAGTTATCGTCAGATTTAATGGAACAGCCCTCCCACACACCGGTATGAAACGCCATACCGTGTGTTTTCTGATCCTTGTCTCTTCCCTTGCCCTCCTCCTTCTTGCAGCGGGGTGTACCTCGACCCCTGCAGTGCAGGCCGGGAATGGCGGGAACCAGTCGCCGGGTGTGACCACTGCACCTGCCGGGAATTCCGCCGACAGCGTCACCGACGCGAACAACCTCTTCTCTGCAAGCCTGTACCGCCAGCTTGCCGCGGGAGATGCCACCGGTAACATCTTCTTCTCGCCGTTCTCCATCTCGTCTGCTCTTGCCATCACCTACGAAGGGGCAAACGGGACAACCGCCGACGAGATCCGGTCCGTCTTTTTCTTCCCGGCAAACCAGACCGTGATGCGGAATGGGTATGCCGCGGAGAATGCAGCGATTAATGCCGGTGATGCAGGGTATACCCTGAGCACGGCAAATGCCCTCTGGGCGGAAAAGACCTATGTCTTCCTCCCCGCGTACACCGCCACCGCTGAAAAATACTACGGGGCAAACACGACCAACCTTGATTTCGTCAACCAGCCCGAAGCCTCGCGCCAGACCATCAATTCCTGGGTGGCCGGACAGACCAACAACAAGATCCTCGACCTCCTTCCCCCTGGCTCCATAGACTCCCTGACCCGGCTCGTGATCACGAACGCCGTTTATTTCAAGGGCACGTGGGAGAAGCAGTTCGATGCCAACCTGACCGCAGATGCCCCCTTTACCACTCCCGACGGGTCAGAGGTCACGGTAAAAATGATGCAGAGGACGGATGAAGATGCCACTTTCCCGTATGCAGCGAACGCAGATATCCAGATGCTCTCCCTGCCGTATACCGCAAAAGACGGAAAGGGCCTCTCGATGGTGATCCTCCTGCCCCGGAATAACAATCTCTCGGCCGCTGTGCCATATCTTGACCCGGCCAATCTTTCAGCGCTCGAACAGAACGCATCCACCCGGCAGGTAAAGGTGTACATCCCGAAGTTCAAGATCGAAACACAGTACTCCCTGCCCGGAACGCTCTCCACGATGGGGATGCCGACGGCATTTACCAGTAACGCGGACTTCTCCGGGATGGACGGGAAAACAGACCTGTACATCAGCGATGTCGTCCACAAGGCCTACATCGAGGTAAACGAGGAGGGTACGGAAGCGGCAGCGGCTACGGCAGTGATAATGAAAACCATGGCGGCAGCCCCGGGCCGTGAAGTGCCTGTGCCGGTCTTTAAGGCCGATCACCCGTTCCTCTTCGTGATACAGGACAACAACACCGGCACGGTTCTCTTTACCGGGCGGAATCACGAACCCGAACGGCTACATAACGTCCCCTGATCCGGCCACCCCGGCAGGGGATCTTCCCTTATTTTTCCCGGCCTGACACCAGGTCCTTTTCCCTGAAGGTAACGACCAGTGCCCCTTCATCCTCATAGAGTGCTGCGCGGCCCATGAGCCCGTTGAGCCGGCACGGCGTGATCAGGTTGCCGGTCAGGACATGGATCACCGGTTCAGTTCCCGGTTCCGGTTCTTCCCCGGGGCGGGGTTCCCGGGTGAGGACAAAATCGTCACCGTTTTTCAGTGCGGAAAAAAGAAGTTCGAGATCTCTTCGAACGGGACTTTCCTTAGAGGGATTTCTGCGTCCGTCTCCCTGCTGCCATAAAGGGACATTCGTGGAAGTGCGGGTAAAAAATATTGCAGGATCGCCCGGGTTACAGCGGGCAGACTTTGAGGCACATCCCGCACCGGAGGCCGCCGAGCGTCGAGAACATATAATCCCGGCAGAGCGTGGGATCGATCGTCCCGTCCGCGGAGATCGCTTTACCGGGCAGACCTTCACGCACTTCTGGCAGGAGGCACACTCGGCCGGACAAAGGACTGTCCCGAAGGGCGGTCCGGTTCGAGCGGCGCATCGGTGAGGATCCCGGTCATTCGGATCCTGGGGCCGTTCTCATGGGTGATCAGCAGCTGGTTGAGGCCGTACTCGCCAAGGCCTGCGAGCCATGCGGCATACTTGAGGGAAAGGTCGGCCTTAAGCGTCTCGCGGTCGGCATACCAGGTCCCGAACTCGCTTCCCTCCGAGGGGACGAGCGCCGCCCGGTATCCCTGCCGTTCGAGATCCCGGGCAAGGGTAAACCCCATCGCCCGGAGGGTGACCGTTCCCTGCCATCAGGGTGTTCGTGTACTCGGCCCTGCCCTTGGGGAGCGGCTCTACGCAGCCCTTCGGGATGATGACCCCGAGCACAACGATCGAGCGTATCCAGGGGGCAAATGCCTGCGGCCGGTTTCCTTTATAGTCCGGGTTGTTGAAGCCTTCAGGATCGGCAATCCCGACAAAATCCGCGCCGAGACTGCGGGCACGTTCCCGAAAGCCGGAGAGTTCCTGGGACATGACCGGTACGGTTGGCGGGAAAAATAATGAAAGGGTGGGATCAGGCACAGAGGTTCCTGATAAACCGCTCGTGGAGCCGGAGGTCGCCGCCGAGCTCCGGGTGGAAGGCAAGGGCCATGTGCTTTCCCTTTTCCACGGCAACGATCCCCTGGTCGATGCGGCTTAACACCTTCACTCCGCCCCTCTACCTCGTTTACCACGGGCCCCCGGATGAAGACCGCATGGAACGGGCCGCCATCGAGGCCTTCTACCGGGATGTCGGCTTCGAAACGACTCCCGCTGCCGCCCGAAGGCATTCCGGTCCACCGTCATGTCCATGAGGCCGAGACTGTGGATCCGGGAGTCCCCGACATCGGTTGCCATCAGGATCATGCCGGCGCAGGTCGCAAAGATCCCCCCTTTGAAATTTTTTATCGGTTCGTAAAGGCCGTTCTTGTCGATCAGCCGCGAGATGGTTGTCGATTCCCCGCCGGGGATCGCAAGCGCATCGCAGCCCGCAAGATCCGCCGGGCTCCTCACTTCGACTCACCGTTGAACCCTCTGCGCACCCACACGATGCAAGAGCCTGAAAAAAAGCATCGGTGTGCTCGCTCACGTCTCCCTGCAGGGCGAGCACGCCGACTTTTACGATCTTACCGCCCACGGGTCTGCAACACCTCGTCGGGCCGGAGGGTGTGGACATCGAGGCCCGGCATTGCATCGCCAAGGCCCTTGCTGACCTTTGCAATGACTTCGGGCTCGTTGAAATGGTTGACTGCTTCGACAATCGCCTTTGCCATCATCTCGGGGTTCGAGGACTTAAAAATCCCCGACCCGACAAAGACCCCGTCGGCCCCGAGCTGCATCATGAGGGCAGCGTCCGAGGGAGTCGCAATCCCGCCGGCCGAGAAGTTCACAACCGGGAGCCGCCCGCGGCTGGCGCATTCGATCACGAGCTCTGCCGGCGCCTCGATGCTCCGTGCATACGCAATCCGCTCCTGCAGGTCCATACCCTGCACTTTCCGGATCTCGCCCATGATCGCCCGCATGTGGCGGACCGCCTCGACAACGTTCCCGGTCCCCGCTTCACCCTTCGTGCGGATCATCGCCGCACCCTCGTTTACCCGGCGCAATGCCTCGCCGAGGTTCCGCGCACCGCAGACGAACGGGCACTTTGAACTTTTTCTTGTCGATATGGAACTCTTCGTCCGCAGGGGTCAGCACTTCGCTCTCGTCGATCATATCGACGCCGAGCACCTCGAGCACCTGCGCCTCGACAAAGTGGCCGATCCGTACCTTGCCCATCACCGGGATCGAGACCGCATCGATGATCTCCTGGACCTTCTCGGGGTCTGCCATCCGGGCTACGCCGCCCATCTTCCGGATATCGGACGGCACCCGCTCAAGAGACATGACTGCGACGGCCCCGGCGCTCTCGGCAATCTTTGCCTGCTCGGCATTGACGACATCCATGATCACGCCCCCCTTCTGCATGGATGCAAAGCCGCGCTTGAGGAGCTCGGTGCCAAATCTCAGTTCTTCCAGCTTCATATACGGTACTATAGGATCAGCCAAGCCAATAAAATAAGTGTGCCGGCAGCAGTTGCCGCAAACGCGAGGGTGACCGCACGCACGGCAGAGAGGATTGCCGCGCCGCCTTCGCGTGCAAGGGAGCGGGTCCCGTCCCCAATCGTGTATACCCCCGGTTTCTCAAACCGGATCCCGCAGCCCCCGGCCATCGCGGCCATGATGATACCGCCGTTGAATCCCGGTCGCTTCTTCCCGTCCCGGACCATTGTCTTCCACGCAGGAGCAAACGTCCCTTTTACTGCAAACCACGCAAGCAGGTACGCCGTGGTGATCCGGGCGGGAATGTACCCGAAAATATCGTCCATCCGGGCCGAAAACCACCCCAGCCGGATCCGCTCGTCCTTATACCCGAGCATCGCATCCATCGTGTTTGCGGCGCGGAAAGACCGCCGCTGCTGCAAGACCAAGACCCCAGAGGGAGAAGACCGCGTAATAAAAGAGAGGCGCAACGATACTGTCGTTGAGGTTCTCGGTCATGGACTCGTATGCTGCGGACCGGATATGATCCGGGTCGAGTGCTGCCGTATCCCGGGAGACCATCATCTTCACCCGTTCGCGGCCGGCATCCACACCGCTGTCAAGTGCCTGCGCGACACCGAGTGCATGCTCCTCCAGCGAGCGCCAGGCAAAACAGCATTTCAGCAGGAAGGGGGCGCCGATGAGGAACACAAGCCACGGGGCGTACTTCCCGAAGAGGAAGAACGGGAGGGCAAAGACGATGGCGGTGACAAGCCAGAAGACGACCCCGGCCGCACGCTGGAGCCACGGGGGGTATCTCTCCGGCTGTCCCCACCACCCGATGAACCGGCCGACAAGAGCGACCGGGTGAAAGTGCCGAGTGCGGATCGCCGATGAGCCGGTCGACGATAAGCGCAAGGAGGAGGACAGCGCCGGCAGGGATCAGGTCTGTCGGTACCATACGAACAACGCACCGACTATTAAAACAATGAATGCAAGGATGTTGAGGGCCTCAATCTTCGTATAATACCACGTGCTGTAGAGCACGAGGCCGATGCCCATGGCAATCATCAAAAGATGGGGCCGGCCGTGGGCGACCGGCTGGACCGGAGGTTCCTTTTTTTGTACTTCTTCGCCCCGCGTGGGCCGGACATTGACCTCGACCCGGAGCGTGGCTTTCGAGGCGCCATACCCGGCGAGGATATCGATATCGAAAAAGCCCGGGGAACAGTCCTTTTTGGTCTGGATCCCGAGCGTTACCTCGTCGATCACGTACATGTTCTCGTGGAAAAAGTCCGAAAACATCCCTGCATTGGACGTGCTCGCCGTGATATGGACCGGGGCACCCCGGTTCATGAACCGGACCCTGAGCATCTTGCCGCATTCGACATGGGCATTGCCGGGGGGGAGTTCAATCGAGTTGATTCCCGACCCGTTGAGGTGGATCTCGGTCTGTGATCCCTCATCCGGGGGAAGATCCGGAACCGCCAGAAGTTCGAATGGCAGCAGGGACGACATAACGGCACCGTTTATTTCTGGGGAAGGAGGTTGGGGATGCCCTCATGGATCGGGTAATCCACCCGGCACGCAGCGCAGTGCAGGCGGCCTTCGAGGATCTCCTTTTCATCCTCTTTTTCCACCGTAAGGGCGAGATCGCCCTTGCAGACGGGACAGCAGAGGATGTCCATGAGCGAGCGCTTCATGCGTATTCTTTCCTGATATCGATGATCTGGGAGAGCTCGGGGCCCGTGGAGATAAGGGTGATGGGGCAGCCGATATCGTCCTCGGCGGTTTTTAAGAAGTCCTTTGCCTTCTTCGTGAGCTTGCCGTACTCGGTGATGCCGTAGCAGGCCTCGTCGATGCGGTCGATACCGGTAATCGCCGCCTGCGTGCAGCCGTTGATCATGGCGGAGTACCGGGCCATCTGCCCGTCCCAGCCGCCGATCCGGCGCTTCCGGTGGGTGACCGTGCCAAATTCCTGGATGCCCATCTCATCGGACTTCTCCGAGGTCATCTCGGTGGAGAACGGCCCTTCGCCGACCCGTGTCGGGTATGCCTTGAAAACGACGATAACATCGTCGATCTTTGTCGGGCCGACACCGTTATCCGCGGCGATCTGCGAAGCCGAGGTGTCCTTGCTCGTCACAAAGGGATAGGTCCCGTAATACAGGGAGATCCCAAAGCCCTGTGTGCCTTCCAAAAGGACCTTCTTTTCCATCCTTTAGGGCATCGTCGATTGCCTTGGGGACGTCCATTAAGTATTCCTTAAGCTCCGGCACATCCTTTGCCTGCGGCGAGATCCGCATGACACGGTCGGCGTTTGCCGGGCCGCAGCCGGACCCGGTGCTCCCGATCTTCTTTGACAGGTAAGCATTGCCCTTGTCCCGTGCAATATGATCCTCGGTGATGATACCGCAGCGCTTGTCCACAAAGACCCTGCCCCTGACACCGAGCTTCTCGACCTCTTCTTCAAGGACTTTCGGGTTGACGAGCACGCCGCTCCCGATACAGAGTTTTGCCTTCGGATACACAAAACCGGAGGGAACCATCCGGACACCGTATTCCTTGTCCCCGACCTTGACCGTGTGGCCGGCATTGGGACCGACACCACCGCGGGAGATGATAACGGGTTCATCTGCATGAGCGATGTGGGCAACAACCTTGCCCTTCCCTTCATCCCCGAAAAATCCGCCTACGATAATAGTACAACTCATTGAAGTTCATGTAGTGTATGCCGGGTTTGGCAATAAAGTCTGCCCTGAGGTAAAAAGGGCGAACCCCGGGGATTTTTTTCCCGGTAAAGATGCAAAAAAGAGGGGGCCCTGCCTTTGCAATCCCGGTCTTATCAGAGACCGTTGATGAAGGTCTCCATCCGGGTCAAGGCTTCGCTTAAGTCCTTCCTTGATACCGCATAGGCACAGCGGAGGTGGTAGTCCCCGCCCCTGCCAAAGACGCTGCCCGGGACCACCGCGACCTTCTGCTCTTTTAGGAGGCGCTCCGCAAACTCCACATCGGAGAGGCCGGTACCTTTAACCGAGGGGAACGCATAGAACGCCCCTTCGGGCACATGGCAGGTAAGGCCGATTTTGTTGAGGCCGGAAACGAACATGTTCCTCCGGAGCCGGTACTCGTTTACCATGCTCGTCTTGTCGTCCTCGGCAGACCGGAGCGCCTCGACTGCCCCGACCTGCCCCATAACCGGAGCGCAGAGCATCACGTACTGGTGGATCTTGAGGGCCGCGTCGCAGATCTCCTTTGGCGCACAGAGAATCCTACCCGCCAGCCGGTCATTGCGTAGGCTTTCGAGAAGCCATTCAGGGTGATCGTCCGCTCCCAGAGATCCTTTACCGTCGCTGCAGCGGTATGGGACGATTCATACGTGAGTTCCGAGTAGACCTCGTCGCTGATAAGCAGGATATCCTTATCGGAGAGGATATCGGCGATCGGTTCGAGGTCCTCCTTTTTCATGACAGCGCCGGTCGGGTTGTTGGGGAAGTTGATGATGAGGGCCTTGGTCTTCGGGGTTATTTTCTCCTGGAGCTTGTCGGGATTGAGACGGAAGTGGTCCTCCTCGGTGCATTCAACGGGTACCGGTGTTCCCCCGGCAAGCGTAACGCAGGGCGCATAGGAGACGTAACTGGGTTCGGCGATCAGTATCTCGTCGCCGGGATTGACGATCGACCGCACCGCGATATCGAGCGCTTCGGAAACACCGGTGGTGATGATCATCTCGTCGTTGGAGAATATGTAGCTGGTACTGGCTCGCAAGGACGGGCTGCCAGTGCATCCCGAAGCGTCTGGAGGCCCCGGTTGGAGGTATAGGAGGTTACCCCCTGCTCGATGGAATAGATCCCCGATTCGCAGATGTTCCACGGCGTCCTGAAATCCGGTTCCCCGACCCCGAGCGAGATCACATCGTCCATGGTCATGACGAGGTCAAAGAACTTCCTGATACCCGAGGGAGGGATCTCCCGGGCCCGAGTCCGAGACAAAGTTCCGCATCCTTCTCACCTCTAGAAGGAATACGGGAGACGTTCGGCTTCCTGCTGTTCGAAGAGGGTGTTGCCGTTCTCCTTGTAGGACTTCATCACGATATGGGTCGCCGTCTCGCGTATCCGGTCCATCGGGGCGACATGCTCGGAGACAAACCTTGAGAACGTCCTGCATGTTCTTGCCGCTTACCATCAGCTGCAGGATCGTAGGTACCGGTAATGAGGCGGAGCGTCCGGACTTCCTTGAACCGGGAGAGCCGTTCTGCGATCCGGTCGTACCCGAAGTCGCGTTCGGGGCTCACCTTAAGCTCGATGATTGCCGATACCTTCGGCGTTTCCTGCCTTTTCCCAGTTGATGACCGTGGTGTACTTGCGGATGACCTTGCTCTCTTCCAAGGCATGGATCCGTGCCTCTATCTCTGCCGGGATAAGGGTAGTCATCGATCCGATTTCCTCTACCGACAGCCGGCTGTTCTCTTCGAGAATCCGGAGAAGTTCACGATCCTTGTCATCCATTTTTCATCTCACCTGAACCACGTTTTTAACCATTTGGCTTCCATCTGATTTATATCAAGATCTTTTAATCCGTTCAGCCGGGGATCCGTCAGCACGACGTCCCGGATTTTGTTCGTGTTTGCATCGAACCACATCTCTTTCGTGCGCCCGTACCGTCCCCTGCTGACCACGCGGGTGTTGATCACGCCCAGCATGTTGAGTTCCGAGATAAGGTCCTGTGATCCGCCGGTGGGTGAGGATATCGAGCTGGAGGGCGGGGGCGAGATCCTGGTATCACGCGCGAAACCTCCCCGCTCGTAAAGATGTTCTGGCCCAGCTTTTCGAGCGTCAGCATGGAGAAGAGTATCAGCTTGCTCTGGGAGGGCAGCGTCGCGATGCATTCGATCATGCTGTCCGTCTCGATCTTTGCCTGGGCCTGTTTTACGTGCTCCTCGCCCACCTGCTTCGATTCGTCCCGGTCGGCGAGTTCCCCGGAGATCCGGAGGAGATCGAGGGCCCGCCGTGCATCGCCGTGCTCCTGTGCCGCAAGGGCTGCACAGAGCGGGATTCACGCCGTCCGCGACCGCCCCTTCCACAAATGCCCCGGCGGCACGCTGGGTCAGGATATCCACGAGCTGCAGGGCATTGTAAGGCGGGAACACGATCTCTTCCTCCGAGAGGGAGGAGAGGACTCTTGGGTCGAGGAAATCCTTGAAGCTGAGGTCGTTTGAGATCCCGATGATGCTGACCTTGGAGTTCCTGAGATCGGAGTTGATCCGGGTCAGGTTGTAGAGCGTATCGTCGCCGCTTTTCTTGACCAGCTTGTCGATCTCGTCCAGCACAATGACCAGGACGCCGCCACCTGCTTCCAGCTGGTTCTTGAGCTCGGCATAAACCTGATCGGTGGGCCACCCGGTCATCGGGATGTGGCTCTTGGTCTTGTCGCTCGCCGTTTCGTCGACCCCATCGATACATTTTGCAATCTGGGCAAGAACCCGGTACTGGGTATCGATCACCTCGCAGTTGAGGTGGACGATCCGGCAGGCGGTCCCCATCTTGGTGCTCGCCTTTTCAAGCTCGGAACCAACGTATCGCACACTCGCAGTCTTCCCGGTGCCTGTTTTGCCATAAATCAGGATATTGGAGGGCGTTTCATTCCTCAGGGAGGGGGCAAGGATCGAGGCTACGTTGTCGATCTGCGGCTGGCGGTGGGGAAGGATCTGGGGACGATATGAATGACGGAGCACCTCCCGGTCCCGGAATATCCGGTTATTGGAAAGGTATTTCTTGAACAGACTGGTTGAGGGATCTTCAGGTTCGGGCATGGTGACACGTGGAGCTGAGCATTGGAGCGATAAGATAAAAAAGTACGCGGTTTTTGTTCCTTTATATACCCCTTTACTTCCTGTGGAAAAACGCTGTATTTCCAACTATTTTTATTTTTAGGCTCATTTGTCAGGATTTGCAAATTATTATTTTAATGCTCTATAAACTGGCCGCCAAATGACAGTTCAACGACGTTATGGCATTTGTTCTGCTGCGTTATCTTCAAGGAACGAGACCCACCCCATCATTTCCTGTGGAACCTGACAGAATTCTACTACTGATAATTCTGAACAAATCAAAATAGTCATTCAAAATCTATCAACAAAACTATATAAACACACAGGATTCGATCCGGAATGTGCTATGTACTGTACTCCACTTTGGCATCAGACTACAATAACACATCAAAGCAAACCAGATGGAGGGAACATTCCACAGGAAACAAAGGGGTGGCTGTTTGGAAAATCAACGAACGTTCTGCTCCGACAGACAGCACCATGTATCTTTTAATGAGGGCACAGTCTTAATCCTATGATCATGAAACCTGAGCACCTTTCGGAACTGGAGATCAACTGTGCCGTGATCACGGTGTCCACAACACGGACAAAGGAGACAGACACCAGCGGGAAAACAATACAGGAGATTCTTACCGGGGCAAATCTGCCGGTCCGGCACTATGCAGTCATCCCTGATGACATCGGAGCCATCAGATTTGAGGTACTGCTTGCCTTAAAAACCTGCAACGGTATCATTGTCAACGGCGGTACCGGGCTGACTCACGATGACTGCACGATTGAAGCCATCGCACCCCTGCCTCGAAAAAAGATCGATGGTTTTGGCGAACTCTTCCGGCTCAAGAGCTTTGAGGAGATCGGGACTTCCACGATGCTCTCCCGGGCCATTGCAGGGACCGTGAAAGGAAAAGTCATCTTTTGTATTCCGGGTTCCACACCGGCCGTGACCCCTTGCCACACAGAGCCTGATCGTTCCAGAGATCCAGCACATCCTCTCCCACGCCCAACAAGTAGGATTTTTTAACATCTTCCCATCTTCTGCAATGGCTCAGGTGCTCCTGGTATTCCTTTTTGAGGTTTTAAGCAGGGAATCTTAACAAAACCCAGATCCCTCCTTTTTCCCGGCAAGCTGTGCTTGTAGCATCGTTTGCCCTGGCTGGATAACGGCTTTTTTCATTGTCTCTTCCCTATCACGGAAGGTCTCTCCCCAAGAGGCGATGATGGATTGTTTTCCCCAATCAGGGCAGCACCAGATATCGGAAATATACTTGTATCTGCATTCATCTTTGGTGGGAGGCCGGACTGGAATAAAGAGGCCGGTACTATGCGGGAAGAAGATCTTATTCAAGAGTAAAAATTTCTGAAAAACGGCCCGGATTTCTTTCCTAAAACTTTCCTGAAAGACCGTTATTTACTGACTTCCAGCAGCGCCACCCGCTCCAGTACCAGCTCCTCCAGGCGCCCGTCTCCCCCGACTGCAGCGATCTCTTCCGGTGTGATATCGAAAGCGCAGAGAGCCGGGCAGTCTTTTCTGCGGTTATCCCGCCAGCAGGTTCCGGGGCAAACTTCATACAGGCTAAAAGCTCCTGCCAGGCAGCGGGTACATCCGGGCAGCAGCAGACATAGAGCCGGTTTTCCCCGTCATGGAGGCCGAACCGGGTAGCAGCGCTGCACTGCCGGGTCCCGCCGGCATAGAGGAGGGCCTCCATCTCGAACGAATGGGAGATGGCAGTCCCTTCCGCTATGGCCCGGCGTGCGAACCGGACGGCTTTTTCTGCATGCTGACGCCCGGCAAGGTTGTCTGCATCGAAGCAGACAATGTGCGTCCTCTGACGGTCAGAGATCGCGTGAAGAGCGGTAAGGAATGCCTTGCGGTCGGAGACCGTCGCAGTCGCATACCGGATCCCTGCGGAAAATTCCTGTGTTTCCATCGTAACCGTCACCCGAACCGGAACAGGGTTGCCTGACCCCCGGCCGGCCGCTCTTTCTCCTCAGCGGCCGGGCCCGTACTCCGGTTCCTTGGCAGTATCTGGTCAAAAATCTGATCCGCAACACCCTGCCCGAGGATCTTTACCACCTCTTCCTTGGGGTGCTTCCGGATCTCTTCCGGTGAAGTAAGGCCGTTGTTGAAGAGCCGGCGTGCACGGACCCGCCCGATGCCCCGGAGCCGGACCAGCGGCAGAAGCTCGCGCCGGATCCCGTTCTTCATGCAGATCTCGCATTCCGATATCGGTCCCGGAGAACTTCGGGACAAACATCCGGGCCAGCTGGCTCGTTGCATGCAGCAGCCAGTTGATGCTCTCCACCATCCCGTACACGTCGCCGGGGCCGACACTGTAACGCTCGCAGATCTTCTCTTCCGCGAGCTCGTCGGTCCAGTCAAGGAGGAGCATTGCAGTCTTTACCGCTCGGTAATAAGCCTCTGCCTCGTCATCGTCCAGGGGCGGCGGGAGCCAGAGATCCTTTCCCCGGACCTCGAGCATCCGGGAGAGCGCCGGGAGATCAGCGTTCTTTGCGTACAGGGTCGGCATGTCCGGGGTGGTACAGATGAGCTGGATGAGGCCGAGATCCGTGTAATCCTCGCGTTCCCGCAGGGCGGAGACGATCGTGGACGCGCTCCGCGGGTCGATGTACATCCGGGAGACAAGGGATCCCAGTTCCGTTGCCCCGATATGCTCGCCGACCTCCACAACCATCTCGGCGGTGATCAGGAACTGGAGCGCCTCGTCGACCGCCCGGTGGATGAGCCTGCCCTGTTTGTGCTCGTGGACGTAGAACGAGCGGTTCATGAACTCGGAGAGTCTCCCCGCGGGTCTTTGCAAACCCCGAGGCCACGAGCGAGAGGACATGGGTGTAGAGCGCGGTCGGTTCTGCGATCCGCGAATGGACATCGTCGGCTTCGGCCTCGATGTAGACCTCGAAGAGCTCCGGTACCTGCTCGGCCTCTTTTGCGATCAGCACCGCCTCGCCGTACGGATCGAGCCGGGGCCGTCCGGCCCTTCCGGCCATCTGGCGGTACTCGCTCACCGGGATCGGCTGCATGCCCTCACCTGCGGAGAACCGGAGGTAGTCCCGGACGATCACCCGCCGTGCGGGCAGGTTGAGGCCGGCGGCGAGCGTGGGCGTCGAAGAGATGCACTTGAGCAGGTTTTTCCGGAACGCCTCTTCCACGATGGAGCGCTCGTTCCGGCTCAGGCCCGCGTGGTGGAAGGCCTGCCCCTTTGCCACGCAGGCGGAAAGCGTCTTTGCCATCTCGGTCGGAGTGCCTTCGAGCAGCCGCCCGGCGTATGCGGCAAGCGCCGGATCCTCGCTTTTAATCGCCGAAGCCGCACGTTTCGCAAAGGCCTCCGCGTTCCGGCGCGAGGAGACAAAGACCAGGCACTGCCCGCCCTCGGCTATTGTATCGAGGCAGAGGTTGAGGTCGTCGTAGTTCTTCGAGACCTGCTTTATCGGTCGCGTTCCCTCTTCGAACTGGATCCGGTTATCGTAGAAGACACCCTGCCGGAGGTCCACCGGACGCCACGTGCTCGTGACGAGCTCCGCGTCCAGCCACCCGGCGAGCACCTTCGGGTTCCCTATCGTCGCCGAGAGGCCGATGAGCTGCATGCCGGGATTCCTTGACCGCATCTTTGCGATCACCATTTCGAGGGTCGGGCCCCGGTCCGGGGAGTCGATCAGGTGAATTTCGTCCACGACAACGAGCGTGATCTCCGGGAGCCAGCGGGCGCTGTTCCGCAGGAGCGAATCCACCTTCTCGCTCGTTGCAACGATGATATCGTTTTTCCCAAGGGCATCGTCGCGGCGGTCGAGGTCGCCGGTCGAGATGCCGACCTTTACTCCCTTTGTTCCCGAACTCCTCGTATTTTTCCGAGGCGAGCGCCTTTAAGGGGGACAATATAGAGGACACTTTCCCCCGGCGGCGATAGTGCCGGTGCATCGCCATCTCTGCATAGAAGCGTCTTCCCGCTCTGCGGTCGGTATTGCGACAAGGAGGTTTTTCCCGTCCAGGAGACCTTTTTCCACACAGGCAGCCTGCGGCGGGTAGAGCTCGCGGATCCCGAGCCCCAGGTACTGCTGCCTGAGGGTGTCGGGTATCGCAAGGTCCTGTACCTGCATGGGAGCGGACTTTGGGGGACTTGTCATGGGGACTGCCGGTTTATCGTTTGTTGCCGGGTGCATTGAGGTTTGCCCTTTATCGTCTGTCCGCTATGGTCAGGTACCGTTATAAAACGGACTGCATAAAAAAGGAGTAGGTGCGGATGGCAAAACAGGATCAGTAATAGTAACTGATCATGTCCTGCTTGGCTTCTTTCTTCTTCTTGTCAAGGAATGCAAACACATTCTCGTGGGGGACGCCCTCGATGAGCATATCGATTGCCGCCCGGGCAATCTTCATCTGCTCGGGATAACCGATCAGGCCCACGGTGTGGCCGAAGACCGAGATATCCACATCGGTCATGTTCTCGATCTGCTCGCGGGCACGGCCGTCCTTTCCTATGATCCGGCCCCGGAGCCGGTCCAGCTGCCGGGGGTTGTCGGCTGCATGCGAGAGATCGATGATATCGAGGAGGAGATCCTCGTCCTCGATCATCTCGAAGGCCCTCTGGGGGGAGAACCCGGCATTGAGGGCGTTTATTATCTCCACGGCCCGCAGGAGCGGGATCGCGTTCTCTTCAGCCGCCTCGACCTTGACAAGGCCTTCCTTGCTGTCGATGGAGATCGTTGTGTGGGTCTTTGTTTCGAGCTCCTTTTTGGTGGATCCGCCCTTCCCGATCAGGACGCCTACCCTGCTTGTTGCGATCTTTAATTCCTGTATCATGCTTCTCTCTCCTGTTCTTCCGGCGTTCCTGACTTCTGTACTGGTAAGGCTTTCATTTGTCCGGAGGTGATATATCCGTGTGTCATGGCTGCTTTACTTCGAGGCCGGTCACGCGGCCGAAGATTGCATATTCGGACTCCACGTCGCACCCCCTCTTCTTGAAAAACCGGTTCACGTTGCGGATATCCCGCATCAGGAACTGGAGGGCACGCGGGTGGTCGCGGGTAACCGATTGCCCCATATCGATGAGATATGGTTGGTCATGGTACAATATATTGAACTCGCTTAAGTCACCATGCACGAGTTCGGCTTTTTTGTACAGCGTATCGATCATGGAGACGACGGTGGCATATACCTGCGCCGGGTCTTCCAGTTCCACGTTCCTCAGCTGGGGGTAGGGACGCTCGTTCTCGCCAAGAAATTCCATGATGAGGATATTCCGGTCAAAGACGAGCGGTTCCGGCACGGGCAGTCCTGCCTCTTTTGCCCGGGCAAGGTTTGCAAACTCCTTCTTTGTCCAGGCAAAGATGAGCTCCTTTCGTGATTTCTTAACGTTTGAAAAACGGCGGTCTCCGAGAATATAAGAGCTCATCGTGGTAAAATTCGCCGACTGGATCCGGTATATCTTGATGGCGACAGCCTCGTCTCCCCGATCTCCGAGGAAAATATTTGCTTCTTTCCCGGTGCTGATGGAACCACCGATGGCAGAGAGCCATTTCTTGTGGACGAGCTTGTACAGGGCAAGGAGGGTGACCTCGTCAAAGACGTTCTCGCTCACCTTGACGGCATCCGCATCTTTGATCCGGATCCCCATCTCGGCGAGCCGCTTATCGAAGGTTTCCTCTTCTTTCTCGATCTTCACAGGGGATTTTCCGCACGGTTCTGGTACTTGGGTATTCTCGCGATTTCAGCTGATATAGTCGCGCACCGGGGCAAGGATCGTAACCAGCCCTTCTCCGCAGGCCTTCTTGAGGTCGAGCGGGTGGATCTCCTTGTTTGCGTACGCAGATTCGAGCTCGTCATACGAGGCAAACGTCCGGTCGCCGCCGAACTTCTCCGGCCTCTTGATCGTGATCTCCGGCAGGCGGGGGAAGATGTGGTGCTGGAAGATCTGGAGGACCGGGTTCTCCGCGATCTCCGGCGGGCAGAATGCCTTCTGGCATTTTTTCCGGATTTCGTCCTCGCTGTCGGCAACCGAGATGTAGTTGCCCTGCGATGAGGACATCTTCTTCCCGTCAAGGCCGTTTAAGATCGGCGTGTGGATACAGACCGGGGAGGGATAGTTGAAGTTCGGGAGGTGCTCGCGTGCCAGCATGTGGATCTTTCTCTGGTCGATCCCGCCGACCGCGGCATCGACGCCGAGCATGGCGATGTCGGCCATCTGCATGATCGGGTACACCATCTGGGAGACGGTCGGGTGGTCCATCTGCCGCCCGACTTCGTCCATGCTCCGTGTCGCCCGGGCAAGGGTGATCTGCTGGGAGAGCTGGTGGACCAGGAGCTCGTAATCCCGGTTGAGCTGGAGGTCTGAGCCGAGGACGTACCGCACGTTTTTCAGGCCCAGGCCCTCGAAACAGCGGCGGTTATAATCGGCAAGTTCCCCGACTTTTTCGAGCGTTCCTTTCCGGTTTAAAAAGGCGTGGAGGTCGGCGAGAAGAACCGTGACCTCGAAGCCGGCTGCCTGGAGGTCGACGAGTTTATTGACGGTAACGAGGTGGCCGAGGTGGATCTCGCCGCTCGGCTCGTAGCCTGCGTATACCTTCTTGGTGGGTTTTGCCAAAAGAGCGCGGAGCTCGTCTTCGGTGACGACCTCAACGGTGTTCCGGGTAACCCGTTCAAATGCGTCCATTAAAAAGAATGGGATATTGAGGGAATTAATGGTTGTTCTGGATAGGGGTGAAGTGGAGCGCTTCGTTGGTGAGTCTGATTGAGGTTGCCGCATCTTTACAAAGGCCGGTCATCGCGCGGATCGCGTCCACGTTTTCGACCACGACATCCGCTTCCTGGTGGATGGCCTGGAAGAAGCAGAGCTCGTTTTTGTTCGCGTAGATTGAGTCTTCGAAGATGCAGTTCTCGTAGAGATCGGCCCGCTGCCTGCCGAGGTCCATGGCAAATTCCTTGAGCTCCGCGGTGCTCTTGATGCCGGCCGCCTTTTTCACAAGGCCCATCCGCGGGTGGTTCATGATAAGCCCGATAACCTTCTCGCGGTTCACCTCTTTTTTCGTGGTGATCCGGATCGCGTGCATGTGCATCATCGTGGTCGGGACGATCATCGCCATGGTCGTGATTGAAATGTGGGGGAGCACGGTCTGGACATCAGGGCCGTGGTGGCTCGGGACCGTTACCGGGTCAAGGACCACGGCATCGATCGGCCCCTTCTTGATCTCGCCGGGGTCTGACCCGCGCCGGACCATGATGCGTTG
>Ga0268356_10806_pt1 | contig 121473 bp, 152 predicted proteins | sample BioMet10_FD_194415 | JGI IMG/M metagenome (GOLD analysis project Ga0268356, IMG submission 194415) | Sewage microbial communities from Oakland, California, United States - Biofuel 10 (PacBio Assembly) | ecosystem: Engineered > Wastewater > Sewage > Unclassified | place: USA: California...
TTTTTCCACAGTATAGAGCAGATCGGTAAAAACACCGGCCAGGGACAATACCAGGGCCGGGACAAAGAGGAGAACCTGCAGGATCCGCGAAATGCCTTTTTCTTTCGGCCAGCGGCCGGTAAAGGTCAGGATGAAATGGACACTAATGGCAATAACGACCGGCCAGAATCCACTTACGTGGAGCCAGAAGGAAAGACCCTCGGCACTGCCTGCCGTCCAGAGGAGGTACTCGCCAAGCGCCCAGTAGGCCGCACCCATCATCATGCCAAAAAAGAGCTGGTTGACCCGGGCGGACGGGTTCTTTGCCAGCACAAAAACGCCGAGCCCGCAGGATACGAAAGCGGAAAAAAGGCAGGTAAGGATAAGAACCGTAAAGAGAACCGTTTCCGCTCACTCCTGTTTCCTTTTATGGCAGATACGGGGCAGCCGGTGCAGGATGGGACACGTCTGGTACGCGCGGTAAAAATCCCGACGCTTGCTGGAAGGAACGGTATATGCCAGATATAAGGTATACTGTGTCTGTTTCGGGAGACAAAAATTCTTTTGTTTTTATTCCGGGGGAATATAGATCTCCATACATCTCATGAGCCCACAAACCGCCTGCCGGGCCGGCGATTGCGTGATCCGGGATTATTTAACCACGAGTACCTTGCAGGGCGCGGAGCGGATGACCTCTTCTGCAACGCTCCCGAGAAGCAGGCGTTCGAGGCCCTTTTTGCCCTGCGTGCCGATCACGATCAGGTCGATATTCTTTGCCACGGCAAACTTCACGATCTCTGCCGCGGGACGGCCCTCAAGGACCGATGTCTCAACCGGCATGTCGCCTGCAAGCGTTTTTATCCGGGAAAAAGCCTGCTCTGCCTCGGCCTTGATGATGCGGTAGGTATCCCCGATGGGCATATCGGCCGACATCGAGGAGAATGCCCCGACATCGATCACGTACACCGCATACACTGCAGCACTGAATGCACGGGCGATCTTTATTCCCTCTTCCAGGGACGGACGGTTCTTTTCCGAGCCGTCCGTTGCGATCAGGATCCTGTCAACCAGTCCGTTTGTCATACTCGGTTCCTCCCGCTCTTGTTTTTTAGCTATTCCTTACTTGAGGCTTCCCCCAGATACCTCTTGCGGATTAGCGGCCGGGTGTGCCCGGGTTCCCGGACGCACCGTCAATCTCCTCAACGTACTTCTCCCCGCGCATTGCGCAGAGGAGTGCGGCCACAAAGGAGATGCCGGCGCCGATATAAAACGAGAGCGCCACCGAGGGCATGAACTGCCCCGGCAAGCATGGCCGGGAACCAGCTGCTCCCGGTAAGGAGGGCGATGGTCGCAGGCGCCTACGGTCGCAAGGATGGCCGGGGAAACGCCGGCAAGGATCGTCTGGACCGGGTTGTAGCCGAGGAAAGCAGGCAAAGAGCGCACCGGTCGGCGGGATAGAACTGAGCGCCGGGGCGAGCTGCGAGGCATTGGCTGCGGTAAGCGACGATGCAAGGGACTGCGGGGAATGCGTTCGTGAGCCCCACGACAATGATGGTAAAGAACATGCCCATCGAGAGGACAAAGCCCGAGTTCATCAGCGTGGACATCATGCCCGAGGCAACGCCCCGCTCACCTGGGGGCACCGAATTCATGATCGCCGCGGCATTGGGCGAGGAGAACATCCCGTTTCCTATGCCCATGACCAGGAGGGCAACGGCAAAGGGCAGGTAATCGAAGTTGTAGGGGAGGACGGCGAGGATCAAAAACGAGATCCCGACGAGTACCATCCCGAGCGTGCTGATCCAGCGGGCGCCGTACTTGTCGGAGATGATCCCGGAGAGCGGGCCCATGATCACGAAACCGATGGTGAGGGGGAGCATGTAGACGCCGGCCCAGAACGGCGTGGACTCGAAACTGTAGCCGTGCAGGGGAAGCCAGATGCCCTGGAGCAGGATGATGAGCACGATCATGACGCCGCCCCGGGCAAGGGCCGATATGAACCCGGCGGCATTCCCGAACGCGAAGTTCCGGATCCTAAAGAGGTCCATCCGGAACATCGGGTCCTCGACCCGGGTCTCGATAATGGGGAACGCCACAAGGAGCAGGATCCCGACAAAGAGCGCCGTGATAACGAACGGGTCCCGCCATCCCCATCGCATCGCTGCCATAGGGGAGCAGGGCGTAGGTGATGCCGATCAAAAAGATGGTCAGCCCGCCGATGAACGAGAGGTTGCCCCAGATATCGATCTTCTGCGAAGAGCGGCGGTACGGCCGGCTCCTTGAGTTTCATGAACGCCCAGACCGTCCCGATGATGCCGAAGGGGACGCTGATTAAAAAGACGTACCGCCAGTGGTAGACCTGCGAGGATGCCGCCGAATCAAAAGGCCGATGAACTGGCCTGCAAGGCGCTGCCACCATGTTAAGGCCGAGCGCTTTTCCCCGCTCGTCGGGCGGGAACGCATCGGTGAGGATCGCGGCGCTGTTGGAGAAGATGAACGCCTGCACCGACTGCCTGGATGAGCCTAAAGACGATGAGTCGATGGCACCCTGCATCTCCCGTATCCGGTGTCAGAAGAGGAGGATCGAGCCGGCCGTGAAGATGGCAAACCCGATATTGTAGAGCCGGACCCGGCCGTACATGTCCGAGAGCCGGCCGAAGCTTAAGAGGAGCGTGGCGGTTACGATCCCGTAGCCCATCAGGATCCAGAGGAGGTACTGGAAGGAGGTGAGCGGGTCGATGTTGATTCCGTTAAAAATGGCCGGCAGGGAGATGAGGAGGATGCTCCCGTTCACCGCGGCCATGAACATGGCGATCGTGGTATTCGAGAGGGCGATCCACTTGTAATGGGGATCCCTCCCTGACGGTTCCGGTACCGGTTGCCCGGGACTCTGCGTCTGTGTGCGGCTGTGCGTCCACGATAGTTACCGTCTCTTTGCTGTTATCCCGGATCATGTGATCCGGCACCTCATTTATAGGGAACACTAGCCACTGGAGCATATAGTTTCATCGGGCATACTGGCGGTCCAGGGAAGGATATCGTGACCGTGTCCTCGGGAGGGGGGGTCATGCCAAAACGGGTGTGACCCCCCTCCCACTGTACCTTGAGGATCCGGTACGGGATCCCCCGAATTTTACGTCGTTACATCAATCTCGGGGCCGGGCCTTTGCAACAGATCGCATGGGGGGGTCGTACCTGTTTTCCGGCAGTGCATGACCGGCCCGTTTTCCGATGATAAACCGGGCACCGGATCCAACCGGGAATAGTACAAAAATGGGGGGGTCACGCTGTTTTTTGTGCGACCCCCCCTACCTTACAGGCCGTACTACGGGAGAGATGCAGAAAGAGTCCTGCATTTTTTTATCCTGACCGGTACCGGGAAAAAACGTCTTTTAGCTCTGAAGAAATCATTTCCCTGAACCAAACCGTATTTGCGAGGGGAACCCCCCCATGACCCCCCCCTGCCGAATAAAAATTTTTCAATTGTGTTTCCCGTACATGGATTTGCTCCACGGGGCGAGCACCCGTGGTCCCCTCGCAATAAAATTCAGGCGGTCACTTACGGTTTTCTACAGAGCCCGCCTTTTTAAAAAATCCCGGACACCGGTTGGTACCGATAAAAAAAGATTATTCTGACGGGGCAGGAGCCTGAACCTTCCGCTCCACCCCGACCCGGCCGTTCTCCGCGGTGAGCACGAAACCGAGGTCTTCGAGGTATTTCCGGCTCTTCCCCGTCCCGTGCGTCAACAGCTCCACGAGGTCCTCTTTCTCGTCGATATCGGTATGGAGGACAAAGGAGTCGATCACCTCGCAGGAGAGGCCGGCCTCCTCTGCGATCTTTTGTGCTTGAGGTAACTCATCCCGTAATAATCGACATGGAACTTTGCCGGGTCTTTGAGGAAGATCACGTTCGTGCCCCCGCCCCGGCCGGGGACAATCGCCATGTCGCTTTTCGTCGAGATCACCCGTTTGATGGCCTCGCCGGTGGCAAGCGGGAGGTCGGCCATGATGATGAGGATCGTCCCTATGGACTGTGGGAGCACTTCGTTCAAGGTGCCGCTCAAGTCCTTGTCGGGGATCGTGATCTGGATATCCTCGGAATCGAAGAGTTCGGTGGCAACGATCACGGGACTGCAGTTTACGTCTTTTACAGCAGCGATCACGTCCTCGAGCATTGCCCGGGCAAACGCTTCCCGCTCCTCAGGGGAGAGCACTTCGGAAAGCCGGCTTTTTGGTCCCGCGGGCTTAAAGGGGATGAGTGCATGGGGACACATGTGATACGCTCATATGCAGGGCAATGTAAAAAACGTGCTGATTTTTTGCCGTGACGGTTCCAGAGGGAGGCCGTATACCGGCCGGGTTTAACAGGATTGACAGGCAAATCCTACCGGTAATGGACGACTACTGCCTATACCGTGGAAAAACTTCCGGCCCGTCTCGCAGCCGGGATCGAACGGCGCACCTGCAATGCGGACGGCCGGAGCCTCAAGGATATCCCTGCCTGCTGGCAGGAGTTCCTTGCAACAAAAGCGGCTGCCCGGATTCCCCACCGGGTCGTACCGCCGGTCATGTATGCAGGTCTATTCCCAATATGAAACGGACTGGACCGGGGAATACTCCTACCTGCTCGGCTGCGCCGTAACACAGGCTGACAGACTGCCAAAAGGAATTATCGCCCGGGAGATCCCGGCACAGACCTATGCGCACTTTAAGGCACAGGGCCCGATGCCGGATGCGGTCGTCGGCATCTGGGCGGGGATCTGGGGTTCCGACCTGCCGCGGACCTACCTCTGCGATTTCGAAGTCTACGATACCCGGTTTACCGACAAGAACAAGCCGGAAGTAGACATCTATGTAGGGATAAAGGACGAATAAAAATCGCTTTTCAGGCGCCTTCTTTTTTCCAGGATTCGGCCGGGATCCGGATCTCGAACCGGGCACCCTTCCCGGGCTCCCCGGTCTCGGCAATCGTCATCCCGGTGATTGCAAGGATCTCGCTGACCAAAAACAGCCCCCAGCCGGTGCGCCTGCCAAACCCGCGCTCGAAAAGCCGCCCCTTGTTCTCCGCCGGGATCCCAATACCGTCGTCTTCTACCACGAGCAGGGCGCCGTTCTCTTCTTCGCGGACGGATATCCGGATCCGGGTCACGTGCTCGCCGTACCGGACTGCATTGTCCACGAGCTGGGAAAATGCCTTTTCGAGCGCAAGGTCGGCATACACGGCTGCGTTCCCGCAGGAATCCTCTACGGTAACCGCACCAAGAGCGACTGTTTCGCCCGCACGGCCGAACGCGGACGAGATCGACTGCCAGCGCGGCGGTTCGGTGCCGAGGTTCTGGTAGTCCTTTGCGAACTGGAACTGGCGCCGGATCTTTTCGAGCGCAAACCGCTCTTTCTCGATATAGGACTTCATCTGGGGATCGGTGACAACCATCTCCAGAAGTTCGGTATACCCGCTGACCGCCGTAAGCTGGTTGAGGACGTCGTGGCGCGTGACGCTGCCGACAAGGTTGAGCTTCTTTTCCAAAAACGCCACCAGGTCCGCCTGCCTCCGGGCAGCGCAGACCTTGTCGATAAGGCAGGCAAGCTCCGGGTACCATGCATCGAAGGCCCCGTCCATGACCATGACCTCTGCGCGCCGGGTAATAGCAGCGGAACATACGCCCGGATCGTATGCCCCGGCAAGGACGATGACCGGGAGATCCACACCCTGCTCCCGCAGGTGTGCGAGGAAGGCAAGCCCGTTCTGGCCTTCCTCGTGGACGGCAACAACGACCGCGGCCGATTCGGTCAGGTGCCGGCTCAACGTGACTTCCTGCGCGGCAGACACCATGACGCGGAACTGCCCGGTGCCGGAGAGATCGTTCCTTTAAGGCGGTGCTGCGGTCAGCCTTTGTATCGATAAGAATGAGAGGGATCATACCGAATCACATCGAAGCATCCGTTCGTCTTACCATTCTATTCTTATCCCTATCGTATAAAAGCCGCGCCGGCCCGCTATGATTTTAACATGTACAAAGAGGAACCATTCTCCATGCAGCCCCGGACGATCACCTTCTCGAAAAACGTCTTTCTGCCCCTCACAACCGTCTGCCGGAACCGGTGCGGGTACTGTTCGTTTAAGACCCCGGTGCAGGACGGGTGCCTGATGATGCCGGACGAGGTCGAAGCGCTTCTTGCCCGGGGCAGGGACGCCGGGTGTACCGAGGCGCTCTTTACCTTCGGGGAGCGCCCCGAGGAGGAGCCGGGGTTTTTACCCTATCTGGAAAAGACCGGCTACGACACCATCCTCGACTACTGCGAGGCGATGTGCAAAAAGAGCATTGAATACGGGATCCTCCCGCACACGAACGCCGGGATTCTCACGTACGATGAAATGAAACGGCTCCGGAAGGTAAACGCGAGCATGGGGCTGATGCTCGAAACCACCGCACGGATCCCGGCCCATAACGGCTCGAAGGGCAAGGAGCCGGAGGTGCGCCTTGCCATGATGGAAGATGCAGGGCGGCTTAAGATCCCGTTTACCACCGGCCTGCTCCTCGGGATCGGCGAGACCATGGCAGACCGCGAGGAGTCGCTTGTTGCGATCCGGGATATCAATAAAAAATACGGGCATATCCAGGAGATCATCCTCCAGAACTTCTGCCCCAAGGACAACACCCCGATGGCGGCATTCCGGGTGCCGGAAACAGAAGAGATCTGCGAGACGATCAAAATGGCGCGCCGGATCCTGCCCCGCGGGATCGCAATCCAGATCGCCCCAAATCTGATCGATGCCTCGACACTTATTTCCTGCGGCGTGGACGACCTCGGCGGCGTCTCCCCGGTCACCATAGATTACGTGAACCCCGAGCACCCGTGGCCGGCAATCGAAGAACTCAGAAAGATTGCCGGGGACGCAACGCTCAGAGAACGCCTCTGCATTTATCCCCGGTTCATCCGGGCGGGCTGGTACGACCCGGGCCTGCAACCCCTAATAAACCGGCTCGACCAACGTATATCCACTGGGAGCGGGAAACCGTGAAGCAGAAAAACCTCCTGTATACCGGCAAGGCCAAATCGGTCTTCCGTACTGACGAGAAAGGAACGCTCATTGTTGAATTCCGCGATGACATCACCGCGTTTGACGGCGGGAAGAAGGACACCTTAAAAAACAAGGGCAGTTACAATGCAAATGTCTCCGCGTACTTCTTCTCGTACCTCGAAAAGAACGGGGTAAAGACCCATTTTATCAAAATGCTCGATGAGAAGAGGATGGCTGTCCGCGAACTTTCTATGATCCCGCTCGAAGTGATCGTGCGAAATGTTGCGGCAGGATCGATCGTGCGGAACTATCCGTTCAAGGAAGGCACGCCGTTAAAGCCGCCGGTCATTGTCATCGACTACAAGGACGATTCCCGGCACGACCCGATGCTCAACGACGAACTGATCGTTGCGCTCAAGCTTGCGACCCCGGCAGAGCTCAAGAAGATCAAGGCTGCCGCGCTGAAGATCAATACCCTCCTTGCAAAACTCATCGCAAAGCAGGGGATCACGCTTGTCGATTTCAAGCTCGAATTCGGTAAGCAGGGGAAGACGATCTATCTTGGCGACGAGATCAGCATGGACTCGATGCGCCTCTGGGACAAGAAGACCGGCGAATCGCTCGACAAGGACGTGTACCGGTTCGACAAGGGCGACGTGATGGCGACCTACAACCGGGTGGCAGCACGGATCACCAAAAAAGAGAAGGCCCCTGCTAAGAAGAAGGCGGCTGCGCCAAAGAAGGCCGCAAAGAAATCCGGCAGACGTTCATAATCCAAACACATAAGTTGTCTCCGAAAAGATACACATACCAACGGGGTGTACACGACCATCATGGCAGAGGAGTCACAGGCTGAAGCGGATATGCGCAAATGGGCGACGGCGATCGCCCGGAAGAACGGGTGGATCCTAAATCCCGATGAGGATCACCTGCGGATCGTGCTCCGGGGACTCGTGCGGAACAAGGAGAAGTTCGCAAGGCCGTACTGCCCGTGCCGGCTCCGGAGCGGGGACGAGGAGAAGGACCGGGCCATCGAATGTCCCTGCATCTACCACAAGGACGAGATCGCAAAGGACGGGCACTGCCACTGCCTGCTCTATTACAAGAAACCATAATTCTCTTTTTATGACCCCGGACCGTTGCCGTACGGGCAGGCCCTCCGGACTTGCACCGGTCGTCGGGAACAATCCGCTGGTTCTCATCCTCGGCAGTTATCCTTCGGTGCAGTCGCTTGCAAAACGCGAATACTACGGCAACCCGCACAACCGGTTCTGGACGATCGTGGAGCAGATCTTCGGGATCGACCGTTCCCTGCCGTACTCAGCCCGTACCGTACAGCTGACCGATCGCGGGGTAGCGCTCTGGGACGTCCTTGCCTCCTGCGCCCGGGTGGGAAGTGCCGATGCAACGATCCGGGACACGGTCCCAAACGATATTGCCGATTTTCTGGAGTGTCACCCCACGGTCCGGTGCATTGCGCTCAACGGGACGGCGGCAGGGAAATTCTTTGTCCGCGAAACCTGTCCCGTTCCCGCGGTCGTCCTCCCCTCCACAAGCCCGGCAAACGCCCGGCTGCCGCTCAGCGAAAAAACCCGGATCTGGAACAACTGCCTCTCGGAATACCTGAGGTAAAAAAAGAAACTGCGGTTTTTACTCTTACCGTTCGAGCCGGAGTTTTAGGAAGATGACATGGTAGATCGCATAGAACCCGCAGAGCACCGCGGCGGTATACCCGAGGATCGCGATCCACATGACCTCTTTTGGCATGGTGAGCGGGGATGCCTGCAGCACGAGCGACGAGCCGACCACGAGCGCGGCGACAACAAGGCCGATCATGATCTTGTCGCTTGCCCGGTCGAGCGCCATCTGGAGCTTCTTTAAGTCCGTATCGACGACTTCGAGCCGGACGGTCCCGGTCGAGAGGCGACGGAGCATGAGGTTGACGTTTCTGGGCAGGTCAAATGCCGCGTCCACCGCTTCCAGAAGGGAATTCGAGGCGCGTTTTGCGTACGCTGCGGAGAGGACATTGGAATCGGTAAGCTTGCGGAGGTAGGGCGTGATCTCCTCGCCAAAGGAGAACTTCGGATCGAGCCGGACGGCAACGTCAAAGACCATCACGAGCGTCTTTAACAGGAGCATCAGGCTCATGGGCACCTTGAGGTTATAGTGCCGCATGACTTCCGTGAGCTCGTTTATCATCAGGCCGAAGTTGAACTGGACGATCTCGTCACCGCCGCCGAAATCGTGGAGCATGATATAGAGATCGTCCCGTAACGCCTCGCGGTTCTCCTCGGCGACAACGATCCCGAAGCCTTCGAGGGCTTTTAAGATCATATCGACATCGTCGGTCGTAAGGGCAAAGAGCAGGTTGATGAAGAGCTGTTTCTTCTCCGGCCGAAGCACCCCGACAATACCGAAGTCCAGGAACACGAGGTCGCCGATATCGGAGACGAGCAGGTTGCCCGGATGGGGGTCGCCGTGGAAGAACCCGTCCTCGAAGATCATCTTCAGGTACGCGTTGAAGCCGCGGAGGGCGATATCGTGCGGGTTGCAGCCCTGCGCCTTGATCGCCTCGACATTATCGACCCGCACCCCTTTCACATACTCCATGACAAGGATGTGGGGCGAGGAATATTCCCAGTAGACCTTCGGGAAGTGGATACCGGGCACGTCGCGGAAGTTCCGGGCCATCCGCTCCATGTTCCGGCCGTCGCGGGTAAAATCGAGCTCCTTTCGGATCTGGGTCGCAAAGTCCTGCACGAGGCCCTTCGGGTTGTACATCCGGCTCTCGGGGAAGACCGCCTCGATCCGGTCGGCCATGGACAGGAGGATCGCAAGATCGTTTTCTATCTGGTCGGGGATCCCGGGGCGCTGGATCTTGATCGCGACCACGGTTCCGTCGCAAAGCTTTGCCCGGTGGACCTGCCCGATCGAGGCAGACGCAACCGGTGTCTCGTCGATCTCCGAGAACCAGTCCTCGAGGTTCGGTTGGGCCTGGTGGAGGACACCGAGCACATCGGAGAACGGCAGGGGTTTTGCATGGTCCTGGAGTTTCTTGAGCTGCTCGATCAGTTCCGGCGGGAAGATCTCCGTCCTCGTGCTCATGATCTGCCCGAACTTCACAAACGTGGGGCCGAGCTCTTCGAGCGCCATGCGGATGCGCTCGTACGTGGTGGACTGGTCCGGCTGCTCCGGTCCGGTTCCCGGGAGACGGAACCGGGTCTTGCCCGGAAACGCCTTCTCCAGTGCAATACCAAATCCGTATTTCGTTAAAATATCGATAATCTGCGCGTACCGCCGGATACGGGTGACCATGGATACAGTTTGGCAGTCGGCCTACTTAATGCTGGCTTTTTGTAAATACTACATGTTCAAAAAAAGATCGTTTAATTGAAACTCTATAGTGGTGGGATCAATAATTAAGAATAATCCCAACCCATTTCATCCATCAATTTTTCTAGTTTCTTTTTGCGTCTTTGTTCGACGAGCATTCTGTTGTATATGGAGGTTCGCGTAGCAATTGCATCCTCTTTGTCTTTGATCAGAAACATCCCACTCGTCCCTCTTTTTGAGCCAATGTATATTCCCTGATCACGAAGAGGGCCCAAAACATGAATTTGCCAAGTTTCTTTTGATAATTTATATCCTTTGGAATTAAGATGCTTCATAATTTGCTTAGTAGACACAGCATTTCCAACACCTACTGCATTGTCTAACAGAAAAGAAATTGTTTCTATCATTACTGCAACATGTTTTGCATCTTTTAATTTTCCTTGATCTTTTAAGAATTTTTTATATCGATCTGTGAATCGCATAATAGGTATATCGCAATTATATTTGTTATATAATTATCGAACGGCTATTCATTACGTGCCAAGTCAATACGTGCTTCCGCTTCTTCAATATAGTCCGGGTCAATTTCAAAACCAATAAAATCAACTTTGAGTTTTGTACATGCAACTGCCGTTGATCCACTACCCATGAAAGGATCCATCACAAGCCTAACTTTCTCTAAACCGTGATCACGGATACACATCATTGGCAATTTCTCTGGAAAGACAGAGGGGTGTGGCCGGGCCGAATTGATCGTTTTATAAGGTATGAACCACGTATTTCCACGATCTCGCAGATCAGATTTTGACGATTTCCATCGACGAATATTACTTTTATCCTGATAAGCCACGCCAATGGCTAACTTATCCAGTTGGACATTGCCTTTTTTTGTAAAATGAAAAATAAATTCATGACAGTCATGGTGATAGCGGTTACTATTGATCGGTTTGTAATGACCAACTGCGATATCTCCTCTAATTTTGTTGTAATTTCCAACATCTTCGAAGGGAATTGCAATAGAATTAATCCAATGGATCATATTCTGCAGTCTAAAAAGATCTTTTAATTTTACTGCAATTTCCAATGGCAACAATGGATTTTTTAGCGTTCCACCAACATTTAAGAAAAAAGATCCATCATCCGCTAATACACATTTGCACTCTTTCGCAACATCGTAGATCCAATTGAGATATTGTTCCTCCGGTTGTCTATCCGAATAAGTATTATAGGGTATCCCTATATTGTACGGCGGCGAAGTAACAATCACGTCAACGGATCTAGGGTTTAATAATTTCATGCCCTCTAAACAATCCATCCGATGTATTTTGTTTACTTCCAGAGTGCATCCCATATAATGTTTCAAACCCCAACTGACATTTTGTCTTCACTATTCTCATTAATATTTGATATTATTCACTTCTCTACAACGCTTCGTTCTTTATGTTTAGAAATCCACTCTAGAAATTTTATCACCGTGTTCTGATCGGAACTATAGATTATTCATCCGACACATCGACAAAGGAGAGATCGTCAAAATAGTGCTCGTGGACGCCCTGGAGCGGCAGCTGCCGGATATAATCGAAGGACCGGGAGATTATCTCTGCAAGCTGGCCGGCGTCCGGATGGCCGGCAACCCATCTCTCGATATCGGTTGCACTCGGAAAGTCATCCGTATATTTGCAGTAACCGGCCGTGTCTTCCACTATACCCTATCCGATATTTTGTTATTAAAATATTATGGATTTGTTAAGAGACAAAATAACGGGCATTTACAGGATTTTACCGGGAATAAGAAAAGATTCGGGGATTTTCTCCCCATTGTACCAAAACCGCACGCTCAGGTATGCGTGAAGTAGGCCCGGATACCGCTTTTATCCGCGGCATCGATCCGGGCAAAGGAAACGCGCTCGAACTGCACAACGTTGCCCGCCTCGGTCTTTACCGCGGGCTCGCAGGCGCCTTTCATCTCCCCATCCTGCGTGAGGAGGGTACACGGCAGGGCTGCCTGCGCTGGCAGCCACTGGATGATCTTTGCCTTTGCCGCCCGGGCATCGGCAAGCGAGTCCCCACCATACGAGAAGGAGGGAACCTCGCCATCCCATGCAACATTCACGTTGAAGAGATCTTTTAACCGGACCATGGACGTCCCGGGCACGATCTCACCCTTCGGGAGGAGGACCGTGCCGGTGAATTCAAGGGAGCGCATTCCTTTCTCTTCGTGGCCCGGGTGGAGCATTGCGTGGGCCGTGCGGGCCGGGGATCCCTCAACTTTTGCCTCCAGCGGGTCGGGCACGAAGAAGTACCGGTTTGCCACCGGGTCTACGATCTTCTTGTTCTCCGCGTACAGGTTGTCCCACGAGAACGATATGTCCACGTCGCCGATACCGATGGCGATCATCGCGTTTTTCACGGCCTCGGGGCTGATCCCCCGTCGGGCAAGGGCCCGGAGCGTCCCGAGGTGGATATCGTCCCAGCCGGTATACTTCCCCTCATTGATCCCCTGCGTGCATCTGGGAGGTCGAGAGCACCACGCCCTCGATCCCCATCCGGCCATAGTGGCGGTATACCGGGACCTTCCAGCCGAAGTGGTCGTAGAGGTAACGCTGGCGCCGGGTGTTTGCTATGTGGTCTTTTCCCCGGATCACGTGCGTTACGCCGAGCAGGTGGATCGTCGGCAACGACCGAGAAGTTCATCAGCGGGTACACCCGTGCATCCCCGATCTTCGGGTGAAGGGGAGCGTCGAGATCCGGAAAATGGGATAGTCACGCATTGCCGGGTCGGGGTTGAGGAGATCGGTCTTGACCCGGACCGAGGCTTCTCCTTCCTTAAAGCCGCCGGCAAGCATCTTCTCCCAGAGGGTAAGCGCTGTCTCGACCGGCTGGTCGCGGCAGGGGCAGGCTTTCTTCGCGTCCTTTTAACGCTTTGAAGTGCTCGTTCTCGCAGGTGCAGACGTACGCCCCGCCGCGTTCGATGAGCTGTTTGCAGAGATCGTAGTAAATAGGGAAACGCTCGCTCTGGGTCACCGTCTCGGTGATCCCGAGGCCGAGCCATTTGATATCCTCCTTTACCATCTCGTAGGCTTCGGGGTCGACGCGCTTCGGGTCCGTGTCCTCGATACGGAGGATGTACCTGCCCCCGTACTGCTTCACGTAGGCATCGTTGAGCGCCGCCGCCCGGGCATGGCCGATGTGGAGCGGGCCCGGAGGGGTTGGGCGCAAACCGCATGACAACGCCCTTCTCGGCGCCTTCGAGCTCGGGGAGCACCTTCTTTTCTTCTCGTGCTTCTCGTGGAGCGCGGCAAACATCTCCGGGGAAAGGGACTGGAGCTTTGCCACCCGCTCTCAGGGGAGAGTGCTGCCGACATCAGCAATTGCAGGCCTTTGCCCGCTGCGAGCTACTTCCTTTGCCTGTTTGCGCAGCTCGGGGATGTGCTCCCATCACCATCCCGATAACCGCCCCTGCCTGCGGTACTCCGCCGTGCTTGACCGCGTTCTGGAGTGCACATCAAAAAAAGCGCGGCCTTTATCTCGTCCCCTGCCATCCTAGAAGCTCCGGGTCACGAAGAATTCGCCGACGTCCATGAGGAGCTGGCCGCTTCCTTTGTCGGGAGGGAGGACGGATGAGCAGCCGGTTGATGTCGGTAACGAGAGGCGGTTGCCTTCTTCTTGACTGCATCGATGACGCCCGCATCGGTGAGTTCCTGTATTGCGGCCTTGATGTCGGCAGGGGAGAGTTCGCGCCGGTATTTCAGGAGGTCGACGCCCTTTTGCCGGGCAACGATCATAATTAAGGTCTGTTTGCCCTCGCGGAGATCCGAGCCCTGGTCCTTGCCGCTCTTCTCCGGCGGCGTTAAAAGATCGATGAGGTCGTCCTGGATCTGGAACGCGATGCCGGTGTTGAGCCCGAACTGGTAGAGAGGCTTTGACCTGCTCCTCGCTGCCGCCCGCAAGGGTACCGCCAATCGCTGCAGCCGCAGCATAGAGGACGCCGGTCTTTTTGGAGACCATCTCCATGTACTCCTTCTCGGTCACATCGGTCCGGTGCTCGAACGACATGTCCTGGTGCTGGACCCTCGCAGATGTCGGCACAGGCCCGGGCAGAAGGGCCGTTGCCCTGAACCTTTGCCCCGTCGCCAGCTTTGCCTGGGAGATGAACTCGAAAGCACGGGCATAGAGGACATCGCCGGCAAGGATCCCGGTCGGCATGTCCCACTTCGTATGAACCGTCGGCACCCCGCGCCGGAGCGAGTCCCCGTCCATGATATCGTCGTGGATCAGGGTGAAGGTGTGGGTGACTTCGAGCGCGAGTGCTGCCGGCATGATATCGGCGGAACTCCCGCTCCGTACTGCATCCGCCGCGAGCATGACCACCGCAGGCCGGAGGCGTTTGCCGCCGGCATTTAAGAGGTGGGCGGAGGCCTTGTCGAGCTCTCCGGTTGCGCGGTTGAAGTTTTCGTCAATCAGGCCGTCGATCTTTTTCGCGACCGATTTTAAGTACGGTGATAGTTCCGACATCGTGTTTCCTCTCCTTAATTGATGATGAGCCGCTGGCCGTTCTGCATCACGTGGACGTCGTTACCCAGCGTGTAGCCGAGGATCTGCGGCAAACTCGGCGTAGGCCGCGGTCATCTTGATGTTCCCGTGGGCCGGGACGATGTGCTGCGGGTTGAGCATGCTGATGAACTCGTAGTGATCCTCGCGGTACGCGTGCCCGCTCACGTGGAGGTCCGGGAAGAGCCGGGCGCCGGCCATTTTTAAGTGCGCCTCGACCATGTAGCGCTGGCCGTAGTTCATCGGGTTCGGGATAACGTTCGCCGAGAAGAGGATCTTGTCGCCTTTTGCGATCTGGTACGGCGTATCGCCGAGGGCCAGCCGGGTCAGGATAGAGCCCGGCTCTCCCTGGTGGCCGGTGATGATCGGGAGGAATTTCTCTTTTCCCGCCTTCATTATCCGGCGCAGGGTCCGGTCAACGGTCCTGCGGTTCCCAAAGACGCTCGTGTCCGGGGGAAGCGAGACGAGTTTCATCTGCTCGGCCGTGACCGAGTACTTCTCCATGGAGCGGCCGAGAAGCACCGGTTTTCTCCCGATCTCGTGCGCACATTCCGCAATCGTCTTGACCCGGGCGATATGGGACGAAAACGTCGAGACGATGATCGCGTTTTTATCGTCCTCGTAACTCGTGATTACGTCCCGGACAAGGTTCCGTGCCATCCGCTCGCTCGGGCACCGGCCCGGGCGGTCGATGTAAGTCGACTCGACGATCAGCGCAAGCACGCCTTCCTTTCCGATCTGGCGGAACCGGGCAAAGTCCGGGGGTTCGCCGATGACCGGGCTCCGGTCGAGCTTGAAGTCGCAGGCATACACAATGGCCCCGTGCGGCGTGTGGAGCACCGGGGTCACCGTGTCGATGATCGAGTGCTGGGTTCGGACGAACTCAAGCACCAGGTGCTGCGAGATCGTGTACCTCTGGCCGGGCCGGAGCGCGAAGAGCTTGTTGTTCACCCCGAACTTCTGCTCGCCCGAGATCTGCTGCCGGATCAGTTCGGTTGCATAGGGCGAGGCGATGATCGGCGCATTGTACCGGTGCGCCAGCTTCGGGATCGCACCGATATGGTCGAGGTGGCCGTGGGAACAGACGATCGCTTTGACCGTTCCCTCGACCGAGTTCATCAGGGTATCGTCGGGTATCGCCCCGATCTTGATAAGATCGAGGGAGTGCATATTCTCAACCTCCGCGTCCTCGTGGATCATCATCTGGTCCAGGCGGAGGCCCATGTCGAAAATGACAATTTCTTTCCCGCAGCGGACTGCGGACATGTTCCGTCCGACTTCGTTGTACCCGCCCACTGCTATAATCTCTATATCCATGTTGGTTCTCCTGTTGTTTTTGTTGTTTTACCGGCAGTTTTTGTCTAAAGAAAACTGCCTCACATCTCGTGATATGCGCCGGTGCGCTCCCCGATCATCTGCCGGGTCGTTCCCGTAATATACACACGGATCGAGCGCAGGTCGGCGGTCCGTGCGGCACCGCTCAAAAACATCGCGCCCACCAGTTCGCGGTGGATCGTCTCCACGCGGGCAATAAGCGCCGCGTCGCTTTCAAGCGCCGGTTTTAAAAGCGGCATCGCCATACCGGTAAGGTCCGCCCCGAGGGCAAGGCACTTTGCGATATCGATGCCGGTGCGTATCCCGCCCGATGCAATCACCGGGCCGCCGGTCGCTGCGACCTCGGCAAGGCTCACCACCGTGGGAATGCCCCATTCGGAGAAGTCTTCGCCAAGCGTCTGCAAGGGCCGGTCTTTCTCGTTTTTGCTCTCGCCGGCCCGTACGCTCTCGACTGCCGCCCACGAGGTGCCGCCCCAGCCGCCGATATCGATGGCTTTCGCGCCGGCGCCCCAGCAGCGGCGAGCTACTTCGCCCGAGATCCCGCACCCGGTCTCTTTTACGATCACCGGGGTCTTGATTTCGGAACAGAGTTCTGCAATCGCGGCAAGGCAGCCGGTTGCATTGTGATCGCCTTCCGGCTGGATTGCTTCCTGCAGGAAGTTGAGGTGGATCGCAATCGCGTCCGCCCCGATCATCTCCACGGCTTCCTCTGCCCATGCAGTCCCGTGTTCGCGGAGCTGCACGGCGCCGAGGTTTCCTACGATAAACGCGTGGGGCGCTTCATCGCGGACAACCGAGAACGTGTCCGCAAGGGACTTGTCCTCCAGTGCCGCACGCTGGGAGCCTACACCCATGCCAAGATCGAACCGTTCTGCGATCCGGGCAAGGCGGGCGTTGGTGTCCCTGGTCTTCGGGTGACCTCCGGTCATTGCCGAGATGAAGAGGGGGGATTTGAGCGTATGGTCGAGGAAACGGACGGACAGGTCGATGGAGCGCATATCGCACTCCGGCAGGGCATTGTGCGCCAGCCGGACATCGCCGAATCCTGCATCGCCGCACTCGACGGCCTCCTCTGCGCAGATGCGCAGGTGGTCGAGCTTGCGCGACGATGTGAACCGTTTCTTGTCAGCCATAATGGTTAGTTCCCCCTCACTTTTGTCCCGCCATGGTCGTTTCCGGCAAGGAAATCGCCGAGGCGCGAGACATGAAAGATATCAGACCCGGTGCCTGCACGTGCAAGCCCGAGCAGTTCGTCAATTTTCCCTTTCATTCCACCGGTTACATCGGTATGTGACGAGTTGCCGATCTGGAGGTTCGCGACCGTGCCCGGAGTGATCTCCGGCACGACACGCCCCCCATCCAGCACTCCCGGTACATCGGTGGCGAGCCCGACGCGGTTGCACTTGAGCGCAACCGCGAAGTACCGCACGAGCTGGTCGCCCGATACGATACATGCTCCCCGGGAAAGGTCCATCACCACGTCGCCGTGGATCACAGGAACCATCCCGAGTGCGAGCATTTTTTCTATATGCCGGTGCTTCGAATGCAATGAGCCGGCCGTTGTCCGCCACGCCCGCATGGAGCGGGTGGACGCCGATTGCCGCGATACCGGCTTCCCGTAAAGAAGAAACGACGGCATCGTTTAAGGAACTCACGGCCCGGTGCGTGATGTAAAGATCCCGTCCGTTGCCCCGGCTTCTGCACCGCGGTCAAGATGATAGCGGTGCGCCTCGGGGTGCCCGCAGGACCCGGCGCCGTGGACAACCATGATCTCCGATGCGTGCGCCCGGGCGATCGCCCCGGCAATGTCGGCCAAGGGCGGCCCTGTTGATCGCACAGTCTGCACCCTTATCGGTGATCACGCTGCCGCCGAGTTTTACGATCACGCGTTCAGACATTCTTCTCCTTCCTTGCCCCTTCGGTATCGATCCCGGTCACGATCGCACGGGCATCGCAGGACTCGATCGCGTGGGCCACCCGGTGCCGGACCGGTTTTGCGCAGAGGGCGACCATGCAGCCGCCGCCCCCGGCCCCGGTGAGTTTTGCGCCGAACGCCCCGGCCGACCGCGCCGCAAGCACGAGTTTTGAGAGCTGCGGGTGGCCGACGCCGAGCGCATCGAGAAGCGCGTGGTTCATGTTCATGTACCGTCCCAGCTCGCGGTGGTTTGCCAGGTGATGGATCGCGGCAAGGCTCACTCCTTCGATTGCATCGAGGATCGGGTCGACGATCTGCGGGTTGTGCTTTTTTAAGTCCGCCACCTGCTCGACCATCCGTGCCGTGCTGTGGGAGACGAGCGAATCGCCGATCACGAGATACATGTTCTCGGGAGGCAGGCGCCTGCGGGAAGTACCGGTGATGAGCACGATGCCCCCGAACGAGGAGACCGTGGTATCCGTGGGGCTCGCCCGCCCTTTCTGCACCTTCTTTTCGATCTCGAATGCCATGTTTGCCACGTCTTCCCGGGTTTTCCCGAGCGCAAACTCATCGTTGATTGCCGAGAGCGTTGCAACGGTCACCGCGGCGGACGACCCGAGTCCCGAGGAACTGGGGATCTGCGAGTTGATGTACACGCTCCCCATCACGCCCATCGCCTCGAAGCAGCTGTCGATGTAGGGCGACTTTGCCCGCTGGGGGCGCCGGGACTTCCGGACGGTCACAAAGACCCGGGGCTTGATGGCAAGCGCTATCCCGGGCTTCCGTATACCTACCGCATGCTCGCCGAACAAAAACACCTTGCCCGGCGCACTCCACGTTGCCAACCTACATCACCGCAATGGCTGCATATCCCTACGACCGCATCCCGGTCGCCGCTCGCATCCCCGCTCGTGCCGTACCGGATAAGTTCGCCCTTCTCCGCCCCCATGTGCAGGCAGGCGGTGATCATGGCGCTGATCGGGCCGTACCCGCAAACGGTCAGGCGTTTTTCCCGTATCCGCCGGTAAAATTCCGGCACATCGAGGTTCTCCGCCGCCTGGATCGCATACAGGTCGCCGTCCCGGGCAACCTTCTCCGGCACATAGTGCGAGAAATCGCTCGATGCAACGATCCGGATATCCCGTTTTGTCATCCGGTGCGCCGCCACGATCTTTCCGGCCACGGCCATGGCATGGGCAGGGATCCTGCTCGCCCATCATAACGGGGGCGATCTTCGCTCTGGGGAACCGGTACCGGATGAACGGCAGCTGCACCTTCGATCGAGTGCTCGGTTATCTGGGCCATCTCGTCGACCGGGATATCCAGTTCCTGTGACAAACTCCTCATCGGTTTCGACCGGCCCAAGCGGTGTATCCCACGCGATTGCCGAGGCACAGGTGAGGTACCCGTTATGGGACGGGCCGATCACGACAAAGGTGCCGGAAAAATCGGGGGAGATGGTAGAGAAAGCATGGGCTGCGATCTGCCCGGAATAGACATACCCGGCATGCGGGCAGACAATTCCCCTGGCATTTTTCGCCGGCCCGGTCCCGTTAAAGAAACCGCCGAGGAGGTGTCCGAGACGGGCAGGATCCTTGGGATAGAACATCCCCGCCACGGCGCACGGACGCGACATCATCGGATCAACCCTCTGGTCGTCCAGATATTATAGGTAACGATCAACCTCAAAAAGGAGGATCGCTTCAGATCTCGGTTTCGAAATCTTCCTGGGTGAGTGCCGTCGAGATCCCGCGGATCTTGAGCATCTCTTTTGTGAGCAGGAAGTAGATCATCGAGAGCGCCTTGCGGCCCTTGTTGTTTGTCGGGATAACGAGGTCCACGAACTTGGTCATGTTGTTCGTGTCGCAGAGTGCGACGACCGGGATGCCGCACTGGACTGCCTCGTTGATGACCTGTGCATCGCCGATCGGGTCGGTGACGACAACAACCTTGGGCTCGATGTAGTTTTCAAGGACCGGGTTTGTGAGAAGGCCCGGGATGAACCGGCCGGTTGCCGACATCGCGCCGATGGTGTCGGCGAACTTCTTTGCCGGGTACTGGCCGTACTGCCGGGAGGTGACGACAAGGATGTCGGGCGCCTCGTACTTGCTCAAGAACTTGGCCACCGTCTTGATCCGGGAATCGGTCTCGCGGATATCGAGAATATAGAGACCATCGCCGCGGACGCGGTAGATGAATTTCTTCATGTCCTCGCTTTTCTGCTGGGTACCGATGTGGACACCGGCTGCCAGGTACTCCTCGACGGGGATGAGCGGTTCCTTTAATTCAATTTCCATCTCGTTTGCTTGGGTCATAGTTGTTCCTCTATGCGGATGAGTTCGTTGAGTTTTGCAATGCGCTCGCCGCCGACGACCCCGCATTTTAAGAAAACGCAGGAGAACGCCGTAGCAAGGTGCGCAATCGTGGTATCCGTGGTTTCGCCGGACCGGTGACTCATCACCGTGTCCAGACCATGGGTGTGGGCGAGGCGGACGGCCTCGAAGGTGTCGGTTAAGGTGCCGACCTGGTTGGGCTTGATGAGGACGCAGTTTGCCGAACCTCTCTCGATGCCTTTTTCTATGCGGTCGACCTGGGTAACAAAGAGGTCGTCCCCACAGAGCAGGCAGCGGTCGCCGATCTGGCTGTTGAGTTCCGCAAACCCGTCGAAATCGTCCTCGTGGAGTGGATCTTCGACATAGACGAGGTGATATTTGTCGACCAGTTCTGCGATGTATGCGATCTGGTCTTCGGTCGAGCGGACACGGTCGCGGTACTTGTAGCCCTCGCCGTTCCACATCTGGCTCGATGCAACATCGATCCCCATATCGACCTGCACGTTCATCTCGTCGGCCACGCGTCCGGTTGCCTCGGCAATGAGCTCAAATGCGAGGGCATCGTCGATCTGCGGTGCCCAGGCACCCTCATCACCCTTGCCGGCGGCAATCCCTTTCTTCTTTAGGATATCCTTGACGTTCTTGTGGACGGCGGCATTAGCAAAGACTGCCTCCTCTGCATCCACCGCGCCGCCCGGAACCACCAGGAATTCCTGGATCTCGGTAGCGTTCGTGGCATGCGCCCCGCCGCCAATCACGTTCCCGAGCGGGAGCGGCATTTCATTGACAAATGCCCCGCCCAGGTACCGGAAGAGCGGCAGCCCGAGCGCCGAGGCCGCTGCCTTTGCGTTTGCAAGGGAGAGTGCGACGGCGATGTTTGCCCCGATCACGGAGAAGTTCTCCGTTCCGTCGATGTCGCGGAGCTGTGCATCGAAGCACTCCTGATCGGCAGAATCCATCCCGATAAGCGCCGGGACGAGGTTCTCGACCGCGTGATCGATGGCCTCTTTGGGCGGCACGACCTTTGCCTCCGCCGCACCGGTGGAGGCCCCGCTCGGCGCTGCCGCGCGCCCGTGGCCGCTTATCGTATAGACATCGGCCTCGACGGTCGGGTTCCCCCGGCTGTCGAGGATCGTCCGCAGCTCGATTGTCTCAATGGTCGTCATGGTGGCCACACGTCCTTATCTTCTCTTTACGGTAATGGGGATGACGTTTGCGTTGAACTCCTCGATGGCGATCTCCAAGGGATCGATCCGGGAAGTCGTGGTAAGTATCGGTGCACCCATTGATATCTGCAGAGCACGTGCTCCAATAATCCTCGCCCGTTCATACCGGGTGTAAACTTGCGTCTGCATTCCTTGTCCTCAAAAATTGTTCGCTTCTGCGATGTAGTACTGTTGTAAAATGGGGTCGCTGAGATTCGAACTCAGGTCACTGCGTCCCGAACGCAATAGGATAGTCCAGGCTACCCCACGACCCCTCGGTCATATTACTGGTACGGGTTGAGCTCATCAATGATCTCTTTGTGAGTGAGAAGCATACGCCGGCAGCAGTATCGGGTGATACCGAGATCGTCGAGGATCTTTTTAGGATCCTCGCCTTTCTCCCGCCGAGCCTTATACTCTTCCCACGCGATGGAAATGGGTTTTCCACAGGTGAAACATCGTACGGGTATCAAGATTGTCGACCTCTCATATATTGTTTGTTTAACGATAAGACTTTTGGAACTTCTTGCGTGCGCCACGGCCGTGAGGCTTCTTGGTTTCTTTCTGGCGCGAGTCGTTCACGAGGAGCGTCCTGTCGTATGCCAGGTATGCGTCCTTGATCGCGGGATCGTTGGTCCATTCCATGATGCCGCGGGCGAGCGCGGTACGGACCGCCTCTGCCTGTCCCATGACCCCTCCGCCGGAGACGTCGATGGTCACATCGATTTCGTTTGCCGCATTCGGGACAAGGAGGAGCGGCTCGGCGATCTTCATCCGGGTGGTCTCGTTGCCGTATTTTTCGAGCGGCACGGAGTTGACCCGGATCATGCCTTTGCCGGCCTTCACGGTCGCCCGTGCGATTGCCGTCTTGCGTTTTCCGCTGGTGTTAATGATCTTTGCCATGAGTAGACCGCCTTAGAACTTGGCTCCGAGGGCCGTGCTGACCGCCGCAAGCGTTACGAACTGCGGGTTGTTGAGCCGGTCCATGTGGACTTCTTCGGGGACTTCCATCTTCGCGTCTGCGAACTCTGCCGGGACACCGACATAGCACTTGATGTGCCTGAACGCCTCGGCACCGCGGGCGCGCTTGTAGGGAAGCATGCCGCGGATCGTGCGCTTGACTGATGTGGTCGGGCCTGCGGGGGAAAGTACGGACCCCAGTCGGTCGACCCGCGCTCGCGCTTGTGGTAGTAATTGCCGAGCACGCGGGCGCGGCTGCCGGAGATGATGACCTTCTCGGCATTCACGATCGCGATCTCTTCACCGGCAAGGGCGCGCCGGGCTGCATATGCTTGCCAGCCGTCCGAGGATAAGGCCGTCGCCATTGATTACGGTAACCATGTTTTGTTCACCTCAGGATCCGGACACCGCTGCCCTTGGGGTTGTCCTTTAAGAGCTGCTCGATGGTCATGCACTGCCCTTTTGCTTCCGCGATCTTGCTCGTCGCCGATGCAGAAAAGTTCAGCGCTGCAACTTTCACGGACTGCTCCAGCATGCCGCTGCCCAGCACCTTGCCCGGGACGATGATAGTCTCGCCTTTCTGGGCGTAGCGGTTGATTTTCGACAGGTTGACCTCGGCGTAGTTCCTGTTCGGGGTCTCCAGCCTGCCTGCAATTTCGCGCCAGATCTTGGCCTCATTCTCGCGTGACATATTCTTTAACAGAGAGATGAGGTTGGTAAGACGGGGGTTCGTCTTCTCCACTTGTCGTGTCATTTCTTTTCCTCCCCTGAAATCTCGCTTGTCTGTCTCTCCAGCTCGTCGGCCTGCTCCTTTACAAAGGAGAGCGCCTTTACCATTATCTCTTTTACCGGGAGCGATCCGTCGCCCTCGACCACGAAGATAAACCGGTCGGGTTCGGCAGTGATCTTAATCGCCGGTTCCTCACCGATACCGCTCGCGAGGCAGGCCCGTTCGCAGAGCTTGCACATGGAGCAGTCGGTGAGTTTCCCCTCGACGACTGCAACCTTCTTGCCCTTGACTGCAAGGATGGTGCGCGGGCATTCGTCCACGCACATTCCGCACGCGTCGCAGGTATCGCTGATCGAAATGATCGGCTGGTTCTTGTACCCGCAGACGAGGGTCGGCTGCCATTTTGCATGCACCTTGCCCTTGTTGAGGACGGCGCGTGCCTCGATGACCAGTTTCTGTCCCTTCGTGAGTTTCACGATAGGGATGTTGTCGTACACGGGCGCAGCCTTGGGGTCCTGCGGGATGAGGTCGCTTGAGGTGACCATTTTCGGGCCCTCAACGCTGAGCGTGTAGGTGACCGTGCAGGACGGGCAGCCTGCCCCTCCGCACGAACATGAGTCCTGAGTCGAGTAACTGCTGAGATCGGTCTTGATTGGGATGAGCCCGAGCCGGTGCGCCAGCATTTCGTCGAAGAGTGCGCTCGTGTTATCGTAGATGCGCACGTCCTCGATGGCAAGGGTCGGCACTTCGCCGATCATTGCACGCCGGAACGCATTGGCAAATCCGGGTCTCGCTCCCGAAAGGGTGAAACGTGCCAGATTGTCGTCCAGACTCGCGAATTCGATCTCCATCACACTCTCCTTCCCCGTCTGCCTCCCTTGGGACGGCATGAGTCATGCGGGACAGGCGTGACGTCTTCGATACGGCCGATGCGCATGCCGGCACGGGCAAGCGCACGGATTGCTGCCTGGGCACCGGGGCCGGGGCTGCGCTGTTTGCCCTGGCCAGGGCGCACGGACTTTCACATGGACGCCGACAATGCCCTTTTCGCGGGCGATTGCGGCAACGTTTGCGGCCATCTGCATGGCGGCATACGGGGAACTCTCGTTCCGGTCCTGCTTGACGACCATGCCACCGCTCGATTTTGTGACCGTCTCTGCACCGGAGAGGTCGGTTACGGTGATGATCGTGTTGTTAAAGGAGGCAAAGATGTGTGCAATGCCCCACTTTTCTTTCTCGTTTGCCGCCATTTTAGTTCACCCCTGCGCCGGTTGCCGGGCCTGCTGCCGCTGCACCGGCGGGCTTGGTGATACGGGTCCGCTCTGCATGGGCTGCATCGGTGAACGGCGACTTGCCATAGTATGCAATGCCGTTTTCCTCACCGCGCTTGACAACGTATCCCGGGACGGTGACACGCTGGCCGTTGATCGCGATGTGACCGTGGGTAACGAACTGGCGTGCCTGCTTCGGTGAGCGGGCGAGGCCTTTCCGGTACACGATGGTCTGGAGCCGGCGTTCGAGGTGGGAGGTGACCTTGAGTGCGAGGACGCTGTCGATATCCGCCTCGGCACCGAGGAGCCCTGTGCGCTGCATGTGGCTGATGAGCTCGGTCTTCTTTGCCTCGACACGCTCCTGAGCGGTGCCGTTGGACATAAGGGCGAGCAGGTCACGGGCAGCCTTGCGGTACTTCCGCAGGTGGCTCTGCGCCTTCCAGACCTCACGCTTGTTGCGCAGGCCGTACTCGATCACGAGCCGGGTCTCTTCCTCGATCCGGGTCTTCTCCCACGGGCGCTTGGGCGTCTGGTAGGACTTGTGGTTCTTGCCTGGGTATCCCATGATCAGTTCGCCGCCCCTTGGGATCCTTCTCTCTTCTTACTGACACCAACGGTTATACCGGTTCTGCCGGTCGACTTGGTGCGCTGTCCGCGGACCTTCTGGCCGGTTTCGTGCCGGATGCCACGGTAGCAGCGGATCTTCCTCATCATGTTGACATCTTCGTCGCGGGTGAGCGTGACGTCGGTGCCGATGAGGTGCTTGTCCTCGCCGGTATACACATCCTTGGGCCGGTTGGCCATCCACGCAGGGATGCTCGCGGCGTACTTTTCAACTGCGGCGCGGATCCGGTTGACCGACTCCTCGTCAAGGAGACCGAGTTTTGCAGTACTCGTCTACCTTGGCCATCCGGGAGATGATCGTTGAGGTGTGCCTGCCGATACCCTTGATACCGGTCAGTGCTACCCGCACCGATTTCGTGCCGTCCAGATCGGTCGTGCCAATCCGGACGTAATATCTTATTTCTTCTTCCTGAGCCATCCAATCCCCTCGATTTTGAGATTTTCTCTACTTGAAGCGCTGAGGGAGGGATTTGAACCCTCGAGTCCTTTTGGGACACAGGTTTAGCAAACCTGCGCCATACCAGGCTTGGCTACCTCAACAGAGCAATCTCGCATCTATCTCAGACACTCGCAACGGAGGTCTCCGCTGCTCCATGAATGGTGCTTTATACTATGGTAGGGGAGGGATAATAAGTGTTTTGGGAGAAAAGAACGGTTTCCCCTTCAAACATGGGCAATGTAGACAGACAATCGTTATCCGCTACGGTCTCTTGCAGGTACGATCCTTGAGGGAATGACATAGCCAAACGTGCATGCTGAGTAATTACGGGATTAGATTCATGAGGATTGCCGCACTTGCATTTTCCCCGGCTGCATTCTCACTGATAATATATTCGTCCGGGACAAGTGCCGATGAATTTACGTCAAACGCTGTAATGTTATATTCGTTTTCTCCAGGAACTACCGTCACCGTTCCCATCACGCAGCTTTGGTTGCGGCACCCTGCTTCCCAGGAATAACCGGTCATTGACCGGTAGACCCGAAATGAGATTTCTCCACCCGACGGGAGATTGGTCGTACTGGTGACAGTAAAATTTTTCCCGCATTGCGTATCGTCGACCGGATGAATGGTAACCCAGTAATTCTCCAACCCGCCGGCTTGGGAAGATGACTGAACGGATGGCCCCGCAATTGGTGTATCTGTCGTACGGTTTTCCATACTTTTATCATTCCAGTCTTGTCCGATACATCCTGCCGCTGCCATTACGCATCCTGCAAGCAGGAACAGGACCGACAGAACATAAATCCGGGTCATAACAAGGTCACAGCCTTTGGGAAATGTTTCCAAAAAGAGATCTGATCATGCCGATACGTAAGTATATTGAAACCGTTTTGACAATCACGACAACTACCTGTTATCCTCTCCGACCCCCTTTCCCCACGGATAGAACAACAGATTACAGAACTGGCACTGTGTAAACCGGGGATCATAATACTGGCACGTTAAGGTCTGGATCAGGATATCCGTTTCGAGCCTGCCCGCAAAATCCGATTCCCCCGGCATCGGCAACAAGGAAGGTATTTCCCGATACGGAAAATGGCGCAACGCCTTTGGGGCATACCGATACCGCTGCGCCTTTCCTCAAATCATATACGACAGGTATCGCATCGGGTATATCGTTTCCCCGGAATTCTTCCATGGTCCAGACAATATAATCGCCCGACAGGGAAAAACCTGTGACATACCCGGAAGAACTGTCGTCAAGAACGCGATCCTCACCGGTTGAAATGGTATAGAGATGGACCCGCGACGATGGACCTGTTCCCCGATCGCTCCAAAGGACATAATCCCCGTGGATGTAAGGGGGGGAGGGGATCAGGGGGACTTTATTGATGATCGTGACATTTCCATCGGGGATGCTGTAAAGGAAGATATCCCTATAATTCCCCCCCGGGGGATAGTTTCGGGAATCGCTCCAGACTATCCGGTCGCCAGATATCGTCGGGTACTCCTGGGTGGATACGTTAGGCATGATAAGCGATTCTTTACCGGCCCGGATGTCATACAGGTAGACGTTATAGAGATAATGATCCATAGGGGAACGATTGTTGGTATTCCTGTGAACATTATCCTCCCAGACTACGTAATTACCGGAGACACTGGCATACCTCGGGCTCTTGGGATTCGAGCAGATGCAGGTTTTCGTGCCCGATACAATATCATACAGCACAAGACTGTGAGTCTGATCCCCGGAGACACAGTCCCGGCTGTCAGCCCAAACAATGAAATTACCGGATATCTTCGGGGGGCTCAGGCCGAATGGCTCGGCACTGATCTCGGTATACTTTCCGGTAGGGATGGAATAAAGGGTAAGTCCGCGCTTTCCATAGTATACCCATGACCATACAATATGATCGCCATCGGTGGCCGGTGACTCCATGCCGATGAGCGAGGGTTCGGTCAACCGTGCGATCCCGGTTTTTGCATCGCGATGATACGAATGCAGGTATGTTTCTGAGGGGAAAATGTCGGTAATATTGGGATTCTGGAAACCTTTCGCATCCTTTTCCTCGTAAATGACATGAAGGACGGGAGAATTATCCGGCCGGTACTTCTCCTTATCAACAGGCATAATCCAGTAGGTAGTGTTATCGTGTGTGATCGATCCGACGATAAACGAGGTAGGACTAACAGTAATTAAGACTGAACTGTTCGGTTCATTCTGCAATACCCCGGAGTAGGTTTCAAAACCGCTGTCAGTATTCACGGACTCCGATCGGGTAAATTGTCCGGTATACCCGCGTCCATTGATGCGGATCCTTAACCCCCCTGTTCGATCGTATGTCGTCCCGGATGGCCCGGAGATCGAAGGTGACAACATCAAACCGGGTGATGTCCGGAACGAGAGCCACCAGTGCTGAATCATACACGCCCCCGCTATCCAGATCGGAGACCGATGTGACACCGGAAACTACAACAGAGGTACTGCCGGAAATATCCACGGGCAATTCATTATGCTTCACACAGCCTGATGCAAACAGTACCGCCATCAACACCAGCAGCAGCGCGAACGGAATGCGGTGCCGGCAGATTGGAGGAACGACTGACAAAACCAATTACCCTGTGAGGATCGTCTGCCAGATGACGTAAATATTTTTTTGTTTTATTTTTATCTGGGGATTCCGTCTTTTCATGGAGACAATTCGTCTCGGATCCCAGATCGTGATCCCTGCATCGATGAGGGAGAACGTTCCCGAAGGGGAAAAACTCCTCATCATTCGGGACGGGCGAGCGGTACATCATATAACCGCTCGCCAAGCTCGAACCGGTCCTCAAAGAAGATCTCCTGTTTGCCGAGAAGACCGAACAGGCGTTCGGGGAATACCATAAAGGTGCGTTTACAAAAAAGACCGTCCACAAGATCGGGAGTTTCTTTTTTCCGGGGTTTCTCCTTTGAGAATACCCGGCTCCAAATATTTTTCCCCCAATGACCCCCTCCACAACTTATTCTTTTTACAGAGAGAAAATCCCGGACTAATGACAATTTTTCCCCCAACCACCCCCCAACACCCACAACCAGATCCGGACACGGGATCGTACAAACGCTGATCCGTGAAAAAGCCCGGATATCCTAAAAAATCCCGGTATGCTGATACAGGGGGTCATGAAGGAACATTCTGGTTTTACGGGAGCCGGGACGGCCAGTACTGTGTACAGGACAGAGCCATAGTAACTACCGGGATCGGGGATTACAAAACCGGACCCGGAAAAAAAGGAGATATCTTAGTACTTACAGGGCCTGGACCAGCGACCGGCGGGTCACAAGGCCGGCCAGCTTGCCCTTGTCCGTGAGCGGCACCGTGCTGATGTTCTTTTTTGCCATCAGTTCGATCACACTTGTGTATTCTGCGCCGAGATCCACCGACAGGAGCGGCGAGCTCATGATATCCTTGACGAGCAGGTTCCGGATCTGGTGATCCTGGTGCTGGTCCTTTACCGCCTTCGCGGAACTTCCGCATCGAAACTGCAACGTCCGTCTCGGTCACGATCCCGACCGGCTTACTGTTCTCGGTCACCACGAACCGGGAGATCGCATCGTCGAGCATCCTGCGCCGGAGGTGGACCACACGTTCGTCGGCCTCGATCGTTACGGCCTTCACCATGGCCTCCTTGAGGGCGCCGGTGTGCGGGTACTTCTTTAACAGATCGATAGCCGTCACCTGCCCGAGCAGCTTGTGGTCGCTGTCGTATACGACCACCAGCTTGTAGCGCTGGAGCAGGGGGATGAGCACGTTTACGCTCTCGTCGGGGTACACGCTCGTGAAGTCCTCCTCGACCACGCTTGCCACGTGGATGGCTGTCGGGGCGATGGCAGTATTCTGTTTGCTCCCCAGCTTCTCCGCAATGGCCTGCCGCGAGACCGTCCCGACAACGGAGGTATTGTTGAGCGCGATTAAGGGATCGATCCCGAGATCGAGCATCTTATCGAGCGCCTCGGTGATCTTTGCCGATTTGGATATGGTCGTTGGTTTTGCCATGATATCTTTAACAAACAGTTCCTTTGTCATTTCGCCACTTCCTTTATGATATCGTCTCGTTTCAGTATCCCTGCCAGGCTGCCGTTCTTCGACGACAACCAGGTTGTTGACCTGTTCATCCTGCATCTGCCGGACCTGCGGAGACAAGGGTATTTTTCTGGCCCGATCGCGATCGCGGGGCTCGTCATCACGTCACCGGCAGGTTGCCGGGACGTCCGGCGGATAATCCCCTGCCCGTTCTGTCCCGGGATATTCTTTCCTGTCTTTTGTTGAAGGGTTTCCGGTATCCTCCGGCAATCTTTTGTTCTTTCCGTGGATCGCGAGGCTGGTCTCGGTGATGAGCCCGGCCACGCTCCCGTCCTTGTTCACGACCACCAGCTTCCCGCCGCGCTCCTGCATGAGGGTTACGACATGGGCGAGCGAGTGCCAGCGGCTGACGGTCACTGCATCCTCCATCACGTCCCCGACCGTGCCTTTCAGGTCCGATACGAGGGCGGACTTCATCAGATCGCCTTTGGTTACGATCCCGACGACCGCAGTATGGTCGACCACCGGGACGCAGCTGATTCCTTTTGCCACGAATGTCCCGGCAATCGCCCGGAGCCGGGTGTCGGGAGACACCACAACCGGGTTTTCCTGTCATGTACTCCGCGACCGGGATCCGGTCCGGGGGCCGCCGTTTCCATGCGGCCTCGGGCTGTTTCAAGCGGTATGCGATGTCTTTTTGTGTCAGCACCCCGGCTAGACTGCCCCCGTCGATAACGAGCACCCGTGAGATCCGGTGCCGGATCATGAGGTTTTTTGCATGGGCTACGGTGTCCGAAGGCCCGACTGCAAAGACCGGGCTGCTCATTGCGTCGCGGGCCGCTAGGTAGCTGGCGGGCATGGCATCTCACTCCTCGGAGAACGCCCTCACGAGATCGAATTCCGTGACCAGGCCCACGAGGCGGGAGTTCTCGATAACCGGGAGCGCCCCGATGTTTTTGCCCAGCATCTCCTGGGCAGCCACGTTGACCGGTGTATCCGGCGTCGTGGTTATGAGGCTGCCTGCCATGAGCGTCCGCACCGGGAGGTCCATTACCTCCGCGATGTTACCGGTCGTGATCCGGCCAAATACCTCCCTGCTCCCGAGGTACCGCATGATGTCGGTCGCGGTCACGATCCCGAAGAGCACATCATCGCTGACCACGGGGAGCCGGCGGAAGCGGTACTTCGTCATGTCCTTTGTGGCCGAGATAATCGGGCTGTCGGGCGCGGTCACCCGAAGGGAGGAACTCATCACGTCCTCGACGGCAAGGGGGCTGTGCTCCGCGGCAAGCATCCTGAGCACGTCGCGCTCGGTGATGATGCCCGAGAGGACGCCATCGGCATCCGCAAGCGGGATCCCGCCGATCTTCTTTCCCACGATGAGTTCGAGGGCGTCAATTACCCGTGCGTTCTCCGGCAGCGTCTCGGGTCGGGACGTCATGATCGTGCGGACGCTCTCGTTGACCGCGGCAAGCAGGTTGCCGTGGTGCCGGACGCGGACGAGCTTGTACTTGTCGCCCCCGCCCATGAAGTTGATCACGTCGCCCGAAGTTACGATCCCCCGGATCTTCCTGGTACCGGCATCGGTGACCGGGAGCCGGCGGAAGCCGCACTCCGTCATCGTTGCCACAGCGCTGATGATGCTCTGCGTGGGCGGCACGGAGACGACGTCGCGTGTTGCGATCGTCATCAGCTCGCCTTCCTGCTGTACGATATGGGACTTGAACTCGACCGGTCCGCGGTCGAGCTTGCCCCGCATTTTTATGAGCCGGTCACCGGGGCCGGTGGCCCGCCCGTTGCGGTTCATGTATATTTGCCTCCGATTCTGGAAGTCAGGGCTTTTGCCCTGCCTCGATCGTGCCGGGCAACAGGCCCGGCACTGTATCCGTTCCCCTGTTTTTCTGGCTTATGCGAGCCCGGCAAGAACATCGTGCCGGTCGAGAATCCCGACCAGCGTGTCCCCGTCGAGGACCGGCAGCCGGCTCACATCGTTATCCACCATGAGCCGTGCGGCATCGGCAAGCGGGCGGCCGCACGAGACCGTGACGACTTCCTTTGTCATCACGTCCCCGACCGATTTTGCACTGCTCCCCGCGATTGCCGACCGCACCGCGCCGGACCGGATCAGGTCGCGGCGGGAGATGAGGCCCACGAGCCGTTTCTTCTTCACTACCGGGAACGCACAGTACCCGCTTTCAACGATCTGTCCGTATACCTGGGGGAGCGTGTCCTCCGGGCTGACGGTCGTTACCTTCTTTGTCATCCTGGCCGCCACACTGCCGGCAAGCTCGTTTCTCGATATAATGACCGGGAAGAGGTCGGAGAGAGCACCCCGCCGAGGATATGACGGTTGCAGTCCACGATGGCTGCACTATCGGTGCGGTACTCCCGCATGGCCTTTGCCACGCTCTCGACCGGGGACTCCGGGCCGGCGCCCGCTGCCTCCTTGACGAAACCTTCGACCGTAACATTGGATTTCGTGGCCGTTACCCGCAGGGCATCGGTGATATCGACATACCCGAGCAGGTCTTTTTTTGCACCGGTTACGTATACCTTCGCGAAACCGGTCGTCACGGAGGATCTGCCGCGCCTTTGTTATCCCGTCATGGTAATCGAGCACCGGAATCTCAAGCATGAAATCCCGTGCCGTCCTCATGTCAGAGTGTCCTCCTCGCGGCAGCGGGGGCAGAGCAGGACATTGTCCACACGCTTGAGATCATCAGACATCTGGCTGCAGCGGCTGCACATGCCCACCTCGAAATGCTCCTCCCGGTTGATCTCGATGAGATCGGTAAGGAGCGCGTTTTGTTCGTTCGAGATGGTCAGGAGGTCCCGGACAGTCACGATTCCTATGACCTTGTCTGCCTTGTCCACTACGGGAAGTCTCCTGACCCTGTGCTTGACCATCATCTGGGCTGCGTCGACTACAGTCTTATCCGCACTCACCGTAATGAGTGGCGTGCTCATGATTGTGTTCACCTGAACCGTACTTGGCTTGAGGTCCTTTGCCACCACCTTGCAGTTGATGTCTTCCTCGGTCACAATGCCAATGGGCTTGTTTCTCTGGACGATAATGACGCTCCCGACCTTCTTCGCGGCACATGGCCTTTGCCGCCTTTGCGACATTGGACTCTGTGCTTACCATGAATCGGATTGCGTCTCATCACTTCGCTTAACGGTACTCTGGTCTCAAACCGGATCGTGTTGGTAGTCTTTTTCATGAGTCACCTCCTTGTGAAGTGCCTTAAATGCTGATGATTACAATTAGCATCCTTTCCGCCCCTTGTATAAATACAATTTGGCAGCGGCAGTGTGCGATGCGGCCGGGTAATAGGAAAAATTTCCCGGGCGGATACCGGGTCAGGCCTTCCTGACGGGCGGTACGAGAAACATAATAAAGAACCCTTGCCAAACACTACTAACGGTTGATGGCAGGACCGGCGTTTTTTGCCGGTATGCCCTGCAAATAACCTTTGAGGGGCCCGAATGACGATCATTTTCCAAGAAATTAGGGATCGCAAAGAAGAAACTCTCCTTATTTCTCAAGCGGTTCTTCAAGAAGAAGCGAACCAGGATCGGGATCTACGGGCCGCCGAATGCGGGGAAGACTACGCTTCGCAAACCGCATCGCCCGGGACTGGACCGGCGACGCGGTCGGCCCGGTGAGCGAGATCCCGCACGAGACCCGGAAGGGCAAGGAAAGCGCGAGGATATCGTGATCACGGGGGCTAACGGCCACACGGTGACGATCGATATCGTGGATACCCCGGGGGTTACGACGAAGATCGATTACCACGAGTTCCTGGAATTCGGGATGGAGAAGGACGAGGCGATCATCCGGGCCCGGGAAGCTACCGAGGGTGTTGCCGAGGCAATGCACTGGCTCCGCGAGGATATCGACGGGGTCATCTACATGCTCGACTCGACACTCGATCCCTTCATGCAGGTCAACATCATGATGGTCGGGATCATCGAGAGCAGGAACCTGCCGGTGATCATTGTCGCCAACAAGATCGATCTGCCCGAATCCGCCCCGGCCCGGATCCGGAGCGCTTTCCCCCAGCACCCGGTTGTTGCCATCTCGGGGCTCGAAGGGCGTAACACGGAAGAACTCTACGAGAAGATGATCCAGAACTTCTCCGCATAATCTGGAGGGATCATGCCACACAAGTGCACAAAATGCGGCAGGGAGTACAAGGACGGGTCTACCGAGATCCTGAAAGGGTGTGCCAGCTGCGGCAACAAGAAGTTCATCTACGTCAAAGAGGCCGATATCAACAGGGACGTGCTCGAAGAGAAATCGATGGATGAGCTCGCGGGGGAGACAAAAGAGGAAGTCCTCGAAGTTGTCGAACCGGAAGGAAAGAAGGAGACACGACCGGAAGATGCCCCCGCCGCTGCCGAAGCGAAAGGCGGCGTGAAGGCGAAAGCCAGAAAAGAGACCGGGATGTTCGACCGGGTCGAGACGATCCGGATCGTGGGCCCCGGATCCTACGAGCTCAACATCGACAAGATGGCCAAAAGCGACGAGCGGATCGTGAGCGTTGGCGGCGAAGAGGGCAGTTATATCATCGATCTGATGTCCATGGCAAAGGACGACACAAAACCGAAGCGGTCGAAGCGACGGTAAGGGGATTTTTCCCTTTTTGTTTTTGCCGGAACAGATCGGGTCCGCGATCTGAAAGGAACGGGTGCTCGAAGATAGTGGCCCGATAACGGATTCAAACAATTCCTGAGCAGCGGGGATTTCCAAACAAACAAACCGGTATCCGTAAAAAAGATCCAAAATTTTTATTTTTCTCCGAACGTGAAAAGGTCGTCAAGCGTCAGATCATCAGGAAAAACCGAACGGGCGGCGGGCCTGTTATTCTTTTGCATCCTGTCATTACCAGCAGCCGAACGTCCCCCTCCGGAAAACTTTGCGATCTTCCTGAGTTTTTCGAGAATTTCCGTCTGCTTCGCGCAGACTTCGCGGAGTCTGGCCTCCGTACGTTTGTGATCCGTGATATCGATAACGGTCTCGATCGCACCCGCGACCGTCCTGTCCTTGTTATAAAGAATGGACGCGCAGGCATCGAAACAACGGGGATTGCCGTTGAAGGGGGTTGCAACTGTCTCGGCGTTCAGGATCGAACGTTCGTTGCGCCGAATCGTAGGATATGCACGATCGGTACGGCAATCGGGATCCCTGACGATATCGATGAGAACCGGCCGCCGTTCCCCATAGAAGGGCAGGGCATATTCGTAGTCCCCTTTCCCGAGCATCTCCTGCGCAGGAATCCCGGTGAGTTCCTCCATTGCCTTGTTCCAGATGATTACCTTTCCTGAATTGTCGATTGCAAACACGGGATTTGGAAAAAAATCAATAATATCTGCCAGGTGCTGTTCGGAATCCCTGAGCCTGTCGATTGCCTGGCGCCGTTCAACAGCTGCCTGTATGTGATGCGCCAGTTCTGCGAACTGTGACGTTACCTCCCCGCCTTTCTGGACATAGAAATCCGCGCCGTTATTGATTGCCTGGATTACGATCTCCTCGCGGCCTTTCCCGGTAAAAAGAATAAACGGGATCTCGCCATATTGCCGCCGGACTTCCTTAAGGAATTCAATACCATTCATATTCGGCATCTGGTAATCCGACAGGATCGCATCGTAATGATCTATGGCAAGTCTCTGGAGCGCGAGCCTGGCGGAAGAAATCGTCTCGACCTGGATGCCCGCGTCGGATTCAAGAAAGATCTTTCCGATCTCAAGGAGATCCGGTTCATCGTCGACATAGAGGATAATTACCATATGAACTCCACTGTACGGGAAAGATTCCTCCCAATCCGGCACACTTTTTCAGAACAACAAATCCCCGGCATAGAAGGAAAGACAAAACTCACCCTTGACCCAGAGGGACTGCAGGCAATTCACGGAAATGGCTGGACGTATTCTGCCTGATTTAGCATTCATTACACATCTCTGCGCTTCTCCGGTAAAGTCCCTGAGGAACCATAATCACGAACCGCGCTCCCTTCCCGGGTTCTCCATTCTCAGTAATCGACATCTGGTTGGCAGCAAGGATTTCGCGTATGAGATAAAGGCCAAGGCCGGTGTTTCTTCCGTATCCTTTGAGGAAAATATTCTCCTTATCACTCTCTTCGATACCGCATCCGTTGTCCTCGTATACAATAGAAAGCGATCCTTTGGATTCTTCTGCATGGATGTCAATTGTGTTCACCGTTTCGCCATGCATGAGTGAGTTCACCATAAGTCCATAGAAAACGCTGGCAAGCAGTGGATCAGTGAAGACTTCGAACCCTCGTCCCTGAACATCGATGGAAATTTCCGAAGAGAGATGCATGACATCGATTATCCTGCGTAGATCCTGATCGACATCGTGCCAGGCCGGCGAAAGTTTCCCGGATTTCTGGAGATTGCGCATGAACTGAACCTGTACCTGAAGAGTTTCTGCAATCTTCTGTTCATTCTGGATAAACCGCTTGAGATCGGTATTACTGTCTGCCATCTCCATGAGCGAAAGAAATCCTTGCAGTGCGGTCAGCTGGTTGAGAATATCATGAGTGATTATGCTCTGCATCAGACCGAGTTCTTTTTCGATCTGCCGGGCCGGGAGTTTTATTCTTTTAGCAATTCTTCGGGAACTGTACCGGTGTTTTTCGGAAGTTCTCTTCTTGCGTCTCGGAAATTTCGATGTCATCTTCTACGGGTTCCTGTCATTTGTCCATGCTCTGCGGCGACCATTATGCTCCTTGAGGAGCAGGGCAGGGATTGGGGGATCCTCTAACAGGATCGCTCATGAAAAGCCGCCGCAGGCATTCATGTTCCCCGGGGACATTCCCTTGGATTCCGGGTTGATCCTGTGCACATATAATTGTATCACAAATAAAACCGTTTGTAACACATCACTTCATTAACCGGGGGCACGATTTTTTTCACATCTTATGCGAGATGAACCTCCGAAGGTAAAATTAAATTTCAGGATTTCATCCAGGGTCTTTGAAAAGATGCAGGCCCTTGTCAACGATGGAGAATACGAAGATATTTCCGACGTTATCGTATCGGCGCTTCACCAGCTGCTTGAAAAAACGGAAAATGCGGATATTGTTAAGGATGCAGTGAGCCGGTATCTTGATTCAGATGACGGTCATGAGATGATCCGTACTATCCTGATCGCGGAATACCGCCAGCTCAACCAGACAGGGAAACTGCTGGAGATTCCAAAGAAGGTTGCCGAACCAGAGCCGGAATTTCCAAAAAAAAGCAAGAGAAAGATCCCCGCGAAAGGAAGATCGAAAAAATACTGACAGGATCGCCGGATTTTTACGGTTCCCGTTAATATTGAAAAATTCCCGCGCCTCCCTGCAAACAAAACGGTTTCGGAAAATCCCGGCAGAGGGCAATCCCGGATCCTTTAGGCATCCCGGGGATCTAACCGACATCATCTTGGTATTATAAATACGATGTAATCGTTTTCCATGGGTAAGGGAAAGTATGTTCCAGTACTCCTGCACGAGGGTGGCACGAAAGATGAGGCGCCTTGGGTTTGCAAAGAAAGTAGCAGCCCGGTTCGCCAGAATCTTTCAGATCATGATGGCTATTCTTGGCGGGCTCATGGGATTGTTTTTTGAGATCCCACAGGAATTGTTCGAGCCGATCGCTATTGCCGGGAAAAATCCCGTGGGCACCCGGTATGGCCTGTTCTTGCCCGCTGTTTTTGCTATACGTCGGTGACCGCCGGTCCGGGCGCTGATATCAGGAAAATTTGCGAACGATGTGCCGGTGCATGAGCCTGCCGTCCGCTTCGCAAACAAGCAGAAGATCATGTTCACGAGATGCATCTTTCCCCGGATCTGGCGTTAAACGGGTTTTTTCGTGCGGTACCGGGACAGAAGGTTCCTGATACCGGAAAAAGGGCTGGAGGTTTCGAGCAACAATCAAGGGAAAGGTGAAAAATTAATGGAAGTATCAGCAGTGAACTGCGGGGAAGTGGCCGTTGTGGACGAGATATCGTCCGGCAGGGCCGGTACCGGATATGAATACCTGGGGGCAGCAGCGGCAGGCGCCGTATGCAACGCAAAAATCCGGGGCTGGGGGGCGAGCGGCCCCGGTGTGTTCTTTACCCGGGAACCGCGCCGGAGGACAAGGCCGGCAGCCCGGCAAACGAGCGCACCGGGCACAACCGAAGACCCGGCTCTGTGGTACGGCGACCCGGCATTTCCATTGACCGGCGGACTGGAACCAATCAGCGTGCGGCTGGACAAAAAGATCGACCGGCAGGGCCGGAGGCTTCTCTGGATCGAAGAACGGGGGCGGCCCTGATGCCCCGGAGACCGGCAGAAGTCATAGCCGACGTGCCGCTCTTTTTAATCCCGCACGTGATCCTCCAGCGGATCCGGCAGTTCGGGGAAGATCTGGAGAGGGTGGCGGTGACCCGGACACACCGGCATTTCTATACGGTCAGTATCCGGACCCGGCCGATAAACCGTGAATTCCAGTCCGAACGGGCACGCGGGGGCGGGAGGCTGTGAGCCGGGGCCGGCACCCGGACCAGGGCCGGGCGCTCGCGGAGCCGGTAGCGAAACGCCGGGGCATTGTCCACATGATCGAGCCGGGACAGAACACCCTGCTCGATCTGGTGATCGCTGGCCCGGGAATGTTTTGTGCGGTCACGATCCGGAGGGCGCAACGGCTTCGCGCCGCCCTTTCGGAGCTCGAAGCCGGATTCAGTGACCTGATCGGTGAGGTACGGCAGATGCCCTGCGGCGATCCGGTCTCGCGGGAGATCTGGTGGTACAACCGGGCCGGGCACCTGCGGTTCTTCCGCATTGATGAGACCGCACTTGTAGAACTCGCTGCCGATGGCTCGCCCTTCACGGAGGAATCCGGGAAACGACGGAAAAAGCGGCAGGTTCGCCCGGCTGCATCCGAGGTGGAGGTGCCGAAGGATAGTGTCCAGAAGGGGCAGGCAGGGTCCGGGACCCAGGGTATTCCGGGCCCTGTACAGGCCCCGAATGCCCCCCAAAATGCCTAAACACGCACTCAACAGTGCAAAACACGCACGAATTCGGGCAAAAACTGAATTTTCACGTCGGAGGAAAACGCAGCTAATAGCACTGTTCCTGTGGCCGTACTTTTGGGGGGTGGTGTCCCGTATGTAGGGTCTGGCAGAATGAGGATAGGTGGGTCCGGAGGGCATCCGGGAGATTTCACGACGAAAGCGAACATCCCCCGGGGATATCGATCGGGTCATGGGGGGATACATTATTCCGGGCCCTGTACGGGCTTCGATTACCCCCCATATTGCCAAAACACGCACTCATTCGTGCAAAACACGCAGGAATTCGGGCAAAAACTGAATTTTAGCGTCGGAGGAAAACGCACCTAATGGCACTCTTCCTGTGGCCGTAATTTTGGGGGGTGGTGCTCCCGTAGGTGGGGTCCGGCAGAATGGGGATAGGCGGTTCCGGAGGGCATCCGGGAGAGTTCACGTCGGAGATCCTTTTAGGAAGTCCCCGGTATCAGCTGATCCACCCTCTGACCGGTGCAGATTCTCGCGGGCAGGAATCGAAGAGCTTTACGTATCTGGTTTGCGAGCAATTCGTCAGCTGTATCCGATGAAGCCAAGAATACCCCTCCGGCTCCGGGATCCGAAATAGATCTCCCGTTCGCTCATCGTTGACACATCCTCGATGGTAAAATGCACATCCGGATATTTCGTCTTTAGGACATCAAGCAGCCGGCCGGCTTTCTTTCGTGGCACCATACTGATCAGCACCGCAACAGACGGGAAGAACTGGCCGGAACCGTTGATCCGCGTAGTCCCGTAGCCTAGTTTCCCGAGATGGCGGATGAGCGGTTCGGGATCTTTTGTACAGAATATCCGGACAATAACCGTGCCAAGGCCGATCCAGGATTCCAGGGTCATCCCGAGAAGCGTACCGATGCCGTATCCCAGCATGTAGGCCAAAATACCGGGAATATTATCGAGGTTCGTCAGCACAAGGCCGGTAGAGAGTACCCAGATCCCGATCTTCAGCGTCCCGATTCCTGAAGCGAGATACTTGTGCCCTTTTGTCACATAGACGAGACGAATCGTCTCCATCGTTGTCTCGATGATCCGTGCAACGAGAATGACGAGCGGTAAGACAAGATCCATTACGCATCCATAACCCTTGTCCGTAACTCACGTACGGTAATCTAGGCGTATCGGAACGGACGTATGTATGCTTTGTGGAGACACGGCAGCAAATGACGGGAAACTGCTAAAAGACTCCGCAGGGAACATTTTTGTTCCTTCAAAAAAATTCCTAAATGAGCCCGAATAATCCATCCGGCCCAGAAAATTCCCCGGTTTTCCCGAAAAATAATTTCATAATCAAAGCACTTCCCCTCTTAACGCCTATAATAGTATGTCAAAGGGGCCTCCGAGACAAGAGAAAAGAAATCCGAACAAAGAAGGGAGCGGGACATCCCCCGGCTCCTGCCGGAAATACCGGTACACGGTCTGCCGTAAGTGCAGCCGGCGTGTCAGCCAAAAATGCCCGGGACAAAAAACAGTCCGGAGGATTGTTTGCACCCGGGCAAAACGGCGGCACAATTGCCGGCCGACCCGGGTGGACTTCGTTGCCCGGCTTTTCCGAACACCATCACACGAAAAAGGAGTGATACAAGTATGGGAGATTTCATCCAGAACACCGCAGTAAAGTCCGCCACACGAACGCTTGCACAGCCAATCGAGGATGTCGCGACATTCACATCGATTGTCAATGCCGTCATCGCAACGAATCCGTTTGCCTGCGTCTCGTACATCAGCGGAGGAGTGACCCACGCGCCGGTCGAGAAGACAAAGGAAGCGTACGTGGTCAAGATCAACTTCCAGGACAACGAGGCAAAAGTCGTTGGCAGCAACTCTGAAAAATTCAATACCGTTGCCGGGTTCAACGCCGGTGCATCGGCGCTCCTCGCCGACACCGCGCTTGCCACGGCCCATGGCGGCATCCCCGCCCGGGATTCCGACACCGAGACCTACTCGGCGACCCTCAAGTGCCACGACCCGAACGGCGAGATCTACCAGATCACGCTCTCACGCGACAAGGTAAACCTCACCTCGTACGAGGACGACGCGATCCGGACCAAGGTTGAGACCTGGGCCGACACGGTTCCCGAACTCGCATAAAGCAAGGGCGATCCATCATGGAAACCGAAGTTGCCATCACCCTCGCCTTCCTGGGCGCAGGACTCCTGGCATACGTCATCATCCCCGGCCTCATGGTCGTCTGGGACCGGGTGCTCGACCACATGGAGTGGTAAAAGAGAAAAACGGCAGGGGTTTACTCATTCCCCTGCCGGTCTCCTTTTTTTGTCCTGCCGACAGTTCCCGGGGCAGGACAGGACTTTTTTTGGGTAACGGGTTTTCACTTTCACGGTGCGTAGGAGTTATATTTATGGTGAAAGGTCTGCAATCAAAAATTATTCCTCTCAATATAATCTGTTGCGGATACAAGACTATCCCAAGGTAAAAAGAAGAACAATGTATTACTACGCGCACTCAACAAAAAAACCGGATAAATCCGACTGGCAGCCGCTGAAAGATCATCTGACGAAAGTGGCAACGCTCTCGCGGGATTTTGCAAATGATTTTTCTGCCGGAGATCTTGCATATGACAGCGGGCTCCTGCACGATCTCGGAAAATATTCCCAGGATTTCCAAAGACGCCTCGAAGGGCAAAAAATTCATGTGGATCATTCAACAGCCGGCGCAATCGAAGCAATCCGGTTGTTCAATGATGACCAGTACGCAGCCGGACTGCTGTTTGCCTATCTTATTGCCGGCCACCACGGCGGTCTGCTCAACTATGGGAGCGCTGCAAGCGGACTCTGCGAACGGTTACACAAAGAAAAAATCCCGGATTATTCGGCATACCTCACGGAAATTTCGATTGATACGCAGGCAATCGGGCCTTTCAAATTGCGCCCCGCCCCGCATAAAACCGGTTTCTCCATCTCATTTTTCACGCGGATGCTCTACTCATGCCTTGTAGATGCGGATTCGCTTGACACAGAAAAATTCTGTTCTCCTGAAAGATCTTCATTCCGGGGGAAGTACGAATCGTTTGGGATCCTGAATGAAAAATTCAACGCGCACATGCAGAAAATCCATTCTGATGCAAAAGACACTCCAATTAACCGCAAACGGCAGGAAATTTTTGATCAGTGCGTCAGGGCCGGTTCACTGCCGCCCGGTATTTTCAGCCTGACTGTTCCCACCGGTGGCGGAAAAACACTTTCCTCAATGGCCTTTGCGCTTGAACATCTCAAGACCCATAACCTGAAGCGGATCTTCTATGTCATCCCGTACACGAGTATCATCGAACAGAACGCAGAGGTGTTCAGGAATATTTTCGGGTGGCAGAATGTTCTGGAGCACCACTGCAATTTCGATCCTGCAACCGTTGAAACGGATGATACGGACACTGGCAAAGAATCCCTCCGGCTCGCAACCGAGAACTGGGACATGCCCATTATTGTCACCACCAACGTCCAGTTCTTTGAATCGCTCTTCTCCAACAAACGTTCCCGCACCCGGAAAATCCACAGCCTCGCAAAGAGCGTGATCATCCTTGACGAGGCCCAGATGCTCCCGACAAAGTACCTGCTTCCCTGTCTTGCCGCACTGTCGGAACTGGTGCGCAATTATGGCGCAACGGTCGTGATCTGTACCGCTACGCAGCCAAGACTGGGAGATCTGCTCGATAAAAATTCCCGGCCCCGGGAGATCATGCAGTCGCCGGATCGATTGTATGAATCATTCAAGCGAGTGAGAGTGACAAATCTTGGTCCGCTCAACGATACAGAACTTTCTGCCCGGCTGACCGGTCAACCACAGGTTCTGTGCATCGTAAACACCCGGAACCATGCCAAAAAACTGTACGATTCGATCAGGAATGACGGGAACTGCTACCATCTGAGCGCCCGAATGTGCCCGGCTCACCGCAGGAAAAAGATTACAGAGATCAAAGCCCGGCTCCAGGAAGGGAAAGACTGCCGGGTCATCTCAACGCAGCTCATTGAAGCCGGTGTGGACATCGATTTCCCCATAGTGTACCGGACCATGACCGGAATCGATTCAATCGCACAGGCAGCCGGCAGGTGCAACCGTGAAGGAAAACTGCCCTGTGGGGAAGTTTTCATTTTCCGGTCAACAGAGCCCTATGGGAAAGCGACATCGTGGCAGAGTCTTGTTGCAGAAGTCGGGGGGATGGCACTTGCAGGATCGAACGATCCTCTCTCGCTTGCCACGGTCTCGGATTATTTCGGGAGGTTATATCATTTCAAGGGAGATGACGGGCTGGACGAGAAGAAGATTTTGCCACAGTTCGAAGAACGGGCAGGCGATCTTGCATTCCCGTTTGAGACCATTGCTGATGATTTCCAGATAATCGATGAGGGTACCAGAGACCTGATCATTCCGTATGACGATCATGCCAGAACGAAGATCGAAGAGCTCCGGGCAGCGGAATTCCCGGGTAAATTTTTCCGTGAGCTCCAGGGATACTCGATCAACATCTATCCCAACGAGTTTTCCGAAATGGAACGCGAAAACCGGATCGAAGCAATCGCCGAACGGTTTTATGTGCTGCGATCCTGTGAGGATTATTCCGATGAAACAGGGTTGAAACTCCGGCAGGATGCCGGTTACGATGGATCGTTATTGATGACATAAAGGAGGTGGTGATTATCGGATTTGGTATTAAACTCAAAGTCTGGGGGGATTATGCCTGTTTCACGCGCCCCGAGATGAAAGTCGAGCGGGTCAGCTACGATGTGATGACACCGTCGGCTGCCCGGGGAATCCTTGAAGCGATCTACTGGAAGCCCGCGATAACCTGGGAGATTGACCGGATTCATGTGATGAAGCCGGTGAAATTTGACAACATCCGCAGGAACGAAGTACTGGGAAAGATTCCTCTTGCGTCGGTAAAAACTGCTTTTTCCGGAAAGGAAGCAGTGCTTTTCAAGGATGCGAACGATGAACGGGTCCAGCGGGCATCGATGGTTCTCCGGGATGTCTGTTACTGTATCGAAGCACATTTCCGGATGACCGACAAGGCCGGTCCCGAAGATTCCGTTGAAAAACACTACAACATCGCGATCAGGCGGATGCGAAAAGGGCAGTGCTTCCACCATCCGTATTTCGGGTGCCGCGAATTCCCGGTTCAGTTCGAATTTGTTGAGGGAGACGTTCCCGCATCGGAACTGAAAGGGAAGAAAGATCTCGGTCTCATGCTCTGGGACATCGATTTTTCCAACGATATGGCACCGGTCTTCTTCCGGGCGGAGATGAACGATGGCGTGATCGATGTGCAGGAATGCCTCAGGGGAGGTGTGCACTCGTGATCATACAAGCGCTTGTCCGGTATTATGATATCCTGGCTGCGGATAAAAATGTAAAAATCGCAAAACCGGGCTACAGCCCGGCGAATGTATCCTTTGCGCTGGTTATCTCAAAAGACGGGAAACTTACCGGCATTGTTGATCTCAGAATTGACGGAAAGGAAAAACAGCCAAAACAGATGGAAGTCCCGTATCAGAAATCCCGGGCCGTTTCTGTTATTCCGTATTTTGCCTGCGATAATGCAAAGTACATCTTTGGCATTGAAACATTCAAAGAAGATCCTAAAAAGGGCCTCACCTCAGAGGATTTCCTGCAGGTCCTAGAAGAAACTGATAAGGAGAAGATTGTGATCTCAAAACGTTCCCGTGAATGCTTCGAAAAATGCAGATCCCTGCATCATACCATTCTCGATTCCGCACCCGATGCGGCAGCACAGTCGTTCCTGAAGTTTCTGGACGACTGGAAACCGGAAAACTCTTTGAAAAACCCCAAGATCTCTGAATATAAGGATGAAATCCTTGCCGGAGGTTTTTTCGTATTCGATCTTGATGGTACCTACCTCCACCAAATCCCTGAGATACGGCAAGCGTGGGATTCATATTACCTGCGATCTTTCTCGGAAGGTCCAGTGAGTATTGGTCAATGTCTTGTCAGCGGCAATAAGGAACCAATTGCACGGATCCACCAAAAAATCAAAAGAGTATATGGGGCGCAACCGGCAGGGGCCAATCTTGTCAGTTTTAACGATAGTGCATTTTGGTCATACGGGAAAAATGATAAAAAAGCGGAATATAACGCCCCGATCAGCGAATCGGCAATGTTCAAGTACACGACGGCGCTGAACTATCTTCTTGAACGGGAAAGCAAAAACCGGATCCAGATTGGAGATACATCAACAGTCTTCTGGGCTGAAACCACGAAGAAAACCTGTGGGAATCTCGCCCGTTTCTTTATCGATCCGGCGGACGATGCGGAAAAAACCCCGGGAAAAGAAAACATAGGCGGGGAGAAAAAACAGGATTCCCGGACCCGCCAGCTGGTCAGCGACATCCTCCAGAAAGTCCGGACCGGGCAGCGCCTGGAGGAAAAGGATCTTGGCGTAGATCCGGAGACAACGAAGTTTTACATTCTCGGGCTTTCGCCAAACAATGCCCGCCTTGCCGTCCGCTTCTGGTATGAGGACAATTTCGGGAATTTTATTACCCGCGTTGCACGCCACCATCTCGATATGGAGATTGAGAGAGATGACGGCGGGCCGCAGGTTATCCCTGTGTACTGGCTTTTGAAACAGACCGTTTCCCAGAGTTCCAAGGAGAATGCGGCATCGCCTCTTCTTGGAGGTCTCCTGATGCGGGCGATCCTTGACGGGACGCCGTACCCAGTGCCGATGTACAGTGCAATCTTAAACCGGGTGAAAGTGGAACATTCGATCAATCCGGCCCGGGCCGGTTTCATCAAAGCCTGTCTGATCCGGCTTGCACGAGCACGAAAAAAGAACGAAGAAAAGATGATTACCGTGAGTCTCAACGAAGAAAGCACAAGTGTCCCGTACCGTCTCGGCCGATTGTTTGCGGTACTGGAGAAAGCGCAGAGCGATACGAACAAGGAACTCAAGAGCACGATCACGAGCAAATACTTCAGCAGTGCCTCGACAACTCCAGCAGTTGTATTCCCGGTCCTGCTGAAACTGGCGCAACACCACATCGCCAAATCTGACTGGGGGTTCAAATCAGACCAGTGGATCGAGGAAGTGCTTGAGGGTGTTGACAAATTCCCGGCGTACCTGAACCAGGAAGAGCAGGGGATGTTCATGCTGGGATATTACCACCAGAAAAAGGCGTTGTACAGGAAGAAAGAGAGCCCCGAGGAAAAAAAGGAGTGACCTAAATGAGCGAACCGATCAAGAACCGTTATGAATTTGTGTTGTTATTCGATGTCGAGAACGGGAACCCGAACGGCGATCCCGATATGGGAAACATGCCCCGTGTCGATCCACAGACCGGTTACGGCATTGTGACCGATGTCTGCCTCAAGCGGAAAATCCGGGATTATGTGGACATGGTAAAAGAGGGAAAAGAGGGTTACGACATCTATGTAAAAGACGGTGTTGTCCTCAACGAACAGCATACAAAAGCGTACGCTGCCCTGAAACGGAAGCCGGATTCAAAGAAGCCGAAAGACGAAGAGCTTGCAAAGTTCATGTGCCAGAACTTTTTCGACATCCGTGCATTCGGCGCTGTTATGGCTCTTGAAGTGAACTGCGGGCAGGTCCGCGGACCGGTTCAGCTCACGTTTGCCCGAAGCCAGGATCCTATCTTCCAGCAGGAAGTCACGATCACCCGACAGGCGGTTGCAAATGCCAAAGATGCAGATAAGGGCCAGACCATGGGCAAGAAACAGATCGTCCCGTACGGCCTGTATCGTACTGAAGGATACGTCTCCGCACATCTCGCAAAGAAAACCACCGGCTTCTCGGAAGACGATCTTGCCCTGCTCTGGGAGAGCCTCGTCAACATGTTCGAGCACGATCATTCCGCTGCACGAGGAAAAATGTCCGCACGGAAACTGGTGGTGTTCAAACACGACAGCGAACTCGGGTGCTGCCAGTCCCATGTCCTCTTTGACAAGGTAAAAGTCGAGACAATCCCCAAGGATCTTCCGCCGCGTTCGTTTGCGGATTACAAAGTCACTGTAGCAAAAGATGTTCCCAAGGGAGTCGAAGTAATCGAAAAGTTATGACCGGACCTCCCTATACCGATGACGAACTGCTTTCGTTATCCGGTATCCAGCATTTTTGTTTCTGCAAACGGCAGTGGGCGCTGATCCATGTCGAGCAACAGTGGCAGGAGAATCTCCGCACTCAGGAAGGCCGGTTTGTCCACGAACGGGTCGATGATCCGTTCTTCAACGAATCCCGGGGAGATGTCATCATCTCGCGGGCATTTCCCCTTGTCTCGTATACGCTCGGACTCACCGGTATTGCAGATGTGATCGAATACACCCGGTCTGACACGGGAATTCCAATTCCGGATAATGCGGGCCTCTGGCGGATGAAACCCGTGGAGTACAAACGGGGAAAACCGAAGATTGACGAACGCGATGAGGTTCAGTTGTGCGCACAGGCCCTGTGCCTCGAAGAGATGTTCGGTATCCGGATCAACGCGGCTGATTTTTATTATAACGAGATCCGCCGGAGACAGCCTCTCGTCATCACCGACAAGCTGCGCAGCACGGTACGGACGCTTGCCTGTGAGATGCATGATGTTTTCCGGAACGGGATTACCCCGGATGCAGAGCCCGGGAAGAACTGCTCGCTGTGCTCCCTTGTGGATATCTGTGTCCCGAAGCTGACGAAGAAGAAAAAGTCAGTCCGGAAATATATCGGAAAACATCTTCAGGAGGCGTGTGCTCTTGATCGGTAAGCGCCCGTTGGATACCGGAGTCCGGTTTTGTAATCAGGTGATATGCCCATGAGAAAACTCCTTAACACGCTCTACGTCACAACCCCCGATTCCTTCCTGCACCGCGATGGCGAGAACGTGATCGTAAAAGTCGGCAGCGAGGAAAAGTTCCGGATCCCTGTCCACAACATCGAAGGGATTGTCTGCTTCGGTTACATGGGCGCAAGTCCCCACCTCATGGAACTGTGCTCGGCAAATAATGTCGGGCTCTCGTTTCTGACGCCGCAGGGAAAATTCCTTGGTCGCGTGAATGGCCGTGTGCGGGGCAATGTCTTGTTGCGGCGCACTCAGTACCGCATGGCGGATAATTCTGCATCTTCACTGGATATCGCACGATGGTTCATTACCGCAAAGATCGTCAACTGCCGGACTGTTCTTGGAAGGGGAATCCGGGATCACGGGGATACTATCCGGTGCGAACATATCCGGAACGCGGACAATCTCATGATCGAAAATCTTTCAAAGATCGAAAACTGCCCCAATGCCGATGCATTGAGAGGCATCGAAGGGAACTGTGCAAAATTCTATTTCGATGTCTTCGATGAACTGATCCTCAAACAGAAAGAAGATTTCTTTTTCCGTGAGAGAAACCGACGGCCTCCCCGCGACAATATGAATGCCCTTCTCTCGTTTTTGTATACACTTCTTGCCCACGATATGGAATCGGCGCTGGAAACCGTGGGCCTGGATCCCTATGTCGGGTTCTTCCATACCGATCGGCCCGGGAGGGCGAGCCTTGCACTCGATATGATGGAGGAGCTTCGGCCGTTCATCGCGGACCGGCTCGCACTCAGCCTCGTGAACCTGCAACAGGTATGCGGCGACGATTTCCTCCACAAAGAAGGCGGCGGGATCATCCTGACAGATAAGGGACGCAAGGCCGTTCTCGGGGCATGGCAGAAGAGAAAGGCAGACGAGATCACGCACCCGTATCTTGGCGAGAAGATCGAGATCGGCCTGCTGCCGTATGTCCAGGCTTTGCTGATGGCCCGGTACCTTCGCGGGGATATTGACGGCTATCCGCCGTTCTTCATGAACTGAAGGGATCGAGTATGATGGTTCTTGTTACCTACGATGTAAACACGGAAACTCCCGAGGGCAGGCGACGGCTCCGGCAGGTGGCAAAAGAGTGCGTGAACTACGGGCAACGGGTCCAGAATTCTGTCTTTGAATGCCTTGTCGATCCCACCCAGTTTGCAAAGCTTAAACATTCCCTGAATGAGATTATGGATAAGAAAAAGGATAGCATCCGGTTTTATTATCTCGGATCCAATTGGCAGCACCGGGTCGAGCATCTCGGGAATGAGTCCGGGTATGATCCGGAAGGGTTACTGGTAACATGATGGCTGCGAACCATAAGCGGCCATCATTCTCCCTGAAGGTTCGCGGAGTTTTTTTTTATTCTTTTATTTAGTCCTTTCCTAAAATTGCCCGGTTTTCCGGTAAAAAGCTGTGTTGACATAAAACGGGGAAATCCAGAGAATGTTTTTCGATGCTCAAAATTCCGAACCCGGTTTCCTGTTTAACAAAGAATTATCTGTTTATTTCTCAATACGAATGATCTAATAATTTGCAGTCGTGCCCCGTGCGGGCACGTGGATTGAAATGCGACCGGGACGGTAATTGCGCAGGGATTCTACGTCGTGCCCCGTGCGGGCACGTGGATTGAAATAGCGCCAGTTTGACAAGGCCATCGTGCCGGTCCTGTCGTGCCCCGTGCGGGCACGTGGATTGAAATCGCCTCTACCTGCGATACCGGCATGGTGCCGGAGTCGTGCCCCGTGCGGGCACGTGGATTGAAATATAGAGGTCCTTGATGTCCGCTCCCCGTGACGAGTCGTGCCCCGTGCGGGCACGTGGATTGAAATTTCCCGGCGGCGACAGCCTTGCGTTTGGCTCTGGTCGTGCCCCGTGCGGGCACGTGGATTGAAATCTTGAAGTACGGTAATTTTACCGATTCTTTGGCTAGTCGTGCCCCGTGCGGGCACGTGGATTGAAATAGGTTCAACGACGATAAAACCCGATCGGGTTGTGTCGTGCCCCGTGCGGGCACGTGGATTGAAATCTCATGTATGGGGACATTGCGATCACGCTGCCGGGTCGTGCCCCGTGCGGGCACGTGGATTGAAATATCCCGACCGCAGCGACCGGCCTTGTCGAGTTCAGTCGTGCCCCGTGCGGGCACGTGGATTGAAATGGGATCTCCGCTGGCAGGCTGGCAGGTATCGGGCGGTCGTGCCCCGTGCGGGCACGTGGATTGAAATTGGACTCCGGGATCAGCCTTCGGGATAACTCGTACGGTCGTGCCCCGTGCGGGCACGTGGATTGAAATTCGTGATCGTCTACGTGTGGAAACGCTTTAAGCGTCGTGCCCCGTGCGGGCACGTGGATTGAAATTCTATCAGCCACCGACCCCACCACGCGTGATGGACGTCGTGCCCCGTGCGGGCACGTGGATTGAAATCATCGAGCTCCCCCTCACAGAGCCCGGGCGTTATGTCGTGCCCCGTGCGGGCACGTGGATTGAAATGGCCTACGTCCCGCTGATACCTGCCCGGGGCACGTCGTGCCCCGTGCGGGCACGTGGATTGAAATAAAATCGGGATCTCAAAAAAACAGCTTCAGCCAGGACGTCGTGCCCCGTGCGGGCACGTGGATTGAAATCCTGCGCTCGGGGGCGGGCTCGCTTCCTCACACAGTCGTGCCCCGTGCGGGCACGTGGATTGAAATTATAACTCCGTGATGATCGCCCGCGCCGGTATGGTCGTGCCCCGTGCGGGCACGTGGATTGAAATCATTTTGTCAGATTTATTTTACGGATAATTTTAGTCGTGCCCCGTGCGGGCACGTGGATTGAAATTTTACGGTCCCGGTGAACATGACAAACATTTTGTCGTCGTGCCCCGTGCGGGCACGTGGATTGAAATCGAGATCCTCCACCAGATCGACCCCTCGGCTAAGTCGTGCCCCGTGCGGGCACGTGGATTGAAATAGATCGGCGGCGGGTCTGATGGCGCGGCGGTTACAGTCGTGCCCCGTGCGGGCACGTGGATTGAAATACCATCGTTCAAGCGGTCGATCATAAGACAGAAGTGTCGTGCCCCGTGCGGGCACGTGGATTGAAATCCGTTCATCTTCTCGGCGTGCTGGTCGTAGGAGTGTCGTGCCCCGTGCGGGCACGTGGATTGAAATATCTTTTGTGTGAAACCATTGTAAAAACTGCCTGGTCGTGCCCCGTGCGGGCACGTGGATTGAAATTGTTGGAGAGACCAGACGACATAAGCGCCCAGGGGTCGTGCCCCGTGCGGGCACGTGGATTGAAATGTTCCCTGGGATGGTGTCCCGTTGACGTTCCCGCTGTCGTGCCCCGTGCGGGCACGTGGATTGAAATTTTAGTTCCCAGGTTCCATACCCGACGTGCCCGGGCGTCGTGCCCCGTGCGGGCACGTGGATTGAAATAAAATGAAGGTATGTTGGATCTGATTCCATTAGAGTCGTGCCCCGTGCGGGCACGTGGATTGAAATTATCTCGTGTTGTGCAAGGAAGGTAAAAAAATCTTGTCGTGCCCCGTGCGGGCACGTGGATTGAAATAACCGCCCTCCTCTCTGTTGCTGTTGCCGGTGCGTCGTGCCCCGTGCGGGCACGTGGATTGAAATATGATGATGACGTAGTTTTGCCGGGTGAGTGCCGTCGTGCCCCGTGCGGGCACGTGGATTGAAATTTGTCGATCTCTTTTTTCAGCCAGTGAAACGGAGTCGTGCCCCGTGCGGGCACGTGGATTGAAATTCTTATCGCGGTTGACGTTAGCGATCAGCGCTGTCGTGCCCCGTGCGGGCACGTGGATTGAAATCGTTGCTCTCGTGTCAGGGCGAGGTGCCGCTGAGTCGTGCCCCGTGCGGGCACGTGGATTGAAATATAATATATGCAAGCGCAAAGTATGGCGGTAAGGTCGTGCCCCGTGCGGGCACGTGGATTGAAATGAGGAGCCGATCAGGTTGCCGTTGGTGACATCGACGTCGTACCCCTCGTGGGTACGTGGATTGAAATGCAGATGTCGAGCCAGCGGCCCCGGCGCCAGACGGCGTACCCTTCACGGGTACGTGGATTGAAATAGGATGATTTTTAGAGCATTATCTCCAAGGACTGGTCGTACCCTTCTTGGATATATTGAGTGAAATCTCCGGGCTCCCGCCCCCACTTCACCTCGTCCCCAGTTCTCCCCGGATACCCTCGTATGACGAAGGCAGCCCGAGTACGTCAAAGAACCGGTCGGTAAAGGCAAGGCTGGTCGTTACCGCCCACTCCGCACACCCGTGGCCGAGGCACCGGTCCGGGAAGAAGGGGAGGTTTGCTGCGGCAAACGGGCTTGGGGCAAACCGGCCGGCAAGCTGGTGCCCGAACGGTTCAGTCTGCTGCCCGGCACCTGCCACGCTTTCATGACCGGTCGGGAGGGGAATCCACTCGCGCCGGTAATGCATCAGGTAGTTCCGTATTGCGATGATCTCCTTAATGCCCAGAAAATCGGGATCGTTTTCGGGAAACAGCGGCAGGCCCCCGATCTCGAGTACCTTCTGGTACTTGAGCGGCAGGGGAGTCCGGTCGAAGTAGTTCTCGTTGTTCCACCTCTCGCCGACGGCCCGCAGGAGCGCCTCGTTCTTCTCATCGGCATAACAGTACGCATTGTCAGCGGCATCCGACCAGAGCTCGTTTATTGTTGCCTCCAAAAACGCCACGGAAGAGAAGATCGCGTTTAAGACAAATGCCTCGTGCCGGAGCCGCCCGTCCGGGGAGATCGTACCGGTTGCCGAATAATCCCCTTCGATCCGGTACGCAAGCCGGCAGAAGAGGGCAGCGGACTGGAGGTACTTTACCGAGAAACAGTCCCGGAACCGGATCTCCAGGTCATCGTCAGGCTGCTCGGCAGGGCATCTGTTCCATGGCTACATCCCCCATTGGCGCCGGCACATTAAAAATGATATGCGGCGGGAGCGGGGGACCTGCACCGATAAACACTATAGTCCTTCCCGGTCAACATTATTCACTAAAATTCCTCAAATTACGGAAGAAGACCATGGAACCATCAGATGCACCGGTATTGCCACGCCCGCAGAAATATCTCGGCGACCGGGGCCTCATCGTACTTATCGCGATTCTCTCCGCATTTGTCCCGCTCTCCACCGATCTCTACCTCCCGGCCCTGCCGGGCATGGGCAGTTACTTCGGGGTCTCCGTGGATCTCACGAACCTCACCCTGATCCTCTTCTTTGTCTTCTTTTCCCTGGGGATGCTCTTCTGGGGGCCGCTCTCGGACAAGTACGGCCGCCGCCCGGTCCTTATCACCGGCCTTGTCATCTACATTGCGGCAAGCGCGGCCTGCGCCGCTGCGTGGGACATCTGGCACCTGATCTTCTTCCGCGTCCTCCAGGCCATCGGAGGCAGTGCAGCCTCGGCAGTTGCGACCTGCGATGGTAAAGGATCTGTACGAGGGGCGCAAACAGGAGTCCGTGCTCGCCATCGTCCAGTCGATGGTCGTTCATCTCCCCGGCCGTCGCCCCGGTGCTCGGGGCATTTATGCTCCCCTACACCTCCTGGCGGGGCCTTTTTGTTACGCTCGGCCTCATCGGTGTCGTCTCCCTTGTTGGCGGCCTGCTGCTTCAGAGACCATCACCTCACCGGTATACCGGTACCGTCTCCCAGTCGGTCCGCCGGCTCGGGACAGTACTCAAAAATCCCGGTTTTACTTCGCTGCTTCTCGTCTTCTCGCTGGTAAGCGTCGCCTCCCTTGCCTACATCGCAGACTCCTCGTATATCTACGAGGACGGCTTCGGGCTCTCGGAACAGTGGTTCAGTTATTACTTTGCCATCAACGCGGTCGCCATGCTCTGCGGCCCTCTTCTCTATCTCCGGCTCTCCCGCTCGTTCTCCCGGAAAACGGTTATCGTTGCCTGTTTTCTCACCATGATCGCCGGGGGTGCCCTGATCTGTACGGTCGGGAACTTCGGGCCCCTGGTCTTTGCCCTTGCCCTCTTCCCGGCGACCCTGATGGGAAGCTGCGTCCGTTCGCCGGGCGCATTCCTCATGCTCGGACAACAGCGGGAGGACACCGGGTCCGCCTCGGCGCTGATCAACTGCTTCGGCCTCATCCTTGGCAGCGTCGGGATCCTTATCGCGTCTCTCGACGCACAAAACCTCGTCTTTGTCCTCGGGGCGATCTATGCGGTTGTCGGTACTGGCCTGCCTTTCCGGCTGGCTTTTGATCGGGAAACTGAAACTTGCAAAAGAGGTTCCCCGACTCTAAAGGCAGTTCATGGTGAGGCAGCGATCCTCAGATACCCTTAATATTTGCCGGTGTCAATAATAGGACAGCACTTTTTAAAACAGGTGCTGACAGATGTAAGTCCGACGTGTCCGTTTCGGCGGCACGGCCTCAAAACTATTACAGGCTTTGGGATTACAGAGAGTCAGTAAACAATACTGCACTTTTCTGGACTTACATATCCATTACAGAGGTATATCCATGGCACGAATGCACGCCAGAAGAAGAGGCAAGTCGAGTTCTGTGCGGCCGGCACGCAGCGAAGCGCCCGACTGGTCCAACACGGACAAGGCAGCGATCGAGAAACTCATCGTCGATCTCCGCAAGGAAGGCACATCGAGCAGCATGATTGGTCTCGTCCTCCGGGACCGCTACGGGGTTCCCGATGTCAAGCTGGTCACCGGCAAGCGTATCGGCGACATCTTAAAGGAGAACAAGGTCAGCTCCGAGATCCCCGAAGATCTCCGGGACCTTATGGTAAAGGCTCTGGGCCTGCGCAAGCACTTAACCGAGAACACCAAGGATCTGCACAACAAGCGCCAGCTCCACCTCATCGAGGCCAAGATCCGCAGGCTCGTGCGGTATTACACCGGTACAAAGAAGCTGCCCGCAGACTTCACCTACAAGCCGGAGAACGCCGAGATTCTGCTCTCCAGGTAAGCCAGGAATAATCGTCACTACCGATATCCATGTCGCTTGAAGAATCCGCAAAAACCGTGGCCGACCAGATCCGGCGCCAGCAGTACGTCGAGGTGTACGCTCACCACGACGCCGACGGCATTGCAGCAGGGGCCATCCTCTGCCACGCGATGCTCCGGGCCGGTATCCGGTTCCGCCTGCGGATCTGTGCCGAAACGCCGCACGCCGGCTTTTCGCACGATGCGGCGACACTTCTCTGCGATATGGGGTCCGGTACCGAAGACCTGCCTCCCGAAACCATTGTGGTGGACCACCACCTCCCGGCCTTTACCGGGCAGTTCCATGCAAACCCGCACCTTGAAAAGATCGACGGCGACCGCGAGCTCTCCGCTGCCGGCATGGCGTATATCGTCGCCCAGCAGATGGGAGACAACCGCGACCTTGCCGGCCTCGTGATGCCCGGCATCATCGGGGACGGACAGGTGTTTGCGGGCAAGAACCTCGAGATCTTCAACGAGGGCGTGGCAAACGGGATCATTGTCCCGGCCCGGGGTATCACCCTTGCCGGCCGCGACATGGCGGAACGGTGGCTGCTTGCCACCCGGCCCTACCTTGACGGGATCAGCGGCGACGAAACCGCTGTTGCCGACCTCCTCACGGAGGCGCAGGGGACGGATGGCCTGAACACCGGGATCCTCTTAAGTCTTGCCGTGCTCCGCTCCGCCCCGCAGACTTCAGCAGCGGGGCTCGGGCTGCTCTACGGCGACACGCTCCGGCTGGAACGCGAAGTGATCGAGGACGCACATGCGCTCACCGCGGTCATCGATGCCTGCGGCAAATCCGGGTACGGCGACCTTGCGGTTGCGCTCTGCCTCCGCTCGTCTGCGGAGCTGACAGACGCATGGGAACGGGCCCGGCAGCATGCCCTTTCCGTGATCGGTGCGGTAAAAACCGTACGCCCCGACACAGATGCAGGGACTGCCGTGTACGAGGCACAGGACGCATCGCTTGCAAGCGATATCGCCGATGTGCTCTCCCGGGACCGGGTGCACCAGGCACCGGTGCTCGTGTACGCGAAATCGGGCGATTCCTGCCGGTGTTCGGCACGCACGCCCGAAGGCGTCGGCACCGATATCGGCCCGGTTGTCCGCGACCTTGCCGCTGCATGCGGCGGGAAACGGCGGGGGTCACCGCACCCGTGCAGGGGCAACGATCCCCTGCAACCAGCTTGCGGCCTTTGTAAAGGGCTGGCAGGAGGCGCTCTCGGCATGATGCAGGTCAGCGGACGTATCACTACCGTGCATGCAGACGCAGCAGCAGTTGCGTCGTCGCTTGCACCGGACAATCTTACGGGCATGACAACAAAAGCCTGCGGCAACCGGGTAGTAACGGAACTCTCCGGCACGCAGGTCAGGTCGGTCATCGCATCGGTAGACGATTACCTGACGAACCTTGCAATCGCGGACGAGGCAACAACGCTTACGCGTACAAGAACAGGAAAACAGAACCGAGAATAAAACATCCAAGAGTTGATACTATGGCAAAGAAGAAACAGGCTGGAAGAAGAGTTGAAGGCTGGAAAGCCAAGAGCTGGTTCAAGGTGTACACCCCCGACAACCTCGGCAAGGCATACATCGGCGACACCATTGCAAACGACACCGAGAACGTCAAGGGCCGGATCATGCAGGCGACCCTCGGCGAGATCACCAACGACTATGCAAAGCAGCACATCAAGATGAGCTTCAAGATCTCCGAGGTCACCGGGGACGCGGCATACACCGAGTTCGTCGGCCACGAAGTGACCCGCGACTACCTCCGTTCGCTCGTCAAGCGCCGCAGCTCCCGCATCGACTGCCATGCGCAGATCACCACCAAAGACAAGAAGCTCGTGCGCCTGACCATCAGCTGCTACACGTTTGCCCGGGCAAACATCGCCCAGGAACATGCCTTAAGAAACGCGATCCTTGCAAGCGTTGCCGCACAGGCACAGGCATGGGACATGAACGCTCTTGTCAGCGGCATTGTCTCGGGCGAGATCTCAAAGGATCTCTTCAAGGCTGTAAAGACCCTGTACCCGACCCGCCGTGTCGAGATTGTCAAGTCCAAGGTCGAGCCCGCCGCAGCAGCGGTGGCCCCGACCGCATAATCCTTTTTTGTTTTTGTCCTGCTCTGTTCCCGTTACATTCCGGCGGGCAGGTCCGCATGTACCCGCACGATTCTTCGCAAATCGTTTGCGTATTACAAAAATCCCTGTGTTCCTGCCACAGACCGCCCGACGCGCGATAACCGGGAAGCATAATTAACCCGGCCGCCCAATCACTCCTTAACGATATGACCGCTTGCAGGATCCTGTTCCTTGTTATCGACGGGCTGGCTGATCGGCCCTGCCCGGAGCTCGGGAACCTCACTCCCCTGGAAGCGGCAGACCGCCCGGTGTTAAACCGGCTCGCCCGGGAGGGGATATGCGGTATCATGGACCCTATCGCCCCGGGCATCCGGCCCCGGGTCCGATACGGCCCATCCTCGCCCTGCTGGGTTACGATCCCCCGCACCTGTTACACCGGCCGGGGCCCGCTCGAATGCGAGGGCACGGGGATCCGGATGGAACCGGGCATGATCGGTTTCCGGTGCAATTATGCAACGGATCTCTCATGATGGGCTCGTAACCGACCGACGGGCCGGAGGATCCACGATACCTCTGCCCTCTCGCAGGCTGTGCAGGACGGGGTCGATCTCTCGAAGTTTGGGATCGAATTTGTGTTCCGGTCCGGGGCCGGCCACCGTGCCGCACTCGCTTTTAAGGGGGACGGGCTCGGCCACTGCGTCTCTTCAAACGACCCGAAAAAGGACCGGGTAGCTCCACCCGTGATTCAGCCCGCTGCAGGACGATTTAGGGACAAAAAAACGGCAGACACCTGCAACGAGTTTATCCGGCAGTCCCGGGAGATCCTTGCCGATCACCCGGTCAACCGGGAGCGGGTAAAAACAGGGCCTTCGCCCGGCCAACATCGTACTTTTGCGGGGCGCCGGCGAGATGGGGCGCTTTACGCCGTTTAAGGAAAAATACGGGCTCGACGGAAGCGTGATCGCAGCGGCAAGCCTGATCAGCGGGATCGGGAGCGCCGTCGGCCTCGAACGGGTGTCGGTCGAGGGCATTAACTGGATCGCATGGACTCTAATCTCAAGGGAAAGATTCGCGGCTGCCGTCAGTGAACTTTCGCACCGGGACTTCGTGCTCGTCAACATCAAGGGGGCCGACGAGTCCGGCCATGACGGCCTGCCGCTTGCAGAAAAAGGCATTTGTGGAAAAAACCGATGCAGCGCTCGCACCGCTCACCTGTATTAAGGGACACCCTTATCATCGTCTGCGCCGACCATTCCACACCGTGCAGTATCCGTGACCACAGCGCCGATCCGGTGCCGGTGATCGTCCACGGCGACGGTGTCAGGACCGACGATGTGAACGAATACGGCGAACGCGCCTGCGCACACGGCGGTCTTTGCAGGATCGCGGGGGCCGATCTTTTGCCGATTAGCTCTCGATCTCATCGACCGGGCGCACAAGTACGGGGCATAAAACCAAACGAGAGGGAACAATGAGCTCTGATACGGTAAAGAACTGGCACAAGCACTGTTTCCTTCCCGACGGGACGGAACTCCAGGAACACAGCATCAAGACCGACCGGGACATCGTGGTCGGGGAGTTCTGCCAGATCGATTACGGCCTGCGGGGCGCCGATGTGTACGTGGGCGAATCCTCAAAAATCCGCGAGTATGTCTGGGCAAACGGCGATGCACGGATCGGCAACCTCTGCGAGATTGGAAGCGATGTGATAGCAAAGAAGGACGCGTACATCGGTGAAGGCGTCCATATCGCGGGAAAACTGGCAGTAAACGGGGCACTCGACATCGGCGAGAAGGTGGAGATCGCCCAAGGGTTTGAGGCAACAGGCGAGATCGCGGTGAGAAACCCGATGCCGGTGCTCGTCTTTATCCTCATCTACCTCATGACGATGTTAAAGATCGAGAACGAAAAGAGCTCGACCGGATCATCGACAATTTCTTCGAGGATGAGGGAAAGGCCGAGCTCCCGCTCATGATTCCCGCCCGCTCGAAGCTCAACATGAAGGTCTTTTCCGTCCCCTCTTCGATGAAGATCGGGAGGAAGTGCCGGCTGCACGGCAACTATCCGGGCAGGCTCGATCGACCTTCTCGAAGAGACCGTGGTGTTCGGATCCCTTACGGGCCCGGGGCGCCATCAGCGTTGCAGGGCGGCTCGACCGTACACGGGAACGTCGGAGAGCAGCGGGAAGGTGTACATAAAAGCCGGCGCCCACATCCTCGGCGACTGTGATCGCAAAAGAGATCTTCCTCTCCGAGGACTGCAAAGATCGACGGGATCATCGAGGCTCCCCACGGGATGCATATCGGGAAGCGGGGAGAAAGACCCATGAAAGCCGCAGATATTCTCGAACTTGATTCGGTTGCGTTCATCGAACCGTCATTTGCTTCGCTTACCGACCCGCTCTACACGGATCTCCTGGCCGCCGACAATGGTGACGAGGGCCGGATGCTCGTGGACGAAAACGAAGACCCCATTCGCAGTCGCCTTCCACGAAAAGGCCGGGCTGGATCGCGGGATCGTTTCTCTGCCGGCATCCCGAACGTGGAAGCTTATCGATGCCTTCGAGAAGGTGAACGGCGAGATTCTACCAGGAGGACCGGGCGGTCTGGGCAGCGGCGGTACGCGAGTACTTCTCCCTGCTGCTCAAAAAAGAAGTGCCGCCGGGCAATGGAGGATCTCAATCCGGTGCGGAAGGGGATCCTCACCGATGCGATAGCGGGTGTCTGGGGGAAAGGTGCCGGGGAGACCTGTATCGACTGCGGCTGCGGGTCCGGGGTGGGCTCGCTCGTACTCCGCGAACTGGGGTACACTCCGCTCTCGTACGACAATGATCCCGGGCTCCTCGTCCTCGGCATGGACAAGGGCCGGCTGCTCCCGGAGGAGACGATGTGCATCGATGCAACACAGGTCGCAGCATACACCGAACCGGTACCGAAAGCCATCGGGATCATGATGGGCGAGATCAACACGTTCTCTTCAGAGATGTGGCATACGATAGCGGCCGGTCTCTTTGCGGTAAGTAAAGAGACGCTTATCACGGTCGGGACCGAGCCCGAGACGCACCTGATCGCGGAGTGGGCTAAACGAGGCCGGGCAAAGCATCGAGATCCGCGAAAATACCGGGGACTGAGTTCTACGACCGCTGGCTCTGCGTAGCAAAAGAGCCCTGATACCGGCTTTACCGGGAAAATGATTTACACCCGAAAAGGGACGTTTTTTTTATTTAGCCGATCCGGGCGAGCCGGGGGCTGACCCACCGGCTTACCTTCCAGTAGCACCATGCAGCAATGGCGCCGATGATAAAACAGACGGTCACCCGGAACCGGAGATCGAAACCGGAGTCCGCGGTGAGCACTACAAAAAAGAGGCTGACCGCGATCATCACAGCCGCAAGCGACACGACGACGATACCGGTCTCGGCATGGGTCGGGCGGGGGTTTGCCTCAAACCCGCAGAAGTGGCAGCGGGTGCTTCCTTCGGGCAGCCGGGTCCCGCAGTTCGGGCAGATCATAATGCAAGTATCCCATTTTTCTTTGCAATCAGTTAAAGCAATGGGCCGGCCGTCCTTACAGCACGCAGACCTCGCAACTCTGGCTGCCGCAGGGGATGTTGTCGATCTTATACGTGAGCGCCCAGCGCTTGATCCCCCGGATCACGTCCATGAGCGCAAGGCCGCTCTCCGTTAACGAATACTCGCTCTTTACCGGGAAGGTGGTGGCATCCACCTTTTTTTGTACTATTCCCTCTGCTTCGAGCTCATGCAGGCGTTCCGAGAGCACTTTCTGGGTGATATCGCCGAGCGCTTCCATGAGCTCCGAGAACCGCCGGGTGTGGTCCGGCCCCTTGTAGATCTCGAGGATGACAAGGAGCGTCCATTTCTTGGTGAGGTATCTGACCGTGCGGTTGACCGTGCAGCTCTTGTCCATGGTATAGTTTCTGAAACTCTTTCCTATTTAACCTTAGTATACTAAAGAAACCTTGTAGGAAAAGATACGAAGGTGCTGGAAAATGTTCTGCTACCAGTGTGAAGAGACAGCGCGGGGAACCGGCTGTACGGTAAAGGGTGTCTGCGGGAAGGAAAGCGTAACCGCGGGCCTGATGGATATTACAATCTACCTCTGCAAGGGAATTGCGGAGCGAAACATTGCAGCGGCAAGAAGGGAATTGGAGAACAGGGACGCCGGCCTCTTCATTGCCGAAGTGCTCTTCTCCACGCTCACCAATGTGAACTTTGACGACAGGCGATTCCGGGCACTGATTGCACAGGCTATCGCGATCCGTGATGCACTCCCGGCTGCGGGCGCTCACGAACCGGAAGCCTGTACCTGGACGCCGAAGAACAATGCGGAGATCGCGGCAAAGGCAGAAGAGATCGCCCGCGATGCAGAGAAGAATGACGATGTCCACTCGCTGCGTGCCCTGCTTGTCTTCGGCCTCAAAGGGGTGGCCGCATACTACTATCATGCGGCAGTCCTCGGGTACACAGATGAGAAGATCACCGCGTTCATGCAGAAGGGGCTCGCCTCCACCCTCCACGATCTCCCGGCTGATGAGATGACCGCACTCGTACTAGAATGCGGCGGAATCGGCGTTGAAACGCTCGCCCTTCTCGACACGGCAAACACAAAAACCTACGGCAGCCCGCAGATCACGCCGGTAAAGACCGGTGCCGGCACACGCCCGGGTATCCTGGTGACCGGCCACGATCTCAAGGATCTGGAGATGCTTCTCGAACAAACAAAGGACAGCGGCGTCGACATCTACACGCACGGCGAGATGCTGCCGGCAAACGCCTACCCGGAGTTCAAGAAATACGCAAACCTTGCCGGCAACTACGGCTCGTCATGGTGGCACCAGAAGGACGAGTTCGAGAAGTTCAACGGCCCGGTACTTGTCACCACCAACTGCATCGTGCCGCCCAAGGACAGCTACAAGGGCCGGCTCTTCACCACCGGGCCGGTCGGCTACCCGGGCGTCACGCACATCCCTGCCGCCGCTGACGGCTCAAAAGACTTCTCCGCAATCATCCAGTACGCAAAGACCTGCCAGCCCCCACAGGACCTGGGTTCGCCCGGCCGGGATCTCATAACGGGCTGCGGCCATGACGCCGTGCTCGCCATAGCGGACACGGTGATCGAGGCAGTCAAAAAAGGCGACATCAAACGGCTTCGTGGTCATGGCCGGCTGCGACGGCAGGCAGGCAGAGCGCGAGTATTACACGAAGTTTGCCGAGGCACTCCCGCAAAACACCGTGATTCCTGACCGCCGGCTGCGCCAAGTACCGGTACTAACGGCCTCGACCTCGGCACGATCGGGGGCATCCCCCGGGTGATCGATGCCGGCCAGTGCAATGACTGCTACTCGCTCGTGGTGATCGCCCAGGCCCTTGCAAAGGCGTTCAACGTGGGGATCAACGAGCTGCCGGTCTCGTACAACATTGCCTGGTATGAACAGAAGGCGGCGCTCGTCCTCCTGGCGCTCTTGAATCTCGGGGTAAAGAACATCACGCTCGGGCCAAAACTCCCGGCCTTTATCTCCCCGGGTGTCCTCAAAGTGCTCGTGGACAACTTCGGGATTGCAAAGAACAGCACGGTCGAGGCAGACCTTGCCCGGCTCGTGCCGGCCTGAAAAACCATAATTATTTTACCGCTCCCGGCCAGCAAACGATCAAAAGGAGACCGCAGGAAAAAGGTGAATTTCATGCCAGAAACGATCGAACCACGGGAAAAGCCCGACAAAAAACGCGAAGAGCTCAAGGGAAAAGTCCTCTCGTTAAAAGAGCTCGTTGACTACCAGGAGGGCGCCGTCACCAGCCGGATGATCGTAAACCGGGCGGCGGGCAGCATTACCCTGTTCTCATTCGATGAAAACGAAGGCCTTTCCGAGCACACGGCACCGTTCGATGCTACGGTTACCATCCTTGAAGGAGAATGCGAGGTCTGGGTTGCCGGGCAGACCTGCACCATGAAAGAGGGAGATACCATTATTTTCCCGGCACAGGCTCCCCATGCACTCTCTGCGGTCACCCGGTTCAAGATGAGCCTCACCATGATACGGGGATGATCGGGATGGGGGGAGATGCAAACGAGGGGTATTACTGCTCCATCTGCGGGGGCATCCCACCGGATCAGATCAAGATCAAGAAGATCCGGATTAATGAAAAAGAGACCGGAATAGACCGGCTTGACTGGATCCTGTTCGATGTGTACTGCAAACATCTTGCGGATGATGAACTCATCACCGACGAACTCGTAAAACGGGTCCGGCAGTTTAATTATATACCGACAAAAAAACTGCCGGCATACCGGGAAGCCCTCCTGCGGGAATTCAAGGCGTTCAAACCTGACGGTATACCGGCCGGCAATGTGTCATGAAGAAAAAACCGGAAGTGTGTGCAGATGAAACGAAAGATCATCCAGATTGACGAAACGAAATGCACGGGCTGCGGCCAGTGCATCCCGGACTGCCCCGAGGGAGCCCTCCAGCTCATTGAAGGGAAAGCCCGGCTGGTCTCCGACCTGTTCTGTGACGGGCTCGGGGCCTGTATCGGTACCTGCCCCGAAGGGGCGATCTCCGTTATCGAACGGGAGGCAGCGCCGTACGATGAGCGGGCGGTGATGGAGACGATCGTGCGGCAGGGCGCACCGGTGATTAAGGCCCATCTCGAACACCTTGCCGGCCACGGGCAGATTCCCTTGTATGATCAGGCAATCGAGTACCTGATCGAGCAGGGAATCCCCATCCCCGATCATGCGGCACCGGACCGGAAAGCTACCGCACCGCTACAGGCTCATCCGTCGGCAGGCCGTATGGGTGAAGGCGTTGTCTGCCATCAGGGCCCGCACGGGGCCCACCCGTTTGCCGGGTGCCCGGGTTCGGTGGCACGCAGTATCTCCCGCACAGGAGGCGGACCGCGCCAACCGGTGGGCGGGACAACAGACTCCGAACTCCGGCAATGGCCGGTCCAGCTCAGTCTGGTAAATCCCGCTGCCCTGTATTTCGAGAACGCCGATCTGCTCATTGCCGCCGACTGCGTGCCGTTTGCCTATGCCGGGTTTCATTCGGAGCTTCTCAAAGGAAAGATCGTGATCATCTTCTGCCCGAAACTCGATCCCGATATCCCGGGGATACATAGAAAAGCTCGCCGGTATCTTCTCGCAGCACAGCGATCCGCTCCATCACGGTCGCCCACATGGAGGTTCCCCTGCTGCAGCGGGGTCCGGTACTGTGGTGGACAAGGCTCTGGAAAAATCCGGTAAGACGATCCCGGTAGAAGAGAAGACGATCACCATTGACGGGAAGGTGAAGTGAAAGTGTTCCAGAGGTGTCTTTACAGAGGGTTTCTAGATAGTTGCGCTTTACGGGAGCTCTTCGTTATTATGGATGCCAGCCCTCCCACAAAAAATATACCTGTCTGAACAGTGCTATTAGCTGCGTTTTCGTCCGACTGGAAAAACCCGGTTTTTGGCCGAATTCGTGCGTGTTTTGCACGAATAAGTGCGTGTTTGGAGGTGTGGAAGGGCAATCGGGGCCCGTATCGGGCCCTAAATACCCTGGGTCTCGGACTCTGTCAGAACCTCCCGGATACTATCCTTTGGCACCTCTCCGTCGGGTGCAGCCGGGCATCGGATAATTTGTCACGATCACATCAGCCGAATGTCCCAAGAGCCAATTCAGAGCGTCTCTCCCAGAATAGACCGGATGCATTGTTACATCACCGAACCGTTCGCATAATCTGCATACTACCCAGCCAGATTCTGGTCATCCTCCAAAAAAAACCGATCTCATAGCCCTTCATCGGTTCTTTCCTTGTGCTCCCGCGTCATCCTGTCCTTATCAAGCAGCCCGTCCCGGATAAAAATAATCCGATCGAAGAATTCCTGATGCCACGGCTCATGGGAGACCATCACAATCGTCTGGCCAAGGTCACGGTTCACGGCCCTGAAAAGCTCAAGGACTATCCGTGAATTCTCCGTGTCGAGATTTGCGCACGGTTCATCTGCAAACACAATTGACGGTTTGTTGACCAGAGCTCGCGCGATCGAGACCCGTTGCTGCTCGCCACCTGAAAGCTCGTATACAAGGTGATTGAGCCGGCCGGCAAGACCCACCTTTTCGAGAACTGAAGCGGCTGCCGCGTAACTGTCAGCAAGTGATCTCCCCTGCATTATCGCGGGCAGGGCAACATTCTCCTGCACGTTCAGCTCAGACACCAGAGCATAATCCTGAAAGACATAGCCAAGGTTCATGAGCCGGAAATTAGTCCGTTCCTCGTCACTGAGATGAGATACATCTGTTGTATTGATAAGAATCGTCCCGGCGGAGGGCATGTCAAGAAGAGCCATCTGGTGGAGAAGCGTGGACTTTCCGCTTCCCGAAGGCCCCATGATGCCCACGAACTCACCGCGCTGTATGCTGATGGAGATTCCTTTGAGCGCCTCAACTTCGACATTCCCCAACCGGTAGATCTTTTTGAGACCAGATACTTCGATCATGGATTCAGCCTCTCATAGCATCGAGGATTTCCTCATCCACAGTCTTTCGGGCGGGAATGTAACCTGCAATAAGTGAGACGACAAGGAGTGTGATGACACTCCCAAGCAGACGGACGGGCTCGATGATTGGTGCGATATCGCCTATCGGGAACCGGATGGGGTGCGTGGTGAGATAGTACACGATGAGATCGAACATGAGGAGTCCGATAACAATTCCTGCTATACAGAGGCAGGTTACCTGCAAGAGATAACTGTTGACAATCACCTCTTTTTTAATCCCGATTGCCTTCATAATCGCGATTTGCTTGCGTTTGTTGACGGTATTGATGAAGATTACAATGAAGATCACGATTGCTCCGATGACCAGTGAGAAGACAATCATGATCGTGTTGATCAGGGAAAAACTCGTGTTAATATCCCCAACAAATCCCGCACCCTCCTCGCTCCAGGTCTTGATCGGTTCCTGAATACCGTACGAGAGCATTGTTGTACGGAAATTGTTTTCATCCCCGGTCGCGGAGAGTTTTACCAGTACGATGGACGCCTTGTCGGAAAGCCCCATCACCGATTCCATCTCCTTTGTCGTAATAAACCCGGTCTGGTCAACCGTTGTTGACTGGGTTTCAAAGATCCCTTTGACATGATATGTCCGCACCACGCCGTTACTGAACGTTACGTCGATTGTATCCCCAACCTGTACACCTCCAAGGGATTTTAGTTTGTCAAGCGAGGTATCCTTGTGGCCGGCCAGCAGTTCCCCGATAACGATCTGGTCGCGGTCACCGTCGCTCAGGTATTCCCCGGTTATCATCTTGTCCGGTATCGTGAGAACCTGTGCCTCATCAGAGGGATTTACCGATGTGAGGGTTTTTCCGAGTGTTGTGTCGTGGTACGTAAAGGTTGCCGCGGTGACATACCGGGGCGAGGACGCAACAACACCGGGGATCCGGTTGATCTTCTCGGTCAGGTACGAGACGTCTTCAATATAGAGATGGTGCTCCTTTGGCTCTATCGCAATATTGCCATACATGTAATCGACAATCTGGTTGTTCTCGACCTGGATTATCCCTGCAAGGAGCGCCGGCTGGAATACCAGCATGACAAAGACGAGACCTATGATAAGTACCGTCAGACCAAGAGTAAACCGGTTGCCCCGTTCCAGACTTCGCAGGGCAAGGAATATGGACACCCTGTGGGATGTGGATGACATCCTACTGCCCCTTTTTTCTCCTGGTGGTACCAGATGCCGGCGACGCATAGCGCAACAAGAGCAGCAACCGCAGCAATTATGAGAACGTTGTTCTGCCGGGAGACACTGAGGGTTAGTTGTTTTCTGATCGTGTGATTCCCATAATCATCGGCATACTGCACGCTGACTGTATAGGGGAAATCACCGTTTGTGATATCGGTCAGGTAAAAGACCGCAGGGGCGTCATTCCCCGGCTCGATCTTTCCCACAAATGCGTCATGATTCCCGGCCATGGGAAGATCGATCGAGGCTTCAACAGATTTTGCATCATCTGTTCCTGTATTCTCGATTCGGAGGATCATGGTAAACGGGCCTGGGACTGACCCGGACCGGATCTGTTGTGAGGGATTTGATACTGACCTCTGCTTTTCCTTTCATGTGGACGCCCACATGCTCGACTTGGGTGACTCGGGTTCCGTCCGGATTGGCAAAGGTGATCGTCACCGGGATGTCCCGGAGCCCGAGGGGTGAATCCTTGTCCGGTGGAGAGCGACAGGTTGAATGTTGCATGGTCCCCCGGGTCTAGGTGACCGAGGTAATAATTCCCCGGGCCGTTTAAGGAAAGGGACGATGCGGATGCATTAATCGCAACCGTGATATCATCAGCACGACTGCTGCCTGTATTGGAGAGGTCAAGAAACAGGGTAAACTCGTTGCCCGGGACTACCTGATCCGGGAGGGTCCGGTTCAGGATCAGTTCCGGTTTTTTTACCACGGCAATATGGGTATTGACATTGACCGGCACCGGGTACCGGGTGCTCGGTGCCGTCTCTGACATCGATCCAGACTTCAGGGAAATAGATCCCGTCTGTCTCCGGCGCTTGGATCAGAAACGTGACCGGGACTGACTGGCCAGGCCCCAGCGACCCGAGACGGGAAAAAGTCCGGGGACAGGACAAGAATACCGTTTCCCTCTAGGTGGACGTTCTCGACAAAGAGACCGATACTGGTACTCTTCGTTGTGGCAAACCCGCCGGAAGATGCTCCCTCGTTCTGCAAGATATTGGAGTTCTGGTTGGTATTTTTCAGGGTGACGGTCAGTGTACCCGTATCGCCCGGCATGAGCACTGATGGTGTGATTTCATAACCATCTATGATTACTGTTGGCGAAGTAACAGAAACTGCACCGTTGTCTTCAGCTGTAGCTATACCAGTGCTGATAAACAGCATGATCAGCAAGATCAGGTATTTTACCTTCATGGGCAAACCTCACGATTATACCGTTGAAGAATACGTTAGGCTTTAAGCCAGACATGTAGGGCCATATTTATTATCCGGACAACCCCTATGGTGTAGTATGAAAAAGATGACGATCAGGACCTCTGTTGAGATCATGGTCGGGTTTGTTCCTTTCCTGCAGTATTTCGAACGCGTAGAACTGATTACCCTGTTCAATATCGGAGCTGATGTCCATACCCGGGTCTGCCGGATAAGGATCAAAAAAGATATGTCCATCGAAAATATCCCCTACAACAGAATAATCTCAAACCTAATCATCCTGAACAGAGACGGCCGCGACTATACCTGCTTCATTAAAGGGGAATTCCCGGACGAGATTAACTGGTTTATTCATGCCGTTGATCTGAAGCTTGAATATCCTGTAATTGTAGAGAGCGGGCGATGCACCCTGACCCTTATCGGTTCTGCTGAAGAATTACATGAAGTCATAAACGCAGCCATTAAAAAAAAATGGGAGACTGAGATCCTTGCCGTTGAGGAGTACAATCCCCATATCAGTGGAATTTTCAATATATTCACCGGGAAACAAAAAGAGATCCTGCTTGCGGCATATCAGGCAGGTTATTTTGAATACCCCCGACGGATTGACGCCGGGCGTCTGGCAAAAAAAATGGGGATGCACAAGACAACACTTCTTGAACATATCCACAAAGCCGAGAACCGGCTGATGGGGCACATCATTGAACATACGGCCAGGTAACTGTCTCACGGACAGATCGTATTATCGACAGCGCACCGAGTTAATCTTCTTTGGGACCCGACAGTTCCTGGTTCATGGAATAAATAAGTGCCCCGCCTTTCGGACAAATATCCCGGCAACGGCCGCACAGGTAGCATTCTGCCTTTCTATCCTCCTTCTTTCCCTCTTCAGAGGGACAGACTTTTTCACACTTCTTACAGTTGATGCAGTTGTTGGTCCGGTGGAGACGAAAGAGACTTTTTACAGCTCCAAGAGAGAACAAAAACCCGACCGGGCAGACAAGCCGGCAAAACGGGCGGTAAAAAAACAGAGAGATCAGGAGTACGAGGACAAATACCGCAGAGCCGGCTGTGAGGGTGAGATAGAAGAAATCCTTGATCCCAAATACTTCAAGCAGGGAGAAGGAGAAGGCAACAGCTGCGAGGATAATTGCAAGAAAAACAAGTGACCGGATAATCAGGAAGAGGATTTTTCTTGGCGGGCGAAATTTCGGGGCCGGTGCAGAATATGCAATCTCCTGAACAGCACCAACGGGACAGAGATAGCCGCAGAAGAATCTCCCAAAGATCCAGGTCAGCACAAAGAGAATCGCAAGTCCGACAATGCCTGCAATAAGGGGAGCTCCCAGACCCTGTGCATTTCTGAGCACAATCTGCTGGAATTGATACGGTACAACAGGAGAGAATAGCAAAAATCCAAGGATTGACGAGAGGATGAGCACCAGCCAGCCGATTTTCAGCCGCCAGTGACAGGAGTACCACAGATATGCAACGATAAAAATCATCGTAACCGCATAAAAAAAACCAATGAAATTTGGGAGGGGATCAAGTACCATAGTGAATCTCCGGTTATCGGGTTACGAAGAGGGCATCGGGATATTCAGCTGTAACATAAGCCCCATCAGATTTGCCTCACCCCAGATTTCAGCAATTCTTCCGTTCTTTAATCGGAATATTTCGATACCGGTCAAAGCAATCGATTTACCGGTTGGCGGGAGTCCCATGAACGCTCCGTTATGCACACCTCGCGAAGTGAACCGGCAGGTAACCTTGTCGCCATCGGCGATCATATCTTCAATTGTTACATACAGACCATGGAATGCGGCCCTGCAGTCCTTAACGATATTGTTGATTGTTTCAATTCCGGAACCGGTAGTGGGAAAAGGAACGTGCAACGATAATTCGGTATCAAGGCAGGCATCGGCAGCTTCGATGTCGCCTTTTGAAGGGCCGACTTCAAAGAATTTCCTGACGAGTTCCATATTGGCTTTTTCCATGGCAGTGTATGTCATGCATAATACTCAGCAGGAAATTATTTAATTTTGTTGTCCCTACAATAGTAACAAATGGAGCCGATTGTTGAAAATCTCACCCGGCTTGGGCTCACGGAATACGAGGCCAAGATCTATGTTGCACTTGTCGGACTCGGCGAGGCTAATGTCCGCAGGATCCATGAGATTAGTAATGTTCCCCGGGCACGGGTGTACGATATCCTGAATTCCCTATCTAAGAAAGGATTCATCAACATACGGCAGGGAAGCCCGCTGATGTACAGTGCAGTCCGACCTGACAGTGTAATCTCTCTCCTTAAAAAAGATCTTGATAGCGCCGCCAATGATAGTGTAAAGACACTTGAGGCACTCTCAATTGGAGCAGAGCAGAATTATTCTCCCATCTGGTACGTTCACAGCGAGTGGACCATCCTGAAAAATCTGGAACTGCTCATTGAGAGCGTTCGTAAGGAACTCGTTATTCTTTGTTTTAATACAGAAACGCTGCATGAATTCCTTGGGCCGATAGCAGCAGTTGCCGGGAGGCATACGGTCAACGTCCTATTCCCCCGGGGTGTTGCCACGGGGTTTTCCCCTGTAAAGAGTGTTTCGTTTTTTGAAGCCGGAACCGTAAAGGATTTTTTTGGAGTAAACATTTTCGAGAAAGTTTTCTCCAGCCCCATAAACCGCGAAGGGATCGACTTTGTCCTTGAATGCATCCTTGTTGCAGATGATCATGATTCCATGTTTATCTATTCACAAAACGGGAAGCGCATGGCCGTGATTATGACACTGCCGTTTATCACCAGCTTCCAGAGCCAGTTATTCAACCAGATGATCTTGCATGCTTCTCCTGTTGGGACGACGGGCGATCATCGCAAGTCAGGAAACGCTGCCATGAACCAAGAGGAAAAACACACGCACACGAGTGATGAAAATGAAAATCCATGAAGTAAGTAAAACTGAGTCCGTGAAAAACCCCCACAATGTAGATGTACGACCGATTTTTGAATCCCCGGAAACATCTGCGGTTGTAATTTCCCTCAAACCCGGTGAATCGCTCAAGAAGCATACTACATCGGTCGATGTATTCTTTTATGTCCTTGAGGGAACCGGGATTGTTGAGATTGGTGATGAACGCCAGAATATCGATAAGGACACACTGGTAGAGAGTCCAGCTATGAAAGCACATTGCTGGATAAATGAAAGCAACGATCTTCTTCGAGTTCTTATCGTGAAAATGTTAACAACAGGGAAAGGGAAAGATACCCGGGTTCTCTAACCTTTTTACAGAGCGTTTGTGAGGTTCGTACGAACCTGATGGCAGCCTGAGCGCAATTTCTTCTTTGGGAATGTGCGCCGGAAAAGGTAGATCCGGTATTCGGGGGTATGTTTATCGCGAGGGAATGTTCCTTACCTTAATCCTCACCCATTCGCTGCGATCCTCTGCTCATTATCCGCCCGAAATCATTTCTCCACTCCGCTTTGCCTTGAAGACACGGTAAAATTCAAAAACAGAAAAATGAGGTACGATGATGAAATGCCCGATATATTTCCCGGATCTCTTAGAACAATTCATGAGTACATGCAATGAAACCGAACACTGGGCCACCGTTGAAGAGTTTCGCACAAAATTATCCATTGACAAAACATTTGCCCTTGCAATTTCAGGATTTCTACGAAGACTCTATAATAATCCAACAGTGCCGGGTCGGTATACGGTTGTGCGAATTGAAAACCTGAAAGTTTACCGGCCCAAAAGGAAAACTATCCATCGTTACCTCATCCGGGAAAGAGCAATGAATGCTTCCATCAAATCCCCGGAATGAGTGCCAGATGTTACGGTGGAGATGAACAAGACAACACATCCAAAAAATTTGACAACGCCGGAGAACTACCGCCGCCCGTGGCCCTTATGGTGCCCGTGCTGAGGCTGGCTCCGCCCGCCGCCCCCTTTCTTCTCCTGCTCCTCCTTTTCCATTGCCGGGCATTCGAGCTCCGCGATGATATCGAGCGGCTCGTCCATCTTTTTCGTGAGCCGGACCACCTCAAGCAGCCGTTCGATCCCGATGAAGTGCTCGGACATCACCCGGGCAAGCGGGGAGAGCACGAGTTTTGTCCCTTCCCTGCGCACGAGTTTGTGGGAAACGAGCTCGGGGAGCACCGGCTCCATGCTTCCCACCATCGCCGCATTAATCCGGGCAAGATCCGCTTCCTCCCCGCCGCAGGCAACCGCGTTTGCCACGTACTCCTCAGAACTTGCTTCAAGGTCGTGCTCCGGCGCCACTTCTTCCATCTCCCCTTTGAGGAGTTTCAACGCGATCTCCTCTTCTGTGCCCGGGTTCTCCCGCGAATAGCTCCCGCCGGGCTCGGCAAGGAGGACAACTTTTCCGAGATCGTGGAAGTCCGGCCTTCCCGCCCGGCCTGCCATCTGGTTGAACTCCTGCACCGAGAGCCAGTTCCGGCCCATGGCAAGGGCATCGAAGATCACCTGCGAGGCCGGGAAATCGACCCCGGCCCCGAGTGCCGCGGTGGTCACAACCGCCATGAGCTTACCGTCCAGGAATTTTGTCTCGACCTCGCGGCGCTCCTGGCTCGAAAGCCCCGCGTGATAAGCGGCCGCCCGCATCCCGAGGGCTTCTGCTATTGTGTGGCACCGGGCCCGGGAGTTCGTGAAGATGATCGTCTGGCCGCGGAAACCCTTTGTCGAGGTGTTCTTGTACTCCTCGGTCGTGAGCTTTTTGATCGTCGGGATCTTCTGCTTGCGTTCCAGGAAAAGGAGGTAGCGTTCGAGGGCAACGGGGCGGTCGTCGTACCGCACCAGCTGGCAGTCGAGCTTCTTTGCAAGAAGCTTCGGGAATCCGATCGTGGCGGAGAGATACAAAAACTGCGCCTGCGGGGCGAGGTACTTGAGCCGGGCGATCATCCCGTCGAGGCGGTGGCCCCGGTCCGGATCCTCGAGCATCTGCACCTCGTCGATGATCACGGTCGCGATGTTTGCCATCTTCTTCCCGCAGCGGATCATATTGTCCACGCCTTCGTACGTGCCGACCAGGATCGGGGCCTGAGGGTTTCGGTCGCCGACTTTCCGGGTCTCGGGAAGGTTGAGGCGCGAGACACCCGTCAACAAACCGGTCTTTGCAAAGGCGCCGTAGCGCTCGGTGAACCGCTCGTACTTCTGGTTTGCGAGCGCCACGAGCGGAACCAGAAAGAGCATCCGCCCGCGGCCGGACAAGTAGTTCTTCATCCCGGCCATCTCGCCGATGAACGTCTTGCCGCTTCGCGGTTGCCGCAACCACGAGGAGATCTTTTCCGTGCAGCAGGCCGGCCTCGACGGCGAGCTGCTGGGCCGGCATGAGCGTCTCGACCTTGCAGGCATCGACAAATTCGCGGGGCAGCGGCAGCTTCCATGAGGCTTGCGGTCTTGAGCACCGGGTGTGCCTCGATCCGGTCGAAGAGCGCCGACTTCATCGAGACGTGCTCGGGCTGGACAAGGGCGAGCACCCGGTCGAGGTTCCGGGTCGCAACCAGCAGCTCCTCGAAATGTTTGAGCGTCTCGCGGCCCATGTGCCCGAGCGGGGCAAGCTCCCGCCGAAGCTCCCGGCGCCCGCAGTCAAGGCAGATCCGCTCGCCCTTCCCGAAGATCACGTGGTTGTCATCGTTGATGGGCGTGTACCGGTCGTCCAGAAGACACATCCGGCAGGCCTCCACTCTCCCGCTCCGGATCTGGAAGGCTTTCATGAACTCCTCGAAAACAGCGTCCGGCTTTACCATCCTGACCTCGCTCTCGCGGAGCTGGGAAATCAGGTCCTTTGACGGCGTTGCCTGGTAGTCCTTGCGCGAACCCCAGCGGAGCCGGTACCGGACCGGCCGCGGCCCTTTCGGGGTCTCGGTCATATCGACAATACCGACACCAACAACGTGCTTCCCGTCGTAAAAGAGGAGCTTGTAACTGCCTTTTGCAGGCTGGACGAGGATCTTCATGAGGAGGGCAGGTCGACGATAACGTACGAGAGCCCGACACCTTCCAGGCGTTTTAAGAAATCCGTGAACTCCTCGTCAACGATCACGATCACGCAGTCGATCCCGTGGAAAGCCGCCTCGATTACGCCTTCGCGGGCCCCGAAAAAGATATCCGGTTTTTTGCCGGCGGCCCTGAGTGCAATGTATGCTTCAAGGCCCACTGCCGCGACAAATCCGGCGCCGTGGATGACACCTTTAAGCTTCTCAGGAGTCTACCTTTCGCGAAGCCGCCGTGCTGGATCCTCGGCACCTTGCAGATCCGGATCGAGCCCTCGTGGTGCTCGATGATCCCGTTCAACCGGGCAACCCCGACATCCTCGTCCTTTTTTGCATCGGCAACAACAGGTTCCCGTTGCCTGCTGGGGTTTTCTGGACGCGTACAAGAACCCGCCCTTCATGTAAACCCCGACCTCGTCGCCGGCTTTTAAGGTCTCGGCTGCAATCGCCGGCCAGACCGAGACCTGCTGGATAATATCGCGCCGGATGTGGCGGGCGTAGGCTTCGAGCGACTCGGCATTTGCAAGCACCCACTCGATACCGGTCTTGGTTACTTCGTAGTTGCCACGGCCGCTCGCCGAGACCATGCCCTCGTCGGTAAGTTCGCGGATATACTCGGAGATTAGCCTGTGGGGTGACGCCGAGTTTGACGGCGATCTCCTGCTGCCGGACCGCCGGCTGGTGCTCGGCGATCTCGACCAGGATCTGTAAACGGGATACTTCGCGCTTGCTGCGCAGGATAGAATTGAGGGGATCTTTAGCGTCCGGTGTCAAGCAGCACCAGCCCCTGTCCTTTCACATCGAGCTCGGGGACCCGTTTTGCGAGGCCCTTGATGAACACCGGGCTTACCCCGAACTTGCGGGAGAGGTCCCCGATAGACGTGTTGCCGTTTCCCATCTCCGCTTCGATCCTGCCGACAACCTCGCGAAGGTTCTCGTCGTTCGAGAGCGAGATGTAAAGAATATCGGTAAGGTCCTGGAGGTTGCACTGGAAGTTCGCCCGGAACTTGTTGTAGGTTCCCCGGTACTCCTTTGTGGGCTTTTCCCCGGGCTTTGGCATCCGCCATTGCTCCTCGACAAGGTTTCCCTTCTTTAAGACCTGGATACAGACCGGGACCGAGTCGTCCCCGACCTGTGCCATGAGCTCCTCCTCGGTCATCCAGGCCTTGCTGAGCAGTTCATAGACTTTCTTGAACGATGGGCTGTTGAACGTCATGAGGAGCGGGACAAGCTCCACGGGATCGTTGACAATTCTGATATGACCTGGCACAGTAAAAACCCTATACTTATATGGAAGTATAAATCAATAAATTTTTGCGGCTAATTGACCATGCAGAAACAGGGGAGGATCTCGGTTCGCGGGATCGTACAGGGTGTCGGGTTCCGCCCTTTTGTTTACGCAAAGGCCATTGAACTGGGGATTTTCGGCCGGGTAAAAAACCTCGGGAGCGAGGTTGAGATTATCGCCCGGGGAGACCGGTTCGAGGATTTTGTTGCAGCAGTCTCCCGCGGCCCGCCGATGGCCCGGATCGATTCTGTTGACGTTACTGATTTTTCCGGCATTGTTCCCGAGGGTTTTGTTATAGAAAAAGTGCGACCGGTTCGTTCTCCGGCATGATCCCGCCCGATATCGCGATCTGTGCCGAGTGCGTGAACGATATTTTTACCCCGGGGGGAAGGTACGAGGGCTACTGGGCGACCTCGTGTGTCAACTGCGGCCCCCGGTACAGCATTATCGGCGCGATTCCCTATGACCGGGAACGCACGAGCATGGACAAATTCCCCATGTGCGAGCCTTGCGCCGGTGAGTATGCCGACCCGCACTCCCGGCGCCACCATGCACAGACCATTGCCTGCCATGCCTGCGGCCCGCAGCTCCGGCTCATCGATAAAACCGGCGCGGATCTCCCATGCACCGATCCCATCCGCGAAGCGGCAGACCTGCTCGACAAGGGTGCGATCCTCGCAATCCGGGGCGTCGGAGGGTTTCACCTTGCCTGTACCGAAGAATCTTCCGGGGAACTCAAACGCCGGCTTGGCCGGGTGGAACAGCCGTTCGCGGTGATGACCCGGCCGGGCTATGCCGACGAGATCGCCATTGTCTCAAAAGCCGAACACGAACTGCTCGAAAGCCCGGTCCACCCGATCGTGGTACTCGAAAAGAAAGACCACGCTTCGCACGCCGGTATCAGCAACCTCCACACCATCGGCTGCATGCTCCCGTACACCGGTCTCCACCACCTCCTCTTCTCGTACCTGAAACATCCGCTTTTGATCATGACGAGTGCGAACATGCCCGGTTACCCGATGATCACGGACACGGAGACGGCTCTGGTAAAACTCGCAAAGGACGCGGATTATTTCCTCGTCCACAACCGGGCGATTGCAAACCGGGTGGACGACTCGGTGATACGGGACGGCTATATCCTCCGCCTCTCCCGAGGGATCGCCCCGAAACGGACGGCAATCGATCTCGGGGACAAGTGCATCCTCGGGGTCGGGCCCGAGCTCAATGCAAACGCTACGATCTACAAAGGGGGCTTTGCCATCACGTCCCCGCACGTGGGCAATGTCCGGAACCCGGCAACGCTTGCCTACCTGCAGGAGACGATCGAAAAACTCTCCCGGCTCCTCGGGGCAGAATACGATATCGTGGCCCACGACCTCCACCCGCAGTTCCTCTCGACCCGGTACGCAAAGGAGATCGCAGAGGAGAAGGGGATCGGGCTTGTCCCGGTCCAGCACCACCGGGCCCACATCGCAGCGACCACGACCGGCCCTTGTGTGGGGATCGCAATCGACGGTGTTGGCTACGGCGACGACGGCACGGTCTGGGGGGGAGAAGTATTTGCCGGGCAGGTGCCGGACCTGGCCCGGGTCGCCCATCTCGAACCGGTACCCATGCCGGGCGGCGACCTTGCAACAAAATTCCCGGAGCGGATGCTCTACGGTATCCTCCCCAGCGATGCATGCCTCGATCTCCTCGGCCGCCGGGGCTGGAGCGGGGTCGAACTGGGCGTCATAAAAAAGCAGGTCGCTACCGGTTTCAATGTCACGATGACAAGCAGCACAGGAAGGGTGCTTGACGCAGCGGCAGCCCTGCTCGGCATCTGTCGGGAGCGGACCTACGATGGCGAACCGGCCATGAAACTCGAAGCCGCAGCCGTTGGGGGCACACCAGAGGCGTGGGAACCGGTCATCACCGCATCGGGCGGCTGCGATGTCCTCTCGACCCGGGCGATCCTTTCGACCGCCCTCTCCCGGTACACCGCTGCCCCGGTCGGGGACAAAAAAGCGGTCCGGGACATTGCGGCCTCCGTCCAGTACAACCTTGCACGGGGGATTGCAGCACTTGCCATCGGGGCTGCGGAACGCGAAGGTATCAAAACCGTTGCCTTGAAGCGGTGGTGTTGTCGCGAACCGGGCGATCCGCGAGACTATCCGTAACGAGGTCGCAGGTGCCGGCCTCTCGTTTTTCATCAACGATGCCTACCCGCCCGGGGACGGCTGTGTCTCGTTCGGCCAGTGCGTATGGGCGGGCATGCTTTTTAAGCAGCGGGCCTGAAATTCCGTGCCGCACCGGCGTTTGCCAAAAGGGATCCGGCACCCGGAAAAACAACCATTTATCTTGACGAAAGTACAAAGATGAGATAACGAGCGATGTATCCGCTGGACATCATTCAGGAACAGGAACGGAGGATCCAGAGCCTGGAAAAGGAACTCACCGAGCTCCGGCAGGGACTCGCAGCGGTCCAGGAATATTTCCTCCAGGTCAAGGCCCAGGCCGATGCAGAGAGCATCAGCGCCGAGCTCAACTTCGGGATCGTCCGGCCGTTAAAAGAGGAGGACGCGGAGTTCGAGGGGATCTGGGACTTCCACCAGAACCTGCTCGTCACCGATCCCGCCGGGTCGGTCCCGCTCGACATCATGTACGATACCTATGTCCAGTTCTGCCGCAAGAACAAGAAGACGCCGGTGGACAAGGACGCTTTCGAATACCTGCTCCCGCAGATGGAGAATCCCCGGCCGGTGATTTTCCGGGGCAAGTGGCAGGGCTGCCGGTTCCGGTAAACATTCCCTTTTCGCGGCGGGCATGAGGTAAACAAAAATGGCACATGTCCGCATTACGGCTGCATCGGATATCCCCCTTGTCGGCTCTCTCTATTTTGGCGTTATCGACCGGGGCACGAGCCTGCTGCAGGTGCGTCCGAGCTGCGGCTGCAACTTAAACTGCCCGTTCTGCTCGGTCGATGCCGGGCCGGAATCGACGACACGGGCCACGAGTTACGAGGTCGAGCTGGACTATCTCCTTTCAGCGGTCGAAGAGATCGCCCCCTTTCAAGGGCACGGGTGTCGAGTGCCACATCGATTCCCCCGGCGAACCGCTTATGTACGCAAAACTGCCGGAACTTGTCGCAGCCCTCAAGGCAATCGATGCGGTCTCGGTCGTCTCGCTCCAGACCAACGGGACGCTCCTTGACGACAAAAGATCAGGGCCCTTGCAGACGCCGGCCTCGACCGGGTAAACCTCTCGCTCCACGCCCTCGATCCGACGCTTGCCCGACAGCTCGCCGGGACCGACCGGTACGATATCGGGCAGGTGACGGCAGCTGCCCGGGCGGTTGCACAAAGTTCCATGGACCTGCTCATCGCCCCGGTATACATGCCGGGCATCAACGATGCGGAGATCCCCAAACTCATAACCTTTGCCCGGGAGTGCGGGGCGGGAAAGAAGTTCCCCCCGCTCGGGATCCAGAAGTTCGAGCGGTACAAGTACGGCCGGACGCCAAAAGGCGTCAAAGTCCAGAGCTGGTGGCAGTTCTTCAACCGCAGTATCAAAGAGTGGGAGAAAGCGTCCGGCCTTGTCCTCCGGCTCGATCCCAAACGCGATTTTGGAACCGTGCACCGGCCCTCGCTCCCGCTCGTTTTCAAAAAAGGCGAGAAGACGAACGTAGAGATCCGGGCCCCCCGGCTGGATCCGCGGCGAGCAGCTCGGAGTGGCAAAAAACCGGGTGGTCTCGGTCTTTGGCTGCGACAAGGAATCCGGCCAGATCCGGGTAAAATATCGTCTCTACGAAAAACAACATCTACGTGGCCGTGCCGGTTTGATCCCGACCCCGTGTTTTCCCTGCGTGAGGTCTTTAACCGCAGGATTCTGCAAAAAGGGTTACATTGGAGGAAAAATTCCCGGGAGGCTGCTACCCTGACAAGGTATGAGAGGGTAAGGGGATGGTGCACACGACAGGGGTTTGTCGTGGTCAGGCCAGTCACCCGGGATTATCGGGAGTGGGGGGTTGTTCCGCGTCCCATATCACTATACTCTTCTTTACTATATTAAACTGATGTTCAGTTATTTGGCCGACCGTTGAGATTACCCAACGAAAGGTGAATATAGACAGAACACTATAGTTCAGGTACATCCATGCCAAGGATCAATCCCGAATACCGCAATGTTGCAAAAAGAAGATCATCGATGCCACCCTGGAGATCGCCCACGAGGCCGGGTGGAATACCGTAACCCTTGAAACCGTAGCCCGAAAAGTCGGTGTAACCAAGGGAGCGCTGTATACGTATTTTGAGAACAGCGATGCCCTCATGGAAGAGGTCGCCAGTCGAGCTCGTGAAGCATCTCAGTTACTCCCTCAATGCCGTCCGTGCCGAGAAAGAGACCGATATTCACGAGATGCTTGCACATATCGCCGAGGCGATCTTCTCCGGCAAGGAACCGGCCGCTACGATCTTCATGCAGGCCCTTGCCCGGGCTGCCCAGGATCTCCAGTTCCGCGAGCGGATCTGCAAAGGGTACGACGACACGCTCATAAAACTCCGCGATGAGTTCGAAAAACGGCAGAAAGCCGGCCAGATCCCGGCCGAAGTCGATATCAGGACCGCGGTACGGGCAATCTACGGCATGACGCTCGGCCTCGCATTCATCTACCACATGCTCGAAAAAGATCGGAGCGAGGCCCAGAAAGACTGGCTGATATCCACCGAGCGGATCCTGATGCTCGTGCCAAAAGACAAAAAAACACCGTAAGACCCGGGCGCTCCCGCTCGGACGTGATTTGCTTTTTAATAAACAGGACACCGGCTTTTACGTGGCCGGACAATGAAGAAGAAAAGAAAAAGGGTTTAGCCGAACAGGGCGCCGAGCCCTGCCATGCCGCTCTCTTCTTCCTGCTTCTTGTCTTCCTTGTGCTCTTCCTTGGCGGGTGCTGCTGCGGCTGCTGCGGGTGCTGCTGCGGCTGCAACGGCGACCGGTGCTGCGGCTGCCTTGCTGATAGCCTCTTCGATGTTGACACCGTCAAGGGCTGCAATGAGTGCCTTGACACGTGCGTCGTCTGCTGCTACACCTGCGGCGGTAAGGACTGCCTTGACGCCGTTCTCATCGACCTTCTTGCCTGCCTTGTGCAGGAGAAGTGCTGCATAGATATACTCCATCTCAAATTCACCTTGTTAATTTCTTATTTTACCAGGGTCTTTAATGCCTGGCTTTCTCTCTGGGCTTTACCGATAATCGCATCGACAACGTCTTTCTCGTAGATAGCCGCTTCGATTGCAAGACCGCGTGCATCACGGACCGCCTTTGTCAGGATCGGTGCCATGGTCTCCTTTGTCGGGATCGCTGCATTGACCGACAGGTTGAACGCCTGGCGACCTGCAAGCTCGATCTGGCCAAGGATCTTGGCTTCGTCGATGGCAAGCACGGACGGCTCGAACATCTGGCCTTCGTGGTAGGCTGCCTGGAGGGCAAGCCCCACATCCATGGGCTTGATATCGAGCTTGACGAGCACCTCGGCGAGTTTTGCCGAGATGACCGCGCCTTTCTTGACAACGGTCTTGGTCTCCCTGATCTTGACCTTGCCGCCTTCAATGGCCGCCGGGATGCCGGCCTGCTGGAGCTCACCGACAATCGGGCCGGGCTTGAAGCTCGTGGGGCCCTTCTCGACGACGATGTCCTCGGGAGCGGTCTCACCGGCTTTTGCGGCCATCTTGGTCTTGGTCTTCTCGAGCTGCTTGTAGAGCTTGAACGGGTTGTCGTTCGAGAAGATCATTGCGGAATGGCCGGAGATGAACCTGGAGAGTCCCTTCGCGTCCCCTCCAATCTCGACGAGCGCATGCTCGATCAAGGTGTTACGGGTCACCTTGATAACGGCCTTGCCGCGGAGGTTCCTCCGGATCTGCTGCACCTGCTGTGCCGGGATGCCGTACATGTCGACAAGCCCGATCAGGGAGTACTCCTTCGCGTGCTGCTTGATCGCTTCGACCTCGTCCTTTTTCCATGCGGGCAGGTGATGGGTATAGATTGCCATTATACCAGCCTCACGGACGGACCCATGGTGGTCTTGACAAAGATCGACCGGACGTTGAGGTGTCCCTGTTCAAGGACAGATTCGACACGCTTGACGACCGCGTCGATGTTCTCGGAGACCTGTTCCGGGGTCATTGCCGTCGAGCCTACCTTCAGCGAGAAGACCGTCTTGTCTTTCGTGCGGATCTTCACGGAGTTTCGGAGACGTTCGACAATCGGCCGGATATCGGTCTGGCCTGCGATCGGCATCGGCATGCGGCCCCGCGGACCGAGCCGGGGGACCTAAGAAACGACCGACCTGCGGCATGACCGCGGTCTCGGCAAGGAAGTACTTGTAGGTGCTTGCGACCCGGCGTGCTTCACGCGGGGCGCCTCCCAGCCTCTCGACTTCTTCGGGGCCGATGATCAGATCGACCTTGGCTTCCTTTGCCTGCGTGACGATATCGCCTTTACCGATAACACAGATACCGGTGTTTTCCCCGGTTCCGTTCGGGAGCAGTACCGTCTCGTCGATACGATTTTTCGGTTGCGCCATATCGATATTCTTGAGATTGATGGTAATATCGATGCTTTCGGAGAACTTCCGCTTTGGCGCCTTTTCAATTGCCGTTTTCACGGCTTCCAGAATTTTGGCCCTTTCAACCATCAGTATCCTCCATAGTTTTGCGACCGGACCTTACCGATCTCCTATGGTGTTCGCCTGATTATTTCACAAGGACGCTGTCGTACTTGCCGGCTTCGATGTCGGCGAGCACCTGCTTGGGGCGCTTGCCGTCAACGTTAACTCCCATGCTCACGCACGTGCCCACGACTTCCTTTGCGGCGGTCTTGAGCTCGTAGGAGAGCATGCCTTCGAGTTTCATGCTGGCAATTCTGACTGCGGCCTCGAATGGCAGGTTGCCTGCCACTGTGGCGTTGGGCGTTGCGGCACCTTTCTCGATACCGGCTTCTTCTTGATGAGAGCCGTCGTCGGTGGAATACCCACCGTGACCGTGAACTGCTTTTTCTCGTTGACTTCGACCTTTACCGGGACCTGCATTCCGTTGAATGACGCGGTCTTTGCATTGATCTCGTCGACGACTGCCTTCACGTTGATACCGAGTGGTCCGAGCGCGGGTCCTAATGGCGGACCTGCGGTTGCCTTCCCGCCGGGTACTAAAACCTCGACCACTTCTGCCATAGTCTTTGCACCATGCCGTCCCGTATCTGTACGGGCACTCAGCTTGGGTCTGTTAAATTTGACGTAATGGGAAATAAAGGTGATCGTGGAAAGAAATGGATTAGAGCCGCCCTGATAATTCAATAGGTGTCCCGGGGAAGAACACGAGTGGTGTCGTTCCAATAAAGAGGAAATTACGGCCACAGTCTGTATCCGTGGGAACGAGATCGATCACGAACTTCTGGTTCGGGCCCAGTACCGGTGTGTCGGGACCCATTTTTCCCAAATCCAGTTCCACAGTTGCGGTCTCGTTACATTCCAGAATTGAATTATTGAGATCACCCTGACACATTCCCGACATCAGCTTCTTTGGCTGGTAGGTCACTCTGACACCGGGGTCGCCGTACCGTACCGTCTTCATCGCATAACGGTTTGACAGAGTGTACGTAATATTCGAAATCTCATGCATCGGTTCTTCAGGAGCGAGGCTGAACCTGAACGTGATGTTGGAGATCGTGGTAAAGGTTGAGGGGTACAGAATCAGGGGATCTTGGTCATGGGCATCGACAAAATAACCGCACTGAGGAACGTTCCCGTGATTTTTTTCCCATGCTGATTTTTCCAAGAGCGTGGCATCTTCTTCAGGAGGAGACTGAGCCAGGGAATGCGTATACCGCGCGATTCCGGGGAGTTTCACGTTAAACAGGAGAACCGTAGCAAAGATGCATGCAATGAGGATAAGGATCGCTACAACCACAATTTTTGATCGTTCCATTGTACCCAACCGGAAAAATATAAAACATCTATAAAATTACTACCAGATATCGATATTTATTGTTTGTGAGCGTCCGCTGACAAGGTTTTTACGATAATATTCCCGGCGGGCTGAAGATCTCTGCATAACCAAATCTCCAATTGTTGTAAGATCCTGCCAACCCTGCCTCCCAGAAGATCCTCTGATGTGATCGATGCCCGCAGGGATCAGCTCCGACAGCAGGCCCGACAACTGGTAGAAGTATCTGGAGTCTCATCTGATTGTATGGGACTCAGGTCAGCCGCCATTTTCTTCTCCCGGTACACGAGATACGCCGTATATGCAAAAAGGCATTAGTTTTTCTACGATTTGCCCGATTCTTCACCCGGTTACCAAAAACCGCTTACAGGCAGGAGAAGATCTTCTCCCTTTGCCATGCCGACCCCAGCACGACAGCCCCGCCATCGGGGGTCGGGACAATCCGGATAACCGAGTGCCAGCCGGAAGGAACCCGTGTCTGCCACACAAACGTCCCGTCGTCCCTCATCCTCACGATAAAATCCGGGGTACCATAGCCGTACGACGAACCGGCATCTTTCGCCCGGAACCGGGCAGCAAAGTAATCCTGCCCGGAGATGTGTGTTATGGGCGGGGAAATATCCGGCATCCACTGGTGCAGGATTGTGCCGTTGTCATCGAATGTGACGGAAAATGTTTCCAGGATATCCCGTAAGGTTACGTCCGATTTCCGGGACGATTCGTAAAAGATCTCAAACGTTCCCGGCCGGACTTCAGCCATCAGGACCGGACGGTTGTCCCAGGACTGCCCGAGCGTTGTATTCCACACAACATTCCCCCTGCGGTCGAATCGGAAATAATTGAGTTCCCGGACATCGTCCGTATGTCCCTCGACAATGCAGCCGCCATCGGATGTGGCAAGGATCGACTTGTCGTGAAGGGCAATGAGAGGAAGGGCATCGCGCCTCCAGTTTTCGCTGCCATCGGGTCCAATGCTCATGATCATTGAGTTCCTCGCGCTGAGATTCTCCGCCAGCACAAAAAACCCGCCATCTGATGCAGGAGAGATGTACGAGGCATACGCATAGTCCGCAAACGGTATCTCGCGGCTGACGTTCCCGTCCGCATCAAGGACAATAATTCTCCCGGGTAACATCGTCCCGGCAAAGAGCCCGCCGTCCGGGCCCGGAAAGAGACCCGGGAACGTTCCTTTATATTCCGGGTAGAACCGGTCCCATTCCACGCCCCCGCTGCGGTTGAGCCGGATGAGCCGGGCGGCCGGCAAATGGTTCCGGTAATCGTTTCGTCCTGAAAGAACATATCCGCCATCCGATGCGGGAACAATTGCATTCGCCGTGTCGTCCTCGCCGCGGTCAATCCGGGCCTGCCACTGTACGTTCCCGTCAGGGCCGAGTTTCATGACCGTGATATCCGCTGGCGGAGACCCGCAATGCGCCGTACCCACACTCTGGGAATACCATGCAAGGATCCCAAGGGTGGTAATGCAACAAATTCCCACTGCGATTATAACGATAAACCTGGGGAGAGAAAGATCCTTATTCAGACAATCGCGAAGAGTCATGAAGCAGCCCGGCAATGAGAGAAAGATATCTTACGGATATTTTCAATCACCGCAATAATACCATTCGTATTTTTCCCGGCTCCGCTCACAACCATGAACCCCACCCCCCTCCTTGTACCACATTTACCCCCAGCCACCCCCTCCCTCACCAAAACCTCACCGCCATACCCAATTCTCACTCGTAAAACCAGCACCAGATCCACCCAAAATCCGGGCAAAAACACATGGCCCCTGATGGGGGTCATTGGGGGAATTTTAAAAATTGCGGCAATGGATGAACGGGGGGAATTCCCGTTTTTCAGGGATCGGGAAATTCCCCCGGGATCCCTCCCCGGGAAGTCCCGGATGAACCCACCGGGTTCTCCGGCTTACTCCTCTTGCAGGTAATGTCTGCTTAAGACACCACCGGCCCGGGTCCCATCTGCGGGACTGTCGGGACCGCACTGATGGAAACATTCCAGGGGTGCGGACTGGTACGGGGAATTGCACCCAGCAGGTACGAGCCGTTCTCCGGGATCGTCATGATAACGAACGGGTGGGGGGAAGCCTCGCCAATACATGGCAGCACGCAGGTATTGTTTGCATCCATCACAACGCTCCCGTTCGCGTACCGGAGTTCGTACAGGGGCGAAGAAAAACCGGTCTCGTCCCGCGCAAAGATATACTCCCCTTTCTCCAGTGCAAAATACGGCGAGACGGTCGCACCGCTGCCGGTCAGGTTCACCGGGACGCTAAGCGGCCGGGCATTGTCCGGCCGGGTAAGCTCTGCGGTCCATGTGCCGTTACCGGTGATATTGAGCAGGTATTCCGCGTTATCCGGCGGACCAAAGACGAGAGAACCGGAATACGGCCCGCTCATCACCAGATCGTTCATCTCGCCATAATCGCCATAGGTCGTTCCCGCACCCTCGGTAAGGCTGAACGTCATGGCCTGCGCCCCGTCAGCCGTAAACGAGAGCACGACCGCCCCGGGGGAGAGTGTAAGGCGGGTATTGGGCCGGGCAGGGGAGAGTTCGGCAAGAACCGTTCCGTTTGCGGAAGTTCCCGTTGTTATTGTCGCGGAAGGTGCCGGGACCGAAGTGCCGTTATCTGCCGGGACTGTTGTACACCCGCACGCCAGCACGAGCACTGCCAGGAACAATATACCGTATACGAATTTCATGCACCACAGCATAGGCGGCAGGTGTAAAAAACCCGATCGATCTGTTTTCAGGGCAAAGGCGCCGGATTACAAAAAGGATTGCCCGGCAAAAAATAATGCGTTTTTTTGTTATTTCTGCACAACGGGGGATGCCCGGGCGTCGAAGGGGTTTGTCCGCATCTCAAGAGAGAAGAGATAGGGATAATTATTTTTCAGGTATTCCATGTAGTCCAGCCACTGGAGGACCAGCCGTTCGTACACGCGCCGGATGTCCCCGGACAGGTGGGCATGGTCCGACGGGGGAAGACACTGGAAATCTTCTCGGCACCGGAGTTCTTCTGATAGGTGGAACACGGCCCGTAAAAGGTCGGTGAAGGATTCGTGTTCGAGCAGAACCGGGTTTTCAAGCAGGCGGAGCATGAAATCCCGCCGTGAGGTAAAAAATGTACTGAACCGGGCCAGATCGCCGGCCTGCAGGTTCACCGTATAATGGTGGCCGGCAATTTTTTTCCGGACCTCTGCAAATCCTTCGGCCGTCCATTCATCCCGCACCAGAAGGGATCCCTTCAGGAGGTCGATGTCCGGATCTTTTTGGCAATCTCTTTTATCAGCGGAGTCCCCACTTCCGTGAAAAACGTGCCGATCACCATGTTCATCTTCTCCAGTTTCTCGCGCCGGGACTGTATGGCCAGCAGCTTGTTGAGCACGAGCGTTACCAGGAGAACACTGATGGGAAGGAACCCGAGGGAATTAAAAATATAATTTTCCGTATCCTGCGGATTTTTCAGGACAACCAGCTTGAAGGAATAGATGCACAGGCTCATTGCCACGAGAACCACGGCAAGTTTTGTCTCCCAGGTGAGCTTTCCCATGGAACGGGTATTGGCGGTACCATCAGATAAACCTAAAACATGGTACCGCCCCATCCTTTTTTAAAAACACCGGATAAAATAACAAGCAAGCACGTGCAGAACCTCGACCTGATCCTGACGCTGACCGGAGGCTTTCTAGCTGCGCTGATCTTCGGGTATATCACCCACCGGATCGGCCTCTCCCCGATTGTCGGGTACCTTTTTGCCGGGATCATGGTGAGCCCGCACACCCCGGGTTTTGTCGCAAACACCGAGCTCGCCCAGCAGCTTGCCGAGATCGGCGTTATCCTCTTGATGTTCGGGGTCGGCCTCCAGTTCCAGGTCCGGGAGTTCTGGTCCGTCCGGTGGATTGCACTCCCCGGGGCACTCATCCAGAGCCTGGTCACCGCCACGCTCGGGGCGGTCGTGATGCATGCCCTTGGCTGGGCATGGCCGGCGGCAATTGTCTTTGGCCTTGCGATCTCGGTTGCAAGCACCGTGGTCATGACCCGGGTCCTCTCGGACAACAACGTGATCCATACCCAGACCGGCCATATCGCGCTTGGCTGGCTCGTGATGGAGGACCTCTTTACCATCTTTGTCCTTGTTCTGCTCCCGGTCCTTTTAGGGCCCGACGGCATCGGCACTGCCGGCATCCTTCCGGCATTTGGCATTACTGCAATAAAGATCCTCATCCTTGTCGGGATCACGTTTGCTCTCGGGAAGTGGCTGATCCCCCGGGTGCTCACCAATATCGCGAACACCCAGTCCCGGGAACTCTTCACGCTTGCGATCCTTGCGATAGCGCTCTCCATTGCGGTCGGTTCGGCCTACATGTTCGATGTCTCGATGGCTCTGGGGGCGTTTCTTGCCGGCATGGTGGTCGGCCAGTCCGAGTTCAGCCTGCGGGCGGCAATCGATGCGCTGCCGCTCCGCGACGCGTTTGCCGTCATTTTCTTTGTTTCGGTCGGGATGCTCTTTGACGCGGGAAGCCTCCTCCAGTCGCCGGGCCTCGTGCTTGCCACCCTTGCGATCGTCCTTCTCGGGAAACCGCTCGTGGCCTTCTGCATCGTGGTCTTTTTGAAATACCCGGTAAAAACCGCTATCTCGGTCGCCCTTGTCCTCTCCCAGATCGGGGAATTTTCCTTTATCCTCGCGGCGATGGGGGCTGAACTCGGGATCCTGCCGGTCCAGGCCCAGAACATCCTTGTCGCGGCGGCGATTATTTCGATCACCTTAAACCCGCTCCTCTTTAAAAGCGGCGGCGGGATCGAACGCTGGCTCGAACGCCACACGCCCGCATTCACCAGGTACCTCCGGGAAAGGAGCCGGCCTCTCCCGGATACGCCGGTGGAACCGCTCCTGCCCGGGACTCCGCATGCGGTTGTTGTCGGTTACGGCCCGGTGGGGAGGACGGTCACAAAACTGCTCGGCGACAATGGGATCGTTGTGACGGTCGTCGAACTGAACGTGCAGACTGTCCAGACCCTTCATGCCCACGGGATTAAGGCGATCTACGGGGATGCGACCCGGATCGATACGCTCAAGGCTGCGGGCATCGGGACGGCAGGAGTCCTTGTGATCAGCATTCCCGACCTGCGGGAAGGGATCGGGGTCTTAAAAGAGGTACGGGAGCTCAACCCGAAGATCCGGATCATTGCCCGGACCACGTACCTTTCGGAACAAAACGAGCTCGCCGATGCCGGGGCGGACGATATCTTCTCGGATGAGGGCGAGATGGCGCTCTCGGTCACGGAACTGATCCTCCGCGAATCCGGGGCAACGCCCGAGCAGATCGACCGCGAGCGGCGGCGGGTCCACGAGAGCCTGTACCGGGCTTCTGCACGGACCGGGGACGAGCGGGGATAAAAAAAGGGCTTTTTCGCAAATATCACGGCCATCGGGACGTACATGCTCGTCTTTTTCGAAAAGATCCCGCACCGGAGAATTGGGAGAACAGCCGGCCGGAACCAAAAAACGTTCCCGCCCATATGTACCGGGATACCCTTCATTACCAAAGATTATTATGCAGTTCTCCCAAAAACAGGGTAACGGACCCGCCGCAATGTCAGAGATGGATCCACGCCCCTCCGTTTTCCGGTTCCTTGAGAACACCCCTGTCGCAGTCAGCCTGATTGCCATTACCACCGCGTGTGTCGTTCTCGCGAATTTTTACGCCATCGCACGGGAAATGACGGCCGTCTTTCCGCACCTGTTCTACATTCCCATCATCCTTGCGGCATATGCCTTTCCCCGGCGCGGGATTGTGTTCTCCTGTTTTATATCGGCGATCTATTGTGGGATGGTACTCCAGTTTGTGCCATTCCCGTCCCTGGATCTCGCATTTGCCCTGGGGAGGGCCGCGATGTTTATCCTGATCGGAGCGGTTGTTTCCTTCCTGACCATGCAGCTCCGGGAAAACGCCCGGCTTTTTATGGGCGTCGCAGAACGGAGTTCCGATATTATTCTCCTTACCGATCGGGAGGGGCGGGCAATCTACGTATCGCCGGCTTTTGGCATACTTCTCGGTCTTGATCGCGCCGTCATCCCCGGCAAGCGGCCGGACGACCTTATCCATCCCGACGATCTCGACAACCTGTATACCATGTTTCGGAATATTGCAAAAACCCTTGAACCCGCAAGAATCACTGCAAGAACCAGAAAAGCAGATGGCGGCTATATCTTCATCGAATACCTGGCAATACCGGTCATTTCTAAAGGTGAATTTTCAGGATTCCAGATCGTCGGGAGGGACATGACAGAACACCAGCGGGTGGAAGAGGCGTACCGGGAAACGGGCAGGCGCATGGCCGAGATCATCAGTTTCCTGCCCGACCCGACACTGGTGGTGGACAGGAAAGGCACGGTGGTTGCCTGGAACCATGCCATGGAGGTGTTGAGCGGGATCCGGGCTGCCGATGTCATGGGGAAAGGAAAAGAAACCTACAAAAGCTGGATCGAAGGGGAGACCGGCCCTCTCCTGATCGAGGACGTCCTGCACATGGATCGCGAGGAGATACGCCGTCGGTACGACCGAATCCGTTTCGATGGCGACACGATCCGTACCGAGCGCGAAGTCACCCGAACCGATGGTACCCGGTTTTTCCTCTGGGTCAGTGCCACCCGGCTTGCCGACAGTGACAACAAGATCACGGGTGCCATCGAATCCTTCCGGGACGTTACCCACCAGAAACAGATCGAGCGCGAGCTAAGGGAATCAAACACGTACCTGGACACGGTGATGAATACTCTCGCCGATCCCCTCTTTATCAAGGACCGCTCGTACCGCTTTGTCCGGCTCAACAACAGTTTCTGCCGTTTTACCGGCTGTTCGCGTGAGGAGATGCTGGGAAAAACCGATTATGATTTCTTTTCAAACGAAGAGGCGGAGGTCTTCCGGAAAAACGATGACGAGGTCTTCAGGACCGGTCAGATCAATGAAAATGAGGAAACGATAACCGATGCTTCGGGAACGTTCCATACAATCGTCACAAAAAAGACCCTGTATACCAATGCTGTCGGTGAGAAATTTGTTGTTGGGATCATCCGGGACATTACGGATCGCAAAAAAACCGAGTATGCCCTCAAGCAGGCATTAAAAAAACTCAACATGCTTTCGAGCATCACCCGCCACGATATTCTCAACCAGCTCATGGGCCTGCGGACATATCTTGCGCTTATGGCGGAGGATGAGAAAGATCCGACTATCCGTGAATTCCTGAAAAACGGCGATCGTGCGGCAGAGGCAATTCAGAGGCAGATAGAGTTTACCCGGTACTATGAGGATTTCGGGGTGCAGGCCCCCTGCTGGCAGGATGTGGCAGAGGTCTTCTCGTCCGCGGCCGCACAGCTTCCGCTCGGGGGCATTGCTGTGGAAATACAGGTAGCAGGGATCTCCGTATATGCCGATCCACTCATCGGGAAAGTCTTTTACAATCTTATCGAGAACTCGCTGCGCCACGGGGGCCATGTGACCCGGATGGAGCTCCGGGTACAGGAGGCCGGTGACGGGGGCCTTGTCCTGATCTACCAGGACAACGGTACGGGCATCAGCTCGGAGGATAAAAAGAACCTGTTTAAGAGAGGGTTCGGGAAGCACACCGGCCTTGGACTGTTTTTGTCGCAGGAGATCCTCTCGATCACCGGGATAACCATTGCGGAGACCGGCACGTACGGGACTGGGGTTCAATTCGAGATCGCCATTCCCCACGGTGTCTGGCGCCGGGCATGAACCCGTGAGTTCCAGGGAAAATGGATCAAACACAGTAAACAGGGGGCCCTTCAGAGAGGAATGAACCCCCGAAAAAAACGTTGTTGGCGGTGGAGACGGTGCTCCTCAGGACTGCATGTACCCTGCGGGGATAATAAAAAAGCAGGATTGCCGGTCGACGTTCCTGCCGGCCACGCGGATATTGTCGCCCCGGACCGTGATCGGGATCGGGACAACGCTCTCGTACAGTCCGACCGTGATCTCTTCCTTTGCAGAGTCCATCAATTTTTTTTTACCGGGCCCGGTATTCGTCCGCAAGCATCCCGTAATAGCGGGTCGAGCGCCAGTGGTCCCGGAGCCAGACGTGCTCGCGGAGCGTGCCCTCGTACGCAAGGCCGCATTTCTCCAGCACGTGGGCCGAGGCATGGTTTTCCTGATCGCATTTCGCATAGACCCGGTGGAGGGAAAGCGTCCCAAAGCCGAACGCGAGCAGGGCCAGGAGGATCTCGGTGGCGTACCCGGCCTTCCAGTACTCCGGCCGGAGGATACAGCCCGCTTCGGCGGTGGTTGGTTCGTCGGGATCGATCTCGAAGAGCACAAAGCCGGCAAAGTCGCCGGTCGCCGGTTCCCTGATCGCGAGCACGTAGTCGTGCCGGTCCGGCTGTCCGGCCTCTTCGATAGCGTGCTGCACGAACCCGGCGATCTGTTCATCGTTTTCGAGCCAGATAAGCACGTACTTCATGACCCGGGGGTCACGGGCAATACCGTTCATGGCGGCAAGGTCCCGGTCGTTCATGTCTTCGAGGACCAGCCGCCGGGTGTTTAAGGAAAAGACCATGGTATGATGCTCCGAGGGGAACGCCGCGAAACGATCCGGGCTTTTTTGTCTGCACCCGGTATTTTATGGATCTACCTTCAGGGAATTTCCCGGAAAAGACGATAACACTGGCGTTGTGTGAAAATTTCCGGCAGTCTCCCGAGTTCGGAAAACCTGCTTAAAAAAGGATTACTGGTCGACGTTCTTGTCGACCACGCGGACATTGTCGCCCCGGACCGTGATCGGGATCGGGACAACGCTCTCGTACAGTTCGACCGTGATCTCTTCCTTTGCGGAATCAACGCGCTTGACGACCGCCTTCTCGCCCTTGAACGGCCCGGCGATCAGTTCGACGATTGTGCCTTCGTCGATACCGGCGACGACCGGTTTCGGGATCAGGAAATGCCCGACTTCGGCAAGCGTTGTCTGGCCTTTTGCAAGCGCCCGGGCATGGGCGACCATCTCGACGAGCTGCTCGATCCGGTTGCGCTGCTCGGGGGTCTCCACGAGAACGTAGCCCTGCAGCTCGTTCGGGACAATGATCGAAGTGACCTTGATGTCGGTCGCCTTCGTCTCAATGGCCTTGAGGATATTATCGGCAACCGTGCGCTCCTGCTTGGAGGTCGTCTTGATCGCGAAGATCCGGTTGTTGAAAACCTCGGGTGCGGCAGGAACTGCCGGTGCCGCTGCCGATGGTGTAGGTTCCGGGGACATGGCAATCAAAATTAAAACCCTAACAGTTTCTCATGTGCGAAGCACAGGTAGATGATGAATCCAATCAACCCGATAAGGAGGACCCCGGCCGCCGCAACGGTCGCGATCTTCGTGAACTCCTCCCGGGTCGGGGTGCGCGCGAGCTTTAACACACGAAGATATTTGCGGAACAGCTCCTCGTGCACGTCTACTTTGATATCCGGCTTTGAAATTTCCATTTCTAATCACTTGAGAAAATCGATCTCATACTGTTTCTGTACTTTGGGGGTAAGTTTCTCATTGCGACCATATATTTGTGGTGACCGTACGCCAGTGACCACTAAAAGGGTCCGCATCTTGTTTGCCATCGTCGGGTCGACCTGGGCGCCCCAGATGATCCGGGCATTCTCATCGACGCGCGAGTAAACTTCCTGCACAACGCCCTCGGCTTCGGCCATGGTCATGTCCGGGCCGCCCACGACATTCACGAGCGCGGCGGTCGCACCCGAGATATCAACGTCAAGGAGCGGGGAACGGATCGCCTTTTTCACCGAATCGACCGCCTTGTCCTCGGAATCGCTTTCACCCATGCCGATCATGGCAACGCCCCCGCGCTCCATGACCGTGCGCACATCGGCAAAGTCCAGGTTCACGAGGCCCGGCATCGTAATGAGCTCGGTGATCCCCTTGACCGCCCGCATGAGCACCTCGTCCGAGACCTTAAAAGCGGCTGAAAGCGGGAGCTTGGGGACACTTCGAGCAGCCGGTCGTTCGGGACTACAATGACCGTATCCGCTACATCCCGGAGGCGTTCGAGACCGGCTTCCGCATTCTCCATCCGGATCGCACCCTCGGAGGCAAAAGGCAGGGTGACGACCGCGATGGTGAGCGCGCCTTCTTCCCGGGCCGCCTTTGCAACGACCGGGGCCGAACCGGTCCCGGTGCCGCCGCCAAGGCCGACCGTGATAAAGACCATGTCGCAGCCCGAGACCATGGCGCGGATCTCCTGCTCGTTTTCGAGCGCGGCTTCCTCGCCGATCTGCGGAATGGACCCGGCCCCGAGGCCGCGTGTCCGCTGCCGCCCGATCAGCATGCGCTGGTCGGCGTGGGTTCGGATGAGGTGCTGGGCATCGGTATTGATGGCGATGAGTTTTGCGCCGTGGATACCCTCTTCCATCATGCGGGTGACCGTGTTGGACCCGCTGCCCCCGCATCCGATCACGGTGACCTCGGTCTTGAGTTCGCTTAAGATCTGATCAAGATCCTCGTTGTTCTGCAAGGGTGCAGCTGTCTCATCCCTCGCTTTTGTGAGTGCCTCTTCAACAATCGATCTCATGAATGGTTCTCCAGTCCCGGGATATGGATCCTGGTCTCGGTTGCGACAGAGACTTCATCCGGAGTAATGATCCGGCCCCCGCATTCGACTGCCTGCCCGGTGGCAAGCTGGCGGTAGGCCGGGCCGGCCGGCACCCCGAGTGCGCGCGCTTTTTCGGGGTCGAACCGGACCTTTTTTATGATCAGGTCATCATTCTCCGTCGCAGTGATTTCCCTGTTACGTATGATTTTTACGCACAATGTATTTAAAGCATTTATTATTTCCGAAGAATTTTTAGAAAAAACGACAAATTGCGGGAGCATCCGGTTGTCCTGCGTGGCAAGCCGGGCAACCGAAAGCGGTTCCATGGCCGCTATGAGTTCTGCCTCCCCGGCCTTTGCCGCTTCCGCCACGAGGACGGGGTCAAGGGACACCAGCGCAAGCGGGCCGGAGCCTGAAAGGGCGTGGACATAACACCGGGTGCCGGCCCCGAGCGTGGCGGCAAGGGCCCGCACTTCCCGGTAGGTCTCCCAGAGAAGCCGGCCAAGGGACGCGATCTCGCTTTCCGAGAGCCGGGGGGATGCCGAGCCGGTCGAGGATGCCGGCAATGCGGTCGAACTCGCCGTGGGGCAGGGACTTCCGGTCGATGTACGCGGCAACCGCCCCGGTCTTTTCGATCATCTGCCGGGCGATTGCCTCGTCAATTACCGGGACCTGCCTTTGAGAACTTGCAATGTGGCCGAACGCTCCCCGGGTGGAAAGCGCAATCTCCGTCTCCCGCACCGCGTAGTGCGTCCCGCCAAAACCGATGAGCGGGGACGGCATCTGCAAGGGGAACGGCATCGAGCACGGCTTCTGCTGCCGCCCGGCCGGCAACCGGGTCGCCCCATTCCTTTTCCGTGCTCCCGATCTCGACAAAAAACGAGGGTACGGCGAGTGTGGTCGGGCCGTGGTGCGTAACCTCGTACGAGACCCGGTACCCCTCCGGGCAGTGCCGGGCAAGCGACCGCAGGACCGCGTGCATCATCGCGGGTGCGGCCGGGGCAAGGGTCTTTTGGCTCCCGCCGAGCTCTGCGACCCCGTAGTTGCCGGTGACGTGGACGGTGAGGACCGGCACCGGGTTGACGCTCGAATGCCGGGAGAGGAAGATTATGAGATCGGCCCCGGTGCCGGCATCGATCCCCTCTGCGTGGATGAGCCGGCCGTCCACTTCGAAGAACTCATACGTCCGCCCCGTATCCGGGACAGCGCCCTCCTTCATGAGTTCTTCGATGCTGCGCCGGATCGTACATCCCGCGATGTCCTGCCGGGAACTGACCAGAGCCACCTTCATTAAAGAACCGGTATGCTGTCAGGAGCGAATAAGTCTCGTATACACTTCACCGGGGTTCATAACACTTATTTGACTTTACCGCAAAGGTGAATGATAGTATGGACGCACAGAAAAAAGATCAGATCGCAGAGGCCCTAAAAGAGGCCGGTATCACCCAGGTTCTGACCTGCACGCAGGCATGCTCGATCGCGGAGAAACACCAGATCACCCTTGCAGAGATCGGAAAATACGCTAACTCCCACGGGATCAAGATCCGCGGCTGCCAGCTCGGATGTTTCAAGTGATCGGGTCTTCATGAGCCTCTTTTTATCCGTTGTCCCGGTCAAAAGGGCCATCGAGGTTGCAAAAAGCCTCGCTACTGCGCCAAAAACGGAATATGTCCCCCTCACAGAAGCCCAGGAACGGGTGCTTTCCGGGGACATCGCATCGGATATCGATATTCCCGGCTTTACCCGTTCCGTGATGGACGGGTACGCCGTGCGGGCGGTGGATACGGCAGGAGCGGGAGAATCTGCACCGGCGATCCTTGCCCTCAAGGGCCGGGTGCTGATGGGAAATTCCGCAGAATATACCGTGCAGAGGGGTGAATGCGCATACGTCCCGACCGGCGGGATCCTCCCGGAGGGCACCGACGCTGTCGTGATGGCCGAAAATACCGAGCCGTTCGGGGACAGCATTCTCATAAAAAAACCGGCAGCGGACGGAGAAAATGTCATCCGCTATAACGAGGATTTCAAAAAAGGCGAGGTAGTCCTCGAAAAAGGCCGACGGCTCTCGGCACAGGACCTCGGCGTCCTCGCCGCGGTCGGGTGTGCGGAGGTGCCGGTCACAAAACAACCCAGGATCGGCATCCTTTCCACCGGTAACGAGCTCGTACCGGTGACGCAGGTTCCCGCGACCGGACAGGTCCGGGATGTCAACAGTTTTGTTATCGCAGCATTTGTCCGGGACCACGGGTGCGTCCCGGTCAGTTACGGCATTGTCCGCGACGACCGGGAAGCATTCGGGGCTGCGCTTGCCACGGCCGCCCGCGAGTGCGACGCAATCCTGATATCCGGGGGAAGCTCGAAGGATGACCGGGACATGACCGCAGTCGTGATCGCCGGGATGGGGAAGGTATTTGTCCACGGCGTGGCGATCGCGCCGGGCAAGCCCACGGTCATCGGCAGGGTCGGTACCGTACCGGTGATCGGCCTGCCCGGCCACCCGGCCGCAACCTTTGTCGTGCTCGTTGCCATTGTCCGGCACCTGCTCGACGGCATGACCGGGAACGCCGCACCGGACCCGGTTACGATCCCCGCGACCCTTGCAATGAACGTGCCCTCGACAAAGGGGCGGGAGGACTTCCTCCGGGTCTCGCTCAAAGACGGGATCGCAACCCCGCTCTTTGGTAAGTCCGGCCTCTTGAACACGCTCGCGAACAGCGACGGCGTGCTCCGGGTCCCGGCAGAGAGCGAGGGTTTTGAGAAGGGAAGCCGGGTAGAGATCATCCCCTGGTAACTTTTTTACTCTTCCCGGGCTCCCGGCAGGAGCCGTTTTTCGTGCCCTGCTTTTTATAAAGGTTAGAAGGATAGTCACAGACACATAAAGATAATTTAAATAATTTTTTAAGATAAACTTCCAGACTCTGAAAGGTACACGAACGCGGGGGTCGTTATGTCCCAGGCAATCTCCCTTCTCTGCATTGATGACGAGCCGCTCTTTCTTGACGTGTTTAAGACCCGGCTCGAACAGGAACCGGATCTCGCTGTCACTACAGCGGCGACCGCCACCGATGCGCTCGACCTCCTCAACCGGCAGTATTTCGATGCGATCATTGCGGATTACTCGATGCCGGACATGGACGGCCTCTCCCTTCTGCGGGAAGTCCGGTCCCGGGGCGGCCAGTCGGTCTTTGTCGTAGCAACGGCTAAAAGGCTTGCCCATATCGCACGGGACGCCCTCAATACGGGAGCGGACTACTACCTCCAGAAAGGTGCGGACATGGCCGACGAGGTCCCGCGCCTTATCGATTTCCTCCGCACCCGCATCCCGCAGAAGAACGCCGAGTTCGAGCTGGTCAGCTGGGCCCGGTTCTACAACTCGGTTGTTGACAACAGTGCCGAACTCATCTGCCGGATCAGGCCGGGCGGCGAACTCACGTTTGTGAACGAGCCCTGTGTCCATCTGTTCAGAAAACCGTACCGCCAGCTCGTCCAGGAGAATTTTTTTAATTACGTACCAACGGCAGAACGGGAAGAAATTCTCGGCTGCCTGCGGGCCCTCTCCCCGGAAGTGCCGGACTGCCTGCTCCTGCACCATGTCCTTGCCGGTGAGGGCCGGGCGGTAACCCTCGAATGGAGTTACCACGCGTTCTTCTCGGCCGAAGGCGAGCCGCAGGAGTACCAGCTCGGCGGGAGGGATACCGGCTCCCTGCGGAAGATCGGCGCTGGTGAAAAAATCCCGGCCGCCCACGTCCCTGCCGGAGGCGATGCGGAAAAAAACGATGAACTCTACGAACTGGTCGCCACCCTCCAGTCGCTCGAAGCCCCGGTCTTTGCCGTGGACAAAAACGGCGTGGTCCTTGCATGGAGCAAAAAGCTCGCCGAACTGACCGGTGCTGCGGCAGTCGACATGGTCGGGAAGGGCGGGCAGGAATACGGCGTCCCGTTCTACGGGAAGCGTGCCCCGATGCTGGTCGACAACATGCTCCCTTCCCCCCCGGGCGTAAAAAAAGAGGGGCGGCCGGTTGCAAAACGGGACGGCGAGACGCTGATCGGCGAACTGGAACATATTTCCATAAAGGGAAAGCCCGTGCTCATGTGGGGCAAGTGCTCCCCGGTGTACGATAATGCCGGCCGGCTGCTCGCGGTCATCGAGGTGATCACGATCGGCGAGCCCCGTACGGATCAAAAAGCTGCCGAGAACTATCTCGGCGGGATCGCGAGCCCGACCCTCAAGGTCGCAGGGGACGGCAGCGGGAGCACCTTTGCCGGTGCGATCGGTTCCCTTGGCGGAGGGTACGGCGTCTATGCCACCACCCGGCGGATGTTTGTGATCCGGATCCCGGAGCTCGACGCGAATGCCTCAAAGGACCTCCAGTTCGGGACGTTTCTCATGGACGAACTGTTCGGAACGGCACTGGACACCCGCGAACGGACGCTGGGCGAACTGGAGAACGGCTGCATGTTTTCCGCAAAAAAAGAGGAGATCGCAGCGATTATCTGTAAAAAAACCCGTGCTTCTCTCGGGATACCTGCTGGTCAAAAAAAAGGACAACTCCTCGTTCCGGCTCTACATCGACCACAAGAAGGCATTTGCCCGGATCGAGGAACTCATGAAGATGTTTGCACCGGATTTCGTCCGGTACGAGTGAACCCGGCCGGGAAATACTTTTTCTTACTCCGCCCCACCCTGACGGTTGATCACGAGCAGCTTAAGCTCGGTCATCTCCTCGATCGCGTACCGCGGCCCTTCGCGGCCGGTGCCGGATCCCTTGACCCCGCCGTACGGCATGTGGTCGGCGCGGAACGTGGGAATGTCGTTGACCTGTACGCAGCCAACGTCCATTTCCTCGAAAGCGAGAAACGCCCGCCCGATATCCTGCGTGAAGACTCCCGCCTGGAGCCCGTACTCCCCGTCGTTTGCCATCCGGATCGCATCGGCAAACGTGTCGTACGGATGAAGCGAGATCACCGGCGCAAAGACCTCCTCGCAGTTCACCCGCATGCCGGGGTTTTGTCCTTCGAGCACGGTCGGGGCAAACATCGTGCCTTCGAGTGTGCCGCCGCAGAGGCATTTTGCGCCCTGCCGGATCGCGTCCTGCACTTTTGCGTACGCCTGCTCGGCCTTGACCCGGTCGAGCATCGGGCCGATATCGGTTGCCGGGTCCCGGGGATCGCCGAAGTGGAGATTTTTTTACCGCAGCAAGGATCTGGTCGCGGGCCTTCTCGTACTACCGGGCGGTGGATGAACACCCGCTTGCACCGAGATGCAGACCTGCCCGGCATTGTTGAACCCGCCCGTTGCGATCCGGGAATGCGGCGTACGCGAGGTTCGGCGTCCTCGTGCACGATCACGGCCTGCGTTCCCACCCAGTTCGAGACTTACTTTTTTCCTTCCCGCGATCTCCCTGAGGTGCCACCCGACCGGGCAGCTGCCGGTAAACGAGAGATACGCAATCCGCGGATCCTTTACGAGCTGCTCGGCCCTGCCGGCCGGGCAGGGAAGCACGCTGATGGCATCGGGATACAGCCCGGCTTCCACTGCCATATCCCCGAGGAGCAGGCAGGAGACCGGGGTCGCGGACGATGGCTTGAGGATGACGGAGTTCCCGGCTGCAATTGCGGGGGCGAGCTTGTGGCAGGCAAGGTTAAGCGGGAAGTTAAACGGCACGATCCCGAGCACGGGCCCGAGCGGGAAACGCCGCAGGTAACCGGTCCGGCCCTCGCTGTCGCTCCCCCAGTCGAGCGGGATGATCTCGCCGTAGATCCGTTTTGCCTCCTCGGCCGCGGTCCGGACGGTCGTCTCCGCCCGGGCAACTTCTGTTGCGGCAAACTTCCGGGTCTTGCCGCCTTCCATGACAAGGATGTCCTGCGAGCTCGTCCGCCCGCTCATGGATCCGGCCGGCAAGGGTATCGAGAATCCGTGCCCGGGCATGGGCGGGAAGCCGGCGGGTCTCTTCGAACCCCCGGCAGGCCGCGGCAACGGCTTCCTTGATCTCGACCGATCCGGCCTGGCAGACCTCTGCGTACACCTCGCCGGTGTACGGGAACCGGACCTTTGCGATCTCCTGCGTTACTTTCTTTTTTCCCCCGATAAGGACCGGGTATGGCGACAATTCCATGATCCTCTCCCGATAATGCGATACTTTTTCATGCCGGCAGGACACTGCCGCACATGCACTTCACGATAACAGCATCCCTCCCGGATCCATATAGACGTGACGATCGGCAAAAATTCTGTACCGCCCGATCCGACGGGAAGGCAAAAGAGACCGGTAAAAAAAGGTTCAGGCCCGGGTTACTTTCACCGGCACCTGGTAGATTTCATCGCTCGTACCCGTCTCCTTGCGGTCGTCGATGCAGAGGTAATACTTGCCCTGGTTCTTGATCGTTAAGGTCTTGGTCTGGGGCGAGGTGATGTCAAAGATCTTCACGAGAGGAACCAGCCCGTCGTACACCCAGGTTTTCTGGACTGCATCCCACGAGGGCTTGACCGATACGAACTTCGTGTTGTCCGTTACGTCCACCACGAGCAGGTTGGGAGAGATCGAACCGGGTGTCGTGGCCCAGATCGTATACTTTTCATCGGGATAGAGATACTCGACACCCAGCCATTTCTGGATATCCATGCAGGTATAATCGTTGAAATGTACCTGGACTTTTGTGTCGATCCCGGACGACGCGGCAGTGGTCTGGGCCGTTGCGGCCGCAGATGACGTTGCCGGTGCAGCAGTAGCGTCGGCAGTGGGGGCGGGAGTGGCCGCCGTGGCGGATGTTGTCGATGTACAGCCGGCAGCAACGGCAAACAGGACGACCAGTGCTGCGATTCCCAGAAGAAGATGAGACTGCTTCATGGACTCCCATATATAAAAAATATTATAGATACGTTGCGGTTTTTGCGCCACGGGATTGGGAGTTCAGGCCGCAGGATAACGGCAGGCTTTTTCCGGCACAGCGATCTCGAACCGGGCACCCCGGCCAAAAACCCCGGTCTCCCGGATCGTGATCCCGTTTAAGGCGAGGATCTCCCGGGACAAAAAGAGACCAAACCCGGTATTTTTCCCAAAACCCATCTCGAAGATCTGTTCCTTGTCAGAATCCGGAACCCCGATGCCATTGTCCGCGTACGTGACGATAAGCCCGCGATCGCCGGGTTCTGCCGTAACCGAGATCTCCGTCAGCTGCTCGCCGCCGTACCGGAGCGAAGTCCTCGATGAGGTTGTAGCAGACCTTGGAGAAGAGGGGATCGACAGTAGATATCCGGGTTCTTTTCCGGCAGGTTAGCGAGACCTCGTCAAGGGGGAGCTGGGCCGCCACTTTTTCAAAGACCTCGCCAAGGTTGAGCCACTGCGGGGACATCAGGTCGAGCTCGCCATAGTCCCGGGTAAACTGCAGCTTGCTCCGAAAGGGTGCCGGCGATCGATTCCATTCGTTCGAGATACCCGGCAAGTCGCCCGGGATCTCCTGTATGCGCCCGGGAGAGGTCGATAACCCGCGGAGAGCGGTAATCTGGTTGCCGAGATCGTGCCGGGTGATGCGCGAGAGGAGGAGGAGTTTTCCGTTGACCGAATGAAGCGTGTCCTCGATGCTCTTTCTCTCGGAGACATCGATATAATAGTTCATCGTGGCAGGTGCGCCGTTCCACGTTACCGACACCGATTTGATGTCGTACCACCGCGATTCGCCGGACTTCATGAGGGCCCGGAACGAATACAGCCCCGCAACCTTCTCGCCCTTCATCTGGCGGTTGTGGTTCGCGTACACGAGTCCTCGGTCCTCGGGATGGACAAAATCCAGGAAAGGACGCGACAGTATCTCTTCCCGGGTATACCCGCTGGCATCCAGGCCGAACCGGTTTACGAACCGGGTCCTGTCTCCCTGGACAACCGTGATGGACAGGGGTGCATTCTCCACGAGAAAACGGTACCGCTCCTCGCTCTCTTTGAGTGCCGCTGCGATCTTTTTCTGCGCGGTCATATCGGTACCGATGCTCAGCATACCGGTATACGTGCCGCAGGCATCGAACAGGGGCTTGTTCCACCACTGGATCCAGACCCGTTCGCCGTTCTTTTTGATGTTCTCGTTCTCGTTATGGGTATACTCCTCCGGGCAGTGCACGATATTTTCAAGGAGCATGCGCAAGGTCACGCTCCGACCCGGACTCCGTGGGCGGGACGATGGTACCGACCATGGGGCTGCCGAGGATCTCTGCGTTGGTGTACCCGAAAAACTGCTGGGCGTACTCGTTAAAAAACGTGATATTCCCGTTCCGGTCGCATTTCAGGATGATGTTGTTTGCGTTCTCCACGAGTTCGCGGTACTTCTCCTCGCTTGTGCGGACCGCTTCCCACGCCTTTTTGCGCTCAACGGCTTTTTTGATCTTGTGCGCGAGCTCGGCATACTGCGCCTTTGACTCGCCCCCTTTCTGGAGATAGAAATCTGCGCCGCTGTCGATTGCCTGCACGACCACCTCCTCCCGTCCCCTGCCGGTAAAGAGAATGAAGGGGAGATCGCCACACTTCCTGCGGATCTTCTGTAAAAGGGCAATCCCGTCCATCCCGGGCATCTGGTAATCGGACACGACAGCATCGTACGATCCGGATACAAGCAGCCGGAGGGCATCCTCTGCCGACTCTGCCGTATCGACAGAAAACGTACCGGTCCGCTCCAGGAAGAGTTTCGATATTTCAAGAATTGCCGGTTCGTCGTCGACGCAGAGGAACGCGGTACATTGTATAAAGTTCGTACCCGACGTGATATTTAACAATACCGGAATATACCCGCCCTTTGCATGGCATTTCCCGGGAAAACTACTTTGACCTTATACCGCCAACCCATACCGGTACAACCGGGCGTCCAGAACCGGTACACCTGAGGGATAATACTTGAAGGAAGTCACCGCGAACTTTTCCGCGAAAGATATCGAGCGTGAGGTGCAGGAGTACTGGCGCACCCACGGAACCTACCAGGCAGTAAAAGAGCAGCACAGCATAGGAAAGCCGTTCTTCTTTGTCGACGGCCCGCCGTACACCACCGGCCAGATCCATCTCGGCACCGCGTGGAACAAGATCCTCAAGGACTCGATCCTGCGCTACCACCGGATGAACGGGAAAAACGTGATCGACCGCGCCGGCTACGATATGCACGGTCTCCCGATTGAGGTAAAGTCGAGCAGAAGCTGGGCTTTGTCTCGAAAAAGGATATCGAAACCTTCGGGATCGAGAAGTTCATCAACGAGTGCCGGGAGTTTGCTATAAAAAACAAGGAACTGATGGACGCCCAGTTCGAGAACCTCGGGATCTGGATGGATTTCCCGAATGCCTACCAGACGATCAAGCCCTGGTACGTTGAGGCGGCGTGGTGGACGCTCGCGAAAGCGCAGGAGAAGGGAATGCTCGAACGCGGGTACCGGGTCGTGAACTGGTGCCCCCGGTGCGAGACGGCGATCGCGGACGCCGAGGTCGAATACTGGGACGAGACCGACCCCTCGGTCTTTGTGAAGTTCCCCATCAAGGGAAAAGCAGACGAGTACCTCGTGATCTGGACGACAACGCCCTGGACGCTCCCCGCAAACGTTGCGGTCGCGGTGGGAAAGGAGTTTGTGTACGCCCGCGTCCATGCAGAAAAGAACGGGCACGAAGAATTCCTCTGGATCGCAGAAGACCTCGTCAAGTCCGTGCTGAAAAAAGGCCGGTACCAGAAGTTCGACGTCCTCGAAACAAAGAAAGGCGCCGAACTGGTTGGCTGGGAATACGATTCCCCGCTCCTTGACAAGGTTCCGCTCCAGAAGGAAATCGCCCACCGGGTCGTTGCCGCGGATTTTGTTGCAATGGAGAACACCGGTATGGTGCACATTGCCCCGGGTCACGGGTGGGACGACTACGTGCTCGGGACAAAGGAAAAACTCGCCATTGTCTGCCCGGTGGACGGGGCGGGGAAGTTCCGGCCCGAGGCCGGCATCTTTGCCGGCAAATTCGTCCGGGACGCAAACCAGGACGTGCTCGATGCCCTTGGCGAACAGCTGCTCGCAACCGAGAAGATCACCCACCGCTACGGCCACTGCTGGCGCTGCAAGACGCCGATCATCTTCCGGGCTACTTCGCAGTGGTTCCTGAAAGCTTCGGAGATCCGCGACCTCATGCTCTCCGAGGTCAAGAAAGTCACGTGGTATCCCGAATGGGCCGGCAGCGCCCGGTTCTACGACTGGATCAAGGAGGCCCGGGACTGGTGTATCTCCCGGCAGCGCTACTGGGGCATCCCGATCCCGGTCTGGGTCTGCGACAAGTGCGACAAGTACCGGGTCATCGGCACGATTGCGGAACTCGAAAAGGCGAGCGGAGAGAAGGTTCCCGATCCCCACCGCCCGTTTGTGGACAAGGTCACGATCCCCTGCGAGTGCGGCGGCACGATGAAGCGGGTTGACGACATCTTCGATGTCTGGTTCGACTCCGCGGTCGCGTCGTGGGCAACGGTCGGCTTCCCGGCAAAAACACAGGAGTTCGAAAAACTCTGGCCCGCGGACTTTATCACCGAAGGACAGGACCAGACCCGGGGCTGGTTCTACTCGCAGCTCGGCGCGAGCACGATTGCGTTTGGGAAAGCTCCGTACAAGAGCGTCTGCATGCACGGCTTTGCGCTCGATGCCGATGGCCGCAAGATGTCAAAGAGTCTCGGGAACGTTGTCGCTCCCGAGGAAGTGATCGCAAAAGTCGGCGTGGATGTGCTCCGGCTCTACGTGCTCTCGTCATCCGCACCGTGGGACGACTTAAAGTTCAACTGGGACGGGGTCTCGACCGTCAACCGGACGGTAAACATCCTCTGGAACGTGTACCGTTTCCCGATGCCGTACATGATCCTCGACAAGTTCGAGCCGGAGGCAAAGGACGGGAAGTGGGACGGAACGTTCGTCCGCTCCCACCTCCGCGAGCTCCCGGACGAGGACCGGTGGATTATCTCCCGCATCAACACGGTTGCGGGGATCGTGGATGCAGCGACAAAGGAATGCCAGCTCCACCGGGCAACAAGGGAGATCCTCAACTTTATCTTAGAAGACCTCTCGCGCTGGTACGTCCAGCTGGTCCGGCCCCGGATGTGGCTCGAAGGCGAATCGAAAGAGAAGGTCTTTGCCTACGAGACGATCTACTACGTGATGCGCCGGCTCATCGGCATCATGGCGCCGTTTGCCCCGCACATCACCGAAGAGATCTACCGGAACCTCCGGTGCGCTCACGATCCCGAAAGCGTGCACATGCTCGACTGGCAGGCCTGCGACGATGCGCTGGTAAACCGCGAGCTCGAACACGCGATGGAGCTCGCCCGCTCGTTCGATGACGCGGTGCAGAACGCCCGGCAGGCGGGAAAGAGGAAACTCCGCTGGCCGGTGGGCGAGGTCGTGATCGTGACGGCAAAACCCGAGGTAAAGGACGCGGTTGCCCGGCTTAATGCAATCTGCATGGACCGGGCCAATGCCCGCAAAGTTACGGTCGTGATGGACCGCTGGGACCGGATCGGCTGGCACGCGGAGCCGGTGATGAAGGCGCTCGGGAAAGGATTCGGGAAGAATTCCTTCACGGTCAAGGGCCTCATCGAAGCTGCGGACGGAAACGCGATCAGGGCGGCGGTCGATGCCGGGCAGACCTACACGCTCGAAAAAGACGGCGCGAAGTTCGAGATCGGTGCCGACCACGTGACCTTTACCGAAAAACTCCCGGCCGATATCTTCTCGGCCCCGATGGAGGACGCGACCGTGTACGTGGACGTTGCGCTCACGCCCGATCTCGAAGCGGAAGGTTATGCAAGAGAGATCATCCGCCGGATCCAGGAGATGCGCCGGCAGCTCGATCTCGCGGTCGAGGACTTTATCACGGTCGATGTGGCGGTAAAGGACGAGCGGGTCTGCGGGCTTGTGGGGAAGAGCTGGAAACCCGGGATTGCCCAAGAGGTCCGGGCAAAGACGCTTGCGCTCCATAATGCTGCGGAGCCGGCCGGGTCGTCATACGCTCTGGTAAAAGACTGGGATGTCGAAGGGATCGCGATGACCATCGGGATCTCGAAGGCAAACGGATATTGAAAAATTAACCTGCACTTTTTTGGAACGATTACAACACCGTCCCGATTGAATTTTAGCGATGAAGGATGTCTTTACGGAATATGTCTGTTCTTACCGCGAAAGCGGCCGCATCCGTATGCGCTCGTCCTCTATAACAGAGAAATGGCCCGCCCAGTCCTGGCGTGATCCGATGACCTCCCGGATATATCCCGCAAGATCAGAAGGGGTCTTTTTAAAAACACGTACCAGGATAATCCCCGGGCAGGGGGCGATCTGATCCCGGATCGCCAGCTCGCCAAAATCCTTGTCAAAGGTCAGGATGATCCGGTTTTTCCGGCAAGCCTGTTGCAGGACTTCGATATCCGGAACACCGGGCGATTCATCGCGAATCCACACGACATCGTGCCCGTCTTCCAAAAGAGCCCGAACAATCGATACCGGAATATTCTCATCGGCAAGCAGGTTCATCCGGCAATCTTTTCCTGTGGGGAAGTAGAATAGACTCGCTCGGACCTGACAATTTCCTGAGCATATCGTATACACGCAAGGATATCCTCATGTTCAAGTCCCGGATATTCTTCGAGGATCGTTGCTTCCTGCCAGCCGGATGCAAGGAGTTCGAGAACGAGATCGACAGATATTCGTGTCCCCCGGATCACCGGTTTCCCGGCAAGGACGGTGGGATCCAGAACAATCCGTGAGACGACTTTCATGAAGAACACATGGGGGTTGGAAATATTATAGTTATGCTCAAGAACAAAACCGGAGGATTGAGGTTGTTTCCCGTACGGGTACATCGGAAAAATCATGAATTACCGAGATTCTGGCTTCACCCCCAAAACAGCCCTTCTTTTCATTTCCCCATGTCATGGTATGATCCATGAAAAGATCGGCCATCCAATTGGGCCTGTTTGGGCCCCTTTTTTTACGACGGGAAAACCCTCCGGGTACCCGAATTAGGCCCCCATTTTTGCGATTTCGTCCCCTTTTCGCTGACAGGACACCTCACACAGGATCAGGTCTCCGACGGAGACTTTTCCACGGCACTGGTTCAGGAGATCTCAGGTATCTCCTGTGTCCGGATCCCCTGGTCCGGGACATCCCGCACCTGAAAATCTGCATCCCAAAAACCTCCCCCGAAAAAAAGATCCCCGTATTCGTCTTCTTTTGGTCTTTTTCGGGATCCCCCAATAGAAAATACGTGGGAAAAATATCCGCTGTCCCAAGACCGCTAATGCCCGTTATCTGACATCGAAATCGGGCGAATTTTGGCAAGCCGGGCTAAATCCAGGCTTGTTTTCCACGCGAACCGAAACGGTGCGTTTTGCGGGGTTTTTGGGGGAGCGAAAAAACAGGAGCCGGGCAATCGGGCCTCAAAACGGGCCCGAAATACCCATGATCCCCATAACCCCTTACGCAATATCGATCAGCGCATTGTGCAGGATGTCGAGCGTGGTGCGGAGTGCCCGACCGCCGTCCCGAAGGTGGTGGTAGATCTCCCGGGTCTTGAGCGCTGCCATGGCATCGCTGGTCCGGAAGAGATCGGTCATGGCCCCGATGTACGTGTTCTCGATGGCGTGGTACGCCTCCCGCCCCTGACGGATCGCGGCCTCGGCATGCCCGTTGTCGGAGTTTAAGGACCGGATCGCCTTTGCAACGCTGGACGCCCCGGTGTGAAGCGCCCGTGCCATGTCGAGGATCGGGGGATCGGGAGCAACGTCAAACGCCCGCATCTCAATGGCCGTCTCTTTTGCCGCGTTGAGGATGTAGTCCATCTGCCGGGAGATGGAATAGATGTCCTGCCGGTCAAACGGCGTGGAAAAGGAACTGATGAGTTTTTCTTCCAGATCCCTGCGCATCGCATCGACATCGGCCTCGATCTGTACCAGCTCCGCCGGGTCTCCGCGGGGATCGGCTTCAAGCCACGCAACAAGGGCAGCGGCACCGGCCACCGTCCGGTCTGCCTGCTCTGCGAGCATATCCTCGAAATCGTAATCCCGGGGAAAGATCTCCGCAAAGAGCCGGGACCGGGCCGGTTTTTTTTCGGGCTTTTCCTCCTTTGCCATCCCGGCTCACACCCCCGCAAACGGCGCAACGATCCGGTAAAGGGCGAATGCGATTCCCATAGTTACGATTATAGTTACCGCCATGGCAATGAGGATTTTCTTTCCCGTCGACCACCGCACTTTCCGCGGGTTCTGTGCGGCCCCGACCCCGAGAACGGACATGGTGATCACCTGCGTGGAGGAGACCGGTGCTCCCGCAACGGTGGAGAGGCCAAGGGAGGCCGCAGAAAAAAACTGCGAATCGAACGAATGGACCGGCGACATCTTGAAGATCCGGTTACCAAGAGTTTTCATGATCCCCCAGCCGCCGGAGACCGTGCCGGCCGCGAGCAGGACTGCACAGGTACAGCGCACCCAGAACGGGACGTCAGCTACCGCGGCCCCGCCGGCGGCTGCAAGGGCCACCGCGATGATCCCCATCTGTTTCTGGGTGTCGTTCGCACCATTGAAAAACGCCATGACCGCCGCAGCGATCCAGTTGAGCCGGACGAGCGTGGTGTTGACGGAGCGTTTTGCATTCCGGAGAAGGACGTCCGTTACCCGGAACATGAGGTGGCTGCCGAAGAACCCGATCAGGACCGAGACGACAAAGAAGACGAGGATCAGGGAGAGTCCCGTGAGTTCGTGGGCGGGCGAGAGCAGTTCGTCAAATCCCCAGGTAACGCAGCCCGCGCCGGCGGCCGCTATCCCGCCCCCGATAAGTCCTCCCACGAGGCCGTGCGTTGACGATGACGGGAGATCGAATCTCCGGGTAATGATATTCCAGGAACTTGCCGCAAGCAGGGCGACAAGAAGGACGACGAGCATGGCTTCGACCGAGGGGAGAACAACGAGGCCCGCGAGCGTGAACGCGACCGCGCTCCCGCCAAGGATTGCGCCGAGAAACGACATGCCGGCAACGAGCAGGATGCCGGCTTTCGGGGATGCGGATCGCGACGCGATGAAGGTCGCGGCTATCGAGCTTGCGTCCTGGAATCCGTTCGTGAACGTAAAAGCGAACGCGAACAGGACAATAAGAACGGCAATTTCGAGCATGTATCCCCGGGCTTTTCCGGGACCGAATCAGTCACCGGCTCCGGAAAACCCCTCTCCACCGGGATTTTTCTCCCGAAACAAAAAAAGGGTTGGGATCGAAAACGGCAGGTATTTTTTTGGATGGGCCCCGGCCGGTTTTCTGGTACCGGGGACCTGCCAGCATTCAGTCCCGGGTATACGTCGGCCACCGGATCATCTTCTTTTTCATGTCGAGCACCCGCCCGTCCACCACAAACGTCCCGTTCCCCCGGTGATGGATTACCCGACGCTCCTTTCGTTCCGGATCGACCCAGGCCGCAACGACTTCGAGGATGAACATGTTGTAGCCTTCCAGAGGGCTGTCGTCTTTTATCCGGCACTCGAAATTGGCAAGACACTCGGCAATGAGCGGGGCTTTGACCTTTTTTGCGGGAAGCGCGGTAAGATCGAATGTTTCGAATTTGTCCGTATCCGCACCGGAGCAGTTCCCGATCGCGACAACTTTTGCCGCGAGATCGACCGTGGGGACGGCAATCACGCACTCGCCGGTTGCGCGGAACGCCCGGTAACTGTAGTCCCAGGGGCCGAGCATGCAGGCAATAAGCGGAGGATTGCCATCGTCAACGACCATGTGGTAGCTCATCGCCATGACATTCGGGCGCTCCTTTCCCTGCGCCGTAGTCACGAGCACGACCGGCCCGGGCTCGATAAATCGGTACACTTTATCCGGCGGCAGCGGCTCCATCATGATCGACACATGTTTTTCACGGTATATCAGGATTACCGTTTTCTCTTGGGAAAATTCATCAGATATCTTTTGGATGTACCCTCCCGGAGGGCACACGATCAAAATCGTGATCAAGGCTGACCAGTTTCAGGTTATTTGCGTCAGCTGCAACATACTGGTATGCGTCATCAAAATCAAGGTTATACTGTGTATATATAGTCGGAATCCTGCGGAGATCCTCAGGTGACAGGGCAACAATCTGTATGTCCCGTTCATCGAGATCGTCAAGAAAACTGTTGTAGTATTCGGCCAGTTTACTGCGCATCAAAAATATCCCGATGGAATAGAGGGAAAAATCGGTTATAAAGAATGATAAGTCGGTTTCGCGATTCAGGAGTTCCCGAATAACCGATGAATATTCGCGATTCAGAAGCACTTCGAGAAAGATATTGGTATCGAGAAGATGCACTTCACTTCCACCAGTCGAGGATCTTTTTCTGGAGCTGCACGGAAGTATATTCATTGGACATATCCGCACAACACCCGGCCCATACGAATTTCATTCGGCCGGGCTGTCTCTTTGCGGTCCGTGCCGAAAGGGCCTCGATGTATTTCAGTACCTTCCGCTGAATATCGGGAGGCATTTTTTTCAGAACGGGTTCAACGGCATCAACGGACAGCATGGCAGCACACCTGAAGTACCATCATATTATATCGGATGATTTATTGTTTTTCCCATGATGCCAGACTCAGGGAACGAAAAAAGGAAAACAAAAAATCAGAACAGCCTCTTTCTCCACATCAGGACTCCCATCACCGCCGAGATGATAAACGAGATAATAAAGATCGTCTCGAACGCATACGGCTGGCTCGCGAGCGGGATGTCCCCTACGTTCATCCCGTAGAAACTTGCGATCATGGTCGGGACCGCGAGGATGATCGTGACCGATGCCAGGAATTTCATCACGATGTTTAAGTTGTTCGAAATAATCGTCGCAAACGTATCGGTCATGCCGTTTAAGATGTGCAGGTAGATCTGCGACATCTCTAACGCCTGCTTGTTCTCGGTGATGACATCGTCTAAAAGGTCCGAGTCCTCCTCGTACATCCGCAGGGGCTTGACCCGCATGATCCGTTCGAGCACGACCTCGTTGCTCTTGAGCGAGGTCGAGAAGTAGATGAGGCTCTTTTGCATCTCCATCATGTTGAAAAGTTCCTCGTTTTTTAAGGACTTGTGGAGCTCGGACTCGATGTGCGAGATCGATTTTTCAATCTGGCGGAGGTTATGCAGGTACAACGACGCGTTCCGGTAAAAGATCTGGAACAAAAACCGGGTCTTCTTGAACGTCGCGAAATGCCGGACCTTGCCGGCCACGAAATCCTCGAGCAGGTGGGACTCGTACTTGCAGACCGTTACGAGGTTTTTCTCGGTGACGATGATCCCGAGCGGCAGCGTGGTTAAGGTTTTGATGCCCTCGTTTTCCATCATGGTCGGGATGTCGATGACAACGAGCACCACGTTGTCCTCGATATCGATACGCGGCCGCTCCTCTTCATCGAGCGCGGCTTTTAAGAAATCGAGCGGGATCGCACAGGCATCGGAGAGATCTTTGAGTTCTGTTTCCGAAGTGTTGAACAGCCGGATCCATGCGCCGTCTTCGAGTTTGTCAACGCAGCTGGTGACGTCACGGTCCCCATCTTTCCTGGTAATGATGATCTGTTGCATATCTCCCCCTCCTGCTGCATGGCGACGGTAACGCTCCTGCCGGATGTTCCTGTCCGGTACGCTAGGGGTAAGTACGCCCGCATCCATTATACGGTTTTCTTTAAAAAAACCTACAAAAACAGGAAACCGGGGCGACCGTTACCCCATCACGAACCGCAGATCAGTCCCTTAAGATACTCCCGGCCCTCGGGAGTGGTAAAGAGCGGGAGGTCGCGGTCGGCGGCAACCATGCTCCGCTGCACGGTCACGGCTTCTTTTTTTATCGGGTTATAGCCTTCTTTTGTCACCGGTTTTTTGGAGACGAGGATTCCCCGACGCTGCCAGGCCGGCGTCTTTGCAAGGTTCACGCCCCTCTGGTGCATCATCTCGTGGAGGTCCTGCGAGGCAAGCCCGCGGAGCTTTTCTGCCGCTTCTGCCATGTTCATTCCCTCCGACACGAGCGCCTGCTGGCAGTAGGAATTGAGGTGGTTTCTCCACGCCTCGTCCTGCCGGCCGACCATGTACTCGATCGCAATGTCCGGAGTGGCGATTACGATCCGGGCGTCGAAAGCGAGCGGCTCGTCAACGCCAAGGGCAAGCGTGAGAGCGCTTGCCGCGTACGAGGCTGCAACCGAATCGATCTTTTCCACCCGGCCCGAGAACGGGAGGTCGCGGAAGTACAGGCTGATCTCGTCCGAGAACGTGTAGGCAAAGACCGGGGAAAGGCCGCTCTCTGCCACGAGCAGCCGCGAGACCTGCTCCATTGCCCCGCTGAACCGGTCGTCAAAAGGCCGGGCAAACGCGAGTTTCTTTGTGAGGGCATGGAACGCACGGCCGTCGAGCCGGACAAAGACCGGGGGGACGGTGACAAGGTTTGCAAAGATCTCCCGCTCTTCCATGAACGATATCCTCCCCTCAAATGATGAAACAAGAAAAATATCCGGGGACTGCCGATACCGGCCGCCCCGTATTGCCCCAGAAAAACCGTGGCTTTACTGTTCCTCGATCGTGCCGGATCCGGCGAATGCGCCGGGCAGGTGGCGGATGAGGACGATATCGTCGATGGCGCTGATGATCCGGTACGGGAGCTTGAGGCCCTTGTAGTTCTTGAGTTCGAAGAGCTGGTCGTTGACCTTGCCTACGACAAGCGATTCGATCTTTTTGGAGTCCACGTCAATGACGACATCGTCGACTTCGCCGATGTACATGCCCTTGTCCGTGTAAATCGCGAGCCCGAATAAATCCGTTATCTGGGTTTCCATCGTTATCAGATGAAAGTATATACCATATGGGTTAAAAAGATAATCCATACTTTATGGATGGATCTCTTCGGATCGGGCGGCTTTTTGACATCCCGATTCTTCTTCATTATACCTTCATTCTGGTTATCCCGCTCTTTGCGTTTATTATCGGAAGCGAGATCGGGCCGACCACCGATATGCTCAAGGAAATTTTTAACGTACCGATCGACACGTCCCTGATCACCACAGGGTGGATGCCGTGGATCCTCGGGACGGTCGTTGCCCTCGGCCTCTTTTTGGGAGTGTTTGTCCACGAGCTCGCACATTCGCTCGTTGCCCGGGCAAAGGGGATTAAGATGCAGAGCATCACGCTCTTAATGTTCGGCGGGATCGCCCAGATGGAGGAAGGGACACCGGAGCCGAAAACCGAACTTCCGATGGCCCTTGCCGGGCCGGTCATGAGCCTTGTCTTCGGCTTTGCGTGCTGCGGGCTCGTGTACGTAGTCCCCGAGATGACCGTAAATCCCGGCTACCAGGGACTTCTCATCTTTGTCTTCGGCTATCTCGGGCTCTTAAACATCATCCTCTGCGTGTTCAACCTGATCCCGGCGTTTCCCATGGACGGCGGAAGAGTACTGCGGGCCGTGCTTGCGACCCGGATGCCGCTTGACCGGGCAACCGGGATTGCGGCAACGGTCGGCAAAATCTTTGCGGTGATCTTCGGGATTGTGGGGCTTATCTTCCTCTCGCCCTTCCTTGTCCTTATCGCGCTCTTCATCTACATCGGGGCGAGCATGGAATCGACCGCGGTAAAATACCATTTCCTCTTACAGGACGTGACCGTAGGGAGCATGATGACGACCACGGTGACAGCGGTCCCCGCGAACCTGCCGCTTGCAAAAGTTGTGGAGATGATGTATGCGAGCAAGCACCTCGGCTTTCCGGTCACCGACCGGGATATGCTCGTCGGGATGGTGACGCTTGCGGACGTGAACCGGACCTCGCCCATCGACCGCGACGCCATGCAGGTCAAGGATGTCATGACGCGGGACAATCTTGTCACGCTCCCGCCCGATGCCCCGGTGATGGAGGCGCTCCATCTCATGACCACGAGGAATATCGGCCGGATCCCGATCGTGCAGGACGACAAGATTATCGGGATTGTGACAAGGACGGATATTCTGAAAGTGACGGAACTGAGGAAGGTCTGAACGGTTCCGGTCTTGGAAAATTTCTTTTTTCAATACGTTTTTTGGATGTTTTTCTGATCGGGAACAAATTTTTAGACGCTCTTGGGGGCTCCGGCAAGCCTCCGCCCCCGCCGCTGTGGCATCCCCCGGTTGCGATGATGCTGTATTACCTGTATGCAGATTTGTAGACAATTCCCGTTCGGGAAATCCGGGACGATTTTTCCAGTATTCTATCCGTGAAAAAACATCAGCGAAAAAAAAAATCAACAGAAAAATTCCAACGAGCGCCCGGTACACTCCCTTGCCCCGCCGTGCCCCGCGAGGGGCCCTGAGGCGGGGAGCCATCGTTATTTATTCACCCGAAAAATCTGGCTATCGAATACACCTTACCAATCCTTTAAAGTGAAAACCCACTCACACCACCAGAAACCGGTCCAGCTCCGAACTCCCCGCCACCTTCACAAACGCCGCCACATCCTTAAACGGTCGCTTTGCAATTACCGCTGCCACCCGCTTCTTTCCCACGCCCGGCATCCATTTCAAAACCGATGCCGGCATCGTGTTCACATTGAACGGGAGCGGGAGGGCGGTAAGGGACCGCATGCCCCAGTCCACCACGACCGCATCGATCACGGCCCCTTTTTGCAAGTTCACCGGGATCCCGGCAAGGATCGGGTACGAGCCGGGCTGGCGGCCAAACGAGATCTCCCCCGTGACCTCTATCCGGAGATCGCGGAGAACGGTGCCGGCCGGGAAGACCCGCTTAAGCATGGGGAGATCGATTTTCTGCCGGACGAACTCCTTGAAGGCCTTGAAGCGGCGGTCGTGCTTCCCGAGCGTGTTTTCCGCGTAGGCACGGGTCCCCTCAAATGGCATCACCTGTCGGATATTGATCCTCCGTACCATGAGGCCGGCCGCGAGAACTTTTGCGAGGAACGCTTCGTTTTTGTCATACGTTACCGGGGTTTCGCCCGCAAGCCCGCAGACAAAGTTGAGGCCGGGCAGCAGCTCGGGGATCCCGCCATTCCTTGCAGCGCCGGCTTCGTTGACGATCTCAATCGCCCGGAAGACCTCATCCGGCCCGGCCTTGAGGTTGTTTGCCGCGACCACTGCCGGGTCTGCGGTCTCCATCCCGAACGCTGCAACATCCCCGGGCGTGTGGTACCGGATGATCGCGGCGAGCGCCTCGCGGCTTTTTTCCTCGTGACGGGCTATTGTTCCAGGATTCGTGTTGTCGATGTGGAGGGTTTTCAAACCCGGGGCCGCTGCCCGGATCGATGAGAAGAGAGATTCGATAAGGTCCGGCCGGGGTGCGGGAAACTCCCCGGGCCCGGCTCCATACGCGAGAATGTCAGGCTGGCGGCCGACACGGAAGTGCACGGCCCCGTTTTCCGCGAGTGCCCGGACCTCGGCGGCAACCCCGACAACGCTGCGGTAGCGTGGCGCCCCGTAGAACGGCTCGGTGCAGAACGAGCAGCCGCCCGAGAGTCCGTGGGAGCAGCCCCGTGCCGTTTCCAGTTCGCACATCACAAACGGGAAGTCCGGGTGCTGTTCGATGATCTTTGCTCCCGCAATGCTCCACGGGTCGGTCATGGCGTAATCGAAATCACCTTTCGGCTCGCCGCCGGCAAGGTACCGGTCGAGCGCGACCGCCGGGTCGCCTTCCAGGAGGGCGTCAAAGCCGGTGATTGCCTGCTTCACCGCTTTTGTCCCGCCCTCCCCGGCGTACCCGAAACCGATCGGGCCCCCGAGCAGTTTCTTCGGGCCCCTCACCATGTGGCCCGCCTGCTGGATCTCGGTAAGCGTTGCCGGCGTCCCGCCCAGGTACTTCCCCGGCACCGTGACACCCGCAATCATCACGAACACACCGGCCCGGTTCATGGCGGAAAAGATCTGCGGATCGTTCCGGAGCTGGTCGATGGTGAAATACGCGAAGGAATAGCCACGTTCGGCAAGCACCCCCGCGACCGTCCGGATGTACGGCGAGACGTACGGCGGGACGCCGAGGCACGCCGGCTCGTCCACGTAGCCGTCGATGATCACCGCGGTGCGGGCGGCATCAGCAGTCATGGCCGATCAGGGCGAGGAGTTTTTTCGCCCACGCTAACTTTCCCCGTTTTACCGGGTCGACATCTTTGTCATCGAGATCGAACCCGGCAAGCGTAATCGTCCGTGCCCCGAGAGCATCCGCGGCAAAGACCGCCCGGTCGCCGTCCGAGAATCCGCCAAAGTTGTGGACATGAGGGAGTGGGGTGCTCTGCGTGGTCGCAACCACCGGACCGGTAAAACGCCGGGCCCAGTACTTCAGGAGCGGGATGTTGTCGCCATGCGCATGAACAACGACAATCGTCCCTTTCGCGTTCATTTCCAAAAGGAGATCCGTTGCCCCGTCGAGATCGGTAAAGACCGCGTCGGGCAAGATACCGTGCCCGTACAGGACATCGGCCGCCGCATCGGCTGCGAGGACAATGCTTCCTTTTTTTATCCGGTCGAGTTCCTTTACGAGACAGGGGGCGTTCCCGCAGACCACGACATCGCGGCCGTTTGATAAGGGCAGCTGAAGCGCCGCGATAATCGTCGCGGGGGAATGAGTGTTGCAAGAATCTCTGCCGCCTTCTCGTCGTCTTCGCGGGAGAACCCGAAGTACGCGAGGATCTCAACATAGTGCGGCTCCCACTCAGGCAAACTCCATTCGCTCACCCGGCCCGGTGAGGCCGGGGGTGCACCGCCTCACTCCTCATTCTTTTTGTCCTCGTTTCCGAGGCCCACGAGGTTCTTGAACTTCAGGAGGATCGGCTCGATCACGATATCGAGGAGCGCGGTCTTGTCGCCCACGTTCCCGAAGTAGTGGAGCGGGAGGTTTGCCGCCGCCATGTTCGGGTGGCCGCCCGCATCGCCCATCTCCCCGAACGCTTCGGCAAGGGCAGTTCCCGATATGGAGCCGGATATCCCGGTTCCGGGCCGAGATCACGATCGCGGTATCCGTGATCCCGTACACGAGCGCCGTGTTCACGCCTTCGAGCGTGATCAGGAGATCGGCTGCCTGCGGGAGGGCGTCGCGGTTCATCACGTAACCGACGTTTGAGAAGAGATACCCGCTCTGGATCTTCCGGTTCTGGATCGCTTTACCTATTACGTCCAGCGTCTCCTGCGACATGGACGGTGACATGATCTTGTCGAGCAGGTCCGCGTCCGTGAGCGGGAGCAGAAACGCCGCGTTCCCGAGGTCCTGCGGCGTTACGTTCCGCTTGAACTCTTTGGTGTCCGTGCGGATCCCGTAGAGGAGCGCGGTCGCAACCCGTTTGTCGACCGGGATGCCGAGCTCCTGGAGGTACTGGGTCATGATGCTCGCGGTCGCCCCGATGCCGGGCCGGATGTCGGTGAACATGCCCTGGCCGGCAGGGTGGTTGCCATCCTTGTGGTGGTCGACGATGATGTGGATCCTTGTCTGGGGTGGGACATCGTTGTTCGAAGCCCGGGCCCGGGCAGTCCACCATCGCAAGGTACGTGCACTTCTGGAGTGCCTCGGGTGTCAGGCGCTCCATCTTGATATCGAGCAGGTTCACGAACGTCCGGTTTTCCTGGTGGCCGATGTTACCCTCGTAAAAAATCCGGGTGGTGAGCGTTTTCGAGTTTGCGTGGCGTGCAATCTCGGCAAGGGCCATGGCGCTTGCGATCGCGTCCGGGTCCGGGTTCTTGTGCGTGATGATCCCGAGGATGCCGTCCCAGCCGGCAAGGAGCGAGAAAAGTCTTTGGGAGACCCGGCTTGCGTGCTGCTTTTTGACCTGGAAGACCGCGGTCCGGGCAACGATTTCCTGAGGGTAGATCACGAGATCCGCACCGGCAGCGGTGAGCTTCTGGCCGGTCACCGGGTCCACGGCCCGGGCGATCAGCTGCACCTCCGGGTAGCGCTTCTTTATGGTGAGGACTGCGGCGAGGTTCGCGTCCGCATCGCCGGCCATGACAAACGCGATCTCGAATGCAGGAAGACCGACGAGCATGTCTGATGCGGTGATGTCCCGGACGTACGCGTCGTACTTCTGGTCGCGGAGGTGTCGGACGCGCGACTCGTCCCGGTCGACGATAACTGCCCGCTCGTTTTCCTTTGCGAGCTCTTCTATGATATTGTACCCGTTCGTCCCGCACCCGAAGATGCAGTATTTTGTCGGGATAACGGATGAAAATCCGGCGGTATCAGGCATATCAGGAGAAGTTGTACCTGCCGTAAGTATAAAGGAATTCTCCGGACCGGAATTATTGGGCCTGCCGGGGGTGTGAGGTTCCAAAACCTTTATTCCTAGGCATTGACCATCTTATTAGGTCAAACTGGGTCTGTAGCTTAGTTCGGCATAGCGGCGGACTCTTAATCCGCAGGTCAAGGGTTCAAATCCCTTCAGGCCCGTTTCTTTTCCCGGTTTTAACCTTTTTTAACGTCATACGGCAGGTTCCGCACGACCGGGAATTCTATTAAAAAAACGAGATTGCCGGAGGCGGATTACACTTTTATCGTTTCCTCAAAACCGGCAAAATGCCGGTCGCCGGTAAGGATTTTGAGATGGTTTGCCCGGGCTGTTGCAAGGAGCAGGCAGTCGACCGCTCCCATTGACGACCCCTCCCGGTTCTGTCCGGCTTTGATCCTCCCGGCATCAACCTGAGATCCGGCTGTCCACGGGAATGACTTCGGTATTTGCGACAACGGTGGCAAGCAGCGACGCAGTCTTTTTCTCCCCGTACAAGTGTTCCAGCCGGTACTGGAGTTCGTACAGGGTCAGCACCGAGATCATCTGAGGGGAATAATTTTCAAGACAGGCGAGCGCCCGCTGACCCCACGCACTGCCGCTAAAGATCTCCATCCACGCATATGTGTCGATGAGGATGCCGGTCACTCCTCATCCTCCTTTGCAACCTCGCGGTCGTGATCGCGGTAGATGGCTTTGAGGTCCAGATCGGGCAGTATCCCCAAAAGCGAGCTGATGGGTCTGACCGGGACCAGTTCGATGTGCTTTTCAGTCTCACGGACCACGAACCGGTCGGCACCGTAATGCTCCCGTATTTTTTTGGGGAGGACCATGCGCCCGGTCGCATCGATGGTCACCACGGGACCAACGGCATATTCCACTGCTGGTTCGCTGACGCCGGTTTTATGGGAGCGTTTACCATGTGGACGGGCTGGGTGTTTCATTGTTTTGTACTCCACCGGACAATGCAATTTATGGCAAATTAATATTTTTGGTAAAAACCGGAATAATGGTAAAAGTGTATTGTGGGAATTTTTTTATCAGTCCGCGGAAGATTGTCCGGAAAGATCCTCAATAACCGCAATCTCCTCCACGGAAAACCCGTAAATCGCATAAACGAGCGAATCAATCTGCTTTCCAGCCGAGACCATTTCCCGGTCGATCTCTTCGCGTTCCCGCTCCGACCGGGCATGCGAACACTGGCGGAGAAGGGTTTCCCGGTCTGCCACGAGCGTTTCCAGCCGCCCATGCCGGGCAGCATCGGCCGGGAGAGATCGAAAGTCCGGGACAGCCACCGGGAACCGGGCAATGATCTCCCCCGACCGGCTCCCCCGGGTTTCCTGCCTTGGCGAGGCAGTCAAAAACAAACCCGGCAAGATTGCTGGAGAGAAGCCCGAGCAGGTACCGGCTCCCGGAGGGGATGACGCCGGTCCCGGCCGAAGACCGCACGGCGCCTCGCAAGGACAAAATGCGGAGGGAATCCCGAAGGAGAGAACCGGATCCGCTCCCGGCTCCGCTCTCCGGCCGGTGCCGGCCCGCGAACGTTCTCGTACCGGATCTCCCCCAGGACATACGTCCCGAGCGGTGTCTTTCCTTTGCAGATCTTTTCCATCAGATGCTCCCTGCGGGTATCGCGGAGCGTCCAGCCGCCATCCGAAAGATCCCGGGGATCGACCGGGAAGCCCGGGTTTTTCCGGATCGCGTCCGCAGAGACCGGGTCCGGCCCCGTGTTTCTGACGGTAAACGGCCGGGAGGGCCGGGTGTTTTCGAGCAGGAGAAAACATGCATCGTCACCAGCCGTTACGATCTCCAGCGGCTGTCGGGTGAGAACGAGCGAACGCAGCGCCGTGCCCGGCCGTGCATGGAGCCAGCGGCCGCCGGTCACGATCCCGGCAACCCCGCAGGGCCGCAGCACCGCGAGGCTTTTTTCGATCACGTACGAGGAGAGCCCGGCCTCCGGATCGTATACCGCATAATGGCGCTGGAAGTACCGCCGGAGCCACTCGCGGTCCGGCACCGGGCGGTCGGGCGGACTGGAGATTACCGCGTCGAATCCCCCGGGAAGGATGATCTCGGAGAACGGCTCCTCCCACGCGAAGGGTTTTATCGCGTGGCGTTCCCGCGGGAAACAAAACGCCCACGATTCATCGTCCGCAATGGCCGGGCCAACGAGCCCGTTCCCGCACCGGACCGTGCCCGCGAGGATCGCAAGGTTCCCACGGAAGGCAGGAAAGAATGCGGCCGGGGAACGGGGCGTGTCCCTCCCATCGTACGCTGCAAGGGGCGAGCAGGATCCGGGCTGCCGCAACCGCGTGGGGATCCGGGTCGGTGCCGTGGATCGTGTGCCGGAGAATTTCTTCCGGCTCCCCTCCCCGGCTCCGCAGGAAAGAAAACGCACGGAGCAGAACCCGCCCGGCCCCGCAGGCCGGATCGATCGCCCGGAGCGGGAGCGGATCGAACGGGGAGCGGCCGTCAATGGCGGCTGCAAGGGTACGTTCCACGGCATAGCCAACAAAGGACGGGGACGCTACAGTCTGGCCGGCCGCAGCATCCGGCCGGTCGACAACAACGGCCCGGTGCGGGGCGGAGCGCCGGACTGTCCGGGCGAGGGTACCGGTCGAGGACGGCAGCGACCGACTGTAGCGGGATTTCTGCGAGATCGTACGGCCGGTCCGGGGAGACGAGGCTGCCTGCGATGGTACGGATCAGTTCGTCATCGATCACCGGCGCCGGGTCACCGGGTTTTATTTCTTCCCCGGTGCCGGCCCATGGATCGCCAAAACCGGCCCGGGTGTCCTCCCACCGGATCGTTCCCTCCGCGATTGCCTGAAGTGTTCCCCGGGCAAGAACTGCCCCGATCCTCTGCAATGGCGAGCGCGAGAAGGAAAAAGACCTGTCGGTTACTAGAAAGCCCAATCCGGCTGCTCCGCATCCCGATGTTAGTTCCGGGCAATGCTCCGGGCGAGCTGCTCGCGCCATAAGGAAGAGTCACGGTACAGGGATTCCTCCGGGCCGGCCGGCTCCCGGTACGTTTTCCCCCAGACACCCCTCGTCCCCGGCGCCCCGCATGATGGTAGTACTCGGCGCGATCCGGGCAATAAGGCTGCTGGAAAAAACCGGGGATGAAAAGAGCAGGTCTGGTGCCCGGTGCTTCCCGGGACGATACACTAAAACGAATCCTGCAAGTGAATGGATGAACCATTCACCCGGAAAGGGCCTCCCGGATCTCCTTTTCGCGATATCCCGAGGATGGCACGCTCGTTGTCGATCACAATAGTGGGAAACGCCCCGTTGGGACTCCATTTCTCCAGGACATCCAGTACATCGTTCTGCTCTTTTCCGGTGAGCAGGTCGACATAATCGTAGTCGAACGCAACACCGAGTTGTTCCAGAAGTTCCTTGGTCTTGTGGCACCACTGGCAGGTAGAGAGCGCAAACAGCCTGACGCTTCCCTTGTCTTTTCCGTTCACATGGGTTGGCATGAGAAAACTCCTCCAAAACCGAAAAATCCGCTGCACCACCGGGTTTTACCCAACCGGGAACTTCCGCCGGTAAAATGTTTTTTTTTCCCGGCAGCGCACGAAAAACGCCGGTTCACACAAGCGCCGGCACAAAGACTGCGACAAGCGAGAGTTCCTCTTCACCGGCACTCACCGTGTGGTGATTTTTGGGCGGG
>Ga0268356_10219_pt1 | contig 114749 bp, 102 predicted proteins | sample BioMet10_FD_194415 | JGI IMG/M metagenome (GOLD analysis project Ga0268356, IMG submission 194415) | Sewage microbial communities from Oakland, California, United States - Biofuel 10 (PacBio Assembly) | ecosystem: Engineered > Wastewater > Sewage > Unclassified | place: USA: California...
GTAGAGATGAGACGAAGACTTTTTTGGGCGATTGGTTTGATGTTCTTCCTGGCTGGATGCACGGCACTGCCGGCAGCGCAAAGCGCACAGCCGGGTGGAAATGACGCGGCAGCACTTGTCCCTTCCCCCCACTTACACTCCAAACGTGATCTACGTTACCGCGACCCCCAACCCGGCGGAAACGCAGGTCTCCGCGGTGGGATTTGAAGTTGCCGAGACCCCTGTTTCGGATTCGAGCCTGACCATCACCGGCATCGATGACTTGGGGGGCGGACGGGCCGTAGTGCACTGGGATGCCAATGGCTCCTTCCCGTTCGGTTACGTGATCACCTGGACGGAGCAGACTCAGCGCCCGGTCTTCCCGGGGGATAATTACAGTTACGCGGTGGATCCCAACTCTCGGTCGGCGCTGGTCACCCTGCAGCGGGATAAAGTCTATTTGCTGCGGGTGTGCCGTTTTACCGGCAGCCGCTGCGATGTGTACAGCAATTTGAGCATCTTCACTTTGAAGATCGTCAAACCGGTTGCTTATTTCACCGCGATCCCCTCCAGCAGCGGTGGGTACACCACCATTTCCACTTCGCAGTCAAGCTCTTCCTATAATGCCAGCGGCACCCCGGTCAGCTTCGGCAGCGATATCGTGCTCACCGGCGTCTCGGCGGCTGGCACCGGCAAGGCCAAGGTGGCCTGGGCGGCCAATGGCAGCTTCAGCCAGGGCTTTGCCATCGTTTATTCCACTTCTACTACGACCCCTTACGTAGGCGGGTATCCTTATTACGTGGTGGGCGACTCTTCGGCGCGCTCCGCTTACGTGGATGGCACTCCCGGTACGGTGGTTTATTACCGTGTCTGCCGTTATACCGGCAGCAGCTGCGACGTTTATTCCAACACTTACACTTACCTCTTCCCGGGCAGCCTCGTGGCGACGGCTACTCCCGACCCGGCGACGATCGTGATCAACAGCGTGGCCCCGACCACTACTCTGGGGCAGGCCAGCATCACCTGGACGGCGACGGGTTCCTTCCCCAGCGGGTTCAAGATTCTGATCTCCAAGACCAACGCTGCCCCAACGATCTCTGCTTACGACCAGTTGTTCGTGGTCAGCAGCGGCAGCGCGACCAGCACTACTTTCACCGGGGACCCGGGGGCCAGCTATTACGTGCGCATGTGCAAGATTGTTGCGGGGACCTGCGGCAATTATTCCAACGTGGCCACGGTCACCTTTACCGCGGATACCTCCACGATCTCCAATTTGCAGGTGAGTGATGGTTCACTCAGCTATGCCAACGTGACCTGGGAAGCCAGTGAAGATGCACCACAGGGATTCAAGATCTTGTTCTCCACGGTTCATACCACCCCGACCCTGCAGGATTCGTGGGTATACGTCAGCGACGGCAGCCTGCGCGCGGGAACTTTTTCAGGCGATCCGGGGTCTACTTATTACGTGAGGGTGTGTCGCTACATTAATACCTCGTGCTCGGTATATTCGGACGTGGTCTCGATCACCCTGGATGCAGGTACCACCCCGACGGTCACCATCGAAGGCATTTCCGATACCGGGGAGGGCACGGCCATGCTGCGCTGGTCTTCGACCGGGGAATTCCCGGATGGCTACCGCATCCTGGTCTCCGAAACCAACGATCCGCCGCTGGTCAGCGATCAGCAATCCCTGGCCTCCAGCGCGGATGCGCCCATGAAGGAGATCACCGGCACGCCGGGGACAGCCTATTACGTGAGCATCTGTCGCGTGGAAGGCAGCGGCTGCGGTGTGACCTCGACGGTGTGGCATTACACCTTTGGCAAGATCACTCTGGGCAGCTTCACGTTGGATGGCAGCGGTAATGCCACTCTTGCCTGGACCTACACTGGCAGCAACACACCGGCAGGTTTCTCGGCGCTGTTCTCAACGACGAATACCAGCCCGTCGATTGCCGACCACGAGGTTCAGGTGGACGCGGGCAGTTCCAGCACCTCGGTGAACGCAACCCTGACTGCAGGGGTTGCCTATTACTACCGGGTGTGCAGCGGAGATGGCACGGCCTGCATCATTAATTCAGCCGTAGGGAGTTATACTCCGTGACCAGAAAATGGCGCGAAGATTGCAACACTCCCTGACGTAAGGGAGTGTTGTTTTTTGTAGACAATGCGCCCAGTAGTTGCTTTTAACAAACGTTTTGATGTACAATGAGCCTGGAAATTCGTGTATCCGAATAACAGAAATGTTAAGAGGGGGGAGCGGACGGCTCTCTATAATAGAATTACTCGCATTGCGAGAATCGGAGGAGCAATGTCTAAGTATCTGAAGTACCTTTTCTTGCTGGCGCTGGCGGTAATGCTGGCAGGTTGTATCCCAACCGCGACAGCTACCACGGTCCCTGTGGAGAACCCGACCCAGGCACCGGTAGTGGATACCCCAACGAGCGCACCACAGGTGATCTACATCACCGCAACCCCATCCAATCAAACTGGGGTGGAAGTGGCATCCACCGCAACCCCGGCAGCGCTCGAGGCTACCCCAACCCCAACCCCGAGTGACGCCAGCCTGACCATCTCAGGCGTGGACGATCTGGGCGGGGGAAGGGCTGTTATCCACTGGGCTGCTACTGGCAATTTCCCGACTGGCTACATCGTGGTATATTCCGACACCAACCAATCCCCGACCTTCCCGGTGAACACCTATAATTATGCCGGCGACCCGAACGCGCGTTCGGCCATGATTACGGTCGAAGTGGGCAAGATCTACTACGTACGAGTCTGCCGCTACACCAATAATACTTGCGACGTCTACAGCAATTTGGGCGTCTTTGCTTTGCAGAACGTGGCACCGACCAGCTATCCCAATTCTTCCGGTTACTATCCTACCGCTACCTCTTCTTCGATTGCCTATAATTCCGATGGCGAGGTGATCTCTTCTTCAAGCACGCTGGCGATCACTTCCATGAATGCCACCGATACCGGCAAAGCCATCATCCGTTGGACGGCGAGCGGCACTTTCAGCAAGGGCTTCGCTATCGTTTTTTCCACTTCATACACCAAGCCTTTTGTAGGCGGGTATCCCTATTACGTGGTTGGGGATTCGGCAGCGCGTTCCGCTTACGTGGACGGTACACCCGGGAGCACTGTCTATTACCGGATCTGCCGCTATACTGGCACGACCTGTGACATTTACTCGGCCCCGTTCACTTTTACCTTCCCGGGCACGGCGCCCACGGCTGTCCCAGCGACGCCAACTTCATCCACCCCCACGACGGTGACCCCGGTCACTCCTACCCCGGCTACCGCAACTCCGACCCCCACAGCCACAGTGACCTCAACCCCGGTGACCCCCACGGCAGACCCAACCGCGGATTCTTCGACGCTAACCCTCGACAGCGTTACCAATAAGACCGATTTAGGGGCAGCCACTGCAAGCTGGTCGTACACCGGTACCTTCCCGAGTGGGATCCTGGTGCTCTATTCTTCAACCAATTCTGAGCCGACGATCAGTGACACGACGATTCTGGTTTCGAATGTTGGTGACGGAAGCAAGGATATCACTGGAATCCCGGGCACGACCTATCACGTGCGGCTGTGCAAATACGATGGCGCCGCCTGCCTGTTCTACTCCAACACGCAGGATATCACCTTCACGGCTGACACGGCCACGATCTCGCTGGACAGTGTTGTGGATACCACAGATGACACGGCTACCGTGTCGTGGACGCCGACTGGCGATTTCGCGAATGGCTACCGACTGCTGGTTTCGGAAACGCATAACCCGGCGGACCTGAGCAGTGAGATTGTCCAGAACATCACCGATCCGGCGACGCATACGGCCACCTTCACCGCTGTCGCAGGCTCGACCTATCACGTGCGGGTGTGCAAGATCTTCGGAGATAGCTGCAGCGTTTACTCGAATCAGATCGATTTCACGAAGGCACAGATCGCCCTGAACAGTGTGACGGACGTCAGTTCCGGCAATGCGACTGCGGCATGGACGGCAACTGGCACTTTCAGCGATGGGCTCCTGGTGGTCTACTCTGCCTCGAACACACTGCCCACTGAGTCGGATACGACTGTCAGCGCAGCTTCAGGAGCCACCTCAGCCGCCATCACCGGCACCGCTGGGACGGCGTACTACGTACGCGTCTGCAAGCTGAGCGGCTCGACCTGTGTGGTCTACTCGAATGCCATTGCCTTTACGTTTGCCAAGATTACCCTGGGTGACTTCACCATGAGTACAACGGATGAAACAGAAGGGTATGTGGGGGTAACTGCCGCAGGGAATTATCCCAACGGATTCATGTACCTGATCTCGGCCAGTAATGACACCCCTTTGATCACGGATTCATCAGGCACACTTTCTGGTCACGTCGATGGAGATAATACGATCACATCGGTAACGATCACTAATCTGATTCCTGGCGGAACTTACTATTTTCGCCTCTGTCAGCAGGCCACATCCACTCCCAGCTGCCTGATTTACTCAGATGTCAAGACCCTGGATATCCCGAGTTCGCTGGTGCTGGACACACCGACGGGAGGAGAGGGTGCGGTTGAATTGACCTGGGGTACCCCAGGTTCTGGGTTCCCCGCTTTCTCGACTTATCAGGTCATGCGCGTCAGATCGGACGAAACCACTTTTACAAGCTTAGGTTCAGTGGCGTCTTCAGTGCATAGTTATTCAGATACCACAGCGGTCAGCGGCGCAACTTATCATTATTCGATCTACGCCTACAGCGGTTCTAATCTGGTAGGTACCTCCAACGAAGAAGTGTACGCTGTCCCGTAGTGCAGATTTCGCTCATCATGAAACAACTCCCGCGTCAGCGGGAGTTGTTGTTTAAGCTCACTGGGTGGCGCCATAGCGGGCGTTGGCCAGGGGAATGACGTTGATCACCGGTTCTTCGTAAGGATGAACGTCGCGGACCGCCTGGATGGCTTCCATCAAGTATTTTTCGCGGCAGTTGACCTCGATCTTCACCTCGCTGCCGTAGAACATCTTGCCCACCTCGCCGATGGCCGGCTGCGCCCCTTCCAGCGGACGGTACGTGCCCTGCACCGGGGTGATGCTGGAGCAGTGGTCGTAGTTGCCGATCTCGCCGGCGTGAGTGGCAGCCAGGGCAGCGAGGATGTCCTCCACTGCTTCGGCCGGACCGAAGATTTCCAGTTTGAAGTACGGGGATTCGTCCATAACCAGTGCTTTCCTCCTTGGGGATGAGATCAAATCAATCATACGGAATAACTCGCTTTTTCGCAAGAATTGGATAAAATGGATTTATTCATCCTATTCAAACAGAGGAATCATCGATGGCTGATTTTCATCATTTTCCGGTAAGCACGTTGGCGAACCCTTACTTTTCGCTGGATTATCTCACCACGGCCGGGCCGCGGCTGGTGCGCCTGGTGCCGACCGGGGAGAATTTCAATCTTTTCGCGGAAGTGCCGGACGTGTTCTGGCCGTCCCCGAATGGGGATTGCTATCCGCTGGGCGGGCATCGTTTGTGGGCGGGCCCGGAAGTGCCGGCGATCACCTATATCCCGGATGTTGATGGCGTGGAAGTCGAGCCTACCGGCAATGGGGTGATCCTCAGCCGCGAGGACCGCTCGCCGGACGTGCATTATACCCGCCGCATCGAAATTCAACTGGCAACCGACGCGCCGCAGATGAGCCTGCTGCATTCGATCCAGAATTTGGGCGAGAAGAGCATGACGGTCATCCCCTGGGCGATCACCCAGTTTCGCCTGGGCGGCCGGGTGGTGATCCCGCAGGCACAGGTGACCGCGGCGACCGATCCGCTGCTGCCCAACCGCAACCTGGTGCTGTGGTCGTACACCCGCCTCGATGACCCGCGTTTGCATCTGGAGCATAGCCGCTACGTGGTGGAAGGAAAGGCCGGCGAGCCCGCGCTGAAGATCGGTGCCCATGACCCGCTGGGCTGGAGCGCCATTGAGTTTGCTGAGGGCTACACCCTGGTGAAGCGCTTCAGTGTGGAATCTCCCGAGAGTTACGGCGACTACAACAGTAACGTGCAGTGCTACGTGCACGATGCTTTCATTGAACTGGAAACTCTGGGGGCCAGGCGCGAACTGCTGCCTGGGACAGAAGCCCGTCTGCGCGAGGACTGGGAACTCTACCGCGGCACACTGGCGGAGTTGAAGCTCTTCTAAACGAAAAAAAAGAAAAGAAAACCGGCCTGCATGCGCAGGCCGGTTTGTTATCGAAAAGAGAGATGATTTCAGGGCATCGTTCCCGACAGCCATTCGTCGGGGTCTACCTGAACATCGCCTACGATCACGTCAAGATGCAGGTGCGGACCGGTGACGCGGCCGGTGTCCCCGATCAGACCGATCTGCTGACCAGCCTTGACGGTATCGCCCTGTTTGACGTCGATCTCGGACTGGTGGTAGTAGCCGGAGTAGACGCCGTGGCCGTGGTCGATGAGGGTAGTTCCGCCGCGCACGTCGAGCTGGCCGGTATACACGACCACGCCATCTGCCACGGCAAAGATTTTATCGCCAACGCCGCCGCAGAAATCGATGCCGGAATGGAAGTAGCTGTAATCGCTGCCGTTGAAGGAGCGCAGCTTGCCAAAGGTATCCGGGCGGCAGTTAGGGTTGACCACCGGCGGGGTGAAGATGCCGCTCCACATTTGAGTGGCCGTCGCGGGGGCAACGGTCTTGAAGAGGAAATCGTCCTCCGGGCCGGTGATGGCCGGGTCCACGGTTTCACTGGGCACGGTCAGGGGAGCGTCATAGCCGTAATCGACCTTCTTGACGAGCAGATTTTGCTGGAAAGAATAAGTGCTGCCGTCGGTCTGGGTAACGGTCAATAGCAGACTGACCGGGCCGGGGACGGTCATGCGCGGGATGCCCTGCAGGGCCAGCGTCGAACCGTCAGATTGGGGGAAAAGGTTAAGCGTATAGCCGTCGAGGCTGCCGCTCAACTGTACGTCACTGCTGACCTGAGCGCTGAAGATGGCCGTTTTGCCTTGCTGCAGGGTGTTGATCGAGAGATCGGTGACGCCGGGCAAAACCTGCTCCGCAGCCTGGCCGGCTGAAGAGGGCAGGTAAAGAATGTCATTGGGCAGAACGTCCCACGCACCAGACAGGGTATTGGCTACCAGCGTCGTCCAAGGATTGACGCCGTTCGTGACAGAAAGCTCGAGGGCAGTCTGGCCGCTGCTGACCGGAACGCGTACGTCCGCGCTGGGGGATTCCGAAGTGAGGGTATACATCTTATACCCGACGGCAATCGCATCCGGGTTGGTCAGAAAGTTGAGGCGATAAAAAGCGGAAGGGTCGGAATGGCTCTGGCGCATCAGGCTGAGGGGAGTCTCTCCCACTGCTACCGTAGTTTGGGTAAGCAGCCCGGAGAGGTCATCGAAACCCGGGATGTAGAGGCGCGTCCCTGGGGCCAGAAAGTTGACGTCGGTGATGTAGTTGGCCAGAGCGATCCGCGCCGGGGTGGTGTGGAAGTTCTGGCTGATGCTGGTCAACGAATCGTTATCCTGCACGATATAGTACACCCCGCCTGATTGAGCGGCAACGGGATGCACCGGCAGACCGGTAAAGAAAAGGGGGATGACGAGAATGAGGGCGACAACGGGGCGAAGGAAGCGTGCTTTCATAATGGTTGATTGTAAACGAAACTGAATCAATTGGAAGGGCAAAAATACAGCTTTTTTTCTTGCATGATGCTACAATGCAGAGGAAGTCCTTATCTTAATTTTGACGGAGGTTCTATGAATCAGCCCGAATTGACCCAACAGGCGTTGGGGATTCTGCGCAGCGGCGCGAATTTCCAGTGGTACGTGATCTTCATGTTTGCTGTGGTGGTGTATATCTACGCCAATGAATTCACCAAGAAAAATTACAAAGGGATCGCTGCCGGTCTGGCATTATATGGGGTGCACTGGTTCTACGAGATCCTGAATGGCCTGATCCAGCATTTCAGCGGGCACGCCCTGTGGACGGTCCCCACCGGGACGGCTTTCTTGCTGCTCATCGGTGTCGGGGTCGAGTTGAGCCTGATGTTCTCGGTGGCTGGCCTGATCATGTCGAAGTTCCTGCCTGAGGACCCCAAGAAGAAGATCCTGGGCATCAACAACCGCGTTTTCTACGCCATCGTCAACGCTGCTGGCTTCTCCATTTTTGAGATTTTCCTGGCCAAAACGCCGGCCTTCCACTGGGTATACACCTGGTGGGGTGCCATCCCGGTGTTCATCACCGTCTACATTCCCTTCTTCCTGGCGGCTTTCTTCTGCTACGACTGGCAGCCCAAAGTGCAGAAGCGCTTTTTGGCGGCGGTCTGGGGCATCGATGCCGCGGCCATTCTCGTTTTCGCTGCCATCCTGCACTGGATCTAATCGATCCTTTCGTCGCACGTTCTTTTGCCTCCTCTGAATCTTAGAGGAGGCTTTTTGATTATGAAAATGGGTAAGAAGTAATATGGAAAATTGTGGAGAATGAATTGCAATTTTTGTTGAGCAAGATATAATGGGCGTATGGCAAAAGAAATTCGTTACCCCCGTCGCCGCGTCATTCGCCACGTTCTTAAGAATGGCATTGCGACAATTTTTCGATTAACGGCAAATTTTAGCGTAGAGGGAACAGAGAATATCCCCAGGGGCGGACCTTTACTGGTGGTCGGCAATCATTTCCATTTTCTGGACCCGCTGGCCTTGATCTATGCCACGCCGTGGCCGCTGGAATTCGTCGGTGGGGCACAAACCCCCAACGCACCCAAAGCAGTTGGCTGGATCTCCAAGCTCTTTGGGGTCATCCCGACTTACCGCGGGACCGGCTCGCGCGAGACGCTGCAATCTTCTGAATCGGTGCTCAAGCAGAAGGGCGTGCTGGCGATCTTCCCCGAAGGCGGCAGTTGGGCCACAGTGCTGCGCCCGGCCCGTCCGGGGACGGCGTTTCTGGCTTATCGCACAGGTGCCCAAATTCTTCCGGTAGGGCTGGATGGGCTGGTAGGGTACGTCGGCAAAATTCAGCGCGGAGAACGCGTGAACGTGAATCTCCGGTTTGGCAAACCTTTCGGTCCCTTCACCGGGTTCAAGGGTTCGCGCCCGACCCGCGAAGAGATGGATGAGGTCGGCAATGAGATCATGCGCAACATCAGCGTTTTGATCCCGCCGGAGCGGCGCGGCTTTTATTCAGACGATCCGACGATTCGCGAGGCAGCGCGGGGAACAGAGATCTATCCCTGGGCCGGGCAAAGCGAAAGTTGATCCACTCATTCAAGTAGATATTTTCCTCCCTTTCAGTTATGATGAAAGGGAGTTTTTCGATTATTTTCGCGGAGGCCCCCATGAAAAAGTGGATGATCCTTGTTCTTGTGGCAATTCTTCTGGCTGCGTGTAACCTTCCTTTCTCGATTACTTTCAATGCGAATCCAACGGCGACCCCCGTGGAGGCTACGGCTCAGGTGATCGTGGTGACCGCCACGCCTGAGGCTACCGTGGCTCCCCAGCCGCTGCCGACCTTAACCCCCGAGGGCAACGCCAGGAATCTGGGGGGAGTGTACATGGTGATCCCGCCCTGCCTGGCGGCGGATGCCAATGGGGTGATCATCCCCGAATCGAACCCGGGTGATGACGGCCCTGTTTTCATGGCCAACCCGGAATACCGCAAGATCACGCTGACCGGCTATCCGCTGGCCGGGACGTTCTGGGAACCGCTGGTACAGGTATACCCGGTGTAGCGCTTCGTGGAGCTGGCCCCCAACCTGAGTGATACCGTGGCGGAAATGCAGTCGATCCTGGCCGATCAGCCGACGAGTTTTGCACACAGCATTCCGCTGCTGCCCATCGCCAATGCGGCCCAGGTCTTTCGGGCGCAGATCAGCTACATCAACTTCCAGAATGGCAAGGGAATTGGCTTTTTGACCGAGTACGCCCAGTACTATGCCCCCGTCAATAATCACGATCTTTTCTACACTTTTCAGGGGTTGACCAGTGACAATAAATACTGGGTGTCAGTTATTTTGCCGGTCAACGCGGCTTATCTGCAGCCGACCAACAACGACTTTACCGTCCCGGCGGATGGCATTCCGGTTCCGCAGGATATCAACTCCCCCAGTTTTTCGACGGATATGGAAGCGTATTACGTCGCCATGGTGCAGAAGCTGAATTCCACTTCGCCGGATGCCTTCTTGCCTACCTTGAATTGCATGGCCTCATTTATTCAAACCCTCAACGTGGGGGATTGAACAGGCCGGATCATGAATGAAATAATCCCCTCTTCTAGATGAAGAGGGGATTTTGCTTACCAGTAAAGACTGCTGAAATCTCAGTCGCGGTCGGTCTCGATTGATTCGAGGGCCTTGTCGGCGGTTTCAGTGGGGTTGAAGAGCAGCACGATGGCAATGGGCAGCAGGATGATGCCGGCAGCAACCACCCAGAACCACTGCATGGTGGGGAAGAGGTTGAGCAGAAGCGCTACCAGAAGCGGCCCGAACACGTAAGAAATGCGGGCGGCAGTGGTCGTCCAGCCGATGCAGGCGCCACGGCGCTCGGTGGGGAAGATCTCGGGAATGTACACCACGATCCAGGTATAGGTGAAGGAGGTGAAGAACCCGATGAGGACGGTGAAGATGGGCAGGAAGATTCCCTGGCTGAAAGCCAGGCCTACCAGCACCAGTGAAAGCCCCAGGTAGCCCATGACGAGGGTGGGTTTGCGGCCGAGTTTATCCATCAGCCAGCCGCTCAGATAACCGCCGCCCATGGCCACGATCAGGGTGATGAGCAGCACCGTAGACCACTGGGTCAGGGTATATCCCTTGAGGGTCATGAAGTAATAACCCAGCCAGTAGTAGAAGAACTGATAGGTCAGCCAGCACAGCCAGATGGAAGAGGAAATGATGATGTATTTGATGTCTTTGCGGTCGATCACGCCGATGCCAAAGAGGTGATTCTTGCGGATGCCTTCGCGGCGTTCTTCTTTGATCGCCTCGAAGCGTTTGGTCTCTTTCATGAACAGCCACAGCACCAGCAGTGGGATCATGAACAGGCCCATCGCGCCGTACATCCAGCGCCAGTTGAGGTGCAGGGTATCGATGATGAGTATGGGCAGCAGCGACTGCAGGGGGATCAGGCCCAGAATGTACACCAGGCTGACGTATTTGGCCCGTTTTTCATCCGGCGATTCTTCGCTGATGGGGATGGTCCACATGTTGGAGACCGTGCCAAAGATGGTCAGCGTGTAAAATGCCATGAATACGTAGAGGTTGCTGCTCCAGAAGACCACTCCCAGGGAAGAGAGGCCCATCAGCAGCACCAGCACCAGGATGGAAAATTTCCGTCCGATGCGGTCGGTGAGACCATTCAGCAGAAAAATGAAGAAGGTCGCGATGAAATAAATGCCTTCGAGCGTGGAAAAGCGCGAGGGCGTGATCTTGAATTCATCCAGAAGATACGGCAGGGCAGTGGTCTTGATGGTGGAAAGATATTGATCCATCAAGGCGACGAGGCCCATGAAAATGATCAGATAGATCAAATAACCGCGGCTGCGCGGTTTGTGAATTGTTTCGCGGGCGGGGGAGTGTTCAACGGCGCTCATTTTTCACCTTCTTTGTGGGGGGATTAAGAACTGACTTAATTATAAACACGAAAAGGCGCGCTTGGGTGTGAATCTGGGGTGGATGAATTATAATTTGAGCATATCGGTTGTTTTAAGGGCCTTGAAATCCTCGGATTTTTGGGCCAACAGCTAAAGGCAACGTGAAACTATGAAGCAAACTGACGAAAAAAATTTTCTGCAAGCCTTTTCCGATCACTTTTCGCAGGGATCAATGACAACGGCCATTGCCATCCGGCTCAGCCAGGCATTTCCCCCTTCGTTGGGGTACCCGGCCGGCAAGCTGATTGCTACGGTACTGACCAACCGCTTCTACAGCCCGCTGGTCAAGGCAGTCCGTCTCAACCAGTGGATGATCCATGACCGCAAGATAACGCGCCGGGAACTGAACCGGGCCGTGTATCAGGTGTTTGCCCATCAGGCACGCTCCCTCTACAACTTCTACCGCAATCTCGATACTCCTGAGCAGGTTCAGAAGCTGGTACGGGTCCACCCCTCCATGCAGCGGATGATGGATTCCGCGAACCAGCCCGGTGGACGCGGTACGATGATGCTTATCCCGCACATGAGCGGGTTCGATCTGGGCGGATTGCTGCTGGCCCGCCAGGGATTCAGGTATCTGACCCTGTCTTACCCCAACCCGCCGCACGGCTATGAATGGCAGAATCAACTGCGCAATGACCGCGGCGAAGAGGTGATGCCCATGTCGTTCCAGTCGACGCAGCTGGCGCGCGAGCGCCTGCAGGCCGGCGGAACGGTGCTGACCGGCGTGGACCGGCCATACCCGGGCACGGGCTACTTCCCCACCTTCTTTGGCGAGAAGGCCGAAATGCCGGTGGCCTACATTAAACTGGCCATAAAAACGAAGGCCCGCGTGTTCGTGGTGGGCTTCATGACCCGCCCCGACATGACCTATGAGATCGAAGCCTCCGATGAGATCGAAATGCAGCCAGATGCCGATCCGCGCCGCGAGCTTGAATCTAACGCCAGCCGCGTTTTGGGCGCGTGCGAGACTTTTATCCGGCGCAACCCGGCCGGCTGGGCCATGTTCTACCCGGTCTGGCCGCAGTTGACTGCCCAACCTTCCTGACCGATGAAACGCCTTTATTTGCTTTGCCTTCTATGCGGCCTGCTGCTGGCCGTGGTTTCGTGCCGGCCAGTCGTGCCGTTCACCGCGGTTCCTCCTACTTTGACTGCAACGGCGACACTGCTGCCGGTCACGGCTACGCCTGCGCCCACTCCGACCCCCAGTTGCATCGCCGCGCGGGGCACCACCGAACAGCTGGTCATCCCCTCGCCCACGCTGGGCGAAAAACTTACCTTCACGATCTATCTGCCCCCCTGCTACAGCGACCAGCGCAGCCGCGGCTACCCGGTGATCTATCTGTTCCACGGGCAAAACCAGGATGATACGCTGTGGCCCTCGCTTGGGGCGGTGGATATGGCGGATCTCCTGATCGATCAGGGGTCTACCCCCTTCTTGATGGTTTTCCCCTATGAAGTGCACAACTGGGATCCCGCCAGCGAATCGAAGTTTGGTGACGCGGTCATTGATGATCTGATCCCGTACATCGAAAGCCATTATCACGTCTGTACCGAGCGGGCCTGCCGTGAGATCGGCGGCGTATCGCGCGGCGGGGGATGGGCAATGCACCTGGCCCTGACCCACCTCGAGATGTTCCACGCGGTCGGCGGGCACAGTATGGGCTGGTTTGCGGGGGATCTTTACCGCGTCGAGAACCTGCTCACCACGTATTCCCCGGCGGATTTCCCGCTGATTTACCTGGATCGCGGCGATCAAGATTATCTGCGCGACAGCATCGATCTTTACGAGCAGAACCTGACTTCCTGCGCCATCCCGCACGAATACATCATCAGCCCGGGCCAGCACAGCACCACCTACTGGAGTTCCCAAATCCAGAAATATATGCAGTGGTACGCTGACGGTTTCAACGATCTCAAGTAATTCCTGAAAAATAAGAACGAACCAGTAAAATTATCCAATAATTTGACTGGTTGACTAGTCAAATTATTGGATATATTATAGAGATAAGCTATTTTGTGCTTTAATCGCATTGAAGCATTTGGCTTGACTTTTTGCAGGGAACAGGAGCAACGGATGGCAGATTCACTTTTCAGACGTCTGGTGGTAGATGAAATAGAGCGCTATTTACCTACGAACGACATCATCATTCTCCACGGCGCAAGGCAGGTGGGGAAAACCAGCATTCTGATGTATCTGCAAAAGCAGCTTGAGGCCGGTTCAGAGAAGACGCTGTATTTTGATCTGGAAGATGGGCGTATGCTGGGTTTACTGAATCGGGGAGTGGATGATTTCGTGACTTACTTACGTGAAAAAGGTTTTTTTCAAGAAACTCTGGAACACGATGGAAAAAAGTTATTCGTGTTGATCGATGAAATTCAATACCTGGATAACCCTTCTTCTTTTCTAAAATTGCTTGCTGACCATCATCGCTATTTGAAGATCATTATCTCTGGATCTTCAAGTTTTGCCATGAAGAGCAAATTTAAAGATTCTCTGGTAGGGAGAACCGTGAATTTTGAAATATTTCCGCTATCTTTTGCAGAATTTCTGGTCTTTAAGGAGGTCCCGTTTGTTCCCGCACCGACTTACACGCCAGAGAAAAATGAAGAGCTGAAGAAGTTGTTCTATGAATATCTCCTCTATGGAGGATACCCCAAGATCGTTCTAACCCCGCAACTGGCAATGAAAGAACGCTATTTGCAGCAGATTGTGGATACGTATATCCGCAAAGATATTCGTGATCTGGCTTCGATTAAGAACGTCGAGAAATTCAATCGGTTACTTGAAATTTTGGCTTCTCAAAGCGGCAATTTGTTAAATATTCTGGAGCTGGCCAATACCTGTTCTCTGGCCAGGGAAACCGTGGAAAATTATTTGTTCCTTTTGGAGCAGACTTATGTGATCCGATTGGTTCATCCTTTCAGCCGAAATATTCGCACCGAACTGACCAAAACCCCCAAAGTATTTTTTTACGATACGGGTTTGATGCAAATCGTCTGGTTGAAAAAATTGCAACAGGTAGTAATGGGTGCGGTCTTCGAGACCGGAATCTATTCCGAATTGGTCAAGCATTATGGTCCAGAACAGGTCAATTACTGGCGCACCCAGGATAAAAAAGAGATAGATTTTGTCGTCAGGTTTCCCACTGCATTGCTCCCAATCGAGGCCAAATTGCATTTTCCGAAAGATGTGCCTGCTGCTCTGCAAACCTTTACCGCTACTTACCCGATCGTCAGTGGATTTGAGCCCGGATACCGTCTGGTGGCACTGGAAGGGGAGCCAGGTTCTGATGGAATGATCTACCCCTGGCAGATATGACCGGGGGGCGGTTTTTCTGCGCTGGCCTTGATATAATTGAATCATCTTCAACCTTTCCAAGGAGTGCTATGCCTGTCCTCTGACCTGACCCCTTTCTTTGAACCGGCTGGTGTTGCTGTCATCGGTGCTTCGGCGAACCCGCACAAACTTTCCCACGGCATTTTGCGCAATCTCATCAACTCTACCTACTCGGGCGGCGTATACCCCGTCAACCCGAGCGCGGAAGAAATTCTGGGCAAGCCCTGTTACACCGATATCACGGCAGTGCCTGACCCGGTGGAACTGGCGGTGCTGGTCATTCCGGCGAGAGCCACCCCGCAGACCCTCGAAGCCTGCGGTCAGCGCGGCATTCATGCGGCCATCATCATCTCGGGCGGCTTCAAAGAGGTGGGCAGCGGCGGCGCGGACCTGGAAAAAGAGTGTCTCGACATCGCTCGCCGTTATTCCATGCGGCTGATCGGGCCGAACTGCGTTGGGGCCATGAACTTGCATAACGGTCTCAACACCACCTTCATTAATGGCATGCCCGAAGAGGGTGGCATCGGCTTTCTTTCGCAGTCGGGGGCCATCTGCGGCGGGGTCGTGGACATGGTGCACGGCAAGAAAGTGGGCTTTTCTCATTTTCTCAGCCTGGGCAACGAAGCCGACGTGACCGAGACGGACATCATCGAATATCTGGGCGCCGATCCGCGTACGCACGTGATCGCAGCCTACGTTGAACAGATCCGCGACGGGCGCCGCTTTCTGGAAGTGGCCCGCCGTGTTTCACAGATCAAACCCATCGTGCTCATTAAAGCCGGCCGTACCAGCGCCGGCGCGCGGGCCGTTTCTTCTCATACCGGGTCACTGGCGGGTTCGCATACTGCCTATCAGGCTGCTTTTCAGCAGGCCGGAGTGATCGAAGTGCAGACCTTTGCCGAACTTTTCGATGTGGCACTGGCTTTCGATACCCAACCCATCCCCGCGGGCAAGAACGCGGTGATCATTACCAACGCCGGCGGGCCAGCGGCGCTGGCCTCCGACAGTCTCTCGGCCAATGGATTTACGCTGGGCGACCTCAGCGAAGCCACTCGCAGTGAGCTGCGGGCGCACCTCAACCCCAGTGCCCAGGTGAGCAACCCGATCGATATGCTGGGGGGAGCAGAGCCGGCAGACTATGAACTGGCAGTCCGCACCGCGCTGGCCGATCCGCAGATCGACGCGGTGATTCCGCTGCTGGTACCCCAGGCGCTGGTCAGCCCGGCAGGGGTGGCACAGGCTGTGGTTGATGCGGCGCAGGGAGCGCAGAAGATCGTGCTGGCCTGTGTGGTCGGTGACGAGAGCGTGGGGGAAGCGCGGCTGATCCTGCAGGGCAACCGCATCCCTATGTACACGGTTCCTGAAACGATGGGGCGGGTGCTGGCTGCCATGCGGTACTATCAAGACTGGCGCGGTCAGGATCATTCCCAGCCGGCGGAGAGTCACGCCGGCGGGTTTGCCCGCGCTGAAGCCTATCTCAAGACGCAGGCCGGGGTTTCTGCCCTCGGCGAAGCGGCGGCCCGTCCGCTGCTCGAGGCCTATGGGTTTCCCGGTGGTCCAGGCAGAACGTGCCGGCAGTGCCGGCGAAGCTGCCCGGGTGGCCGAGAAAATCGGCTTCCCGGTGGTGATGAGGTGATCTCCCCGGATATTCTGCATAAATCCGACGTGGGAGGGATTCGCCTGGGGCTGAATTCAGCCGCGGAGGTCGAAGCGGCTTATGCTGCGATGCTGCAGGGGGGTGGCTGCCAAAGCTCCCCAGGCCAGGATCGAAGGCGTGCTGATCGAGCAATCCGCCCCGCGCGGGCAGGAAGTGATCATCGGCATGAAACGCGACCCGGGTTTTGGCCCGCTGCTGATGTTTGGATTGGGCGGCATCTACGTCGAGCTGTTCAAGGATGTCTCTTTTCGCGTTGCCCCCATCGGGGAGCGGGAAGCTCTGGAGATGATCCAGGCCACCCGCGCTGGCCGGCTGCTGACCGGCTTCCGCGGCCAGGCGCCGGCGGATGTGGCGGCCGTGGTCGATTGCCTGTGCCGGCTGAGCCAGCTGGCGCTGGATTTTCCGCAGATCAGCGAGATCGAGGTGAATCCGCTGCAGGTCTTTGAGGCAGGCCGGGGAGTCCTGGCGCTGGATGCCCGCGTTCTCTTTTAATAAATAAGAAAAGGTTAAGATTCTCATAAAACCCAGGTTAATTTTCGAAAAACCTGCAAAAAAACCTTGCATAAAAATCGACTTCAACTATAATAAGCATCGACCTCCTCCCGGTTGCCCCCCTCAACCGGTCGGAGGTCACTTTTTTGCCCGGATGAATTTCAGGCATCCCCAACTTTAATGAATTTCATACATTTTGTTAGCAGTCCTCTGATCTGCACGGGCTACTATTAATCCTGTAAGCAAAACAAAAGGTGTTTTGACAGGAGGCTCAATATGACTACCAATCTTCTTCCTTTAAAACGCCGCAGCGACAAATTAGCCGTCCGGCGTGATTACGATAACCCGGTGCTGGCGATTCAGGACGAAATGAACCGCATGTTTGATCGCTTCTTCACCGATCCATTCGATCTGGCGCCTTATGACCGGGAGTGGGTGTCTGAGTTCAACCCGAAAGTGGACGTGAACGAGACCGAGAAAGAGGTCAAGGTCGTGGCCGAATTACCGGGTATGGATGAGAAAGACATCCAGCTCAGCCTGGAACACGACACGCTCGTCATCAGCGGTGAAAAGAAATCTGAGAGCGAGGACAAAGGCAAGAACTTCCATCGTGTCGAACGCTCGTTTGGTTCTTTCAGCCGGGTGATCGCCCTGCCTTCCGAAGTGGAGGCGGATAAAGTGGAAGCTGAGTTCAAGAAGGGCGTCTTGACCGTGACTTTGCCGAAGCCGGCTTCAGCCATCAAGACAAGCAAGAAAATTCAAATCAAAGCCAGTTGATCCTCAGAGGGATGACCCTCCCTTGATGAGGAATTCGAAGGCAGCGTTGACCGATTGACGTCGCGCTGCCTTTTTTCGTTAATGGCGAAAGGTTAAAGAAACGGGGTCGAAGGCCGCGGCAGCCTGCAGCAGTTCCTGTAGTGCCGGCCAGGGGGCCTGTTCGTAAGCGGTCAGACGAATTTCTTTTTTATAGCGGGCGGTACCCGTAAGCAGGTGATGGGGGTCGGGGAGGAAGGTGCCATGGATGAAAGACAGGATCACGACCTGGTTCTTGATACTGATCTGGCATAACCCGCCTTTGATGTTTTTGATAATAAATAAGAGGGGGGAGGAGAAGAAGGGGAGAAGGTCAGGCAGGGGGAGGAGCCAAGGTGTTGGCCACGGTGGGGGAAGATCCCCGCGGTGCGGAAGGTCAGAATGGCCCCAGCGAAGACGAGCTGGGGCTTTTTGCTGAGCCGGCAGGCCGGTGGGGTGCAGCAGTCGGTGAGGCCGGCAGCAGCAGTGCCAAAGCCAGAGTCAGAGGTCAAAGGTGGCCCCTGTTGGCCGTTGCACGGCCAGCAGAGAGCGGGCCGCCAGGTGGCGAGGCAGGGCAAAGTAGGGTGGGTGCCCCGGCCTGGCCAACACAGGCCGGGCGCACCCGCCCCCCGCGCCACCCTTCCCCTTCCCCCCGCCCAAACCCACCCTCCCAACCCCTGCACCCGTAGCGGTGTTTGGAACATGGGCGGGGGGAGCAAGGGGCACTAGGGTGGCGCTGTCCCAGCCAGAGGCGGGGTGATGATCATGGGGGCTGCGCCCCCACTCCCCCCTGTTCTATAATAGAACAGAAAAAGGAGGGTAGAAGTATGTACATCATCTTGAACAAATGGCAGGTGTTGCTGGGGCTGCGCGAGCTCAGCGAAGAATGGCACACGGTGGAGAACCGGCGGGGGGAAGTGACCTTTCAGCGCAGATCGATCGTCATCGATATTCTGCAGCTGCTGCGTCTAACAGACTGTGCCTCATTTGAAGCGGTGTTCGGCAAAGGGGAAGGGTCCCGCATGTGGAAGGCAGAGCAGTGAGCCGGCTCAAGCTGTACCCGCGCAACATAGGGCCGCATGGGCGGCTTTCACCGCGGCAGAGAGAGGTGGCGCAGCTGATCGCCAACGGGTACACGTGCGAAGAGATCTCTTCATTGCTGGGGATCGAGAAGCGCACGGTGCAGTACCATCTGCACGGGGCCATGGAACGGTTCCGGACGGGGACGGTTCCCTTTCTGATCTACAAAATGATTCGCTGGGGGGAATTACCGCCAGGGCGAGAGCTGACAATAGAGCAGATACGCGAGCTGAGGGCGGTACCTTATGCCTACACCAGCCCAGAGATGACCGAGCGCATATTGGCCGGCTTTGCGGGCAATGGGGAAGAGTAATTCCCTTCATCACAAGCGGGGGGTAGGTAAAACTGCAGGTTTATCAGCCTCGCCCAGGGCAAAAACCAAAAAGGGCACGGCTGCTCCTGCTGCGCAGGGCAGCCTCGAAGAGCACCGCCCGCCGGCCAAGCCGCCGGGCTTGAGCCCCCTGCCCTCAGTCCCGCGGCCCCCCAGGGGGCCTACCCCTGCGAGCCTTCACGCTCGGTCGCTTGACGGCCCCGAAGAGCGGGGCCTGCTTCCTCGCAGACGTTCAGGCGCGCGCCGCACGCCGAGGGCCCCCGTTCGCGGGCTCATGAGCCCGCTCACTCACTGGCGGGGCAAGCAAGGGGGTACCCACCCTTCCTTGGCGCGGGGCTGCGCCCCGCGTCCAATCGGGCGGGTACCAACATCCGCCGGCGGGGCCCTGCACGACCTGGTTCTTGATACTGATCTGGCATAACCCGCCTTTGATGACCCCGCCGCGGGCCGGGTCGAAGTAAGCCAGGCCTTGCCAGACGTGTTTTTCGGCTGCGGAGGGGAGAACACGCACGATCAGATTGCGCAGCTCGTGCACGATATCGAGCAATTCCGCCGGCTGACCGACAAAGATTGCATCCACTTCACGCAAGGGGAGCATCATCAACTTGAAAGCTTGCGCACCTCATCCATGCCCAGCAGGTGCCAGTCATATTCCGGGTTCTTGCGTTCCGGTTCGACCAGCAGCACACAATAGCCGTCTTTGAGCACCGGGCGAATCCATTCGCCGAGCAGAACCTTTTCATCCAGGCGCGGCGTGCGCCCGCGGAGGGGTTCAAGACGGTCGATGGAGGTTGATTCGAGCAATTCAGAAACACGATGCACTCCCTTGAGGTTCTGCATGTTGGGCAGCCAGAGAAAACGGCCGTCTTCCCCGCGGAAGCGCAGGCCGATGGCTGCCAGCGCCCCAATGACCCCAGCTCCGCTGCCGGTCAGGCCGGCAATGGCAATGCCGGCAGAGCGGGCAATCTGAATGGCTTCTTCGCGCTGTACCCGCTGCCCTTTGGCACTTTGGGCCCAGGTAAAAACTTCAGGGGTAACCTGCACCCAGGCGCAAAAGGCAAAGCCGGCATTGGCCCCCGGGCTGTACTCGCGCAAAATAAAAGAGCGGCAGGCCATTTCGATCTCGCTGCGGCGCGCGGCTTCCCCTTCGAAGGTCAGGCAAATGGCTGAGTTGTTCGAGGTATGCAGAATTTGCGGGCTTTGCCAGAGCTGGTGGCGGGTAATGGATTCTGCGTGGCCCAACTGTTTTTCTTCGAGATAACCACAAAGGCGTTGAGCCAAAAAGCCCGTGCTGGACGTTTTCGGGTTATCTGTATCGTCGATTCCGATGAGAAAACGCATGATTTATTTTGCTCCAATGTGGGGTAAAGACGCCTGACTGATATTAGCGAATTCCCGGAGCATTGTCAATATTTTGATTATGATGAAAATGCCCTGAGGATTATCGTGATACCATTAAGGTATGCCTTCCCGATTCCGACAACTTGTCCATTCTGTGTCCGTTTTTCTGCGCTGGGAGAGCCAGGACCGCGAGCTGATGCAGTCCATTTCGCGCAAGGTCATGGGCACGACCATCGGCACCTATCTGATCTGGCACATCATCGCCACGCTGGTCTGGCCGCAGGTGTTCAGCCCCAGTCTGTACCTGGTCACCCTGATCATGATCCTGACTACGGTGGCGGCTTATTTCTTGCTGGAGCGCTTCTACTTGCTGGCGCAGATTGCCTGGTTCGCCGGGCTGACGGCGGCCCTGATCACTTCGTATGGGCTGTATCAGCATGCCGAAATCTTGCTGGGTTTTGCCTTTTTGCCCTTCATGGGCGAGGTGATGCTGGGGATCCGGCCGGCGCTGGTGCTGGATGTCTTTCTGGCGCTGCTGACCCTGGTCTGGTCGCAGATCGATTTCATCGTGCCCTTCCCGAACGGATATCTGGTGGTGATCTACCTGGTGCTGGCGGTCTCGACCGCGCTGGGTTGGGGCATCATGGATAACCTGATCTCATCAATTGAAGCGGCGTCTTATCATTACCGCGAAGCGGTGCAGCGCCTGAACGAGGCGCGCGAACACCGGGCTGAGATCAGTGTGCTGCTCAAAGACGTGAATCGGGCCAATTATCAACTGGAAAACCTGAACCGCATGCTTATCTACGCGCGGGCACAGGCCGATGAAGCCCGCGAGGAGCGTGACCGCTTTGCCATGGCCGTCAGCCACGAACTGCGCAGTCCGCTGAATTTCATCATCGGCTTCAGCGACCTGATGGTCAATTCGCCGGAAACCTATGCCAAGGTGACCAACTGGCCCAGAGGGTTGTACGATGACATCCGCGAAATCTATAAAAGCAGCACCCATTTGATGAGCCTGATCAACGACATCCTGGATATGGGCAAAATGGATGCGCAGCAGATGGTGCTTTTCAAAGAGAAGATCGACTTTGCGGTGGTGATCGAGGACGTACGCCAGATGGTGCACTCGGCGGTGGAGAGCAAGGGGCTGAAATTGATCGTGGATGTGCAGCCTGATCTGCCGCTGGTTTACGTGGACCGTACCCGGGTGCGCCAGGTACTGTTGAATCTGGTCACCAATTCGCTGCGTTTTACCCGCAAGGGGAGCATTACCCTGCACGCTTTCATGGAAAACCCCGAAATTATGCGTGTAGAGGTAATTGATACCGGGGTAGGCATTGCCAAAGAGGATCAATCGAAGGTATTCAAGGAATTCCGACAGGTGGGCAATCAAACGTACCAGCGCGGCGAGGGCAGCGGCCTGGGCTTGTCGATTGGGCGTCGCTTCATCCAGATGCACGGTGGCGACATGGGGCTGGAAAGCGAGGTGGGCAAAGGCTCGACCTTTTATTTCACCCTGCCCATTCATCAACAGGTGGAGACTTTCGAGTCGGATGCCCTCGAAGACAAAAAAGAAGCTCTGGCCAAGCAGAGCCAGCAGGGCAGCGACCGGTCACCCACTTTACTGATCCTGACTCAGGACGCTTTTTCGGCGCGCGTCTTTGCCGAGAACATGCACTCCAACCGGGTCACGCTGATGACCGACCCGGCACAGTTGTTCATGGCGGTGGCTTCCTCGTATCCGCGGGCGGTGATCATTGATGAACCCCTGGCCCAGCAGCCGGTGGTGCGTAAATTCATGCAGGATCCCCCGTATGACGTGCCGGTCTACATTTTCAGCCTGCCGCTCAGCCGCCACGACCGCCGCTCGAACCTGCCTGCTGGCGTCAGCGACTATCTGGTCAAGCCGGTACCGCGTCAGGTGATGATCGATACCATCGCCCGGCTCGAAATTCATCCGCACACTGTGCTGGTGGTGGATGATGACCCCAGCATGGCGCGTTTCGTGATCCAGTCCTTGAAGACTTCAGCGGAAGATTCGGTGCACCTGCCCGAGGACCTGAACATCCTGACCGCGCTGGATGGGCAGGAAGCACTGCGCTTCTTGCAGGCGCTGCCGGTGGGGGTAGTGCTGCTTGACCTCGACCTGACGGATATGAATGGCCTGACCCTGCTCAACACCATCCGCAACGACCCGGCGTTGCACAACATCCCGGTGGTGATCGTCTCGGCCAGCGATCCGCCGCCCAGTTTCGATACGCGCGACGAAGGGGATTTCCACATTCACATGAACCATCCTTATTCGCGCAAAGAGCTGATCGATCTGCTGCAGGCGATCTTGAAGAGCACCGAGCCGGTCTTTAACCCTCAGGAGGTAGTGCGGGTCAAGGAAAATGAAGAAGAAGGTGAAGACTAAGAGTGGGGGAGAACCTGCTCGATGGCTTCAAGCAGCATCTTTTGCGTGACCGGTTTTTTGAGGAAAGCCGCAGCCCCCAGCGTGCGCGAAAGATCGGGGTCATCCCAGGCAGAGCAAATGATGATCGGGATGTGACTGGTGTGGGCGTCGAGCTTGAGCGTTTGCAGCAATTCCCAGCCATCCATTTGCGGCATCATTACGTCGAGGGTGATCACGGCCGGCTGCAGGTGCTGGGCCAGTGAAAAAGCCTGGCTGGCCTGCTCCACCCCTACCGGATAGACGGCACTCTGTGAAAGGTAGCGCTTGAAAAGATTGAGGACGGCCGGCTGATCGTCGATGACCAGCAGAATGTTCTTGCTGGCCAGGGGAAGTTTAATGAGCCATTCGATCTGTTTCTGGCCATTTTTCTGGCTGACTTTTTCTTGCAGTTCGGCGTCGATGAAGCGGCACCAGTAGCGGACGGCGTTGAGATCGTCATCGATTTCTTCTTCGCTGGCTGATTCCCAGACGGAGCTGACCGGGGCGGAAATGTCGATCACGACGGCCTGCTCTTCATTATGAAAGTGGATGCTCAGAGAATTGCCGTTTTGGATGTGGAGGCTTTCATTAAAGATGCCGATGAGTGCCTGCCGCAAAATGACACGGTCGGTGACCACGACCGAGAGGCTCTCGGCAGGGGTAATGGAGACGGTGATCTTCTTTTCGTCAAAGCGGCGCCGCAGTGTTTTATAGACTCCGTAGGCAGTATCTACCAGATCGACAATCTCTTTGTGAATCTCGATGGCACGGCTGCTGGGAGGCTCGGGTTCATTCTCGGCAGTGGGGGTGACGAGCTGATATTTCGACCACAGAATCTCGGTCAGCGACAGAAAAGCGCGGTGGTGATCGCGGCGCATCTGGCGTGGACTGATGGCCAGTTGGTCAGAGAGTTCCTGCACGCCCATACCGTCGACGTAGCGTTTATACAGAATGTAGTAAGGCCGCCATTCGGGTGAACTGATGGATTCTTCTTTGCGCAGCGGTTTCAACTGGTTGATCGCTTCGAGGATCAACTGGCGGATGTACTCCCCCTTGCTGCCTGTATGCCCCGCCGGAATCTGCAGGACCGAAAAGAGCATGGGGTGAGTCTCAATGGCAGCCGTGTCGTAAAGGTTCCCCAAAACGTCCTTGATGATTTCGTTAAAAGTAGATCGATCGACCATTATGGATTCCCTGTGTCCCTGTCCCTTTAATGTCCGCTCAATGTCCGTTAAACAATTGTTTCACCGGGCGGTTTTATTATAATGAAATTAATGGATATTGGCACACGGATGTGCCAATATTGTGTCCCAATCCACAACAATCTAGAAGGAGAAGATAGCAATGCCCAAGAAGAGTATCACTCTCGTAATTGCAGTTATGGTAGTCGTCTCGATGCTGCTGGCGTCATGCGCCCAGGCAACCCAGGCTCCCGCTGCAGCTGCTACCACTGCGGCTCCCGCAGCCACAGAGGCTCCGACCCAGGCTCCAGCCGCAAAACAGCAGCTGGAAGTTTTCTCATGGTGGACAGGTGGCGGTGAGGCCGCTGGTTTGGAAGCCATGATCAAGATTTGGAACGCAGAAAATCCTGACATTGAATTCATCAATGCTGCCGTTGCCGGTGGCGCTGGCTCCAACGCGAAAGCTGTGTTGGCGACCCGCCTTTCCGCTGGCGATCCCCCCGATTCTTTCCAGGGTCATGCCGGTCAGGAATTGATCGGTACCTATGTAAAAGCCGGTCAGTTGGAACCGTTGGATGACCTGTACAAAGCCAATGGCTGGTACGATGTCTTCCCGGCTACCTTGATCCCCTTGATCTCCCAGGATGGTCACCCCTATTCCGTGCCCGTGAACATTCACCGCGCCAACGTCCTCTGGTACAACCCGAAGGTCCTGGCCCAGTACAATGTTGCCGCCCCGGATCCCACCAGTTTCGATAGCTGGATCAAAGCCATGGACGACCTGAAGGCCGCCGGTATGAGCGCTCCTCTGGCCCTGGGCGAATCCTGGACTGAAAAACAACTGTTCGAGACCGTTCTTCTGGCCACCGTCGGTGCTGATGAATACACCGCCCTGTGGCAGGGCAAAGCCGACTGGGCTTCTGCCGATGTCACCACTGCTATCGCCAACTTTGCCAAAGTCATGAGCTATGCCAACACGGATTATGCTTCTTTGACCTGGCAGGATGCCTCCAAACTCGTGGCTGACGGCGACGCCGCCTTCAACGTGATGGGCGACTGGGCTGATGGTTACTTCGAAGGTGATGTGGCTGGTGGCAACCTCGGTTTGACCGCTGGTACCGATTTCGGCTACATGCCGGTTCCGGGCACCAAGGGTATGTATGACTTCCTGTCCGACAGCTTCGTTCTGCCGGTGGGTGCCAAAGATCGCGATGCCGCTATCAAATGGCTGACCCTGTGCGGTTCCAAAGAGGGCCAGGATGCATTCAACCCCGTGAAGGGTTCCATCTCCGCTCGCAGCGATTCTGACGCTTCCCTGTACAACGCTTACCTGCAATCCGCTATGGCGGATTGGAAGACCGACGTTGTAGTGGGTAGCCTTGCCCACGGTGTCGTTGCAAACGATACCTGGAACACCGATATCATGACCTCCCTCGGCCAGTATCTGGTTGACAACGATGCAGCCACTTTCCAGGCTTCACTCGTCAGCCTGTGCTCCACCGACGGTCCCTGCACCAAATAAGTAAGTTATAAGCACCTCAATCATCGGGGGAGAAATCCCCCGATGATCTTAAATAGCAAGATTTTTCTCGATAAGCTATCATTCATTTATTCATAGAACGTAAAATTTCGGCGAAGAGGAAGTCTCATGCAAAATAAAAAAGAAAAATGGCAGGCATTTTTGCTGGTTTTCCCCTCCATCCTGGCGGTGGCCATTTTTGTTTATGGCTTTATCGGCTGGACAGCACGCGTGTCATTCACTCAATGGAAAGGATTGCTGCCCGATTACACCTGGGCGGGGCTGTCGAACTACATCAACCTGTTCACCAGTGATGGACGGTTTGCCATCGACATCCGCAACACCTTTATCTTCACGTTCCTGTTTGTAGTGGGCACGCTGGTGCTGGGGCTGATCATGGCCCTGCTGCTCGATCAGGGATTACGCGGCGAAAGCTTCTTCAGGAGCCTGTTCCTTTTCCCGATGGCTATTTCTTACATCGTGACCGGTGTAGCCTGGCGGTGGCTGATGAACTCGGCGGCTGGCTCGCGCATGACCGGGTTGAACCTGCTCTTTTCGAAGCTGGGCATGGACTTCATGTTCAGCAACTATACCAATACTCCCATCTGGGGCATTGCCTACATTGCCATCCCGGCCATCTGGCAGCTTTCAGGCTACTGCATGGCGCTGTATCTGGCCGGCCTGCGGGCAATCCCGGATGAGCTGCGTGAGGCGGCCCGGGTGGATGGGGCGAGCGAGTTCGAGATTTTCCGCTACATCATCCTGCCGCTGCTGCGGCCGGTTACTTTGAGCGCCATGATCATTCTGGGGCACATGTCCCTCAAGACCTTCGACCTGATCATCGCTACCGTGGGCAAGCAGTACCCGCTGGATATGCCTTCCGTTTACATGTGGCAGGCGACTTTCGATGCGCACACTTATGGCAAGGGTGCGGCTATCAGTATCCTGCTGCTGGTCAGTGTTGCCGTGCTGATCATTCCTTATCTCTTTATCACGTTACGCAGTGAGGTCAAACAATGAACCGAAGCCGAACTCGTTACCTCAGTTATATTCCGCTGATCTTGCTGTCGATCTTCTTCTTGCTGCCCATGTACGTCATGCTGGTGACGGGCTTCAAGAGCGGGGATGAAGTGGGTTTGAAATACATGTGGGATCTGCCCAAATCATTCTCTCTGGTCAACTTTCAGGTAGCCTTTACCCAACTGGCCCCCTATTTGTGGAACAGTTTGAACGTCGTAATTCCGGCGGCGGTGATCTCGTCGATCTTGGGTTCCTTGAACGGCTACGTGCTGGCCAAGTGGAAGTTCAGGGGCGCGGACGTGATCTTCCCGCTGATCCTGTTCGGCATGTTCATCCCGTACCAGTCGATCTTGATCCCGCTGGTGGATTTCATGCACAAGATCAACCTTTACGGCAGTCTGCCCGGTCTGGTGCTGACTCACATCATCTACGGTATCCCGATCACCACGCTGACCTTCCGCAACTACTACGCCAGCATTCCGAACGAACTGGTCGAAGCGGCGAAAATCGATGGCGCGGACCTGATGAGCATTTACTGGAACATTCTGCTGCCCATTTCCATCCCCAGCTTCGTAGTGGTGCTCATCTGGCAGTTCACCCAGGCCTGGAATGACTTTCTGTTCTCAGTGGTGCTGACCAGCTCCAAGAACTGGACGGTCACCGTGGCGCTGAATAACATGGCCGGCAGCCAGATTGTGGCCTGGAATATCCAGATGGCGGCATCCTTGATCGCCGCTCTGCCGACCCTGCTGGTGTACATCCTTCTGGGCAAATACTTCCTGCGCGGTATGATGGCAGGTTCCTTGAAAGGCTGACGACTCCTTTTCTCCTCTGAAACAAACGGTCCTCATCTTCCCCACAGGTGAGGATCGTTTGTTTTCAAAAAAAGAAGCGGCGCAATCAGCGCCGCTTCGACTTAAGCAAGGGAATTCTTTTTAGGATGCCTCATCAGAATTGAAGTCGGCGTAGCATCCGGGCAAGAAGACACGCCAGGTATAGCGGTCAGAAGAGAAGCGGAAGACCACTACCGGGTTGAAGGTGACCAGGGTATGCCACACCCCGGGGACAGGTTCATTTTCCTCGGAGAGGGTAACCACTCCTGAACCGGAGAGGCCGGAAGTGAAACTCCCAGGCGGTTCCACATTCAGGACCTGAAAAGAGACGGTGGTTCCCAGCGGGATGGGAAAGTAACTGTAGATTTCACCGACTGACATTACCCAGCCCGTGCCTGAAACGTAATGCAGATCATACGGATAGGCGTAAGCCATTTCCCCGCAGGAAGGGGGATAGTAGGCCACGAGTTTGCTGGAATCTGTCACCCAGGCCAGCAGCGCATAAGTGCCGTCGCCGGCGATCGTGGCGCAGGCCCAGGAGATTGTGCTCTCATTGGGGGTATCGAACGTAGTGGGCAGTAATTCCCATTTGGCGCCATTCCACGAAGCTACCTGGCCGCCCCAACCTTGATTGAGGGCAGTGATCGGGAAGCAAGCCTTGGCAGTGCTGGGAGCCAGTCCACTCACGGTGATGGCCTGCCCCTCGAATTGCTTCTCGCCAACGGGGAACCCGGCCGGGAGGAGCAGATTGCCGCTGCTGACGACACTGGCAGCGGGCAGGGCAGAGACATCCACAAAAGAGAGGCTGAAGGGAGCGTTGCCACTGAGCAAAGTGACGGTGGGCTGAGATTGATTGGCCAGTACCGTTCCGCTGGAGCTCAGCAGAAGTACCAGAACCAGAATGACGCTAACGGCAAGAGTACATCTTTTTTTCATATTGTCCTCCACAAGATGTATGTGTGGCGTCGGTGAAAAGGGAATGATCACATGTTGCAATTAATATAGCATAAATTTGGAGTAAACGTTCCAATATTAGCGAACTTCTTTTTGCGTGATAGAATATCCCCCTGTACTTAAAATTACTCAAGGATCTCATCACCCATGCCCGATTTTGCAAAATCCATTGCCAAAGCACTTAATCTGCGGCCTGAACAGGTTGCCGCTGCCATTGAACTACTGGATGAAGGGGCCACAATCCCATTTATTGCCCGGTACCGCAAGGAACGCACCGGTACGCTGGATGAAGAACAACTGCGCCAGGTACAGGCACTGCTCGAAAAGGGCCGCGCTCTGGAAGAACGGCGCGCGGCGGTCATCGCCTCGGTCGAAGAACAGGGTAAGATGACCCCCGAGCTGCTTGAAAAATTTCAAGCGGCCGATAACATGACCGCGCTGGAAGATCTGTATGCGCCTTACAAGCCCAAGCGGCGCACTCGTGCCTCCATTGCCCGCGAAAAGGGGCTGCAGGGCCTGGCGGACATGATCCTGATGCAGGCGCGCACCCCCGGGGATGCTGAGAAGATGGCCCAGGGCTTCTTGAACGAGCAGGTGCTGACCACCGAGGATGCTCTGGCCGGGGCCCGTGACATCGTGGCCGAGACCATCAGCGATCACGCTGAAGTTCGTGCCTCGACCCGGCGTAAGGCCATGCAGTGGGGCCTGTTGAGCGCCGAAAAGATCGAAGACGCCAAGGATGAAAAGGCGGTCTACGAGGTTTACTATGAATTTTCCAGCCGGGTCGACCGGCTGCGTCCGCACCAGGTGCTGGCCATCAACCGGGGTGAAACCGAAAAGGTGCTGCGGGTGAAGGTCACCCTCGAGCAAAAAGACTGGAAGGGCTCCATTGTGGATTACTTCCGGCCGGACCTGCGTTCTCCTTTCTGCGGCCAGCTCGAGCTGGCGATTGAGGATGCCGCGGAACGGCTGTTGCTGCCGGCCATCGAACGCGATGTGCGCCGCGAACTGACTGTTGCCGGTGAAACCCACGCCATCAAAGTGTTTGCCTCCAACCTGCGCGCCCTGCTGGGGCAGCCGCCGCTGCTGGGGCAGACTGTGCTGGGGCTGGACCCTGGGTTCCGCACGGGCACCAAACTGGCCGTGGTCGGGCCGACTGGCAAGCTGCTGGATACCGGCACCATCTATCCGCACGAGCCGCAGCGCAAATGGGAAGAATCCAAGGCCAAGCTGAAGGACCTGATCGCCAAACACGGCGTAACCCTGATTTCCATCGGTAATGGCACGGCTTCACGCGAGACCGAACAACTGGCCGCCGAACTGACCCGCGAACTGAGCGGGGTGAAATATATCATTACCAACGAGGCAGGTGCCTCGGTGTACTCTGCCAGCCCGCTGGCACGTGCGGAGATGCCCGATCTGGACGTCTCGATCCGCGGGGCAGTCTCGATTGCCCGCCGTGTGCAGGATCCGCTGGCTGAGCTGGTCAAGATCGATCCGCGCTCGATTGGCGTAGGGATGTATCAGCACGATGTGGATCAGACGGCACTGTCTGAAGCACTGACCGGTGTGGTCGAAGACGTGGTCAACCGCGTTGGGGTTGACGTCAACACCGCCAGCCCGGCGCTGCTGGGCTACGTTTCGGGTATCGGCAGTAAGCTGGCCGAGCGCATCGTCGCTTACCGTGACGAAAACGGCATCTTTGCTGACCGCGAGGCCATCCGTCAGGTACCCGGGTTGGGGCCGAAAGCGTTCGAACAGAGCGCCGGCTTCCTGCGCATCCGCGAAGGCAAGAATCCGCTGGATGCCAGCGCCATTCACCCCGAAAGTTACCTGGTAGCGGAGGCGGTGCTTAAACTGGCCGGCGTCAGCGCGGATGCCACGCTCGAGCAGCGCAAAGAGGCGGTGACCCGCCTGCAGCAGCAGCCGGTGCACCAACTGGCCGAGCAGATCGGCTGCGGCGTGCCGACCCTGCAAGATATTTTGGAACAATTGATCCGCCCGGGCCGTGATCCGCGCCAGGACGCACCCGCGCCGATCCTGCGCTCGGACGTGCTGAAGATGGATGACCTGACCCAGGGTATGCGCCTGAAGGGCACCGTCCGCAACGTGGTCGATTTTGGCATCTTTGTGGATATCGGCGTCAAGCAGGACGGCCTGCTGCACCGCACCCAGATCCCGACCGGGATGACCCTGCAGGTGGGCGACATCATCGACGTGACCATTCTCAAGGTGGAAGTGGAGCGCGGCCGCATTTCGCTGGGCATGGAAAAGCAGTAGAACCGGCTTGCCGCAAAGCAGCCTGAAAAACATTGAAAACAGCAGGGCGCTGATCTCCAGCGCTCTGCTGTTTTATAATAGAAAGGACTGGTCAGGAAAGGGGAGAGGAAGCAACTTTATGCTGGGATAGGCGTATATAAATAGAAGCAGAGAAGCAGGGGAACTCTGCTACCGGATCATTCAAACTGGAGAGAATTATGTTCGATATCAGTACCATTTTAAAACGTGCCTGGCATATTTTGTGGGATTACAAAATATTGTGGATCTTTGGTTTCATCATGGCGCTTACCGGGGCGGGCGCCACTTCCGGCAGCGGTGGAGGCGGTGGACGGGGCGGCTTTACCGGGAATTACAGCCTGGGGCAAAACGCGTCGAGTTTTGGCGAGCGCGGCGTTCCGTACTGGCTGAAGAACTGGTTCGACGTGAACTTTGCCCGTTTCTTCGCGACGCCGGAACAGACCATGACGACGGTTTTGTGGGTCGTGGTGGGGCTGGTGCTGCTGGGTATCGTGATCAGCCTGCTGCTGGCCCTGTTCCGTTACCCGGCCGAGACTGCGGCCATCCGCATGGTCAATCAGCATGAAGACGACGGCAGCAAAGTGGGTTTCAAGGCTGGCTGGAAGCTGGGCTGGAACCACCGGGCTTTTCACATGTGGCTGCTGGATACGATCCTGGCCATCCCGAATTTCTTGCTGGGACTGCTGATGCTGACCGGGCTATTTTTCATCTTCCTGCCGTATCTTAAGGCGGAAGCCTGGCCGCAGGTCAGTACGTCGCTGATCGGGGCGGTGGTGCTGGTTTTTCTGCTGCTCATCCCGATGGCATTGATCGGCATTGTGATGGGCATGCTGCGCCCGTACGTGGTGCGCGTCAAGGTCATCGACGACGCGGGTATCGGTGAATCGCTGCGCCAGGGCTGGAAGCTGTTCACTCATCAGTTCAAGCACACTTTCTTGATCTGGCTGGTGCTGCTGGGGGTCGGTATCGCGGTTGGAGTGGCGATGATGCTGGTCTTCTTCCTGCTTATTCCGGCGTACGCCGTCATGGCGATTCCTGGGGCACTGGTGGCGGCCATCCCCGGCGGGATCGGCTATGGCATTACCTACGCGATCGACCCGGTCGTGTGGCCATGGGTCATCGGTGGGCTGCTGTTCCTGCCTTTCTTCTTTGCGATCACCTTCTCCCCGCTGTCTTTTGTGAGCGGATTGGTGGCAATCTTCTACGAGAACGTGTGGACGATCACCTTCCGCCAGGTGCGGGCCATTGAGAACGGCACGGCGCTGCCTCCGCAGCCGCCTGTCATGGCGATGCCATTGCCTCCGGTTCCACCGCAGGCATAGACGAAAACGCGACAGCTGCCCGCAAGGGCAGCTGTTTTTTTATGGGTAAGGGGGAAAGGCAACGTCACCAGAAGAGAATCGAGTTCCGTCTGGGGGAGGAAGCCCTATTGACTTAAAGATAATTGCATGTATAATGACATATAGATGTATATACAGCATAACATCATAATGAGTAGGTGCGATTGATGATCAACAATCCCAATCCTTTTTCGATCGATCAACACAGCCGGGTACCGCTTTATGAGCTGATCGAGCAAAACTTTCGCCAGATCATTACCTCGGGGGTATTAAAGACAGGTGAGATGGTGCCCTCTGAAGCGGAGCTGTGTGAATACTATAAGGTATCCAGGCTGACGGTCAGACGCGCGATGGATGAACTGGCCAGGCAGGGATGGATCATCCGGCGGCAGGGGGTGGGTACTTTTATCAAGAATCCCAAGAACGCCCAGATTACTCCCAGCCGGTTGAGTTTCACGGAACAAATGAAGGCGATTGGCAGAGTGCCTTCCAGCCGACTGATCAGTGAAAAAGTGATCCCGGCAACCGCTGAAATTTCCAGAAATCTCGACGTTCAGGAAAATGAACCGGTCATCGAAGTGATCCGCATTCGTATGGCCGATAATGAGCCGATCCTTCTTGAAACGACCTATTTATCCAAGCAGCGTTTTCCGGATTTTGAAGAGGCATTGGAGCTGGAACATGGTTCTCTGTATGACCAGCTTCAATCTCATTACGGGGTCACCATAGCGACGATGAATCAGACGCTTGAAGCAATCATGCTGACTGAAAAAGAGGCAGCGTTTTTGGGGATTCAGGCGGGGGTCCCTTCTTTGTTGTCTGAGGTGGTTGCCTTTGATCTCGATGGAAAAACAGTGGAGTATTCCTGGTCCATTTCCAGCGGAAACAAATCGAAATTCTATTTTTCGTTTCACCGAAAAGAAGAAAAGGTGTGACAGCGGCACCTATAAGTGCCCGCTCGAACTTCGCGCTGAAATTTCTGGCGAAGTCAGAATGAGCACGGGTCAATGCGGCAAAGAGGAAGAAGGTTTGTGAGAAATTCAATTCAGGCAAATCAGATCGAGGCCAGGCACGTAATGGAGAGCTTCGTTTTCAACCCCCAGAATGAGGTGAAGGAATGTCTTTACAAAAAGCGAATCTGAACGGAAATTATTTTTCGAAATCCGGGCACAACTTTCTTGCCGTGGGTGCACACTGGATCCCGGCAGTAGCTGGCTTGCAATGGCCCCTTCAATGGAATGCGGCCAGCGTCGAAGAAGATTTCAAGATCATGAAATCAATGGGCTATAACACGGTCCGTTTTGATTTATTCTGGGCCTGGTTTGAGCCTTACCCCGGTGATTACAACCCAGAAGCTTTCGACCAGTTGAATTATTTGATCCAGCTGGCGCATAAATATGAGATTTACCTGCATCCGGCCCTGTTTATCGGCGGTGAGGTAGGGGAAGCGTTTTGGGATGTGCCCTGGCGGCGCGGACGTCATCTGCATTCTGACCCCGAGATGCTGCGTCTGCAAACGAATCACGCCGCGGAATTTGGCCGTCGTTATGCCGATGAGCCGGCCATTTTAGCGTGGGATTTGACCGATGAGCCGCCGTTTTGGATTGAGTTGAAGAGCACTACCGATGCGATGGCCATCAACTGGACGCGTCTGATCGCGGGGGCCATCCGCCGTTATGACAAAAATCATGCCATTTGTGTGGGAACTTCGATGGAAGACATCGGGCACGGACCTTTCCGCCCGGATAACCTGAAGGAAGAAGTCGATTTCTACACTGTGCATCCTTATTCTATTTATGCTCCCTGGCTTTTCCCGGATGCGATGGTTTCGCTGCGTCAGACCTATTGCGGCGAATTCCAGACCTTGCTCTCGGGCGGTGCCGGGCATCCCGTGATGGTGCATGAACTGGGGGCCTCATCAGCGCAGTATACGCCCCAAAACATTGCTGCTTTTGACCGCACCACGATGTTTTCATCGCTGGGGATCGGGGCCAATGGATTCCTGCTTTGGTGCTATACCGATGCCGCCCCGGCCCTTTATGCCAAGGCCCCTTATTTGAGGGCGCCGCATGAAACCCAATTCGGTTTGACTACCTGGGATCACCAGATTCTTCCCCAGGGTGAGGCGTTTACAGCGTTTTCGAGAGTTACAGGGCAGATGAATCTGGATGGAGTAACCCCGGCGAAGGCTGATCTGGCGATCATTGTGCCGTATGAATGGCAAAAGCCGGCCGGAGATTTTTCGAAAATGGGGTTGGCTGGTTCAGAAGCGACCCCTTACACGTCAGTTTACGACGGCGGAGCGGTAGAAGGTGCCGAGCCGGCCAAACACGAACAGGAAAATGCGTGGCTGACCGGAAGCTGGCTCAGTTCCATGATCCTTTCTCGACAGGCGGGTTACAAACCTGAATTTGCCCGCGAATATGAATCCCTGGAGACGAACCGGGCGATTGTGCTGCCTTCGCCGCTGACCAGCACCGAATTGCCTCTGGCGCACGTACATTCGTCTTTCTGGAAAGAGGTGGCGGCTTACGTTCAAAAGGGTGGGGCTGTGTATGCGTCGGTCTGTGCCGATGCGGCCATCCCCGAAATGTCAGAAATCTTTGGCGCTCGCCTGGCCGATCACTCCCCGGTCAGCGAAGTTACCTTGAAGGTCGTTCGCCCGTTTGGCTGCCTGAAAGTTGGGGATACTTTCCACTATCAGGGCATGAGCAGCGAACCACGCAGTTGGGGGGCAACCCTTGATCTCGCAGGTGCAGAAGTCGTTGCCGAAGATCAAAATGGGGCCCCGGCGATTGTTTGTTACCAGGCCGGTAAGGGAAAGGCGCTGTTGTGTGCTTATCCGATCGAGGTCTATCTGGCCTTTGAACCTGCGGCATTCGAGCACGAAAATCTGACTTATAAACTCTACCGCGCTTTCATGGAATGGGCGGGGATCCGGCCGCAGGTCGAATCGAATCATCCGGCAGTAGAGACTGCCGTACTCGACCGCGCGACCGGCGGCTATGCCGTGTTTACCAACCATTCTCCGCAGGCAGTGGAGATCCAGGCCACGACCTTGATGCAAGGCAGTGAGGCATTTCTGCTCACGGAAACCGGCAAAACAAAAATTGCCTGGGAGAAGGGCATCTGGAAGCTGCAGATCCCGGCCTGGAACGGTTGTATTGTCGAGTGGCATTGAGATGGCAAAACCATCCGCAATCTGGATGATCAAAATTTTTTCAAGGAGAAATCAATGACTAAGAAATTAGCTCCCATCGTTGCATTGCTCTTGATTGTGGCAATGCTGGCTGGATGCAGCGGTTCCGCACAACCGGCTGCTACAGAAGCTGCTACTACCGCAGCGGCAGGAACAGAGGCCGCCGCTACAACAGCAAGTGGAACCACGGATACCGAACCCGTAACCATCACCATCTGGGATTATTACGGTGAGGCGACTCCGGTCAAACCTTTGATCGAGGGGTTCGAAGCCGAGAATCCTGGCATCAAAGTGGATCTCCAATCTCTGGATTGGAACACGACGCTGGAAAAATTGAACGTCGTTCTGGCTGGCGGCGATGCCCCTGATCTGGTCACGATCGATATGACCTGGCTGCCCCGGTTTGCAGCATTGGGTGCTTTTACTGACCTTTCTACTTATGCCAATGGCGAACTGAACGGTGTTCCCCTCAGCGAAGCATACTCTGAAGGTGCTATGAAAGCCATGACCTATGGCAACACTCTGCCGACCATCATGTGCGATTTCGATACTTACGCTTTGTACTATCGCGCTGATCTGCTCGAGGCAAAAGGCTTGACCGTACCGACCATCTGGGACGAGCTGGAAGCAACTCTTTCGAAACTGGTGGAAGGCGATCAGTACCGCTATCAGTTCCTGGCCGATACTTTCCACGGTGCCCAGTTCATCTATCAGAATGGCGGTTCACTGCTCAACGATGATAATACCAAGGCTGTGTACAATTCCCCCGAAGCTGTCGCTGCCATTCAATTCGAGAAAGATCTGCTGGATAAAGGCTTGGCCATCAACTGGACGGCTGATCAGGGCGAACGCATCCAGGGTGTCAAAGATGGACGTATTGCCATGTTCTCGGATGGCCCCTATTACATGGGCATCATGAAATCCTCCGCTCCTGAGATGTCTGGTGAGTGGCGGGTAGCCATCCATCCGTATCAGACTGAAGCCGGCTCCTATCTTGGAGGTACCGGGCTTTCCATCCCCGTGAATGCTCAGCATAAAGACGCCGCCTGGAAGTTCATTGAATACATGATGCGCACCGAGAACCAGATCGAACTGTACAAGACCGCTGGTGCTGCCCCTGCTTTGACCGCGGCTTTGAATTCGGATGAGGTCAACGTAGAAGATCCGTATTTCGGCAACGAAAAAGTATTCTCTGTCTTCCTCGAATCCATGAAGACCGCTCGCCCGTTCCCGTATGTGAGAAGCTGGAGTGATATCGATGCTTCTTTCGTCACCGCCTTGCAGAATATTTCGTTGGATCAAATGAGCGTCAAAGATGCACTTGATGCCTCAGCCGCAGAAGCAGATTCGTTCCTGTCACAGCAATAGGCAAGTTTGATTGTTTGTTCAAGCACTGACGAGTTTTCTCGTCAGTGCTTGAGGTATCCGGAGGAAAAATGCAGCAAATTCTGAAGCCGGTGAAAAGGTTCTTTCGCAAATACGGGGTTGCATATGCTTTCATTGCAGTTCCGGTGATTTCGATGCTTTTGTTTATCTTCATCCCAATGGCGATCTCGTTTTACTGGAGCCTTTGTGATTTTTCCGGTATTCAGGCTCCCCGGTTCATTGGTTTGGATAACTACATCAAACTATTCACAGTTGACAAGATATTCATTCAGGCGCTGAAAAATACTCTTCTCTTTGTTGTGTTGAGTATGTTCATCGGTCCAACCCTGGGTTTGCTGACTGCGTTGATGCTGAATCAAAAAGTAAGGTTTCAAGGTTTATTTCGGACCGCGTATTTTCTACCTGTGATGACTTCAATGGTGGTCGTTTCGACGATTTGGAAAATGCTTTATAACCAGAACGGTATCTTCAATACAGTTCTCACCAACATCGGCTTGTCGCCGGTAAACTGGTTGTCTGACCCCGACATGGCTTTGATCTCGGTGGTGATCGCTTCTGTCTGGCAGGGATTCGGTTTTGAGACAGTGATTTTTCTGGCTGCGCTGCAATCCATCCCGAAAGAACTCTACGAAGCCGCGGATATCGATGGCGCCAATGGCATCAATAAATTCTTCAGTGTGACCCTGCCGTCGCTGCGCTCCGTGATCACTTTTGTCTACATTTATGGGTTGATCGGCAGCTTCCAGACCTTTGACCAGATGTACGTCATGACAAAGGGCGGACCGGTGTATCGGACGACCACGATTGTTTTATATCTCTTCGATAAATTCCAGGATCTGCGCTTGGGCTATGCTTCAGCCATTGCTTACGTTCTGTTTTTCATCTTGGTGATCCTTTCATTTATCCAGTGGAGACTCCCTGGCAGCAAGAGCACGGAGGCATAACATGCGAAAAATCCAGAAGATTACAGGAAGAACGATCCTTTATATCGTTTTGATCGTTACCTCGCTGATAATGTTCGTTCCGTTTTATTGGGCGATCACTTCTTCGATCAAGATGGAGCAGTTTATCTTTGCTTCACCTCCGCAGTGGTGGCCTTCCCCGATCACCTTTAAAAATTACCTTGGCATGTTACAGCGGGTGCCTGGGTTCCCTCGCTATTTCTTGAACAGTGTGCTTATCGCAGGGGCAATCACGTTGGCCCACGTCTTTTTCGATACGCTGGCTGCCTATGCCTTTGCCAAATTGAAATTCCCGGGGCGGGATGCGATCTTCTTTATGATGCTGCTGGGGTTGATGATTCCTTTTCAAGTCAACATGATCCCGATCTACCGTATCCTTTCTTCTTTGAAGATGGTGGATACTTATGCCGCGCTGATCGTCCCCAACATGACCAGCATCTTTGGTATCTTTTTGATGCGGCAATTTCTGATCAGTATTCCCAATGACCTGCTGGATGCAGCTCGCATCGACGGCTGTGACGAGCTGGGCGTTTTTGCCAGAGTCATTTTCCCGTTGACGCTGCCTGGTCTGGCTACTCTGATCGTATTTATCTTCATGAATGCCTGGAATGACTTCCTCTGGCCGCGCATTGTGTTGAACAGCGATAAGATGCTGACACTGCCGGTTGGTCTGGCACAATTACAGCTAAAAAATACATCGAATGAAGCGCAGATCATGGCCGGTACCGTTCTGACCATGCTGCCGATGATCCTCGTTTACCTGTTTATGCAGAAGCAATTCATTGAAGGAATGACATCTGGTGCTGTAAAGGGTTAAATTAATGAGCATTGATCTATTCAATAACGAGTATGTGAAAGATATACTTTTCCAGCCCACCGCGATGGCGGATACCTTTGCGTATCTTGATCAAGAGGGGCAGGGGATATTCGCCGGGCCGCAGTTAAGCATTGATCATTACAAACGGATCGTGTTGACCGGCATGGGGTCTTCTTATCACGCGCTGGCTCCGCTTTATTACCGTTTGATTGCCGCGGGTTTAACGACGCACTGGATCGAAACTTCTGAGCTGATCTATTTTGCCGAGAGCTATCTTACCCCGGATACTTTGCTGGTAGTGGTTTCGCAATCCGGGTCGAGTGCCGAGGTCAGCCATTTGCTGAAAACAGTGGGGCATCAGGTCGACGTGATTGCGGTGGTCAACGATCCCGAGAGTGAGCTGGCGCAAAAAGCTACCTGGAAGGTCCTCACCCGGGCCGGCAAAGAATTTTCAGTCTCCTGCAAAACCTACCTCTCTGCTTTGATGGCTTTGAACTGGTTGGGCGATCACCTGCTTCCCCAAACTGAAGCTCTTTTCCCGGCGCTCGCGGAATGTATCCCCTGGACGACCGCTTACCTGCAGCACTGGCAAGAACACGTCGAGGAGCTGAAGAAACTTTATTTCGGCAAAACCGATCTGTTCTTGATCGGGAGGGGCGATTCTCTGGCGGCGGTAGGTACTGGCGGTTTGATCTTGAAAGAATCAGCCCATTTTCATTCTGAAGGGATGAGTTCAGCCGCCTTTCGGCATGGGCCGAAAGAAATGCTGTCGCCGTCAGTTCAGGTCGTCCTGTTCGAAGGGGCAAAAAAGATCCGGCGGTTGAATCATCAAATGGCCGAAGAAATGCAGGGGCAGGGATTCAATGCCGAGTTGATCGCCGAAGATTCCCGTATCGATGCTTTCCGGCTCCCTGCGGTTACCGAGGGCTGCCGTCCTCTCTTGGAAATGCTGCCGGTGGAAATGTCTTCGCTGGCTCTGGCGCTTTTGCATGACCATGAGCCTGGAGTATTTTCAATCGGGACGAAGGTGACCAATATAGAGTAGTGTGGGGGTTCAGAAAATTACAGAGAACCTCAAGTATTGCCTGTAATCGGGGCAATGCTTGGGGTTCTATTTAACCCAAATGAGTATAATTAAAGGATACTTCAATCTAACACAGGTGAGGAAATCAGTGACTCAATATTCTGAGTGGAAAACTCTTCTAAAAATCGACCACGATCAAAAGATCTCTTTGTATTATCAGATCGTCCAAAATATTATGACTCTTTATAAACAAGGGATCCTGAAACCCGGGTTGATGCTTCCGTCAGAATGGGAACTCACCGAGATCTATTCGGTCAGCCGATTAACGGTTCGTCAGGCTTTGAAAGAACTCGAAAGTGAAGGATACATCAAGCGCAAACCCGGGGTCGGGACGTTCTTCTCGGCTCCCACCTCTACCAATATCTATCCGAGCCGGCTTGGCTTCACCCAGAAGATCATCAACCTGGGCAAAACTCCCTCAAGCAAGTTGATTTCTCTCAAGCGGATGCCCGGCACGCCTGAGATCGAGCAGAAACTTGAGCTTTCGGAAGGCAGTCAGGTGATCGAGATATTCAGGGTGCGCTTTGCGGATAATGAACCGATCATGGTGGAGACGGCTTATTTATCTGCTGAAATGTTCCCTGATCTCAGTGAAGAATCTCTGGGCGGACAATCCCTTTATGATTATTTAGCCGAAAACCATAACATCCTGATCAACTCGGTCGAGCAGGAATTACACCCGGTGCTGTTAAGCAAGCAGCAGGCAGCTTTATTAAACTCTGAGACTGGGGCCCCTGCCATGCACAGTGAGGTGGTGGCATTTTCAAAAGAGCTTCAGCCGATTGAATTCAGCATTTCCATTATCAGCGGCGAGAAATGCAAATTCTATTTCCACTTTCGCGAAGAAGGCAATTAGTTATTGATTCATGTGCTTGACGAAGCGGGCAGTGATCTCGGCCGGACGGGTAATGGCGCCCCCAACGATCACGGCATAGGCACCCAGATTCAGGGCTTCCTTCGCCATCTCTGGGGTGGTAATGCGCCCTTCTGCCAGCAGGGGATGACGCAGGTCTTGCGCCAGCCGGCGGATCAATTCAAAATCGGGGCCTTCTTGTTTCGGGCTGTAGGCGGTATATCCTGAAAGCGTCGTCGAAATAATGTCTGCCCCAGCCGCTTCGGCCAGAAGACCCTCTTCGTAGGTCGAAATATCCGCCATCACCGGGCATTGAGTCGAATCCTTGATTTCGCGAATAAATTGATCCAGAGTCCGATTTTCGGGGCGCAGGCGGGAGGTTGCATCGATGCAGACCACGTCGGCCCCCGCCGCGTAAATTTGCTGGGCGTGTTTTAAGGTGGGGGTGATATAGACTTCGTAACCGGGAAGGTTATCCTTATATAATCCAAAGATCGGCAGATCGATCATCGCCCGGATGGCCCGGATATCCGCAGGGGAATTGGCACGGATGGCAGCAGCCCCGCCGAGCTTGGCGGCCAACGCCATTTTGGCCATGGTGGCTGATCCAAAGAGCGGCTCGCTGACCAGAGCCTGACAGGATACGATGAGATTTCCTTGCAGAGAAGAAAACCAGGAATTTTTGGGAAGAACGAGAGAGTTTGTCATGATGGCCTGAAAAGTAATCTCTTAAAAAATGATTTCATGTATTGTTGTATATATGTCATAACATTATAATTGATTATATCTCAAATTACTCAAATTAGCAGAAGTGAGGAACAATGATTGGTGCAGTGGATATCGGCGGGACGAAAATAGCAGTAGGAATGGTCGACGATGCGGGTCAGGTCGTCTACTCGAGTGAATTTGCCACGGAGCAGGTCAAGAACGACCCGGCTTCAGGGATTGCGAAAATAGCAGAGATCATCAATCATTCTTCCTATCCGTGTGAAGGAGTTGGCATTGGCTGTACGGGGCCAGTGTTTTCTGATTCAGGCACCCTGGGCTACGTCGAATTTCTGCCCGGGTGGACCGGCATTCACCTGGTTCAGGAGCTTGAAAGTGCCTGTCACAAACCGGTGGTCCTTGAAAATGATGCGAATGCCGCCGCTCTCGGGGAATGGGCCTGGGGAGCTGGGCAAAAAGCGGATCATTTTATGATGGTGACGGTTGGTACCGGGATTGGGGTGGGGGTGATCCTGAACGGAAAAGTATACAGCGGCGCCGGAGGGTCACATCCAGAAATGGGGCATCAGACCATCTTGGCTGGGGAAGGCCCGGTTTGCTTTTGTGGCTCGCGCGGCTGCTGGGAAAGCCTGGCCAGTGGGACCGCAATGGAAAGGTGGGCGCAGGAAAACCACCCAGAGCACAAAAAATTATCCGGGCGCGAGTTGTGCGGTCTGGCTGAATCAGGCGACCCGTTTGCCCAAAAAGTGGTGCAGCGGACGGCAAATTTTCTGGGCATCGGCCTGGCAAATCTGGTGACCATCTGGATGCCGGAGCTGATCTGCCTGAGCGGAGGCATAATGAAAGCCAGTCACTTGTTTTTACCCGAAATTCAAAGGGTCATTAAACAGAATTGCGGTCTGGTACCCGCAGATCAGGTGAAGATCTCGCTCGCGAAATTAGGTTCGCATACCGGGTTGATCGGCGCCGCACAGGTTTATCTGCAACAGAAATAAAAAAAACAAGGCCGGATGAAATTTTTTCATCCGGCCTGATTTTAGCGTTCGCCGCGTGCCAGCGAATCCATGTAAGCCTGGCGCAGTTTTATGCCTCGTTCTCCGGCCAGGGCCGAATAAAAATAGGGGACTTCCCAGGAGATGATCTTTTCTCCCACCTGGTTGGCGTTGTAAAGCTGGTAAGCCAGCCGGTCGAAATCCGCGGGAACGAAATCACTCAGGGTGTTTACGTCAGCCCGTTCGAAAGATTCAACGTTTACCCACAAATGCATGCCCGTGGCCTGGCAGACCTTTTCCCAGATCTCGAAAGACGGACGCAGATAGCGCAGTTGATTGCCGAAGACCCCGATTGAATCTTGCGGGGCCATGTAATCCATAGGGACGTCCTTGAACAGGGCGAGCAGAAACTCATAGATTTCTTGTTCATAGCCGGGGAAATAATAAGTCCCGGGCGAGGCCAGAATGGGCAGCCCGGGGCACAGGGCTTTCACACCTTCACATACCGATTTGAAATAAGTATTCAGTTTCGATTCGCGTTCGGGTTGACGCTGGCCCGGGAAACCCGTTTCCGGGCTGAAATAGAAGCCGTGGAACCCCCCGCGATAATCCAGCAGCTCAGTGAAGCAGGCCAGTTGTTCTTCACAATCATGTGCCAGGGCTGCTGCGCTCACGTTGGGGTCGAACCCGATCATATTGCCCAGTCCACCCATGTAGAGGGTGAAGCCTTCCGCTGCGACTGCGTCACACAACGGTCCAAGCGAATCCCAGGTCTTGTAAGACTTGAACATTTTGGAAGGATAGCTGCTTTCCCGGATCTCTGACCAGACCGCTGCTTGATAGATCACGGTGTCGAGGCCCATTTGCTTCATTTCCTGGAGCAGGGATCGCCAATCTTGCTTTGAAAAGTGCAGGGTTGGTCTGCCGATATAGTCAGGCGGATGTGAATAGATAAAAGAACCTGTGATCTTCCCTCCGAAGGGTTTGTCGGTCAATTGATCAAGGAGGCGTCTATTTTCTTTGCTGCCCTCGGCCATCATCCGCCGGCACTGCTCTTCGGCGGCCTTACCCGGGGTGACAAGCGTAAAGTCGTCGTACGGGATTGTATCCATACCAGCTCCATAATGTATTGATGTTAATACATATCGAGTATATGCCAGTTTAATTCGGCTGTCAAATAAAATTAACGGTTCCCCAAGAGAAGGCCGTTGGCAGAGGCTAAACCGAAAGGCTCTCCAAGACCTCTGGGGGGAGAGTATAATCACCGTGGATGAGATGGGGGAAGTCAGTTTGTTGTTTTCCCACCGCTAAAAACATGGGGGCAAAAAATGTCGGGGTATATTTATGCTTTCGAGCCCGGAGGGCCGAAACGGCTGGAGATCGTGTATCGGGCACGCTGGAAGAACAGTCCGGTGAAATTGGATGGGGTGCAGATCGGGGCGATCCCAGGGATCAAGGAACTGCGTGAGGGAGTCAAATTAAAGACGCCGGATGGAAAAGAGCTGGAGATTCACTGGCCGGCAAAATTTCAAGCGTTTGTGGTGACCTGCGATGGGCAGCAGTTGCCAGAATCCTCAGAAAATGCAGTTCCCCTCTCTCTTTTGTGGTTGGGCGCATTTAGCCTGTATTATTTGGGCATGGGGCTAAAAGACGTTTTTCTGAAAGAGGAAATGCTGCAGATTACTGGCGCGGTCGATATCCTCCTCGGACTCTTTTTTGGATTCACGGCTTATTTAGTGCACAAATCGAAAAAGGGAGCTTTCGAGGCCTTACTGGTCTGTGATCTGCTGATTCTCTGGAGCCTGTTTCAGGTGGGCAAGACGTTGTATGCCAACGGGCAATTCAATTGCCTGATCGGGGGCGTCATGGGAGGGATCATGCTGGGAATAGCGATCGATATTCCTCAGGTGCTGCGCTGGAAAAAAGAACGAATGCTTTAATTGTTATTGAAATACCAATACAAAGTTATTTATCTCAATACCAAATTTATTGATCAAATTTATCTATTTGAAATTGTATTAATTGATAAATATATACAATTTGTCGTATCAGAATTGGATTTAAATCCAATTTTGACATGATTTGGCTTGAATCGATGTTAATTAAGGCAGGATGTGATTCCCGTAGGTCGGACCTTCAGGCCCGATTTTCATCGCAGTCGTAGGTGTAACATATTATCTTTGTAGGGGCACGGCATGCCGTGCCCCTACAGTGCTTTTTTGTTTGTTAGCCCTCAAAAATGGGTTCGATATATTTTTTGATAAGCTCGATTCTATCCTTTGCGGTCGGTTTGAAAAGCGAAGCCATGGCCACAACCAGATTTTTTGCCGGGTTGACGTAGATCACGTTGCCGCCGTCTCCCAGAGCAGCGTAACTGTGCTCGTCCTCGTCAATGATCCACCAAAGATACCCGTAGAGCAGCTTCCCCCAGCGGCTGTGCGCGGACGTACTTTCGTCGATCCATTGGGCTGGGACGAGCTGCTTACCGTTCCAGGCTCCGCGGTTCAGATACAGCTGCCCGATTTTTGCCATATCAATGGGAGTGATAAAAAGTCCCCAGCCCGCCGAATTTACCCCCTGAGGGTCGATCACCCATCCGCTTTCGTGCCGGTCTTTCATAATGGAGAGCTGTTCTTCTTTGGAGTGAAAAATCACATTCTGTGGTATCTCAATCCCCAGCGGAGCAAACAGACGATCCTGGGCGAATTCACGCACGGACTGCCCGGTCGCGTTTGTCAGGATTCCCGACAGGATGTCTGGCCCAATGAGGGGCGTATACCGGAAAGTGCCGATCTCTCCTTTGCCCCCGAGAAGATCAAGGGCACTCTTTACCCAACTCTCGCTTGAGAAATACCGGGTGTACGGCGCTGATTTGTATTTGAATGGGGTGGTCATGGTCAGCATATCCCGTATCGTGACGCGCTGCGCCGTTTTTTCGCCTCGTTTGAGCGTGTATTCCGGGAAAAAGTCCAGTACTCTTTGCTCGATGCTGCGGATGTACCCTTGATCGATGGCAATGCCCATCAGTGCTGAAAGGATGCTCTTCGTCACCGAGAATACATGGAAAGCGCTGTCGCAGGAATAACCGTTGAAATAGTTTTCGTATCGCTTCGTGCCATCTTTTTGAATGACCATCCCCGCGATATTGCTGTACTCGCTGCGGATCGTTTTTTCAAGAGCTTTGACGTTTTCTGGATCCATATCCTCTCCTTGAGGTGCTCAATGATCTTCCTTGCCCCAAGCATACTTTGATTAAAAATTGATTGCAAGAAGATTCACGCTTTTTCGTTGCCGAGGAATTTTCTTTGGAGAAAAGGAGGATTTTTTCGCTTTGCGTTAACGCTGGCATTTTTGTCTTTTGGCAACCCTGAATGGACAGCGCATATGATCTCAGTCCGGGCACGGCACGCCGTGCCCGAACCATTTTTTTGTTCCTGATTCGTGTTCATTCGTGGGCAGCTATTTTGATCTTTGTTTTCAGCATTTATTCCGGTTCTTTTCGCGGTGAGTTTTTTTGAGTTCTTTCTCTCTTGATAAACCACAACAGTTGTAGCAAATTGTATTTATTAATAAAAAATTACAATTTACCGTATCAAATTTGGATTTAAATCTAGTTTTGATCCAGTTTGGCTGAACCGGTATCGATTATGGAAGAGTGATTCCCATAGATTGGGCCTTCAGGCTCGATTGTCATATTATCTTTGTAGGGGCACGGCACGCCGTGCCCGAACCATTTTTTTGTTCCTGATTCGTGTTCATTCGTGGGCAGCTTTTGATCTTTGTTTTCAGCATTTATTCCGGCCTTTTTCACGGTGATTTTTTTTGAGTTCTTTCTCTCTTGACAATCCAGAACAGTAGTACGAAAATCGAATTACCCGCGCCATCCAAACTGAGAAGGATCACTGGCGTAAAGTGTGATCCCTTCGCATTGCGGGCATTATCTCTCGCCTGACCTGCCGGCCTCCATTATTCGATCGGTTCCGATCAGCGCGTTTTTCTTGCCTGCGGGCAGGAACGTGCTGATCTCTTCGAGCCCTTCCCTCTTGCCTACCAGCGAGCGTGTATGACTCGCCTGGCTTTTTGTGAAGAATTGTCTTATGTCTGAAAACACTGCTGAATTTACTCTTCCGATGAAATATGTTACTGACCGGCGCTCTCCATTGCGCTGGGTATTGTCGCATACGCTGCGGCAGTGGCCGATCGTGCTGATCGCGACGCTGGGAGCGTTTGGCAACGCTGCCTTCATGGCGGTCACCCAGGTAAGCGTGGGGGACGCTTTCAACGTGGTCTCGGCGGCCCAGCCGGACCTGAAAGCGCTGCTGCACATTGCGCTGGTGATCGCGGCGGTCAACCTGGGCCGCGGCATGCTGCAGTTTGCGCGCAACTTTGGTTTTGAACTGATCGCGCAGCGGGTGGAAAAGAACGTCCGGCAGGAGATCTACATCAATCTGCTGGGCAAGAGCATGACCTTCCATAACCTGCAGCCGGTGGGGGATACCATGTCGCGGGCGACCTACGACGTGCGCGAGGTCAATTACCTGTTCAGCCCGGGGATGAACATGGTGGTCGGTTCGCTGAATTTTTTGATCTGGCCGCTCATTCTGGCCTCGAATTACCATCCCTCTTTGATCATTACTCCGGCCATCTTCACGGTGCTATTCTTCGTGCTGCTGCGCTATCACTTGAAGAGCCTGGAGCCGGTGACCGAGGAAGTGCGCGATTCGTTCGGCAAGTTGAACACGCGCCTGTCAGAGTCACTGGACGGCATCGAAACGGTCAAGGGATCCGCTCAGGAAGCGCGCGAGATCGGACTGTTCCAGAAGAACGTGGCGCGCTACCGCGACGCTTCGGTGAAACAGGGCTTCGTGGAAAGCCGCTTTTTGCCGCTGCTGCTGTATTACATTGCCCTGGCGGCCGGGCTGCTGCACGCGTTGCTGCTTTTCCGTGCGGGGCAGATCAACATCGGCGACGTGGTGGGCTATTTTGGCCTGCTGATGATGCTGGACTTCCCGACCTTTTCGTCGATGTGGGCCTACTCCCGTATTTCGCTGGGACTGGCCGGTGCCAAACGCATTCTCGAACTGATGAACCGCGAAAATAATCTGGACCAGAACGTCAATGGCTATACCGGCCCGATGCGCGGCGAAGTGGAATTCCAGAACGTGACTTTCCGCTACGAAGCCGCCGAGCCAGCGCTGGAAAACGTCAGCTTCAAGGTGGCCCCGGGGCAAACCGTGGCCATTGTGGGGCAAACGGGCTCAGGCAAGACGACCCTGGCGCGCCTGATCAACCGTACCTACGACGTCAGTGCCGGGAAGGTGCTGGTGGACGGCGTGGACGTGCGCGATTGGAACCTGGAAGCCCTGCGGCGCAACATCTCGATCATCGAGCAGGACATCTTCTTGTTCTCGCGCTCGATTGCCGATAACATTGCCTTCGGCAAACCGGGGGCCAACGAAGATGAAATTCTGGAGGCCGCGCAGGCTGCCCAGGCGGAAGAATTCATCGATACCCTGAGCGAGGGCTTTAAGACGGTCATCGGCGAACGCGGTGTCACCCTTTCGGGTGGGCAGCGGCAGCGCCTGGCGCTGGCACGGGCCTTTTTGACCGATCCGCGCATTTTGATTCTGGATGACTCGACCTCGGCCATCGACTCGGCCACCGAGGATAAGATCCAGCGCGCTATCTACGCGGCAGCCAAGGGACGTACCACCTTCATCATTACCCACCGCCTGTCGCAGATCCGCTGGGCGGACCTGATTTTGGTGTCACGCGGCGGCAAGCTGGTCGCTGTGGGCACCCATGATGAATTAATGAAGACCTCTGAGTCTTATCGGCGCATCTTCAGTGAGTAAGCGAAGAGCAATGGGTTTGTGGATCATACCAGTGAAGTGATATTATGGGCTTTTTCGAAGGATTAGACGCAGAGAAATACGACCGTACTTATTCAGACCGGGAACTGTTCCGGCGAATTCTCAAGTACTTTAAACCCGAGTGGCACCGCCTGGTGGGGGTGTCGCTGTTTACCCTGTTGATCGCCGGGGCAGGCTCGCTGCTGCCGGTGGTCGTGTCGAATGGGGTCAATTTGCTGCACGGCGTTCCGCAGTTGGCATCGCTGATCACCATCGGCCTGATCGTGCTGGCCATCGGTTTTGTGATGTGGTTCAGCAACCTGGCCTCCCGGCGGCTGATCACGCGCTCAATTGCGAGTGTGGTGGCCGCGCTGGCCATGGATACCTATCAGGCCGCGGTCAGCCACGACCTGTCGTTCTTTGACGAGTTTTCTTCGGGTAAGGTGGTCTCGCGCATTACTTCAGATACACGCGATTTTGGCGACCTGATCGGCCTGGTCACGGACGTGGCCGCCCAGTTTGTGGAGGCCTTCATCCTGGCCATCGTCATCTTCAACATTGAGTGGAAGCTGACCCTGTATGTCATGGCCCTCATCCCGATTGTGCTGGTCTTTGCCATCGTCTACCGCACCCTGGCCCGCAAAGTGACCCGCCAGGGCATGCGCGCCATGGCGAACGTCAACTCGACCATTAAAGAAACGGTCAGCGGCATCGCGGTCGCCAAGAACTTCCGTCAGGAAGGCAGCATTTACGGCGATTTCAATGACGCCAATACCACCTCGTACCACGTCAACGTCAAACGTGGACTGGTGCTGTCGATTGTGTTCCCGGCGTTGAACGCCCTGAATGGGTTGGCCACGGCTTTCATGGTGTACGTGGGCGGTATGAGCGCCATCCAGGGGATCGTGAACGTGGGCGCGTGGTACCTGTTTTTGCTCAGCCTGGATCGCTTCCTCTTCCCGGTGATGAACCTGACCTCCTTCTGGACCAACATCCAGAACGGCTTATCGGCGGCTGAACGTGTGTTCGCCCTGATCGATACCCCGAATCGGGTCATCCAGACCGGCGATCAGCGGGTGCCGGCGCTGAAAGGCAAGATCGTCTTCGACCACGTGTACTTCCACTATAAGGAAAGCGAGCCGATCCTGCAGGATTTCAGCCTGACCATCGCGGCCGGGGAGAACCTGGCGATTGTGGGTCACACCGGCGCGGGCAAGACCTCGATCGCCAAGCTGATCGCGCGCTTCTATGAATTCCAGGGCGGACGCATCCTGATCGACGGCAACGACATCCGTTCGTTCGATCTGACTGATTATCACCGCCATCTGGGCATTGTCAACCAGGTGCCCTTCCTGTTCTCGGGAACGGTAGCCGAAAACATCCGCTATGCGCGTGAAGAAGCCACGGACGCTGAAATCCTGGAGCTGGCGCGGAAGATCGGCGACGGCGAGTGGCTGGATACGCTCCCGGACGGGCTGACCACGCAGGTAGGTGAACGCGGTGCCAAGCTCTCGATGGGGCAGCGGCAACTGGTCTCGCTGATGCGCGTGCTGGTGCAGCGACCGGCGGTCTTCATCCTGGATGAGGCCACCGCATCCATCGATCCCTTCACCGAATGGCAGATTCAGCAGGCCCTTAACCTGATCCTGTCACAAACCACCAGTATTCTGATCGCGCACCGCCTCTCGACGGTGAAATCCGCGGACCGCATTCTGGTGATGGAAAACGGCGCCGTGATCGAAGAGGGCACGCATCAAAGCCTGCTCACCAACGGCGGTCACTACGCTTCGCTGTACAATACCTACTTCCGCCATCAGTCGCTGGAATACGTGGAGAACGCGCACAAGATGCTGACGGAAGAGTAGCTTCACGCCCGGACATTGGTAAATCAATTACAACGGATAGGGAAACCTGTCCGTTGCTGTTTTAAGGAAAAAGAAAATTGATCTATTGACAAATTAATACAGTTTATTTATAGTTAATCATATTAATTTAAATCGAGAAAAAATGAGCACAAAACGAAATCTGGATTTGCAGGCTATATTGAACGTAGCGGCTGAACTGGCAGAAGAGAAGGGGCTTGAGAACGTTACCTTGCTGCAGGTGGCTGAGAGATTGGGGGTGAAGTCGCCGGCACTTTACAATCACCTTAATGGGCTCAAAGAGCTTTCTTCAGGCATCGCCAGCCTGGCGGTGAATCGCCTGGCGGATACCCTGCGGGCTGCTGCGGTGGGCCGCTCGGGTGCGGAAGCCCTTCTGGCTATGGCGCGCTCTTACCGCCAGTTTGCCAAAGAGAATCCTGAATTGTATAAAGCCATTCTGCGCTTCCCGACCTGTGCTGATCAGGGCGTGCAGGAAACCGGGCACGCTGTGGTACAGATTCTCTATCAGGTATTGGAACCCTGTGCCTGCAGCCGGGAAGAAGTACTCCATTTTGCCCGTGGCTTTCGCAGTGTCTTGCATGGCTTTGTAGCGCTTGAGGAAGCCGGGTTCTTTCAGGATGCCGCGGCCGATGTGGAAGTCAGTTTTGAACGACTGGTCTTGCACTGGATATCGACCCTGACCGAAGCGAAGGCTGCATAACATGATCCAGTACATTTTGCTGCCAATCGTCGGCTTTTTAGTGGGACTGCTCATCATTTCTCTTGGCGGCGGGGGTGGGGCGGTGTATGTTGGAATTTTGACGGCTTTCTTCAACATTCCGCCGGCCATCGCGGCTTCCACCTCGCTGGCGACGACGATCCCGACAACGGCGGTGGGGTACTTTCAGCCACTGGAAGGCCGGGAATGTGAACTGGCGGTTGGGGCTGACAATGCTGGTCGGTGGGGTGGTCGGATCGATCATCGGTTCGCTGTTTTCGGGATTGCTGCCGCAGAAACTCTACAATAAACTTACCGGGCTTATTTTGCTGCTGCTGGCCGTACAGATGCTGGTTTCGTTTCTGAAAAAGAAGAAGGCTGCGGCAGAGACATCCCCCGGTAAAACGGTTTCGCGTAGGGACATGGTCAAAGCGATTGGCTTTGGCCTGTTGGGAGGGGCGATGTCAGGGCTGGTAGGGTTGAGCGGAGGCGGCCCAATCGTCGCCGGACTGATGATTTTGGGCTGCCAGGCCCTCGAAACGGTAGGCACCTCGGTGCTGGTCTTGCTGGGCATCGCGGTTACCGGGTTCGTGGCTCACCTCAGCCTGGGAGACATTAACTGGACCCTAGTCGGGCTGCTGGCGGTGGGCACCATGTGCGGAGCATTCGTCGGCCCATCCCTGCTGAGCCGTGTCGATAAAGCCAAACTCGAGAAAGTCCTTCAGCCGCTCCTGTTTCTGATGACCCTGGTCATGGGTGGGATCCTGATCTTTAAATAGAGGGGGCAGCGTATTACCACTTGTTCTGATCCTGGCCAGAGAGTAGGCTGAATTCAGGGCGGCCCTAGAAAAATCGTAAAAACGCTGCCTTTGCCCACCTCGCTTTTCACCTCGATCCGGCCATTATGCAGCGCCACGATGTGAGCGGTGATTGCCAGCCCCAATCCTTTGCCATCGTGGTTGATGACTCTGGTCTCGGCGCGGTAAAAACGTTCAAAGATGTGCGCCAGTTGATCTTTCGAAATTCCAATGCCGCTATCCTGAACCTCGATGATGACCTGGTGCTCCGTTTTCTGAGCGGACACTTCGACGAAACCACCCGGATGGTTATAGTAAAGTCCGTTCTCGATCAGGTTGGCCAGGGCCCGGTGGAGCAGCACGGCATCAGCAGAGACCGTCAGTTCGAGGTCACCGCTCATCTTGAGGTCAATGTTTTCTTTTTCGGCGATGGGCGCCAGTTCTTCGAGGATGTCCTCGAATAACACCCCCAGCACAACGGGACGACGGTAGATTTCTTTTTCGGCTTTTGCCAGCAAAAGCAAGTCTTCGACGAGATGTTCCAGTCGGGTGATCGAACGACCGGCGATGGCAGAAAAGGTTTGATAATCTTCCAGTTTGGCCTGCGGGTTGGAATTCAGTACTTCCAGGTTCATACGCAGAGAGGTCAGAGGAGTGCGCAGTTCGTGCGCGAGATTGGAAATGAACTCGCTTTGATCTTCGAAGTTCAATTGTAAACGTCCAAGCATGCGATCAAAAGAATCTGCCAGGGTCTTGATTTCGTCACTTTCTCCCTGGTAATTCAAGCGCTGATCCAGGTTGTGGACGCTGATCTGTCGTGCCGTATCGCTCACCAGAGCAACCGGTTTCAGGGATTCTTTGGCGATCGCTCTGGCAGCAAAAATGCCTGCTGCGGTGATGAGGATCAGACCAACCACAGAAAGGATCCGTATCACGAACAGGGGGTCGGCTCTTATGAACCCCGGATCGTGCCAGATCGTATACCCGGCAGGCCCAGGAGTTTCAGCCAGGATAGTAATGGGGTTGCCGCTGGCATCCACCGTGTTGATCAGGATCTCCGTATCGGGAGAACCTATTTCGTGGGTAATGAAAATTGGGGCGATCAAGTTGACGAAAAGGACCAAAAGCAAACCAATCCCGAATACCGCCCCGCTGGTCAACCAGACAATGCGCTGCCGCAGACTCATTGATTCCCACTTCTTTTTACTCATGAGGGCTCCCTTTTGAGGATTCTGATTCATTGGGGTGAGGTTCTGAAGAAATGAACCGGTAGCCGGTACCGATGACCGTCTCGATGTACCGGGGTGTTTCACTGTTATCCGCCAGTTTTTCGCGCAGGGATTGAATATGCACCCTGATGGTATTGGAAAACACGTTAGTCATCGTGCCCCAGACATGTTCCAGCAGTTCTTCCTGACTGATTACTTCATTGGGATGTCGGAGCAGGTATTCAAGGATGCCGAACTCTTTGCGGGTCAATTGAATCCGGTGGTCCGATTTCCAGACCACTTTTTCTACCGGGTCTAAAGAGATATTTTGTGCTTTGAGTATTGGTTCACGTGCTCGCAGGTCACGTCTCAATAACGCCCTGATTCTGGCCAGCAGCTCCTGCAGATGAAAGGGTTTGATCAGATAATCATCCGCGCCGTAGTCCAAACCGGTAATGATATCTTTTTGTTTTCCGCGGGCGGTTAGGATCAAGATCAGGAGCGCGGGATGTTTTTCACGGGCCAGACGACAGATATCCAGACCATCCATATCGGGCAGATTTAGATCCAGTATCAGCAGGTCATACCCATTGACCTCGATGTCTTCGAGCCCCTGACTCCCGGTTTCTGCAATGTCGATGGCATAACCGTTCTGGGATAGGCCGCGAGACAGGGCATCTGCCACATCTTTTTCATCTTCCAGGACTAATAGTCTCATTTTTGGTCACCCATTGAGTATCCCCATGAAGGATGTTCTGATCATCCTCCCGACTTTCATCCTAATGATACCCTTTGGAAGGTTAAATCTTAATAAAGTTTCGACTTCAGTGCAATATTTAGTTCATAACCATGAAAACATTACAAAGATTTAACGCCTGTTTTTGTATTCTAAAATAAACTATCGTACTTACGTTCGTTTGCTTTAATCGCAATGGTCATTTCTGCTCACACCACTGAAACGACTTTTAGAATGACCACCGATTTTTTGCAGAAAAAATTATGAAAAATAACATCATTGAAGCGGAGCACGCTGCCCAGATACTGGGAGGCCGTGCTGTCCTATCCAATATCAAGGATCAATATTTGGAATTTTGGGATAGACTCCAGGGCTGCTTTATCAAGTGCTCGCTGGTCTACCGAAATTATGTAGAGACCGAGAGAGGATGTGATGATGCAATTGCATTCTCGTAAAGTGTTGCTCATTAGCATAATTGGGATTATCCTTTTGGGATTATTTCTGATCTTGAGGTTTGTGAGTATTTCTGGAATCACCAAAGCCAATACCAACCTTGCGCCTGAATACTGTATCCCAGTTGAACTTCAGGCGATCAACGCCGAATTATCCAAAGACTCTGGCGCGGCAAATGAACTGCTGATCGAGAAAAAAACTGCGCTGGAAAAATCGATGAAAGAATGTGCTGCGCTTGCCGCTTCTCTCCCTCCTGCGGAAAAGCCAAGTAACCTGATCAGCGTTATGCAGCCTACTCCCTCTCCATTGCCAACAGCACAAATTATCCCTGGCATTCAAAAAATGGTCTTACTTCCAAATGGAAATTTTATTCCGACGGGTGAGGCACAAAACAATTATTGGGCAGGCGTAATAAAGGGCCAGACCATTCAAATTCTCGCGGGAATTCTCCGAGATCAAGATGAATCGTGGCGTGAAGATCATCCAGAATGGACGAATGCTGGCCCACAGGGTGCGGTTGAGATTCTTGATGCCAACTGGTCAATAGTCGCCATTGTACAAACACCAACCAGAAATGGATACATTCAGTTTGTAAAAGAATGTGATTCGCTGCTTTTGTTACAAGCAGAAGATGGGACAATGTTTGTTTTTGACCCGGCTAACTTAACTTTTACCTCGAACGATTTACAAAATTATAGTTCCTCACATGGATGTCGATAAAACGTGATCAGATTTAGTAATTATTTTGCTATTACGTCATCGGGTATTTGAAGAATTGGGGGATAACTTTTTTTCTGAACAAGAAACTGACACGGCAGTTCACAGGTACAGCGCATTAACACGGTTTGGGCACGGCATTGCCGTGCCCAAACGAAGCTCTTCTTTTCGAGAGAATTCGTGCAATTCGTGGGCAGTTCTTGGGGTTTTCCCAGTCCCCTCTCATATGTGGGTTAGGTCTGAAGGCCCGACCCACGGAGCTGTGACCCAACACTTTTTTCCGGCGCGCGGCCTGCTGAAAAATATCCGGGCGCGGCACGGAGATAATCAAATCCATTATCAAGTAACCGACACGGACGAAGGCCCGGCATTCAGACGCGGCTGTAAAATATATTTTTCTGGCATACCTGAATTATGTACCTGTCCGATCAGGATCGAAGGGCCTGTTCCCGCCTGCTACTGATTGATAGGTTCGTGATCTTTAATGGCAAGATATTTTTCGAATATGGCATACATTCTCAAGGTTTCGTCGTTGATGTTGGTCAACTCTTTTTTGAGATTTCCTGTCTGTACCAGCTCTCTTTTATGCTGTACGTCCGAAAAGATCGTTTTGATTTTTCGATAGTCTTCCTTTTCGATCAGGAAACTTAATTTTCTGAATATCTTCTGGGCTTCATCCAAATTCATCTCGATATTATCCCCTGTGAACATATCATTGAGAGCTTTATCGATTGCATAGTAAACTTCAAATCTTTCTGTGAACAGATCCAGTTTCGATTGGCGGATACGGTCTTCCTGCGGAACAAGAATTGCAATGACAAGGGCTGCGAAGGTAAAGACCATTACTATGATACCGGTGATGGCTGACACCGCGTTCCAATCGATGACCTGGTCCAAAGTACAAAAACTTTTATATCCAAGGATGGCAAAGGACAGACCTAAAACGAGAACGATCAAAACATGGATCAATAACTTAAATATAGTTTTACTTTTCATTTTCTTCTCCGAAAGATGATATGAGGAATTTTCTTACAGGCAATTGCAGTATCAGCCGCCCCGCTGCATACCCTTTTTACATGCTTTTCTCTCCCAGTCATTACAGAAGGGATAGTTTGGATATTAACAATTCTAGTTTTATATTTCTGCGAGTATGCCTAGAACCATGTTACTTTTTTTGAAACAGCGTATCCCTGTCCGATAGCCGCGTATTTTTCAAGGGAATTCGCGGATGGCTTTTTTGAATTCCCTTACATCTCTTCTCATCCATAGGCGATCAGATACCGGTTGTATAACTTTTGATGTACTTATTCGAATCGATTGGGCGCAGGTAAATTGAGATTAAGTTCCCCAGCCGGGTAAAAGTTGCAGGTAGATGTTATTCTGCGGATCACAGATCACGCCAAAGGTCATGTACTCCCTTGCCCATGATCTGTCGTTATAAATAACTGAACTGATTTCCATACTTGCCCACATCGAATAATCTTGAGGGATCACCAAAAAACTTGTTTTTGCAATTACGCAGTAAGCCCTGTCATTTTGGGTAACCGGCATTATGGTGATTTTTTCGATTGTGAAGTCTTGTATTGCATCGATCCCTTCTGAATATTTGTACCCTTCCAACCATTTTGTAACCAGAATCCTCACCATTTCTTCGGCAGGAGTGACTCGGTAATCATGGCTTGCATCCATTGCCACAGATGTAATTTCTGTGGCAAGAGTGGAGGTTGAAGCTGCCGCGCTGAGGAGTGGAGAATCAGTTGATTTAAGGATCGATTCCGTAGGCGAGGATTGGCAGCCATTCAGAAACGCTACGTTTCCCAAAATAAGGAGAGCAATTATGAGTGTCTTCCAACTAAATACGGACATATATTTCATGAGTGTCTCCCCGTTGAAATAAATACAATCACTTCATAATTTCACTATAGCTCAAATAGATTAAATCTTTGTAAAGATAGCTATCTGCGAAAGCTGAGACAGAGCAGTTCATTATTATGTAGGAACGCGGCATTGCCGTGCCCAAGCGAGGTCAGCTTTTCTATGGTTATCGAAACCATGAGCAGCCGGTTTACTGCATCCATTTCCATAAAGCCTAAACAATTTCTCCACAATTGCAGGTTATAGTTGATGATTGCAGGAACCTTTATTGATGGAAAAGAATATCGATGGCCGCAAGGGCCTGGAGGAAAGATGAAAAATGGAATGAAGGGATTTTGGAAATATTTTATTTTACTTGTCGTTAGCGCGCTGATCAGTCTGGTTGGCGGGATCATCGGAAAGACCGTGGTGGGCTACATCCTCTTTGGGGTAGGGCTGGCGGCTGCACTGGCTGGGCTGGTCTACTGTTTCATTAAAACGGAGTATTTCAAAGCGGACCGAAGACGCCCCTTGATCTTGGGCTTGCTGCTAAGCGTGTTTCTGGTAGCAGGTGTATTGCTGGTCACCAGCAGCAGCCGGGCGGCTGCCAGTTTCCGCAGTACGGCCGAATACATGCAGTCTGCCAATGGAACCTCTGCCAGCGGCACCACGTCGAATAATGGTAGCTTCAGCGGCAACTTCTCTCAAGGAAATTTCGGCGGCAATGGTACCGACTCACGCCAATCCGGGAATAATGGATCCACAGGCAACTTTGGCTCCTTCTCGGGTCCCACGAGCGGGTATTCTGGCAGTTCTCGGAATACCACAGGTACCGGCACGCGAGTGCTGGATACCGTGTTGGGCGTGATCTTTCTGGCGGCTGGCGGCATCATGCTGCTAATCGCCTTAATCCGCTTCCTAACCCACAAGGTTGACTATAAGGAGCACCGCTGGCAGACTTTGCTGGCTGGCGTGCTGGTAGGCGGCCTTATGGCTGCCTCGGTCACCCTGATGGTGACACATACCACTGTGCGGGCCATGGGCACCTTCCCTACGGGCGAAATGCCGGGTATGGCTGCACAGGGCACACAGTCGGCTGTTGAAGGCACCGCCAGTGCCACCCAGTCTGCTGCTGAAGGTACTGCGGAAGCCACTGCGACCGCAGTCGTTACCCCCACAGCGACTGCCACCCCGGCCCCTACTGCCACCGCTACCCCTGAAACAGTGAGCAGCCTGGTCGTGTGTCTGGACCCGGATTATCAATGGGGCATTAATATACGCAGTGAACCGAGCGACACGGCTAAAAATATTGGTACCATCCCGGCGGGCGGCTGCTTTACCCTCGATGGGCGCTCTGCTGAGAACGCGGGCTGGTACGTGATGGCCTCCGGGCAGAACGGCATGGGCAGTATCGTGATCAACGCGGATGATACTCAGCAGCTATTGTGGGTCAGCGATCAGATCTTTGACATGAGCGATAGCCTGAGCGAATTTTTGGCTGAATTGCCAGTGGTTGAAGCCAGCAAATAGGCGAAACAAAAATTTATTCGAACCGGTCGGAGTGCATCCCGGCCGGTTTTTTGCTGTACGCTTCCCTTAAAACTCTCCGATAAGGCTTGATGAATATTCTTGGTGCCAGATATAATCTATCTTAGAATTATCTTAAATTTTTTAAAAAGATTGTTGAGGAGAATGGAATGAAAGCAAAGAAATTTTTGCTGATCGTTGGCATTCTGGTGCTGGCGTTGACATTGATGGCATGCAATTTGACCAGCCTGATCTCACAGGTGAGCAACGAGGTGAAGAACGGCGTCAGCAGCAATGGTGGGGAGAGCACCAGCAACGTGCTCTTTTCGGATGATTTTTCCAAGACCAGCAGCGGATGGGATCGCCTTTCGGATGAATACGGCGAAAATGATTACGTGGATGGCACCTACCAGTTCCAGATCAACGCGGCCAATTACGATCTGTGGGCCAATCCCGGCAAAAACTTTACCGATACCGTGATCGACGTGGATGCCACTCTGGTCGATGGCCCGGAAGATAACGATTTCGGGGTCATCTGCCGCTACACTGATTCCGAAAATTTCTATTTTGCCGAGATCGCCAGCGATGGCTATTACATCATTGGCAAATACGTTGATGGTTCCATGAGCCCATTGGGCAGCGAACAGATGGTCGAGACCGATCTGGTCAACGGCGGCAACACCACCAACCACATCCGTTTCGAGTGCAACGGCTCGAATCTGGCCCTGTACATCAACGACTCCCTGGCCGATCAGGTCACTGATACCGATTTGACTTCTGGTGACGTAGGGTTGATCGCCGGCGATTATGACACTACCGGGGTAACGGTTGCCTTCGATAATTTTGTGGTAACCCAGCCTTAGATTCTGATCCTTGAAAATCAGCTCACTGGCGGCCATTTGATGGCCGCCAGTCAGTTTTTAAATCCAGTGAATTGACACGACAGGGGGAGAGCAGTAGAATACCTTACTTACTAAAATACTTTTATAAAGTATTGAAACAACGAGGAATACCGATGAGCCTGAGTGGAAATGCCCTGACCATGCGAGAAGTGAACCTCAATTTGATGCGCCGGACGCTGAAAAACGCACCGGCAGGCGACCAAACAGCAACTGGCTGCCTGGACGGGGCTGAGCCTGGTGACCGTGGGCACCCTGATGCAGCAGCTGGTAGAGAGCGGCGAAGCCTACGAAGCGGATCAAGTGCCCTCGAATGGGGGGCGGCCGGCACACCAGTTTTGCTTCAACGAAGCGTATGCCCACGTACTGACCCTGTTTACTCACGAGCACGCCGGGCACGACTTTCTCTATCTGCGCATAGCCAATTTGTTGGGGGCAACGGTTTGGGCCAGCGATGAAGAACTGGAGGATATCCGGCTGGAAACGTTTGCCCCGCGGATCGAAGCCTGCCTGGAGCGGGTACCCACGATCCGGGCGCTCGGGTTCGGGCTGCCGGGTTTCGAGGTGGGCGGCAGAATCGTGGCTCTCGATTATCCGGCGCTGGTAGGGGAGCGGTTGAGTGAGTATTACGCGCAGCGCTACGGGCTGCCGGTGGTTTTTGAAAACGATGTCAACGCGGCGGCGCTTGGCTATTGCCAGCGTTATACCCTCCCGGAAGGTGAAACGGTGGTGTACACCTACTTCCCGGTGCGCTATCCGCCGGGAGCCGGCATTTGCCTGGAGGGCCGGCTGTATCGGGGCAGCAGCAATTTTGCCGGCGAGATCAGCTGTCTGCCGCTGGGGGTGGACTGGCACGACCCGGCACTCTATCGTTCTGCCGAACGTTTCGTCCCGGCTCTGGCACGGGTGATCACGGCCGTGAGCAGCCTGCTCAACCCGCAGCGCATCGTGCTGCACGGTGAATTTCTGGACGAAGCGGCACTCGAGACGATCCGGCAGCTCAGTGCAGAGACTCTGCCGCTGAGCGCGCTGCCGCGGCTGGCGCTTTCTGAAGATTTCAGCGGGGATTATCAGGCCGGGATGATCACCGAAACACTGGCTTGCCTGGAACCGACCCTTTCACTTACCCATTCCGCATAGAGGATTCATGGCTACCTTCTTTTTGATCTTGATTTACTTTGCGTTCATCAGCCTGGGCTTGCCCGATTCATTGCTGGGGGCTACCTGGCCAGTCATGCAGCCGGGCTTTGCCGTGCCGTACAGCTATGCCGGCATTGCCTCGATGGTCATCTCAGGGGGAACGATCGTGTCGAGCCTGCTGAGCGGACGGGTCATCCGGCGTTTTGGCACTGGCAAGGTGACCTTCGTCAGCGTGCTGATGACCGCCGTGGCCCTGTTGGGGTTCTCGCTGGCCCCCTCCTTTGTCTGGATTCTGGCGCTGGCGGTGCCGCTGGGGTTGGGGGCTGGAGCGGTAGATTCGGGCCTGAACGAGTACGTGGCCGAGCACTATCAGGCGCGCCACATGAGCTGGCTGCACTGCTTTTGGGGCATCGGTGCCATGACCGGCCCGTTGATCATGGCGCAGTTGATCGCTCACGATCATTCCTGGCGCAGCGGCTATCAGATCATCGCCATTCTCCAGTTCGCGCTGGTGGGGGTGCTGTTCTTCAGCCTGCCGCTGTGGAAAAAGGTCGGCTCGGCGGTTGGGGACGAGGCGAAAAGTGAGGCCCCGGCGGCTGAAAAAAACGCACGGACTGCTCTTTCCTCTGCAAATCCGGGGGGTCAAGATTGCCCTGGTGGCCTTCCTGTTCTACTGCGGCGTCGAAGCGACCATGGGGCTGTGGGGCGGCAGCTATCTGGTGCGCGCTCGCGGCCTGGAGCCGGCCACAGCAGCCGTCTGGGTTTCAGCCTTCTACGGCAGCATCACCCTGGGGCGCCTGATCGCGGGTTTCGTCACCCTCAAAGTGAGCAACCGGGCCCTCATCCGCATCGGGCAGGGGATCATCGTGGGTGGGGTGGTGGTACTGTTTTTGCCGCTGCCGGCTATCTTCGCCCTGATCGGCTTCCTGTTGATCGGGCTGGGGTGCGCCCCGATCTTCCCCAGCATGCTGCATGAGACCCCGGTCCGCTTCGGCAAGGAAAACGCACAGATGGTGATGGGCTTTCAAATGGCCGTGGCCTACATCGGCTCCACTTTTCTGCCGCCGCTTTTCGGCTTCATTGCCAACGCGACCAGCCTGGCCCTGCTGCCGCTGTTCCTGCTCGTGTACGCAGCCTTGCTGCTGTTCAGCTCTGAGCGCGTCAACGCTTTGCTGGCGACACCGGTCCACGCGCGCGAGGCAGATTCACCGCATCTTGCATAAGGGGAAGAAAGCAATATCTTGCTTTAAATCACCGCCTCATTTGAGGCGGTTTTCGTTCTATTCTGGCATTCTTGATGAAAAAGGAGCATTTTTCGCTATAATTTAAGCATCGGACGCAGAGAGGAGGCAGCATGCAGCAAAAAAACCGTCTTTCCCGTAAGATTCGAGTTCCTCTCATTTATGGTGTCTTTTCCATTCTGTGGATTGTGCTGAGCGATCGTCTGACCCTGCACGTTGCCAGCGATATGCAGACAGCGACCTGGATTGCCATTGCCAAGGGCAGTGCGTTTGTACTCTTTTCAACTTTGCTTATTTATCTGCTGCTGGCGTTTGATGAACGGCGCGAGAAGGTACTGGAGGTCGAGATTGCCCACGTGCAGGAGGGCTTTTCGAGCCTGTTCGAGGATAACCCCGAACCCATGTGGATTCTGGATGTCGAGACGATGGAGTTTCTCTCGGTCAATCGTGCCGCGCTGGAGTTCTTTGGTTACAGCCATGAAGAGTTTTTGAGTTTAACCCCCTTCATGCTTTTTACGGAGGATCAGACCGATCTGCTGCGCAGACACTTCGATTCGCACGAGGAGGGCATCCGGCGCACGGGCCCGTGGCGGCTCACCTTGAAATCGGGGGAAACGCGCTATGCCTACATCGTGGTGGTGGATGTCGATTTTGCCGACCGCCGCACCCATCTGGCGACGGTGGCGGATATCAGTGAGCAAAAAGAGATCGAGGAGAAGCTCAACAAGACCACTTCAGAGCGGGATAATTACGAATCTTTTGGCTTCTCGGTCTCGCACGACCTGCGGGCCTCGCTACGTGCGGTGGATGGCTACAGCCAGATCCTGCTGGAAGATTACGGTAAGGCGCTGCCGGCTCAGGTAGTGGAATACCTCGAAAAGATCCAATCGGCGGCGGCCAACATGCAGCTAACGACGAGCAACTTGATGACACTGGCGGGAATCTCACGAAAGAGCGTGAAACCATGCCAGGTGAACCTGAGCGACGTCGTCCATGAAATCCATGAGCAGTTACAGCGCATGGATCCCGAGCGGCGGGTGGAAGTGAAGATTACCCCCGCGGTCTATGGCTATTGCGATCCGGAATTGATCCAGACGGTGCTCTTCGATCTGTTCGAAAATGCCTGGAAGTTTACCTCCAAGACCGGGCAGGCGCGCATTGAGTTTGGCAGCCTGACGACCGCTGAAGGAGAAAAGGCATATTTCGTGCGCGATAACGGCGCCGGTTTGACCCCAGCCAGACGCAATTGATGTTCACCCCCTTTGAGCGCTTTCATCCTGCCACGGATTTTCCGGGCAGCGGCATTGGGTTGAGCGTGGTGGCGCGCGTCATCGAGCGGCACCGGGGACGGGTGTGGGCTGAGGGACAGGTGGGGCAGGGGGCCACGTTTTATTTCACCCTGGGTGAGCCGGCTTGAAAGTTGGCCTGAACCTTGCACCTTCTTGCATGATGCTGAAATGAGGAAGGTGAAAGGTGATGAATTCACGTTTGCGCTTCAAGATCATTGGTGTGCTGACCCTGTTCGTGCTGGGAGCGGCCCTGAGTGGCTGTAAAGTTGCTCCCAATACGCAGGTGGGCACCTCTGCTCCGCAATTGCCGCAGCCCAAGACCCTGTCGGACCCGACCTGGATCGCGCTGGATCAGGCCATCCATCAGGATATCGGCGGCCGCGAGGACGTGCTGGCCTACCTCATCTATAACATCAGCATCGATTCCGTACAATTTTCAGACGATGGCAGCCTGGCCCTGGTGTGGATCTCGCTGGTGGATAAGACCACCGGTTTGGTCCAATCTGGCGAGCCCGGTCTGGTCATTGGGCACAAGGCTGCTGACGGCAGTTGGAGCGTCGTGCTGCAGGCAGACCCGACCTTTGCCGCCGAATTACAGGCCGTGCCAGAAAGCCTGCTTTCAGCGGAACTTAAGACCGAATACATGCCGGCCGTGCAGCAATCTTCCAAGGACGGTACGGTGTATACCGGCTACCGGTTACCGTGGACAAACGGGCAGGCGAAATACCTGACCGGCAGCATCGGCCACGTCTTTACCTATAAATCCTGCCCGAGTACCTGTCTGTATGCCTTCGATTTTGCCGACGGTACCCAGTTCCCGATTGCCGCTGCCAAGGCGGGCGTGGTCAAATACGCCGTCTGGCAGTACGAGAACGGCAATACCAGCAATGCCAATTATCTGGTGATCGAAGACGATACCACCACCCCAACCACCTACATGGTGTACTTCCATTTGGCCCAGAACAGCATCGATACCCGATTGCGTACTCCCGGGGCCAAAGTGTATCAGGGACAATTCCTGGCTAATGCCGATGATACCGGTTTGAGTACTGGCAATCATCTCCACTTTATGGTGCACGCCAACCCCGATTCTTACTGGGGGACTTCGGTCGATATCGTGTTCGACGAAGTGAGCGTCAACGGCGGGCGGGCCGCGTACCTGTGCCGAAGCGCAGGCTTACCCTGAGTATGGTTCACAGTGCATGCCCAGTAATCTGTATACCTCGCGCAACATGGATGATTTGAATCCATCAGGCGGGTTGACCCTGCCGGCGGCAAATACGGTGATCTCGGCGCCGAATCTGACCGTCAGCGGCTGGATGCAGGATGACGTGGGGGTCAAGAGCGGGCAGCTTTATTACAAGACCGGCAGCAGTTGGGTGGCCCTGGGTGACCCGATCACCGATCAGCGGTTTACCGCCAGCGTTAATCTGTGCAGCGCCTCTTTGCCCATGGGGAAATTCTCGTTGGGCCTGCAGGTGACTGATCAGGCCGGGCATACTTCCAGCCTCGACAACTCAGCCGTGGCGCTGGATTTTGAATACGATTGCAGTACCCAGCCGCCGGATTGCACCCCGGGCGAGGGGCAGGCGACGCTGTATTCCGCGGCCAATTTTGCGGGGCAACTGCCAGGTGCTCGATAAGGGCGATTACAACGATCTGGATTCACTGGCGAACGTCCATAACGGCGAAGTGCGCTCGGTGCTGCCCGGCAGCGGCGTCTCGGTGCTGCTGTACGATCAGACCGACTTTGGCGGCACGGAAGAACTGCTGCAGAATGGCGACGGTGACCTGAGCGACAACCTGGTAGGTGCCAACGCACGTTCGGTCAAGGTGGTTGATTTTCTTACCCCGCCGGCCGCGCCGATGCTGTCCCTGCCGGGATCCGCTACTACGGAAGACTCCCTGACTCTGAGCTGGAGCCAGCAGGACGGCGTGGAAACGCGCGCCAGCCTGAGCGGCCCCAGTGATTTTGCGCAGACGCTAGACTGGCAAAACGGCGGCAGCTGGGAAGTGGGTATGCTGGCCGCGGGTGAGTATACCCTGACCATCGAAGCCCGCAACATTGCCGGCAATACCCAGATCAGCCAGAGTTTTACCGTCAGTGAACCCAAACCCCTGCCGGCGCTCACCCTGGATGCTCTGCCGGAAACCACCACCAGCACCCTGATCCCTTTGAGCTGGACGGTGACGAGCGGCGCGGATAACCTGGACCATTTCGAGATTCAGGTGAGCACGGATGGCGGCGATTGGGTGGATTGGGCCACTCAGCCTGCCGGCGAGGACCGCTCAGCCGGTTACAGCGGTGAACTGGGGCACAGCTATGCCTTCCGCGTTCGCGGTGTAACCCCCACCGGCAAAACCGGTGAGTATGCCCAATCGACCACGGCCACCGTGGTCAGTGCGGGCTGCCAGGAAGATGAATACGAGGGAACCACCCCCGGGGATGATGACATCAGCGGCGCGGCGCCGCTCGAGATCGGCACGGCCCAGCAGCATAACTGGTGCCCGGCGGGCGACGTGGACTGGGTCGCTTTTCAGGCGACGGCCGGGCAAAACCTGCGCCTGACGACCTCCCCGGTGGATAGCGGCACAGGGGCCATCGAGATGCTCTATGATTCCGACGGCGTCACTTTGCTCGGTTCTGCCAGCCCCGCGGACGACGCCTCCGAGGCATCGATGGATTGGACGGTGCCGGCCGATGGCGTTTATTACGTGCGCTACACACCGGTCAATGGGCAGATCGCCGGCTCAACCACTTATTACCAGGCGCTGGTGCAGGCGCAAAGCAGTCTGCCAACCAGTCCGCTGGTGTGCGGCGGCATCGTGATTCCGCTGGCAGCCGGCGGGGCCTATCTGGTCTCGAGTAAGCTGCTGAACCGCAAAAAGACGGCCAAGCGGCCGGGGTGGAAATAAGCAGAAAATGTACAGGTCGGGTACAAAAGCTCGACCTGTTTTTTTACCCTGGAAACTGGCTCTGGATAGTCGAAAAGGGCACGACCTGTGGGGGATCAGGGAGATGCTCGCCAATAAATTTTTCCATCCAGACCATGTCGTACCAGCGGCCCATTTTGTAGCCGCAATTGTGAAAGTGCGCAACGGTCTGGTATCCCAGATGTTCGTGGAAGGCGATGCTGGCCGGGTTGGGGGTAGCAATGCAGGCGTTGAGGGTTGAGAATATTTTGCTTCTGCCAGCATCTTTCGAGAAGGGCATAGAGCGTATGGCCGATACCGCGGCCGCGGCTTTCCATGCTGACGTAGATCGAGGTTTCCGCGGCCCAGGAGTAGGCGGGGCGCTCGTGGAAGGGGGAGACGTAGGCATAGCCGACGATGGAATCTCCGCTGCAGGCGACGAGGTAGGGGTATCGCAGCAGGGTACGCTGAATGCGCCGGGTGAACTCCTCCAGGGAAGGCACTTCGTATTCGAAAGTGATGGCTGTTCCGGTCACGTAGGGGGCGTAAATTGCCAGAATTTCGCTGGCGTCTTGTTCTGTCGCCAGCCGGATCGAGAGAAGTTCTGCATTCATGGTCGTTCTCCACACACAAGAAGGATGGGTTAACTATAGCTCCGTTTTTGAGAAGGAGCACGACGCGCTGTGCTCTTCGCGGGATTGTTTGCGGGATGTTGAAGAAATGTTCACTCGCTGTTAACCACGGGGAGGTATAATTGAACTGAAAAACTGCTGACCAGAGGGCTTCAGTTCGAGAGAAATTATATATAATACCTGAGGCTCTCATTTTTCTGCATCGCGACCGAAAAGAAAAGTTTGGCAGTTCTGATCTCATTCCCCCCACAAGGAGACTTTTCACGCATGGCCAACCCCAAAATGAAATCATTCAATTACGCCGTCGGGATGTTCGGTACCTCCATCCCGATCAACATGCTCAAGACCTACGCTGCCATCTACTACGTTGACAGCCTGGGCATGACTACTCCGCAGTTTGCGCTGATGCTGCTCATCTACACCTTCATCGATGCCATCGATAACCCGGTGTACGGCTTTTTGTCGGACCGCACGCGCTCGCGCTGGGGACGGCGCCGTCCGTGGCTGGTGATCGGTGCGCCAATGCTGATCCTGGCATTCATCATCTTTTACAACCCGCCGGCTTTTCTGGCCGGACAGTCGCTGGTGGCATACTGCATGTTCTTCTACATGCTGACGGGTACCCTCGATTCGGTTATCAATGCCAACTACGGCGCGCTCTTCCCGGAGCTCTTCAAGACGGATGGGGAACGGGCCAAGACCAATGCCATGCGCCAGGCCTTCCAGCTCGTGGCGATGATCATCAGCATTGCCCTGACCCCAATGGTCACCAAGGCGTTGGGCTATGGTATGACCGCTATCGTGTACGGCGTGTTGGGCGGCGCGGTGATCCTCTACATGGCCCTGACCAGCCGCGAAGTGCCGGTGACCGAAGAAGAGATCAAGCCGCAGCTGTGGCAGAGCCTGAAAGACCTCTTCGTCAACAAAAAATTCTGGATTTCTGGCCTGGCTAATGCTTTCTACAGCGCGGCCATGTCGCTGGTCATGTCGGCGCTGCCTTTCTTCGTCAAATACACCCTCAACATTCCCAGCAGCCAATCGACCATCCTGTTCGCCTCAGTGCTGATCATTGCCATTGCCGGCGTCTCGGTATGGGCCTGGCTGGTGCGCAAATATACGCTCATTCCGGTATGGCGGGCCGCTCTGGCGACCCTGGCTGTGGCGTTCATCCCGCTGTACTTTGCCAATTCGCTGGTCACTGCCATTGTGGGCAGCGTGCTGGTGGGGTTTGGTTTTTCCGGCGTCATTACCACCATGGACCTGATCGGGGCCAAGGTGATGGACGAGGATACTGCGCAGCATAACCAGCGCCGCGAGGGCATCATCTCAAATGCGCTGGGCTTTATGAACCGGCTGAACGGATTGTTCACCAGTGCGGCTTTCTCGCTGGTGTTCGTGCTGTATAAATTCGAGAGCGGCAACAATCCTGGCCCGGAACCGCAGAACGCGGCGCGTTTCTTGCTGACCATCTTCCCGTTTGTGATGATGCTGATCAGCTTTGCTTTCTCTTTCTTCATCCACTTTGATCAAAAACCGGCGGCTGCGGAAGCCCTCCCGGCAGAATAGCAGAAAGGACAATATGGCATTTTTACATCTGGAACATACTCCTGAGACCACTCAGGTCTGTCAGACTCTCAATCTCATCCTGCCCGACCCCGGGCGGATGAAGGGCATCCCGGTGCGTGAGCGCAAGGTGCTGTATCTGCTGCACGGATTGAGCGACAACGGCAGTGCCTGGCAGCGCTTTACCAACATCGAAACCCTGGCCAATGATTACGGACTGGTGGTGGTCATGCCTTCAGTGGGGCGCAGCTTCTACACTGATCTGCCCAACGGGCAAAAGTATTATTCATATATCGTCGATGAATTGCCGCAATACCTGGCAGATGTATTCGACTTGAAGCCGAGCCGTGAAAATACCCTGCTGGCCGGCCTTTCGATGGGTGGGTACGGTGCCTTCAAGGTGGGGTTGGCTTATCCAGAGCGCTTCAGCGCGGTGGCGAGCTTCTCGGGGGTGCTTTCGCTGGCCGGGTTCAATCCGCACGTGGTATCGGAAGCACGCGCAAAAGAATTCGGCCTGATCTTTGGCGACTTAGATCAATTGAACGGCAGTGAGAACGACCCGGCAGTCTGGCTGCAGCGTGCCGCGGCGCATCCGCAGGATCTGCCGTATCTGTACGTTGCCTGCGGACGCCAGGATGATCTGTATCCGATGAGCAAAATGTACGCCGCGGCCTGCCAGAGCGCCGGCATCCAGGTGGAATATTTCGAGGCGGACGGCCATCACGACTGGTACTTCTGGAATGATCAGATCGAGCGCTTCTTGAAACTCGTGCTGGGAGAGCGGCCATGAGCCCGGCAGAAGCCAATACGCTCACGATCCCGCTGCACATCGATCATGAGCGTGAGGGGACGTATTTTACCGTGCCGTTTACACTACCACAGAATGTGGCCCGGCTGGAGCTGCGCTATCGCTATGCGCGCTTCCACGAAGCCGCCGCGGAAACTCCGGTCGGCACTTTCAACAGCCGGGTGCTTGAGAACACGATCGATCTGGGCCTGATCGCCCCGGACGGCACTCAGGTGGGGGCTTCCGGCTCGGATAAGAGTGAATTCTTCGTCAGCGAGACGGCAGCCACCCCCGGTTACCGGCCGCACGCGCTGGTGCCCGGCGAGTGGCACATCCTGGTGGGCGCCTATCACGTGGCGGCGGCCGGGGTAGACGTGACCTACGAACTGACCTTTGTGCCGAAGCAGCGGCGCTGGCTGCGCGGCGACCTGCACGCGCATACGGTGGCCTCGGATGGGGTGCAAACTGTCGAGGAACTGGCACGGCGCGCGCTGCGCCACGGGCTAAATTACCTGGCCATTACCGATCACAACCAGATGCTCGCGGCCGAAGAACTGCCGCACGTCGAGGGCGTTACCCTCATCCCGGGCATGGAGTGGACGCATTATCGCGGGCATTCCAATTTTCTGGGCTGCGCGCGCCCTTACGACGGTTCCTTCATGGCCAATACCCCTGAAGAGGTGAAGGCGCACTTTGTCAGTGCCCACGAGCGCGGCGCGACCATCGTCATCAATCATCCTTTCGATGAGGGCAGTCCCTTCCTGTTCGACCTGCAGGAGCTGCCTTTCGACGTTATGGAAGTGTGGAACGGCCCCATGCGCGAATCGAATCTTAAAGCAGTGGGGGTGTGGCACAGCATGCTGCTGGCCGGCAAGAAGATCGCGGTCAGCGGCGGCAGTGATTTTCACCGCGATACGCCCTTCTTGTTCCTGGGCGGGCCGACCACCTGCGTGTACGCGGATTCGGATGCGCCGGCGGACGTCTTGCGGGCCCTGCGCGGCGGGCGGGCTTACATCACCTTCGCGCCAAACGGCCCCGTACTTGAAGCCAATGCCGGTACGTCCACTCTGGGCGACACGGTGGATTGGAACCACGAAAAAACGCTGCACCTGAGCTTTACCGGTCTGCTGGCAGGTGACGTGGTGCGCGTTGCCACCGCCCGCGAGACCCAGGTCCTGCTGCAGGCACCGGGCAACGGCCGTTTCGAGATGGATTATCCCATCGCTGCACCGGGATTTGCCCGCGTTGAACTGCTGCGCGCCTTTTTCCCGGGGCTGCCGCTGCTGCCGGCGCTTTTGAGCAATCCGATCTATTTTGAAGGGTAAAGAAAAATTTTGAGAAGAGAAAACGACCTCAGACTGAACTGCACCCCAAAAGTTGGACACAACCAACAGAAAGGGTGCAGTTTTATTATGAGCAAGCATAGCAAGGAAAAGAAGATCGCAGCAATAAAAACAGTAGAGGCAGGAGAAAGTATTGCGGAAGCAGCCAGACGATATGGGATAAGCAATTCGGTGCTGAAATGGGAAGTAAGGAGCTTTAGAGAACACGGGGGAAAAGGACTTAAGAACCATGTATATGGTTGGACGGGGAAGCAGAAATATGAAGTACTAAAATACATGCATGAGAACCAATTGTCTTTCACTGAAACCGGAATATTATTGGGAATAAGACATAGCACAATCCTAAATTGGGAGCACAGATACTTGGAAAACGGGATTGAGGGATTAGAAAACAAGAAAAAAGGCCGGAGGCCAAGGGTTCAAAAACCAAAACCGCCCAAGACCAGGGAAGAAGAGTTGCTGGACAGGATTCAATATCTGGAAGCAGAGAATGAATACCTAAAAAAATTGAATGCCTTGGTTGCAGAGCGGGAAAAGCGCGAAAGAGAGAACAGATAGTTGTAATCTCTGGACTGAGGCAAAAATACCCCTTAGCATTGCTCTTGAAAATAGCGCACCTTCCCAGGAGCAGTTATTACTATCATCTACGCCATCTGTGTGAACCTGAAAAGCATAGTAACGAGCAAGAAGCAATCAAGCAGATCTGTGTGGAGAATAAAGGCCGCTATGGTTACCGGCGAGTCACGCTTGAACTGCATCATAGAGGGTTTCAAGTCAATCATAAGTTGGTGATGAAACTCATGAAGCAGGCTCATCTTACCTGCATGTTGCGGGAAAAGAAGTACCGTTCCTATCGAGGTGAAGTGGGCAAGATCGCTCCCAACCTCTTGCAGCGAGATTTTAGAGCTGTGAGACCTAATTTAAAGTGGACCACAGATATCACAGAATTCAAACTATTGGGACAGAAGCTCTATCTTTCCCCGATCATGGACTTGTTCAATAGTGAGATCGTTAGCTTCACTCTTTCAAGCAGCCCAAGTTTCCACCCGGTTACTGAAATGCTCAAAAGTGCCTTCCAGAAGATACCCGACAATACCCAATTGATCCTTCACTCAGATCAAGGTTGGCAATACCAAATGCGGTCATACCAAAAAATGTTGAAAGACAAAGGTGTCCGCCAAAGCATGTCCAGAAAGGGCAATTGCTACGATAACAGTGTCATGGAGAACTTCTTTGGTATTCTTAAAACTGAGTTCTACCACCACCGGAAATTTTCCTCCGTAGAACAATTCTCAAAAGAGTTATCTGAGTACATTGATTACTACAATAATCGCAGGATCAAGATTAAACTAGAAGGACTGAGTCCTGTTCAATTCCGAACTCAGTCCTTCATTCCTACTTAACTTTTGTCTAACTAATGGGGTGCATTACAGACGAGGTCGTTTTTTTGTCGTTATTTACACAGTTGGCAGGGAGGCTACCGAAGCACGCTCGATGAGCGAGCAGGGCAAGATCAGGCAGTGCTCCTCCACCTCTGTGCCCTCGACCAGTGAAAGGAGCATGCGCGCACTTTCGCGGCCGATCTCGGTATTGGGCAATTGCACGGTGGTCAGGGGCACGGGCAGGTAGCGGGCAATCTCCCGGTTATCGAAGCCGATGATGGAAAGGTCCTGCGGAATCTTGAGCCCGGCCTGCTGGGCGGAATTCAGGCTGCCGGCGGCCATCAGATCGTTCATCACGAAGATGGCGCTGGGGCGGTGAGGCAGGGTGAGCAATTGCTGGGTCAGTCGATAGCCCGATTCGTATTCCCAGTCGCCGTAGCTGACGAATTCCGGATGGACGGGCAGGCCAGCCTTTTCCATGGCAGCCACGAATCCCTTCATACGTTCGTGGGTTGGGAAAGAGTCGGGGTGGCCGGCGATGACCGCAATCTCGCGGTGGCCGTGCTCGATGAGGTAATTGGTGGCGTTGATGGCGCTGTCGAAGTTGTTGTAGGTGACGTAGTGATCGTTGCAGGTGCCGTGTGAGTAGGCAAACACGAAGGGGGTGGTGATGGGGTTGATGATGGTATCGATGTGGCGATCGTGCAGCCCAACGTAGATGATGCCGTCCACGTGCGAGCGCAATATCAGCTGCACGCGGTCATTGATGTATTCCTTGAAATCCTCGATCTGATCATACTGGTTGTACAGCTTCTCCAGCATGTGCAGATCGTTGAGGATCATCTGGTACCCTTTTGTCTCGAGGTAATCTTCCACCCCGTTGACGATGTCGGCGGTAGGCAAACCGCGCACATCCTCGACCAGTACGCCGATGGTCTGGGTTTTGCCCATGCGCAGTGATTTGGCCAGGGTGTGAGGGGAATAATTGCTCTCACTGATCGCTGCCTCGATCCGTCGGGTGGTCTCTTCGCTGAGCTGTTTCTTGCCGTTGATTACGTAAGAAACGGCCGCGACGGATACGCCTGCCTGTTTAGCGATATCTTTTAGGGTTGTCATATCAATATTCTATCCGAGGTTCTGTATTTTGATTCGATGAAACTCGAACCCTGGCGAACTTTCAGCAGGATTTCCCAATTCTAGCATAATCCCTGGAGGCTGCCTGCTCTTCACTGAGGGAGTTTTCTCTTGGATTGATTTTAACCCAAATTTAATTTAAACGATTAAATTGGTTATTGACAAGGCTCAAAAAAGTCTATATAATTTGAAAGCATTGAGTTAAACGATTAACCTTTCCCAATTAACGGAGCTTTCCCTGATGAAATTTATCCCTGCCGCTGATGTCAAGATGGACGATCCCTTTTGGTCGAAGCGTTTTACTTTAGTGCGCGACGTCGTCCTGCCGTACATGTGGGAAATCCTGAACGACCGGGTAGAAAACGCCGTCAAGAGCCACTGCATCGCCAATTTCAAGATCGCGGCGGGACAGTCTGATGAAGCCTTTCATGGCCCGGTCTTTATCGATACCGATCTGTACAAATGGATTGAAGCTGTTTCATATCTCCTCTCTGCCGAAAAGAATATGGAACTTGAAAACCTGTGCGACCAGGCGATCGATCTGATCGCCTGCGCACAGCAGGCCGACGGCTATCTGGATACGTATTACACGGTCAAAGAGCCGGGCAAACGCTGGACGAATTTGATGGAAGGCCACGAGCTTTATTGTGCCGGACATTTGATCGAGGCCGGGGTGGCTTATTTTCAGGCGACCGGCAAAGACCAGTTGCTGAACGTGTCACGCCGTTTTGCGGACCTGATCGCCGAGACCTTCGGGGAAGGCAAGCGCCGCGGTTACCCGGGGCACCCCGAGATTGAACTGGCTCTGGTGCGGTTGTATGAAGTGACCCGCGCGGAGAAATATCTGGCCCTGGCCAAATACTTTATTGATGAACGCGGCACCGGTGAATATCTTTTCGAGAATGAATGCCGCCGTGAAGGGCACCGCTTCGTTTTCCCGGAGATGATGTATTTCAAAGCCGATTACTTCCAGGCCCAGCAGCCGGTACGCCAGCAGACCCAGGCCAGCGGGCATGCCGTGCGCGCCATGTATCTCTACAGCGCTATGGCTGACTTGGCCCGCCTGACGCATGACGACGAACTGGCGGCAGCCTGCGAACGGCTGTTCGACGACACGACCACCCGGCAGATGTATGTTACCGGCGGGGTGGGGGCAGCCAAACGCGGGGAACGCTTTACCACCGATTTTGACCTGCCTTCAGACAGCGGTTATTCTGAGACCTGTGCTTCGATCGGCCTGATGTTCTTTGCTCAGCGCATGTGGCTGCTGAACGGTAAAAAAAGGCTGCTACGACATCTGGGAGCAGGCGCTGAACAACGCTGTGCTTTCGGGCATGGGCCGCGACGGAACGCACTTCTTCTACGTCAATCCGCTGGAGGTGGTGCCGCAGACGGTGCAGCACAACCCGACCCTGGCGCACATCAAAACGCAGCGGCAGAAATGGTTTGGGGTGGCCTGCTGCCCACCCAACCTGGCGCGAATCCTGACCTCGATGCGCGGTTCGCTTTACGCATTGGATGATGATCGTTTGTATATCCTGTCTCACATTGGTTCTTCTTTTGAACAAGGAGGTCTCTATGTAAAGCTCATGCGGCAAGGGAACGAATATACACTGACGATTGAAGGGACCGCGCGTGAAATTTATCTGCGTCTCCCTGAAAACTCAACGCTCGTCGGCGACCGTTATGAAAAACGGGAAGACGGATACTTCGTTATTCATCACGCCGGTGGCAAACAGCAATACGTTTATACGCTTCAGCCGTCGATCCGGGTATTGCACGCCCATCCTTCCATCTCCGCCCTGACTGGGAAGGTGTGTGTGCAACGCGGCCTGACCACTTATTGTGTGGAGGGGATTGACAATTCTGAGCCGTTGAGTACACTCCGATTGCCCGCGGACGCCGTGTTCACAGAAGAAAAAGCGGATTGGCTGGAAGATGATCTGCCGGTTCTGCGAACAGCCGCACTCAGTGTGTCGCAAAAAGATTGGGAGCATACCCTGTACCGTTCTCAACCTGGTGTATATGAGTCCAAGGAAATCACCTTGATTCCTTACAGCCAATGGGGCAATCGTGGCGAACATGAAATGCGTGTGTGGTTGACTGAAAAATAACGAGTGAGTAAGCCAAACAAATTCGAGAAAAGGAGTTTCAAGCGATGAAAAAGGAAAGATTTTTGTCTGTTCTTGTCGTCATGGGTCTCGTGCTCGGTGTCTTAGCCGGCTGCGCTGCCCCTGCGACCGCTACGGAGCCCGCTGCTGCAGCGACCACTGAAGCTGCTCCTGTCGTGGCTGCGACCACGGCTGCTGCGAGCAATGCCGCCCCGACCGATCTGCAGATCTGGTCCTTCGTCCAGCAACACCTCGATTTCTACCAGAAGATGGCTGGCATCTGGAACCAACAGCATCCTGATGAGCAGATCAACCTGATCCCAACTTACCTGGATTGGTCCGCTATGCACGATAAACTGTACACTGCCATGGTAGCCGGTGAAGGCGTTCCCGATATCTCTGATGTCGAGATCAGCAAATGGCCGAACTTCATGAACGGTGAAATCCAGTTCCTGGATCTGACCAGCTACATTGCTCCGTACAAAGCCGACCTGGTTACCAACCGCCTGGATATCTACAGCAAAGACGGCAAAGAATATGGTGTACCTTCTCACGTGGGCGCCACAGTGATGTATTACAATACCGAGCTGCTCAATGCCGCTGGCATTGATTACACCAAGATCATCACCTGGGACGATTTCGAGCAGGCCTTGAAGACCTACCACGAAAAGACCGGCAAATACATGACCTACAGTGAAACCTATGGTTCCTACCAGTTCACTGTGCTCATGGCTGAACAGGGGAAAGATCTCGTCACCGATGATGGTATGCCCGATCTCAATTCTCCCGAAGCTTTGAAAGCGACCCAATTACTGCGCAAGTGGGTGGATGAAGACATTGTTGGTTTCATCCCGACCGGCAACGCTGATACTGATGAAGGTAAAGCCGCCGTCGCTAATGGTGACGTGGCCGCCCTGATGTATCCGCTGTGGTACATGAGCCGCTTCACCGATGTCATGCCGAACCTGGCTGGCAAGATCGCCATCGCTCCGTTACCCGTCTTCGATGACAATTCCTACAAATCCGTGGGTTTGGGCGGTACCGGTACCATCGTGTACAAGAACAGCCCGCACGCTGACCTGGCAGCCCGCTTCATCACCTGGGCAAAACTGAGCGTGGAAGGCAGCACCACTTTGTGGACGGACCTGGGCTTCGATCCCGTGAACAAGAAGGTTGCCGAGAATCTTGACGTGACCCATGATCAGGGCAACAAGTTCCTGGCCTACTTCGAGACCAATCCGTTCGATGTGCTGGCAAAAGTTCAGGATAAGATGTTCACCGTCAAGACCATGCAGAATGCCGGTATCATCAATGATTACCTGAGTGCCACCACCTGGAACCGCATCTACGTCAACAAGGAAGATCCCGCGACCGTGTTGAAAGAGACTCAGGATGAACTGATGTCTCAGGCGAAAAAGTAATTTTCTAAAAATCAAGTAATGGGATGGGGCCCTTGCTATACTTATGACAAGGGCCCCTTTTCCCTGATAATGCCCTGCTTTACCGTAGTTTTCAAGAAGCCAGATCAGATTGTGAAGGTTGAAAAATGACAAAAAAGAAACTGGATCTGAACTCACCCAAAGTTGCGCCTTATGTCTTCATTCTCCCCTTTTTCTTGATCTTTGCGATTTTTTTCGTCTACCCCATTTGCAGCACCTTTGTGATGAGTTTCCAAAGTGTCAACATTAATGAAGTTCACTTCGTTGGGCTGGCCAATTACAAAGCACTTTTCGGCAGTTCCACGTTCCCGATTGCCATTCGCAACAGCGCGATCTATACTCTGCTGACTCTGGTCATTTTGATTCCCTTCCCGATCCTGCTGGCGGTCATGCTCAACAGCAAAGCAATGCGCGGCAGCGGTTTCTATCGTGCCATACTCTTTTACCCATTCTGTGCAGTGTGGTGGTTGCCGGCATGACCTTCCGTTTCATGTTCAACGAAACCGATCAGGCGCTGGTCAATAACATTCTCATCAATCTCTTTGGCGGTGAGAAAGTGCGCTGGCTGAGCCTGCGCTGGCCGGCCATGGGGGTGATGGTCACACTGGCGACCTGGCGTTGGACCGGGATCAACGTGATCTACTTTCTGTCGGGGCTGAACAGCATCCCGGTGGAGTTGTATGAAGTAAGTGAGATTGATGGGGCAAACTCATGGCAGAAATTCCGTTATGTAACGGTGCCTTTGCTTTCCCCGACGATTGTGTACGTGCTGACCATCAGTATCTACGGCGGTCTTTCCATGTTCGTCGAGAGCCAGATGCTGTGGGCCGGCAAGACCTCGCCGATGAACATCGGCCTGACCATTGTCGGGTCGATCTACCAGAAAGGCATCAGCCAGGGTGAACTGGGATATGCCTCCGCGGCCGGGTTGTTCCTGCTGGCGGTGGTACTGATCATCAACCTGGTGCAGCTGCGCCTGACAGGCGTTATCGGAAAGAAGGAGGCATAACATGGAAAATACTCGACCTACTCACAAACCCGGTCAACGCACAATCGATACCGTCCTGTTGATCGCCTTCTTTACCGCGCTGGCTTTCATTATCTTGGTGCCATTCATTTCGATTGTGCTGACCTCATTCAAAGACAGCAGCCAGATCATCCGCAACGGCTTCAACCTGAACATCGACTGGAAGAATCTGACCCTGGATAATTACCGGGCCGTCTTTGCCGGGGATAACGAATATTTCAACTGGTTCAAAAACAGCCTGATCCTGACCGTGGTGCAGACGGTGGCTACCCTGTTCATCAGCGCCTGGGTTGGCTTCGGTTTCGCTTTCTACGACTTCAAGGGCAAGAACTTCCTGTTCGTGTGCGTCTTGATCGTCATGATGATCCCCTTCGAAATCCTCATGCTGCCCCTGTACCGTGAGATCATTGCCCTGAACCTGACCAACACTTACATTGGCATCATGCTGCCGTATCTGGCACATCCCATTGCCATCTTCTTCTTCAACCAGTATTTGCAGGGGATTCCGCGCGAGATCATCGACTCGGGCCGCATCGACGGCTGCAGCGAATATGGCATTTTCCTGCGCCTGATTCTGCCCATCATGAAACCTGCCCTGGCCGCCATGGCTATTTATGTGGGCATGTTCTCGTGGAATAACTATCTGTGGCCTTTACTCGTGCTGCGAGATACGGCAAAATATACCTTGCCGATTGGTTTGACCAGCCTGATGAGCCCCTATGGCAACAACTATCAACTGCTGATCGCCGGATCGGTCTTATCGGTGCTGCCCATCATGATCCTGTTCTTCAGTGCGCAGAAATACTTCATCGAAGGCATGACCTCAGGCAGCGTCAAAGGATAACTGAAAAGGTGGTGTCATGAGCGGAAAAGAGATGAAAACAGCCAGCCTGATTCTGGATCGAGACTTTGCCATTGCCCCTGTGGATGAGCGACTGTACAGCTCGTTCATCGAACAACTGGGGCGGGCCGTGTACGGGGGGATCTACGACCCGGGCAATCCTAATTCGGATGAGAACGGATACCGTCTGGACGTGCTCGAAAAGATCCGGGCGCTGAAGGTGCCGGTGATCCGCTACCCCGGCGGCAATTTCGTCTCAGGCTTCCGCTGGGAAGACGCTATTGGCCCGCGCGATCAGCGGCCGCGGCGCCTCGATCTGGCCTGGGCAACCACCGAGACCAACGAATTTGGCCTGCACGAGTTCTGCGACTGGTCTAAAAAAGCCGGCAGCCAGGTGATGTATGCCGTCAACCTGGGTACGCGCGGACTGGACGCAGCGCGCAACGTGGTCGAATATGCCAATCATCCCGGCGGCACTTACTGGAGTGACCTGCGCCGCCGCAATGGGGCTGAGGCGCCTTTCGGCATCAAACTGTGGTGCCTGGGCAACGAAATGGACGGTCCGTGGCAGATCGGGCAAAAGACCGCCTACGAGTACGGGCGGGCGGCCAACGAAGCCGCCAAGGTCATGAAATGGGTCGATCCGTCGATCGAACTGGTGGCCTGTGGCTCTTCCGCGTACGACATGCCCACCTTCGGTGCCTGGGAGCTGGAAATGCTTGATCTGTGCTACGAGAACGTCGATTACGTCTCGCTGCACCGCTATTACACCAATCCGACGCACGACCTGAAGAACTTCCTGGCCAAAAGCCTGGACATGGATGCTTTCATCAAGACCGTCGTGGCACTGATCGACGCCGTTGGCGGCAAGAAACACAGCCACAAGAAGCTCAACCTGTCATTCGACGAGTGGAACGTGTGGTATCACTCCAACGAGCAAGATAAGCAGATTCAGACTGAAAACCACTGGGGCCAGTCACTGCCTTTGCTTGAGGATATATACAACTTCGAGGATGCTTTGCTGGTGGGCGGCATGCTGATTACCTTGCTGCACAATGCCGACCGGGTCAAAATTGCCTGCCTGGCCCAGCTTGTCAACGTGATCGCCCCAATCATGACCAGCGAGCGCGGCTGCTGGGCCCAAACGACTTACTGGCCATTTCTGTATACCTCGCTGTACGGGCGCGGTACCTCGCTGCGGCCCATCCTGAAATCCCCGCAATACAGTTCGGCTGAGTTCGACGACGTTCCCTTTATCGACGCGGCCGCAGTGGAGGGTGAGGATGGCTCACTGACGATCTTTGCCCTGAATCGCAGCAGCGACAGCGATTTTCAGCTTAGCTGTGACCTGCGCGCGTTCGCAGGGCTGCGCTTCGATACGCACATTGTGCTGCATCACGAGGATATTGCGGCTACCAACACCGAGGCTGCTCCGAACACTGTAGCGCCTGTCACGCGCCACGAGTGCGCTCAGTTGGACGGGCGCTTTACCCCGGTGCTGCCGGCTCTGAGCTGGAACGTGATTCGATTTATCAAAGAATGAATTAATCCCCTTGCACAGGCAGGGGTTAAAGGACTCAAAAATGACGGACCGGGGAAAAGACGGTAAACAAGAGCTGAAGAAACTTTTTTTAGGGATCGAGTTCGGTTCGACACGCATCAAAGCCGTGTTGATCGATGAGAAACATACTCCCCTTGTTTTAGGCAGCCATGATTGGGAAAACCGCTACGAGAATGAGATCTGGACCTATGGTCTGGAAGATATCTGGTCAGGTCTGCAGGATTGCTATCAAGATCTCAAGAAGGCCTATTCTGCCAGGTATCAGCGTCCCCTGACAGACCTGGCCGGGATGGGGTTCAGCGGTATGATGCACGGTTACATGGCATTCGATGGGGCAGGGACTTTGCTTGTGCCTTTCCGCACCTGGCGCAACACCATGACCGGCCCGGCCGCGGAGGAGTTGAGTGAGCTCTTCCAGTTCAACATTCCTCAGCGGTGGAGCATTGCCCACCTGTATCAGGCGATCCTCAATGGTGAAAGCCACGTTAAAAAGATTCGCTCTCTGACCACCCTGGCTGGCTACACCCACTGGAAGCTGACGGGCCGTCAGGTGCTGGGAGTGGGCGAAGCCTCGGGCATGTTCCCGATCGACAGTCTGAGCAACACTTATGATTCTTCTTTGGTCGAGAAGTTTGACCAACGTATTGCGGGGGAAAAACTCCCCTGGAAGTTACTGGATATTTTGCCAGAGGTTCTGGTGGCAGGGGCGGACGCCGGCCGGCTGACCGCCGAAGGGGCCAGATTGCTTGACCCCAGTGGCGATCTGTCGGCCGGGATTCCGCTGTGCCCGCCGGAGGGGGATGCCGGCACGGGAATGGTGGCGACCAACAGTGTGGCCGAACGCACCTGCAACGTCTCGGCGGGGACGTCGATCTTTGCCATGGTCGTTCTCGAGCAGGCGCTCTCGCAGCGCTATGCCGAGATTGACCGGGTGACGACCCCCACAGGTAAACCAGTGGCTATGGTGCACGCGAATAACTGTACTTCCGATCTCAATGCCTGGGTGGAACTCTTCCAGGAATTGACCCAGGTGCTGGGGGTTAACGTCAGCACCTCGCAATTGTTCGAATCTCTCTTCAATCACGCGCTGAAAGGAGAGGCGGACGGCGGTGGACTGTTGGCCTACAACTATTTCTCAGGTGAACCGATCACGGCACTTGAGAAAGGTGCTCCTTTGTTCGTGCGGACGCCTGAGAGCCATTTCAGCCTGGCGAATTTCATGCGTACTCACCTGTATGCTGCGCTGGGAACCCTTAAGATCGGCATGGACATCCTCTTTGACCAGGAACACGTCAAAGTGGATCAGGTGCTCGGTCATGGAGGGTTCTTCAAAACTCCCGGGGTGGGGCAGCGCATCATGGCGGCGGCGATGAATACCCCGGTTTCCGTGATGAAGACTGCCGGTGAAGGCGGCGCCTGGGGCATTGCCCTGCTGGCCGCCTATTGCAGCAATCACAAGGATCGGCAGTCGCTCGAAGATTATCTGAACGATGAGGTCTTCTGCGGGGAAAGTAGCGTTACCCTGAACCCGGACCCGGAAGACGTCAAAGGCTTCGCTGCCTTTATGAAACGCTACACTCAGGGGCTCGCGATCGAGCGGACCGCTGTTCAGACAATGGAGTAACCCACACACGCAAATCGATCAACTTTTTGCATACTAAATTGGAGTTAGAAATGATAGGAATGAAAGAACAAGAAATCTGGTTTGTAGTGGGATCACAATCGCTCTATGGCAAACAAGTGCTGGATACCGTTGCCAAACGCGGTCAGGAAATGGCCGAGTACATCAATGCGAATCCCAATATCCCCTGCAAATTCATCTATAAAGGGACGATTAAATCGAACGAAGAAGTGACCCAGATCATCAAAGAAGCCAATTACGCAGATCAGTGCGCCGGGATTGTGACCTGGTGTCATACTTTCTCGCCTTCCAAGATGTGGATCAATGGTCTGGCGCGTTTGCAGAAACCCTTCTGCCATTTCGCCACCCAGTACAACGTCGAAATCCCCAACGAAGAGATCGACATGGACTTCATGAACCTTAACCAGGCCGCTCACGGCGACCGCGAGCACGGCTTTATCGGTGCCCGCCTACGCCTGCACCGTAAGGTGGTGGTCGGCCACTGGAAAGATGAAGAAGTACTGCGCGAACTGGGCGAGTGGATGCGCGCGGCCGTGGGCTATCAGGTCAGCCAGAATCTTGCGGTCATCCGCTTTGGCGACAACATGCGCCAGGTGGCCGTCACCGAAGGGGACAAGGTCGAAGCCCAGATCAAGTTGGGCTGGCAGGTCAATACCTGGCCGGTTGGGGACCTGGTCAACGAGATCGATCGGGTGAGCGAGGCTGAGGTCGATGCCAGGGTCAAGGAATATAAGGCGGAGTATGAGCTGAAAACGGAAGACGAACATGCGGTACGCTACCAGGCCAAAGAAGAAATTGCCATGGAACGCCTGCTGCAGCGCGAACATGCTTCAGCCTATTCCAATACCTTCGAAGACCTGTGGGGCATGGAAGAATTGCCCGGCATCGCTTCGCAGCATTTGATGGCAAAGGGCTACGGCTACGGCGCGGAAGGCGACTGGAAAACGGCGGCGATGGTGCACATCATCAAGTCGATGACCCAGGGCCTTTCAGGCGGCAGTGCCTTTATGGAAGATTACACGTATCATTATAAAAAGGGCAGTGAATATTCACTGGGCGCGCACATGCTTGAGGTGTGCCCCTCGATCGCGGCGCAAAAACCGCGCATCGAAGTGCATCCGCTGGGCATCGGCGGCAAAGAGCCCCCGGCTCGCCTGGTTTTCGAAGGGCACGCCGGCCCGGCAGTCGTGGTTTCTCTCATCGACATGGGTGATCATTTCCGCCTTATCGTGCAGGACATCGAATGCGTCAAACCCATCATGGATATGCCCAACCTGCCCGTGGCGCGCGTGATGTGGAAGATCAAACCCAACCTGCGTGAGGGCATCCGGCAGTGGATCACCGCTGGTGGGGCCCATCACACTGTGTTGACCTACGATGCCAGTGCGGCCATGCTCAAAGACTGGGCCGAGATGATGGATATCGAGTTCGTCCATCTCAGTGAGTCCACCACCACTGAAGCACTGGAAAAAGAATTGCGGGTCAACGATCTGCTGTATAAGCTGAGGTAATATGCTCGAAGCACTCAAACAACAGGTGTTCGAAGCTAACTTGCTGCTGCCCAAATATGGGCTGGTCACCTTCACCTGGGGCAACGTCTCGGGGATCGACCGCGAACGTGGCCTGATCGTCATCAAGCCCTCCGGGATGAGTTATGAGACCATGACCGCGGCGGATATGGTGGTACTGGATCTGGCGGGAAACAAGGTGGAGGGCGATCTCAAGCCCTCCTCGGATACCCCGACCCACATCGAGCTGTACAAAGCTTTTCCGACCATCGGTGGGGTAGTGCATACCCACAGCCGCTGGGCGACGAGCTTTGCCCAGGCAGGGCTGCCGATCGAGGCGACAGGGACCACGCACGCCGATTCCTTCTACGGCGCCATCCCCTGCACGCGCTGTCTGACCCCGGCCGAAATCGCCGCCGGTTACGAGCGGGAAACCGGCAAGGTCATTATCGAGACTTTCGCGAACCTTGACCCCGAAGCGGTGCCGGCTGTACTGTTCCACAGCCACGGACCGTTCTGCTGGGGCAAGTCCCCGGTGAAGGCAGTCGAGACAGCGGTCGTGCTGGAAGAAGTGGCTTTCATGCAGTTCCATGCTCTGGCGCTGAACCCCGGGTTGGGACGAATGCAGCAGGAATTGCTGGAAAAGCACTATCTGCGCAAACACGGTAAAGATGCCTATTATGGCCAATAGGACAAAAAAGGTATTTTAAGGAAAACGGTGGTTGCACCGGGTGAAAAATCCGGTACCATAGGCATATAAACCTCTGGAGGAAAAAATGAAACTGACACCACCGAAACGCGTTACTTTTTGGATTGCCCTGGTACTGGGCATTGCCGGTATTGCCGGCCACTTCATGGTCATTCCCTTCGTCACCACCTATGCCTTTGCCTTGCTGGTCATCGGCTTTGCGCTGCTGGTGCTGGGGTTGATCGTCAAAGGGCTGTAGAGCTTTCTGCGGCCAAAAAGAAAGTAAGAAAGGGGCCTGACACTGTCAGGCCCTTTTGCTTTAATCCCGTTGTTTTTTGTCAGTGACCGAAAGCGCGTGCTCTTATTCCAGCTTGATCTTGTCGTTGGCAATGGTATTGTCTTCGACGTAGCGGCGCGGCATGGCCAGCGACGACCAGCCACCGGCTTCCTGCAGCGTGAAGGGATCCGTGCCGTGGCGGGCCGCGGAAGTAGCCCAGAAATGGCGGCAGTCGTGGGCCGAAAGGCCGTTCAGTCCCAGTTTTTCACCTAAAAAGCATACCCGGCCGGTAATGGCCCGTTCGCTCATGCCGGCCTGGCTCAATTCTTCGTTTTTCTTGCTGCGCCGCAGCAGCAGCCCGCCGGCGATCAATTCCCCGGCATCCAGACAGGACTTGAATGCCGCGGCGGTGGCCGGGCTGAGGCGGTGTACCTGTTCCTTGCTGACCTTGGGGCGGAAGAAGCGCAGCGTCGAGTCACTCATGTCGAAGTCCTCGACCTTGAGCAGGGCGATCTCGCCCACGCGCAGTCCGTGGTCGAGCAGCAGACACATCATCAGACGATCGCGCCGTCCCTGAGGGGTCTCGGGCTGATCTTTGAGGGCAGCGGCCTGTTCCGGGGTGATCTTGACCGGTTCGGCCTTTTTGAGCCCGATGCGGCGCACCGGCCGTTTTTGATCGATGCGAGCCTGCTCGCGGTAGGTGTATCCCTGAACTGCACGAATAAGGGCGTACTCCTGCGGCGTCAGCGTGCCCACCTGCATGGCCAGGCGCGCGTAAGTTTTGATGGTCGACAGGCGCACGTTGATGCTGGGAATGGCATAGCCGGTTTTGAGCTGCCATTTGACGAAAGCCTCGACCAGCCCCCAGGTGACCGTGCGCCAGGCGGCAGCCTCGCTGGCCAGTTCGCCAGTGTGCATCCCGGCACTCTCGAGAAACTCGCGGAAGAGCAGCAGATCGGCTTCCTGGCGGCGCAGTGTCTGTTCGGCGCGGCGCGCGCGGTAATCGGCAAAACGCGAGCGCGCCGCAGCGGCATTGGCTTGCTGGCCTAACGTTTGTGCCAGCTCACCAGGCAGCAGCGGCTGCAGGGCATTTTCATCTGTAGAAACAACGATTCCACGGCTTTTCGGCATGTTAAAGATTGTACACGAAAACCCCCCTCCCCAGAGACCAATTTGACAATCTTTTCTTCTCTTGACAGTCAAAAAATATCTTGTAAAATTTGACCAGAAATAGAGAAATGGTCAAAAAAAATGGACCCTGAAAAATATCAGCAACGGAAACTGCAGCGCCAGAAGCGCATTCTTGACTCAGCCGCGGAACTGATCCCTCGCCTGGGTTACGACAAGGCCAGCATGGAAGACATTGCCTTTGGGGCAGAGGTATCAAAGGGAGCGCTTTATCTCGAATGGGAAAGCAAAGAGGCGCTCTTCGATGCGCTGCTGCGCCGCGAGATGGGCGAAATGCTCCGCGAGCTGCGCGATCGGCTGGCCGCCGGGCCGGCTGAAGCGGGGCTGGCGGCACTGTATACCCAATCGGTGCTGGTGCTCGAAAGACGTCCGCTGCTCAAGGCGCTGTACACCCTCGATAGCCGCGTGCTCGGGGATTTTGTGCGCCGCCAGGATCCGCAGCGCTATACCCGCCGCCTGCTGCTGAGCACGGAGATGCTGCAGCGGATGCAGCAGGCCGGCCAGCTCCGCGCGGACCTGGACCCTGAGGTGATGGCCTATGTGTTCAGCCTGCTGGCACTGGGGTTTATGACCATTGGCGGGATCGTTCCCGCGGCGCAGACGCCGGCGCTGGAAGAAACGGCCGCGGCTATGGGGGCCCTGGTCGAAGGCGGGTTTATCCGTACAGGTTCCGGCGGTACCTTGAGCCGGGCAGGGCTGCTGACGATGCTTGATTTGATGCTGCAACAGAATGGAGTAAAGAATGACCCTCAATTTAACTGAAAAGACACTGGAGCGCGAAGGCTGTACGCTGCATTACTGGTGCGGCGGAGATCCCGATGGGGTCCCGCTGGTGTTTTCGCATGGGGCCTACATCGACCACCGCGAATGGGAAAACGAGCTGGCGCTTACCGCGGCAGCGGGGGTATCGCTTGCTGTGCTGGGATATCCGCGGGCACGGGCAGTCACGCCCCGGTGATTTCACCATGCCGGCAGCCGTGGCGGACCTGATCGACCTCCTCGACCGCGAAGGGATTCAAAAGGCCGTGTTCATCGGCCATTCGATGGGCGGCAACCTGCACCAGGAAGCCATTTTTCATCATCCAGAACGTTTTCTGGCGCTGGTGACCGAAGACAGTACCTGGAACTTTCAGAAGCTGACCCGGGCGGAAGAATGGGGCATCAAGCTGGGAGTGCCCCTCATCGGATGCTATCCTTATCAGACGCTCATTCGCCAGATGGCTGCGGTTTCCGCGGCTGGCGAGGCTTCCCAGGCCTATCTGCGCGAAGCGATGTCTCAACTGCGCAAAGAGGAATTCGTACAGGTGATGCGCGAGGCTACCCTGTGCCTGCACGAGGAGCCGACCTATACGCTGCCGGTACCCAATTTGCTCATCGTCGGCGAACGCGATACCACCGGCAACATCCGCAAAGTCGCGCCGCAGTGGGCCAAACGCGAACCGCTGTGCACGTACGTGGTCATCCCCGCTGCCATGCACTGTGCCCACATGGACCAGCCGGAAGCGTTCCATAAGCTGCTGCTGGAATTTCTGGCGAAAGTGACCGGTTAAACAAAAAAAGATGTCCGTGAATAAAATGGACATCTTTTTGCTTGTATCGATTGGGTTACGGCTCTGGGGTCTCGGTGGGGGCGGCTTCAGTAGGGAGTTCAGTTGCTTCGATAGCCGTTTCTTCTTCGATCTCAGCTTCATCAGTGGCTTCACTGAGTGAACTCGCGGTGTGAATAACGATCCCGTTTGCGGTCAAGGGGCCGCCGGTAACGTCACGCGGGCAAATGATGGTGACCAGCACTCCCACCTGAAGCTGGTCCAGTTGGTCCGCCGGCAGAATCTTGGTGGAGTCGGTGAGGAGGAAGGTAAATTCCTGGCCCTCTTTATCGGTAATGGTGATCTGCTCTCCCCGCGCTATAGGCGGAAACGGTCCCGACGCGGTGGACGAGCTGCGGCTTACCCGGAATCACGGATACCGAAATGGCCGTGAGAACCTCCTCCTGGTTCTGACGGGCGCGCACAATCACATTCTGCCCGGTCAGCAGGCTTTCGGCTGTGCTGGAATTCCCCAGTGTGGGGACTTTTACCCGGGTATCGGCATCCAGGGCAAAGACGACGCTTGAACCATCGCTTGTTTCGAGGGTAATGGCGTCCGCGCTGACCGCCGTGAGGGTTCCCCGATAGTTTCTGGGGCTTGTTGTCTTTCCCGGCGGCAGAATTTTGCTGGCCATTTCCATGCGGGGTGATGGCGTTTTGGGTTGCCTGAGCCCCGGGGGTTTTATCGGGGTGCGGATTCGCGTCAGTGCTTGCATAAACGGTCATGGTGGATATCAACAGCAAACTGATGACCAGGAAGGTTAACCCAGAAAGTTTTTTCATGAGAGACTCCTTTAATCGGTTGCAACGGTAATATTGATCACCAGATCGATTTCATCTCCTGCGGTATCGCTGGCAATGATCTGGAGAACGTTTACGCCGGGATTCAGCGTAATTGGCTGCTTGAACGCCCCGGCCGGGAACTGAAAAATATCCTCATTGACCGATACCACGGCATCGGCAGAAACTGTGCCTGTCAGGTCAATGGAAGTCGCCGAAACGACGTCCCCATCATGGGGAGAATCGATCTGAAAGGTAAACGGGATTGCTTGAGCAGGGGCGGCTTCCGTCGCTGTATCAGCAGAAGCTGCGGTTACCGGTGGAACGGCCGAAGAAGCGAGAATTTCTTCAGTCGGTGAGAGCGTGGGGGAATTGCTGGGACTGCAGCCATTAATCAAGAAGGCAAGGACTGCCAGCAAGGGAAGGACTTTTTTCATTCTTCTCCGATTTTACGCATTTTTTATATCTTACTGCTCTTCGCGGAATCCGTCAAACTGAGAATGAAAATGTAATGAAAATATAGAAAATTGGTAATGGCCGGTTGGTTTACTTACATTTGATCTTGAGCAGTGCCGCGACAGGGCCTGCCAGCTCCTGCAGGTCCGCGGCGGAACTGGCGTAGGTGCTGCGGGCGCTGGCGGCGTCGCTGACGTCGAGGAATAGGCCAGCTTCCAGGTGCCGCCGTCGGGGACAAAGACGTAGGCGCCGGCGAAAGAGGCTTCCGGGAGCTGCTGAATCAGTTTTCCCTTTTGATCGAGCTCCATGCGTGATTCGGTCACGCAGGCCAGAGCGGTGATCTTCGCCGCGCTGGCATTGACCAAACTGACCTGGCTGACCTGTGCGTCGGTCACGATGCGCCAGGTATTGCTGCCGTCCAGCGCAGCGAAGTAACTGTTCCATTCGTCCAGCAGGGTACCCGCATAGTAATCCGCGCGCAGGGCGGCGCTGCGGTACACGTTGATGTTGTGCGCGTTCCGTTCGAAATTATCGATCAGCGACTCCGCCTGCAGAGTCTGGGCATCGCGGGTGGCCTGGACGGCGGTGGCCGTGGGCGCGCTGGCGGCGGAACTGTCGGCTCGGCTCCCGCGCAGCACCACGCAGAGCAGGGCAGCCAGGCCAAGCCCGGCGATCAACACGATCCAGTAAAGGAACTTCCCGGGCAGCCGGTTGGGGGAACGTGAAGTGAACATGTTTTCATTTTAGCGCAGGGCAGGCCGCGCAAATGTGGAAAGATTGTCGAGATTTATTATGCGCATAGCCATTATCTATGTATATAAAAGAAGCTCCAGATTACCCAGAAAAGGCAACCTGGAGCTGATGGTCAGAAGCTGCCGCAAATTATTTAATGATGACTTGGGTGGCAGTGGGAATGATGATGAAGAAGCGCTTGCACGAGCAGGTGCTGCTATCCCAGAAGGATAAGAAGGGGCAGGTCTGTACCGGGCAGCTTCCCGAAACGGAGGTGGGGGCCGGGGTGGCGGTAGGTTCCAGAATGGTACACAGGTTGGCGAGCTGGCCCTCTTTGGGGGTCTCTCCAAAGATCCACGAACAGGAGTTATCCACGTCCCAGGTCTGGTCATCCTGGCTGCGGTCGACCACTTCGAAACCGGCCGGGTTGAGCTTGCCAATGCCGGTCCAGGCCCACCAGCCAAAGACGTTGGGGTTGGGCAGGACGGTGGCCTTGAGGGCGAATTCGATGATGGTCGGGTCTTTGGGCGAAATACGTACCCAGGCCAGGTCCGGGTCCTGACCGACGCCGCTGTCGAAGAGCTGGGTATCATAGCCGTTGCTCTGGTTTGATCGAAGGCAAACGGCTTGCTGCCGCCCACGTCGCCGTTGCTGTCTTGCCAGACCTGCACACCGTCGGTGCTCCACTGGGTGGATTTGGGTTCGCTGGCCAGCAGCAGAAAGTCGCCGCGTGAGTCGAGGTTGTCGTCCAGCTCGAAGCCGGCCTGGTAACCGGCGGGTTCATCCACCAGACTGGTCACCTTGATGCGCAGGAAGATCCACGGGGTGGACTTGCCCGTCTGGCTCCACAGGATGTCGAGGGCGGGGATGTAATTACCGTCCGGGCCATCCGCCGGGCGCTCCAGAAATTCGCGGTTCCAGTAATCGCAGCCCGAGACGACCACCTGAGTGGAACCGGCGGCGAGGCGTGCCCCGGTGTTGCAGTCCACGGCGACCTGGGCCGCCACGTAATAAGAATCGGTGGGGACGCTGGTGTGAGTAATCTGGGCCGGGGCGGTGGTGGCCTGCGGAGCGGAGGTGACGGCCGCAGGTGGCTCAGTTTCGGCCGGGGCCGCCGTGGTTACGGCGGTCATGGGTTCCGTGGCCGCGACAGGGGGCTCGGTGGGGGGAAGTGCGGTGGGAACGCTGGTGGCTGGGGTGTTGGGGACGATTTTAAAGGGGAGGTTGCATCCAGAGAGAACGAAGGGAACAATAATGAACAGAAAAAAAACGAGAGAGGTTACTTTCTTCATTTGAAATTCTCCTGAACCTGTCTTTAGAATACTGAATTGAAGATTAATGAGACAAATTCAATCACATTATACAGAGGTCAGGGGAGGGTTTCTCGACGGGCAGCTTAAAGAATCATGGGGAATCAAAGAGAGCTACAGACAGTTGAAGGAGGTCAGTGAGATTTGCTGTGCACTGAGAAAAGCAGTGATTTCGGGGTCGGTGAGAATCGCCAGCTCTTGCTCCCGTGCGGCGGTATAGGAGGAGACCTGCCTGAGCAGCGGATCGACAACGGCGGGGTGGGCCATGATCTCCCAGACTTCGAAGTTTGAGTCGGCGATATGTTGCAGGCACCGCCGCATTTGTTCGGCAGTGGCCTGCTCGCCGTAGAAATCCAGGCACAGGGCGTCTGGATGGAGCACGGTCGAGGCAGCCAGTAATTCGTGGTTCAGCCCTGCGTCGTTTGCGGGTGCGCGGATGGGGCAATCCAGTTCGCGGGCCAGGGTGAGGAGGGCCTCAAGCAGCGCCGGGGAGGCATACGCGCTGTGGTGGTGAGCGTCCAGGTGATCAGGGCGGCGGCCGGTGACCTGAGTGAAGAGCTGCACCTGCGCGCGCCATTCTGCCAGGGCCTGCTCCGCCGCGATGTCTGCAAGGTGGGCAAAGAAATACTCCTGGTCCCAGAAGCGGCCGTCCGGGCGTACCAGGCTGGGGAGCTGGGCCGCGGGCAAGAGCGGGAACCCGGCGGTGAGGGTGAGATGCACTCCCAACCCCAGCGCCGGGCAATCCTGTAACAGTGTTTCCAGCTCCCGCGCGGCGGGAGGCTGGTTCATCATCACCGTCGTCGAACGGACGATGCCCTCAGTATAGGCGCGGCGAATCCCCTCTGAAACCCCCGGGGTCAGGCCGTAATCATCCGCATTGACGATCAGACGTTTCATATCACTCCGCTTTGGGGCGTTTGGGGTTGGGAATGGTGGCGATCAGCCGTTCGCGCACTTCCAGCGAGGGAGCCACCCCGGCGGCCTGCATGCCGAGGAGGACTGCGCCAACCACTGGCGGTTCGTGAGTGCGGATGATGCGCGCCCCAGGGGCAATGGCGTGGACGGCGGTGCCCAGCTCCTCGGTGAGGAGGGGACTGCCTTCCCACATGCTGCCGATCTGCACCAGATCGAAATCCACGCTTTCGAATTCAAGTTGGCGCACCACCGAGCAGACCATGGCGCCCAGCTCTTGCCCGGCCCAATGGACGAGCTCGAGGGCCTGGCGGTCGCCCTGGCGGGCGACTTCAAAGATCAGTGGGGCATCCGCGGCGCTCAGCGAGAATTGACGGCAGATCAATCCCTGCAGCAGTTCTGCGAGGTCCTTGACCTGATAGCGGCGGCAGAAGGCTTCGACCAGCGCGGTCGGCGGCCGCCGGCCGGCATATACCTGCCCCAGAATTTGCCCGGTACGAAAGACCAGTTCCGATGAGCCGGCGAATTCGCCGAATTCTACCCCGCCACCAGTGACCCGGCCAAAGCGGGTGCGTTTTTCATTCCAGCCGCGGCAGTTGCAGCCGGTGCCTGAGACGACAGCCACGCCCCACAGGCGCGGTGAGCCAGCCAGCAAGCCGAGGTCGGTATCATTGACCAGTTCCACGGCGCCCCCCAAGTTCAGGGCCGAAATGACGGCCAGGGTTGGGGTTTTCTCGATGGGCCAGTCGTAACCGGCCACGCCGAAACCGGCGCCGTCGATGCGGTCGGCACTCAAGCCGGCGCTGTGCAGGGCCGCGCTGACCGCGGCCTGCAGATTGTGCTGTACGGCATCATAGCCGACGGCTTCGTGATTGCCGGGGCCCCCCTCCCCAAAACCAACCACGCGGCCGTTCTCGTCAGCGATGCTTACGTGAGTTTTGGTCCCCCCCAGATCAGCTCCCAGAAAAAAATGCGGCATCAGCAGAGTCTCCCTATTCTTTGAAGAAATTGGGCAGATAGCGCCGGTGGGTCTGCAGCAGATCTTCCATGACGGCCTCGATGTCGCCCATTTCCGGTCCGAGCGGATGGGCCAGCAGGGCCTGATACAGCAGGTTGCGGTCGCCGCTGACGGCGGCGCGGGCGGTCAGGATCTCGTAAGACTTGACTTGCGCGATCAGGCCAAAGCACACATCCGGCAGAGGTTCAGCCGGCAGGGGAGTTGCCCCGTTCTTGTCGATGCGGCAGGGCAGTTCGAGCACCCAATCGGCTGGCCACGATTTGACCGCGCCATTGTTGACGGTGTTGACCACGTGGGTCTCGCCCAGATCGTTGTAGTGGGCGTTCAGCAGTTGGGTGGCCACGGTGGAATAGTAGGCCCCGCCGCGTTTCATCAGATCGGCCGGGGGCTCGCTCAGGGCCGGGTCGCTGTATTCGCGCAGCAGGTCCTTCTCGATGGCCATGACCTCTTCCGCGCGGGAAGGCGGCCATTTTTCCTGGGCTGCCAGTTTGGCGTGGGTGTTGTAAAAGTATTGCAGGTAATAATTCGGGATCATGCCCAGATTTTCGATCAGATCAGCGGGGAATTCGGGGCTCTCTTCTTTGCGGATTTCCGCCACGTAATTCTGCAGGATCGGCCCCCACATTTCTTGACCGTTGACGGTGAAGCCGCGGTGCCAGGTGAGGTGATTGAGCCCCAGCGTATTGAGCTGGCACTGGGCCGGGTCGACTTTTGTGCCCAGCACTTTTTCGAGGCCTTCGATGATCGACATTTTGGTGGTGACGGCGACGTTGCACACACCGAGGGCGTGGATGTCGGGGGCGAACATGCTAAGGGCCTGGGTGTTGAGCCCGGCCGGGTTGGTGAAGTTGACCAGCACGGCTCCAGGGGCAACCGCGCGGATGTCCTCGACGATCTTGAGCAGCACCGGGATGGTGCGCAGGGCTTTGGCCATGCCGCCGATGCCGGTGGTTTCCTGGCCGATCAGTCCGTGGCGGCGGCCCAGATATTCATCCTCGCGGCGGGCGGGCATTTGCCCCACGCGCAGTTGGGTGACGATATAAGACGCTCCGCGGATGGCTTCGCGCTGGTCCGTGCTCAGGGTAACTTGAAAAGGTGCCCCGTGCCGCTCGACGATGCGTTTGGCAAATCCGCCCACGATCTCGAGACGAGCGGCATCGATATCCATTAAACACAGTTCAGAAAGCGGAAAAGTGCTTTTCCGCGCCAAAAAAACCGTTGACTAATTCGGGAGTATAAGTGGAACCCCCGCCAATAACAGTGACTTTCATGAAAACCTCCTGTTTTGATGAATCAATCTTACTTCTCAACACCGGTAATCACAATGCCTTGCATGAAGAAGCGCTGGCAGAAGAGGAACAAAATGAGCGGAACTACCAGGGCCATCATGGCGCCGGCCTGGATCAGGGTGGGGTTGGTGGAATGGATGCCATTGAAGCGCGACAACGCGACCGAGATCGGCTGCATTTCGGGCTTCGTCGAAAGGTAGATCAGAGGCCCGTAGAAGTCGTTCCAGGCCCAGACGATGTGGAAGACCGAGACGGCCACCAGCACCGGGATGGACTGCGGCAGGACGATCGACCAGAAGATGCGCAGCGGGGAGGCGCCGTCGATCATGGCAGCTTCATCCACTTCGCGCGGGATGGTCATGAAGAACTGGCGCAGCAAGAAGACGTCGTAGGCGTTGGCAAAGAAGGCCGGGACGATGAGCGGCAGGTAAGTGCCTACCCAGCCGATCTTCAGGAAGAAGGTGTAGGTCGGGATGGTCGTCACCGCAGAGGGCAGGAAAATGGTCGAGATGAGCAGGGTAAAGAGGAATCCGCGCCCGGGGAAGCGGAAGCGGGCGAAGCCAAAGGCCACCAGCGTGCACGAGAGCAGGGTACCGATCTCGGTCATGATGGCCAGAAAGAGGGTGTTGCCCAGCAGGCGTGGAAATTCGATCAATTGCCAGACATCAGCGAAATTCTGCCAGTGCGGCGCCCATTGCCAGGGCTGTTTGAGGGTGCGCCAGGAACCTTCCCAGGTGATCTTGGCCCCGTTGGGGTCGGCTGGGTCGACGAAGATACTCTGCGCGCGCCCGGGCTTGAACATGGCCAGTTCGCGGGTGGTGCCGTCGGGCAGGGGCACGTAATAGAGTTTCAGTTCCTCGCCGTTGTAGGTGAAGGTTGCCTGGCTGGCCGGCCAGATGGGAGCGTTGGAGGTGGCCATCTGGCTTTCCGATTTGAGCGAGGTAAAGATCATGAACAGGAAGGGCGAGAGGAATAGAATCAGCAGTACCAGGCTGAGGCCGGTCACGCCGAGAACTTTCCAGAAGGTACGGCGTCGGCGCGGCACGGCAGCGGGGTGAGAGGTGGGGAGGGAAGTCGAAATCGTGGTCATGAGTCTCTCCTTAGCGGGAATTGTCGCCGGCGTAGTACACCCAGTATTTGGCGGTCTTGAACAGCACCAGGGTGACGGTCAGAATAATCACGAAGAGCAGCCAGGCCATAGCGGAGCCGTAGGCCATATTCTGAAAGACGAAGAAGGTCTTGTAAAGATAGAGGTTGTAGAACATGGTGGCTCCCCCCGGTTCACCGGTGCCATTCTTCAGCACCAGCGGAATCTGGAAGTACTGGAAGAGGTCCACGATGGCCAGCACCAGGGTATAGAAGATGACCGGCGAGATCATCGGGAAGGTGACGTTGAGCAGCGTCGAGAACCAGTTGGCGCCATCCACCTTGGCGGCATCGTAAAGCTCCGTGGGCACGTTCTGCAGGCTGGCCAGGTAGATCAGCATCCCGTTGCCGATGCCCCAAATGCCCAGAATGACGTAGGCCGGGTACACCCACTGCACGGAATCGACCCAGTTGGGCGGGCTCTTCACGCCCAGCCAGCGCAGCGTTTCGTTGATCCAGCCCGATTCGGCGTTGAGCATGCCGCCCCAGATGAAGACAGCAGCCACAAAGGGGATGATGTAGGGCAGGTAGAACAGCGAGCGGAACACGGCCTGAGCTTTGAGGTAGCGGCTGTTCATGAGAATAGCCAGCAACAGCGGAATAAGCACGCTGACCGGCAGGGCAATGGCTCCATATTTGAGCACGACGAGCAGAGAAGAACCGATCTGGGGATCTTTGAATAATTCAAGATAATTTTGAAAATGATTCCATTGGAGCGGCCCATCCATGGTGAGCTGGATGTTGGTCAGTGAAAAGACCAGCGAGGCCAGCATGGGCAGCAGGGTGAAGATCAGAAAGCCGACGATCCAGGGAGAAATGAAGGCATAGCCTGTCAGCGCTTCGCGTTTGGCTAGCGGGGTCAGTTTATGCAGGTGTACTGTTTTTTCGCGCGAATTCTCGCGGTTGAGCAATTCACCGATGGCCATGAGGTTTCCTTCCTTGAATGAAGACAATTAGATGAAAGGGCCGGCCCGTCCCCGTGGAACGGGCCGGTATTTTGCCTGAAAGCTATTTCTGCTTGTCGTAAATGATCTGCAAATCTGATTTGAGTTTGGCGATCTCATCATCCATGTTCAGACCGGCAGTGGTCTGGATCAGGGTGGTGAATTCGTTGACCACGCGGTCGCGGGCTTCGAGGTAATTGGGAATATAGGCCTCAAAGGAGGGATTATCCGCGTAGGCCACCCCATCGACAGCCACCTGGAAATCTGGCTTCCACGGATACTGCGCTTCGACCGTGCTCAGGTAATCAGCCTGGTCCGCAATGCGGGCCGGCATGGCGCCGTAGGTGTTAAGCAGCTTCAAAGAGGCATCGCCCAGCAAATAGGTGAGTACCTCGAAGGCAGCATCGGCATTCTTGGTAGTCTTCATGATGCGGAAAGTATCCGCGTTGAAGTTGGCGGTGGTTTTGCCGTCATAAGCCGGTACCGCGGCCATGTCCCAATCTTCGAGGGTGATCTCGGAGTAGTACCAGGTATGCGTCAGGGCCATGCCCACGCGGGCCGCTGCCGAAGGTGTCTCCGGCGCCCCAATCAGGGCTGTTGATCACGGTCCAATCGGGGATGAAATGATCGGTGAAAGTGCCGTTGTAGATCCACTTCCAGGCGGCGGCCCATTCGGACGGAATCTGCGCGGTCTTGCCATCGGCGGCTACCAGACTGCCGGCGCCGAAGTAAGAACCCATCGCGCGCGCGTCTTGATACTGCGGCACGTAGCCGTACTGAACAATGTGATCCGGGTCGAAATCAGGACTGGTGGCATCGTTGCCGTTCTGGTCCACGGTCAGGATCATGGCGATCTGGCGTACGGTGTCATAATCCCAGACGGATTTCGTGCCATCCGGCCAGACGTACTCTTCACCATATTTGTGCGGCGGATAGTTCAATCCGGCTTCGTCGAAGAGAGCTTTGTTGTAGTACATCACCGACGGGTAAATGCCAAAGGGAATGCCCAACTGGCCTTCGCCGCCGGTTTTATAGAAGTTTACAGCGCCTTCGTCATACTGGGTCAGGTCATAGCCGGTTTTCTCGATGAGTGGGGTCAGGTCCAGCCACTGGCCGTGGAAGGATTCCGCGCCATCGACGCCCATAGGGCCAACGATATCGGGCGGGTTGCCCGAGGCCAGTTCTGTGGCCAGCGTATCGAAGGCGGAAGTATAGGTGACGATCTCGGTGGTCAGGTGGATGTTGGGGTGGGTGGCATTGAACTCATCGACCACTTCCTGCTCAGCCGCCAGTTGATCGGGGTCGGTGCCGGTGCCCAGGCCGATGAACCAGCGGACTTCAACCTGACCGGGTTTGAGGGTCGCGGTGGGGGTGGGGGCTGCCGCATTGGCGGCGGTTGTCCCTTCCGCGGGGGCGGTTCCGGCAGCAGCGGTGACTGCCGGTGCGGCGCAGGCTGAAAGGACCAGGGTCAGCGCCATAACGATAACCAACAGGGTGATGCTCTTCGATCTCATTGTCTCTCCTTCTGATTAATTGAGTTTATTAAGAAATCGGAATGAATAGGGGGAGGGCCCCCTGCCAGAGAGTACGAATTTTATTCGCTGCAGCCGCAGGAATGGCGCAGCACCAGTTCGGTGGGCAGCAGCGTGATGGAAGCTACCGGTTCCTTGTGGATGAGGTGCAGTAAATGCTCGGCGGCCAACATACCGATCTGCATGGTGGGGGCGTGCACGGTGGTCAGGGTCGGCGCGAGGAAAGGCGCTAGGCGCTGGTCATCGAAACCGACCACGCTGACTTGTTCGGGGACTTTCAGGTCAGCCTCACGCAGCGCCTGCAAGACGCCGATTGCCGAATCGTCATCCGCGGCAAAGACCGCGTCGAACTGGACCCCGCGCTGGATCAAGGCTTTCAGGCTGGCCAGGGCGGCGTAGCGATCATATTCACCGTCGGCTACCAGCTGCTCGTCGAAGGCAATATCGTGGTTCGCCAGTGCTTCGCGATAGCCCAGCTCGCGCCAGTGCGAATCTTCGTTGCCCTGCGGGCCGCGCAGAAAGACGATGCGGCGCCGTCCGTGTACCTCGATCAGGTGATCGACTTCCGCGCGCGCGCCGGCCTTGTTCTCGATGGTCACCATCGGGATTTCGATCCCAGCGGGGGCGGATTGCTGGATGAGTACCATCGGGTGGTGAATTTGGGCCAGACTGCGCAGGCAGTCTTCTTCCAGACTGTCGAGAAAGACCATCAGCCCATCGGTATTGCCCGGGCCCAGACGGTTGAGATTTTGTGTGCCGGGTGGGTCACCAGTGAAGATCAGCAGGTTGTAGCCATTTTTCTGGGTGACACTGACCATGCCGTCGAGCAGCGGAGTGAAGAAATCGCCGCCGATGTTCTGCATGACCACTCCCAGATTGTTGGTACGGTTTGTAGCCAGGTTGCGAGCGGTCAGGTGCGGCGAGAAGTTCAGCTCGTCCATGGCGGCCTGCACGTTCTGGCGGGTGGTCTCAGCCAGCGGCGCGTTGTGGTTGATGTAGCGGCTGACGGTGGCTACCGAGACTCCGGCCAGCCGGGCCACGTCGCGAATTGTAGGGGAAGTTTTTTCTTTAGTCATGGCAGAGATCAAATGTAACCGGTTACTGTAACCGGTTACATTGTACTGATTCTTGCTACCTCTGTCAATAGGCAATTTCTGCCGAATTCAGGCGGGTAAATTTCGCCTTTTTGGTTGATTTGTCGGGCAATTTCTTGTTAAAAGGTTGATTTTTGCAAGAATTAGGTTAATATTAAGTAAGATTTATTAAAATATCTTAGGAATTGTTGTATTCTCGAGCGAACGTTGCTAAAATGTTTTTTTAATATACCGCGGTTCATTCTGGTTGATTAACCTGCATCTGAGCCAAACCATAGCGTAACCTCATTAAAGTGAATTACCGTCGTAACCACAGAAGGTGTAAGCAACCTGTCTGTTTTACTTTTTTTATTATCTGTTTGCCTCACCAACAAACAGTTTTAATAACAACCCAATAAGGAGAAGAAAATGAAATCGAAGAAAATGCTTGTCGTACTGATTTCGGTCCTCGTGCTGGCCAGCCTTGTGCTTTCAGCATGCCAGTCAAAATCGACAGCCAATGACCCAAGCGTTATTGTCATTGGTACGACCGATAAAATCGCCAGCCTGGATGCCGCGGATGCCTATTCCACCCATGACTGGGAAGTCATCGAAAATGTCAGCAATGGTCTGGTTGCCTGGAAACCGGGTACCACTGATCTTGAACCGGCCCTGGCTACTGACTTGGGCACCGTTTCGGATGATGGTTTGGTGTACACCTTCACCCTCAAAGACGGCATCAAATTCGGGGACGGCACTGAATTGACCGCCACCCTGTATGCCCAGCAGTTGAACCGCTTGCTGACCATTGGTCCTTCCTGCCCGAACGATGTGGCGGATGCTCTGGCTGTTCCTTACATCAAGAGCATTGAAGCCCCAGATGCGAAGACCATCGTCTTCACCCTGACCACCCCGATCGCTTACTTCCGCAACATTCTGGCGACCTCTCCGTTCGTGGCAACCAACCCCAAGACCTTCCCCACCGATCAGTGCGTTCTCTATCCGAAGGCCCCGATCTATGGCACCGGCCCCTGGTACGTTTCGCAGTTCAACGCCGACGAACAGATGGTTTTGGAACCGAACCCCTACTACACGGGTAACTACAAACCCCAGGTCAAGAAGATCATCTATCGCTTCTACTCCGATGCCAATACTCTGGCTTTAGCGGTTCAGAGCGGTGAGGTGGATATTGCCTGGCGTATGCTTTCCACCGATCAGATTTCTGAGCTCGAGAAAGTTTCCGGTCTCAAGATCGGTACCATCCCCGGTGGTTCCATCCGCTTCCTGACCCTCAACCTCACCATGGCCCCCACGGATGATCCCAATGTCCGCAAAGCCATTGCTTACTCCATCGACCGCAATGAGATTGCCGATACTGTTTTCGGCGGCAAAGTTTCTCCGTTGTACTCCATGGTTCCCCCTGGTTTCCTGGGTGCAGAAGATACCTTCGATACCATGTATGCTTCCCCCAACCTGGACGAAGCCCGCAAAGCCCTTGAGGCTTCCGGCTATTCTGCTGATAAACCCCTCGAACTGGACCTGTGGTATCCGCCTGAACATTATGGCGCTTCCACCGCCGCCTGGATGCAGATCATCCAGAAGCAGCTTGAAGCCACCGGTGAAATGAAAGTCACCCTGCAGGCTCAGGAATGGAGCACCTATATTTCTGCTCTGACTCAAGGGAAGTCCTACCCCGCGGCTGTTGAAGGCTGGTTCTTCGATTATCCTGATCCTTCCAACTACCTCGATCCCTTTACCTATAATGGTGGTATGGGTAACAACCTCACTGCTGCAGTCAAAGGCAGCACTACTGGTACACCAACGAATGATACTGTTGCTCAGTTGGTCGAAGTGTTACAGAAGGCAGATGTCGAACTGGATGACACCGCTCGCGTCGCTGAATACAAGCAGGCTCAGGAAATGGCCGCAGATTTGGCCGGGAACATTCCTCTGTTCTTCGAGGCTGAGCACGTGATCTACCGCGATTCCATCAGCGGTAATGCCAACTTCAACTCTCCGGAAACCCTGAACATTGGTGGGAATGTCTTCTTCAACTACTCCATGCTGACCAAGACTGTCTCCGGCAAGTAATTCAAAATAAGACTCGTCATTTCAAATAGGGCGGGAGCGATCCCGCCCTATTTGGAATACTCCCAGATAAATCATGCCTCCTATTACACTTCTCGCGATTATCATCGGAGTCCCGTCCATTCTTTTGTTGGCGTACGTCTTCATTCGAGGCACAACGGGGCTAAGACGTTATATTTTGACCCGCATCGTCCTGACGGTGCCGATGGTCTTTATTTTAGGCTCACTGGTTTTCTTTATCATGCGAGTCTTGCCGGGTGACCCGGTCTCTTCAGCTCTGGGTCCCAAAGGTACCCCAGAAATGATCCAGCAGATTCGCACTCAGTTGGGGCTGAACGACCCAATGATCGTGCAATATGGCCGTTTTCTGGGACAAATGGTGACGCTGAAATTTGGTAATTCCCTCGTGGGCGGTCATCGTCCGATCATTGACGAAATGAGCGAACGGTTCCCGGCCACGCTGGAATTAATTATTCCAGCATCGATTTTGGCACTGGTGGTGGGGATCTATGGGGGGACCCTGGCTGCCTCCAGGCGCAAGAAAGCCACGGACTATGCGTTTCGTATTTACGCGGTGGTGATCTACTCGGTGCCAATTTTCTGGTTGGGTTTGATCCTGCAGTTGTTCTTTGGCGTTAAGCTGGGCTGGCTGCCGATCTCGGGGCGTATCGATCCGATCATTGGTACGACACTTCAGACCCATACCAACCTCTACTTCATCGATTCGCTCATCACGGGCAATTGGTCCGCGTTGGGATCTGTCGTGCTACACCTGATCCTGCCCACCATTACGCTGGGTCTGATCCAGTCGGGTCTGTTTGTGCGTATCACGCGTGCGAACGTGATCGAAACCCTGCAGGCGGATTACATCGCCGCGGCCCGTGCCCGCGGGATCCGCGAAAAGGTGCTGATCTATGGTCACGCGCTTAAGAATGCCATGATCCCGGTCATCACGTTGATCGGTTTACAGGTAGCCATTTTGCTGGCTGGGGCCGTGTTAACTGAAACGGTCTTCTCCTGGCCAGGCATGGGCAGCTATCTGGTGGAACGGATTTCTGCCCGTGATTACACGGCTGTGCAAAGTGTGATCACGGTGTTTGCCATGCTGGTGGCACTCATCAGTCTGGCAGTGGACGTGATCTACTCGCTGGTGGATCCTCGTGTGAGGTACTAATGGATACGAATATCGAAAAAATCCCGACTACCCCTCCCGATGAGATCACCTGGGAGGATGATCTGAAAAAAGTAGGTTTGCTGCGCCGGTTGCTGCGTGCCCGTAAGTGGTACGGGGCGGACTGGTGGTTTGTGGCCATCTCGTCTCTGGCTGTGCTCTTCTTTATCCTGGTGGCCATTTTCCCGAGCTGGTTCGCACCGTACACCCCGGATACCCTGGTGGGGCCGCGCTTTCTGGCCCCGAACGAAATTCCGGCAGTATCGGTGTTGATTGCTCCCTCAGACTCGACGATCTCTTCATTAAAAGACCTCGCCGTGGATGAAAATGCGGACCGCCCCAAGGTGGCCGTGGTCATGGGGGCATCGACCTCAGGGGATCTGAATGATACGGCCAAGCAGATTGATGCGGATCTGATCAGTGAAGGCAACGGCTTGCGCCTGCGCCCGGTGATCGAGCGCTATGATTCTCTGGATTCGGCCCTGCAGGCCGTTGCCGATGGTACCGATGCGGTGGCTGTGATCGAGAGCACCGAGTTTGCTGGCGTTTCACAGAACTATACCAGCCTGCGCGAAGCCGGCTCTTTGACGGGTGAGGTGGTTTCCACTTCGACTAAGGGCTTCGTCATGGGCACCAATGACATCGGCCAGGATATCTACAGCCGCCTGATCTATGGAACGCGCATTGCGTTGATCATTGGCTTCAGCTCTTCACTGCTCTCCCTGTTCCTGGGGGTACCCCTGGGGTTGCTGGCTGGTTTCATCGGCGGAGCACTCGATCGCCTTCTCAGCCTGGTCATGGATAGCCTGTATGCTTTCCCGGGCCTGATCCTGGCCATCGCTATCGCTGCCGTGCTCGGCCCCAGCATTCTGAACATCATCATTGCCATTTCTGTGCTGTACATCCCGACGTATTACCGTATCGTGCGCGGTCAAACGCTGACCGTGAAAGAAGAAGTGTACGTCGAGGCCGCCCGCAGCATTGGGGCGCGCCGCTCAGAAATCTTGGGCCGTTACATCTTCCCCAACGTCATCCCATCGGTGGCGATCATCTTCTCGGTCAACGTTGCGGATGCCATCCTGACCGGTGCCGGGTTGTCCTTCCTGGGTCTGGGCCTGCCGCCCACGATCGCAGATTGGGGCATCGATCTGGCCCGCGGCCAGCGCTTCATCCAGACCGCCCCGTGGATGATTACCTTCCCGGGTCTGGCGATCTTGCTGGTGGTGTTGGCCTTTACCTTGATGGGCGAGGGGTTGACTGAAATCTTCAATCCCAAATTGAGGGATCGCTAATGACAGACGACATTCTTTACTCTATTCGTAATTTAACCGTCGATTACAAGACCCGTGCTGGTATCGTGCACGCGGTGGATAACGTTTCACTGGATATCCGCCGCGGCGAGATTCTGGGTCTGGTCGGCGAATCTGGCTGTGGAAAGTCCACCTTCGGCAAGGCTCTGCTGCGGCTGCACGATGGCCCGGCCAGTATTCCGGCCGGGGAGCTGTGGTTCGATGGCCGCGATCTGATGAAGGTCCCCATGAAGGACATGCCCGAAGTTCGCGGTGCGGAGATCGGCATGGTCTTTCAAGACCCGATGACTTCGCTGAACCCGGTGCAGAGCATTCTCGAGCACCTGACCGAGACCATCCAGGCCCACGAACCCGGCACCAGTGACGCGGCTGCCACGGCCCGCGCCGAGGAATTGATCGAGCGCCTGGGCATTCGCCACGAACGCCTCAACGAGTATCCTCACCAGATGTCTGGTGGGATGCGCCAGCGCGTGATGATCTCTCTGGCCCTGGCCCTGCGTGCCAAGCTGGTCATCGCTGATGAACCCACTACTTCGCTTGACGTGATCGTGGAAGCCAAATTCCTCGATCTGCTCAAAGAGCTGCAGGAGGAATTTGGCCTGACCATTCTGCTCATCACCCATAACATTGGTGTGGTGGCCGAGGTCTGCGATCGGGTGGCGGTGATGTACGCTGCCAAGATGGCTGAGGTCGGCACTGCGGAAGAGGTCTTTGCGGCCCCCAAGCATCCGTATACCCAGGGGCTGCTTAACTCCGTGCCGAACATCGACATGGACGAGATCGAGCTCTACAAGATGGGCGGCGAGCCGCCCAGCCTGCTGCACCCGCCCAAGGGCTGCCGCTTCCATCCGCGCTGCCCGCAGGCGATGGAAATTTGCGGCCAGCAGGAACCCAGTTTCGAAGAAATTGCCAACGGCCACAGAACAGCTTGCTGGCTTTATCAGGCTCATGAGGCGGCTGCCCGGGCCAAGGAGGCCGCCAATGGCTAAGTTAAATGAAAAGAACGAAGCACAGCGGGTGGCGACCGACGGCCAGGACTTGCTGGTAGTCCAAAATCTGGTCAAGTACTTTCCGGTGCAGGGCGGGCTGATTGCCAGCATCCTGCACAAAGGCAAGATCCCCGCGGTCAAGGCCGTGGACGGGGTTACCTTTACCATCAAACGCGGTGAGGTCTTTGGTCTGGCCGGCGAAAGCGGTTCAGGCAAATCGACCATTGGCCGTCTGGTGCTGCGCCTCTACGAACCCACCCGCGGCAAGGTGATCTTCGATGGCATTGATCTGCTCAAGCTCAAGCCCGAAGACATGCGCCATATCCGTTCGCGCATGCAGCTCGTCTTTCAAGACCCGCTGGCAGCGCTGAACCCGCGTATGACCATCGGACAGGCCATCGATAACCCGGCGGCGATCCATCTCTCGCATCTGAACGCCGATGAACGCCGTCAGGCGGTGCTGGATATTTTGCATCAGGTGGGCATGAACCCGCCTGAGGCTTACTACAATCTGTATCCGCACCAGATTTCGGGCGGCCAGCGCCAGCGTATCGTGTTGGCCCGCGCTCTGGTGACCCATCCTGAGCTGGTCGTGGCGGATGAACCGATTGCCATGGCTGACGTATCCGTGCGTTCCATCTTGCTGGATTTGATGCTGAAGATGAAGCAGGAATTCAACCTGACTTATCTCTTTATCACCCATGATCTGGCCACGGCCAAATACATCTGTGACCGCATTGGCGTACTGTATTTGGGTAAAATGTGCGAGATGGGCGAGGTCGGGGAAGTATACGAATATCCGCTGCATCCCTACACCCAGGCATTGCTCGCGGCTGTACCGGTGCCCGATCCCAAACGGCGCCGCACCACCAAAATGCCCGAAGGCGAGATCCCCAATCCGATCAACCCACCGACCGGCTGCCATTTCCATCCGCGCTGCCCACTGGCACAGGCGATCTGCAGCCAGAAGGAGCCGGAGATTCGTGAACTGCGCCCTGGTCACACGGTGGCCTGTCACTTCGCGGAGAACTTTTTACCCAAAGAGTGATCAGCGTGATGCTGACTTTGACTCGCAATGGTGCAGCGCTGCCATTGCGAGTTTTTTTTGTGAATTCGGCGCCGGCCCGTGCCTTTTGAGGGACTGCAAGACGTGTTATAGTTAGGCCACGGAGTGAGAACTTCATTCTTGATCGTCATCTGAGGAACCGAACTTATGTCCAAATCTGCCCTGGGAATGACCAAAAAATGGGTGCTGGCCCTGTTTCTGCTTGTGTGCTTTGCCGCTGCTGCCGGGATTCGCGTCTACGATCTAACCGATCTGCCGCTCGATTTTCACCCGGCCCGCCAGCTGCAGTCCATGCTCAAAGCCAGAGGCATGTACGCGGCCACAGGCGATGCCACACAGTTCAGCGCGGAGCAGATTGACATTGCGCTCAAACAATGGCGCGGTCAGCCCACCCAGGAGCCGGAAGTGATGGAGCACCTGGCAGTGTGGACCTATCAGATGATTGGCCACGAAAACCTGTGGTTTCCGCGTTTCTACGCCATCCTTTTCTGGCTGATCGGCGGTCTGGGTCTGTATTTCTTCCTGCGTGATCTGACCGGGCCGACCGGGGCGGTCATTGGCACCGTTTTCTTCCTCTTTTGCCCGTATGGCATTTCTGCCAGCCGGGCCTTCATGCCTGACCCGCTGATGGTGGCCCTGCTCGTCTGGTCCGCCTGGGCACTGCTGCGCTGGAGCCAGAAACCGGGCTGGGGCAGGGCCGTGTTTGCCGGCCTCTTGAGTGGATTGACCGTGTATGTTAAGCTGACCGCGGTCTTCTACATTGCCGCCCTGTTCTTCTGCCTGATGATTTCTACTTATGGCGTCGGGCGCATGTGGCGCCGGGCGCAGTTCTGGCTCATCGGCGTGCTGGCCGTCTTGCCCGGGTTTCTGTACAACTACTGGGGCATTTTCGTCGGCAAATTCATCAATTCAGCGGCGACCGATAATCGCATTCTCCCATCCATGCTGGTGCAGATGCTGTCTTACGTGCACTGGAATGAAATGGTGGTGAGCGTGACCGGCATCGTGGCCTTCTTGCTGGCCGTGGCGGGGCTGTTCGTCATCCAGAAAGGCCAGAAACGTGCTGCAGCCCTGGGGCTATGGATTGGTTACTTCGTGTATGGCATTGTCTTCATTTATTATTACACCACCCATGATTATTATCATCTGCCTCTGATCGTGCTGGTGGCCGTTGGGCTGGCCGGGCTGGCCGAAGCCCTTCTGCCGCGTCTGCTGGAGCTGATCCATCCAGTGTGGGTCGCTCAGGCCCTCTTGCCGCTGCTGGTGCTGCTTGGGGTGGGCGAAACGGTCTGGCAGGTACGCAGCGATTTCAAGCGCGTCGATTACCGTCCGCAGGCCGAGTTCTGGGCCGAGCTGGGGCAAAAGGTGCGCACTTATCACATCATGGCACTGACCGAAGATTACAATGGCCGTCTTTCTTATTGGGGTTGGCAGGATGCCGCCTATCTGCCGGCCATGAATGAGCTGGTGCACCGCGAGCTGGCCGGTCATGGCGGGGACGCTATGGCGACCTTCCAGGCGATGGTGCAGGGCAATGATTTCTTTCTGGTGACCCTGCTCGATGACCCGACCATGTCGGGCGGGCTGATGGATCTGCTCAAGCAGACCTATCCGATCTACGACCAGGGCTCCGGTTACATTATTTTCGATCTGCGTCCGCAAAAATGAGGTTCGTACGTTTCAGGGAGGGAAAAGATGCTCGAGATACCCGAAAGTGCAGTGGTGGCCCGACAGGCACGTGAAACGCTGCTGGGCAAGACGATAACCGCGGTACAGGTCAACGCCTCTCCGCACAAATTTGCCTTTTTCTTTGGCGACCCTGATCGTTACCCGGCTTTACTGATCGGAGCAACCTTCACGGACGGACGGGCCTTTGGCGGGCAGGTGGAGCTCAGTGCCGGCGATCTGCGCCTGGTTTTCAGTGATGGCATTAACCTGCGCTGCTTCTCCCCGCAGAGCGCGGTCCCGGCCAAGCATCAGTTTTGCCTGGGCCTGTCGGATGGCAGTCATCTGGTGAGCACCGTGCAAATGTACGGTTTTCTGGCGGCTTTTTACGACGGCGAGAACGATAACCCCTATTATCAGGTGGCCCAGGCCAAACCCAGTCCGCTGACGGATGCCTTCGATGAGGCTTATTTTGACGCTCTGTGGAGCGCGGGCCCTGCCAACCTCAGTCTCAAAGCTTTCCTGGCCACCGAACAGCGCATTCCAGGCCTGGGCAATGGTGTGCTGCAGGATATCCTCTTCGTCGCCCGTCTCAATCCGCGCCGCAAACTGGCCGAGGTGACGGAGCCGCAGCGGCAAGCGCTCTTTCGCAGCATCAAAGAAACGCTGCAGGCCATGACCCGGGGCGGCGGCCGCGATACCGAAAAAGACCTGTTTGGCAACCCCGGCGGCTACGTTACTCTGATGAGCAACAAAACTCTTGAGCAGCCCTGCCCGGTTTGCGGCGGCGCGCTTACCCGCCAGGCTTATCTGGGCGGCAACGTGTATTTTTGCCCCCATTGCCAGCCAATGGAATAGATATCTGGACAAAGCAACTTACTGTGCCGAGCGGAAAGGCAAATCTACCGCTTTATTGGCCTTTTTTCTCGATCCTGATGTAATCAATCGCAAATTCTCCTCTATTATCCAGAGGGTCCAGGCGAATTTGCGTGACGATGTCGTTCCACGTCGGCACTGCCGACAGGTCGATCATGTATTCATGGTATTCGCCGTCTCCCGTTACCGCGAAATGGATCGATTGCTGTTCCGACCAGTCGGGTGAAGACAGGGTGGTAAAAAAGATTTGCCCCTCACCGTCAGCCGAAGTTTTCATTCTTATGACCATCTGTGAAAAATCAGCTCCAGGAATCGCGAGGTTCTCCACGCCTAAATAAGGGTCGTCACCGCTGGCGGAAAATTGGAGTGCATTGTCTTTCACGGTGAGGGGAGTGATCTGATTCCAGGCAGACCAACCGTCGTTGTTTGGCGCAGAATTGAATTCCCAGGCATACCGACCGGGAATGACTTTAATGAGGCTGATGGTCAGAGCGGTTGGTTCTGAGACGGAGAATCTCAGTGCGGTAATGGTTCCTTCTTTCCACAGGGGAACTTGTGCCAGCGAGAAATCGTAGGGGGTATCTGACCCGGCAGTGAGGGGAAGGCAGGATTTTTTTTCATCATTCCATTCTGGGCTTTGCTGGGTTGTGAATTGCAGGCAAAGATCACCAGAAGAAGCGCTGCTTGTGGCTCGCATCTCGACAGAGTCAGCACCGCTGCCGTAAAAATAGAATCCGCCTGGGGAGGTAAGCGGTGCACTCGCAGAGAGCTGCACTGTCAGTCCACCCGGGGCCACCGGCACGGTTGGTGTATTATTTTGCCATCCCAGCGCTGAACCCAGGGTGAAATCCCAGTTTGTTTGCAGAAAGGGGTCAAAGCTCAATTGCCGCGGGAGAATACGCAAATAATCAATGCTAAAGCTGCCCGCAGCGTCAGTCGGATCGAGCCGCAAAGTGGTGATCTGCCCTTTCCACGTTGCCAGGTCAGCCAGGTTGATCTCATAATCATGGTATTTTCCATCGGCAATGATTGGAAAAGACTGTGAGTTTTCTTCGATGTAATTTGGCTCTGCCTCAGTGGCAAAGAATATTTCCCCAAAGTTCCCATACTCTACTTTCATGCGCAATTGCAGGGTGGAGTACGTAGCAGCTGCAATTCCCAGGTAGGGCGAGGTCATATAGGGGTCCTCAGAAGTGCTGTTGGCGGTCAGGATGGAGTCTTGAATCTGGAGCGGCGATACGTCATGCAGCGCTACCCAGCCGTCTGTGGTTTGGAGGTTGTCGAACTCCCAGCCGTAATATTGATGGATCACTTTGATCCAGTCGATGGCCAGTGTGCTGGCGGGGGTTGTCTTCAAGCGCAGCCGGGTGATGAGGTTTCCCTGCCAGGCTGAGTTCTGCGAAAGGTCGAATTGGACCGGCTGGGATGGCTCCGTATTCATGGGGGAACATACCATTTTAGTGTCATCCCAGGCCCAATCTTTTTGGGTCAAGAATTGCAGGCACAGCGGTAAGTCCGCTGACGTTTCCTTCAATTGCACCTGGATCGTTGCTGCCTGTGATCCATACAGATCGAGAGGTGCTGCTGAGGTAAGCGGTTCATCTTCTGAGACCACGGTGGTCAAAACCCCATCACTCACTTTAAGCGAGTCGTTTCCAGTGCTCCAGCCCTCGGATGAATTCAGGTCGAAGGTCCAGGAGGTGTGTGGGAGCAGGTCGTAGATGATGGCGCGATTCTTCTCGATATTCCCGGGGATCAGGTAGAAATGCAGATCGATAACGGCATCGGGCTGTGTTTCAAAATAGGCGATCGGAGCAATGTACCCAATCGGGGCGGGCGAAGCCCCGCGCAGGAAGATATCCTCCCATTGCGGGGTCAGGTACTTCTGGTTGGGTACCACCAGACTCAAGCCGATCCCCTCCTGGTTGCCAAAGGCCAGCCAGTTTTCAGAAGGGATCAGTGGGGGGTTGGTTGCGGTGCCCAGGTCGTAAGTATACGAATCGTATGTCTGGATCGGTGCTGCACTGAAAGGCTCGCTCCCCGTATATCCATATTGGATCGGGAGGGCCTTCCCAAAATAAGCCGCCGGGAATTCGGCGCTGGCTAACTGATGCGTATCCTCGCCAGTGTGATTCAATCGGATCAGAAGCTCAAAATAGTTTGTCCGCTCCCAGGCCCAGGTTTCGAAGATCACGTCGGCATATTGGCTCCCGTGCCCCCAGTTTACCGCCTGGGTCTTGATATACACGCTGTCATTTGTGCGGCGGTATTCGAGTACCTTGGCCGGGAAAGAATCCACAGATCCGGTTTGCAGCGGGTTCCATCCCCAGGTCGTGAAACAATTATTCGGCTGGCAAACGTATTGGTCCCCGCCATCGTAAGGCGAGAAATTGAAGTAACGACCGAAATCGGCATCATCAATCATTTCGAGGCCGTGGTAAAGCAGGCTGCCAATGCCTCCCCCGGCATCCATATTGAAGCCAAGCGCCATTGTTTGCGGGTCCCCCAGATAAACATACCCCGAGGGAATTTCCTGGATTTCTCCTATCGGAGCGATCGTTGCCGTGGCAGTAGGCAGAGGCAGTGGCGTGCGCGTGATCTCGGCAGTGGCTGGTAAAGGGATGGATGTGATTTCTTCGGTTGGTGTGCTGATGGAGTGCGTGCAGGCTGCCAACAGAAACAAACAGAGAACTGGCCCGCTGAATCGGATGATTTTTTTCATGATTCCCTCACTGTGCGATAGGCTTCTTTAATTCTATAACAGGAAATGAGGGGCCAGGCGGGTTTGAAGCCAGGAAAAAAATAAAAAAAATTCAGGGTGATCGTCTCACCCTGAATGATTTTGGATCGCATACTCAAAAAAAATCATCCGCCGATGGATACGCCGATCAGACGGCCGATGCCAAAGGTGACCGCGGCGGCCAGCAGGCCGAACAGCACCATGCGCATCCCCGAGAACCAGATCGAACGGCCAGTGAACAGGGTGATGACTGCCCCCAGCAGGAACAGGCCAACGGCTGAGACGGCAATGCTGACGAAGACCGCCGTCATGCCGGTGAGGAAGAAGAAGGGGAAGAGCGGGATGATAGCACCCACGGTGAACAGCAAGAAAGAAGTGATGGCTGCTTCCCATGCCGAACCGCCCAGTTCTTCAGGGTCGATGCCCAGTTCTTCGCGTGCCAGCGTTTCGAGGGCCGCGTCTTTGTTGGCCAGCAGTTGGTTGGCCATGCGCTGTGCTTCTTCTTCACTGATGCCACGGGTCTGATAGATCAGCGCCAGCTCCTGGATTTCTTCTTCAGGCGATTGCTCGATCTCTTCCTTCTCCGTGGTGATCTGATAGTGGTACAGCTCCCGTGAGGACTGCACCGAGAGCCACTCGCCCAGTGCCATTGAAATGGCCCCGGCCAGCAAGCCAGCGACGCCAGCCACGAGCACTTCCTTGCCGCCCATGGTCGCGCCGGCTACACCCATGACCAGACTCAGATTCGAGACCATACCGTCATTGGCACCCAGCACCGCTGCCCGCAGCGAATTGCCGCCGGTGGAGCGGTGGCGTCCTTCGAGCTGGGCCACTGCCGCACCCGAAAGCCCGCCTTTGCTCGTCTTCATGATCTGATTGATCAAGCGCGAGTGCGATTGTTCCTCGCCTTTCATCACCGTTGCCCCGTCCATGTTGGAATAATCCACCACGCCAGTGCGTTCCATGTTCTGAACGGCGGGCAGCACCATGCTGGGGCCGAAGCGGCGTGCCAGATGGGCCAGCGTGCGCGTACGCCAGTCGGGCTTGAACTCGGGCAGTGTCAGCCCTTTTTCGGCTGCCTTCGCCTTCCACTTTTCGGAATGATGGATCTCCGTTTTGGCAATGCGGGCGTAAACCTCGGCCAGGCGCGGATCTTTTTCGACTTCGGAAAGAGCTTGATACAGGTAAGTGCTGGCTTTCTCATCGAGATAAGCTGCAATGATTGGGTCTTGTTTTGCCATTATGTTCTCCTTGTAATTTCTACACTGTAAATTGTACGTCGAAATGATTAAAGCAGAGAAAAAATTTGGAAAGAAATTTCAGAATTGACAGAAATTTCTCCTCGCCGCATAATGAAGACATTGAGGTGAAAAATGACCGAGGTTTTTGACGTCTTGCTCCTGCTGGCGCGCCCGGCTGCCGGGAAAAGCGAAGTGATCGATTACCTGAAAAAGACCCCGCTCGCCGAGCGTCAGGAACGCTTTCACGTAGGGGAGCTGGCAGAGGTGGATGACTTCCCGATGCTGTGGACCTGGTTCGAGGAGGATGCCCTGCTGGCCCGCATGGGCCAGCAGCGCCTGCACACCGACGCAGAGGGCTATTTTCTGCATCAATATCTGTGGGATTTGCTGATCGAGCGTATTTGCCTGGAGGTGAAGAAGGCGGATCGCGACGTGCGGCCGGGTGACCCGGCGCGTACCACCCTGGTGGAATTTTCACGCGGCACCGAGCACGGCGGATACTGTTCCGCGTTTGCCCACCTTGACCCGCAGTTGCTGGGGCGCATGGCCGTCCTGTACATCGACGTTACCTGGCAGGAGTCGCTGCGTAAGAACCGCCGCCGCTTCAACCCCAGCCGCCCTGACAGCATCCTGGAGCACGGCCTGCCCGACGCCAAACTGGAACGCCTCTACAAAGACATCGACTGGCCCGAGGTCAGTGCCGCTGACCCGGCGTACCTGTCCATTCAAGGGCAGCGCGTGCCTTATGTCGTCTTCGACAACGCAGATGACGTCACCACTGCCCGCGGCGCCGCTTTGGGCGAGCGCCTGCAATCTGTGCTGGCGAAGCTGTGGCAGAGAGAAATGAATCGCTGACCCGGGTCTGCCAACCCCAAGCCCCCAGATCTGGCGGGGAGTGGACGGTGGGGGTGCGAACCCCAGGTGAACAGAACTGGCTGTACAGGTTCGCAGTTTTTTATCGACTTTTGCCTGCAGATTTGGGTAAAACTGAAATCAAAATCGTTGAGAAAGGAGAAAACGACCCCGTTTTGGGGCATAATCTGGGGAATACCCCCACAGGTTGCCGTCGCTCCCCTCGTGGGAGCGTGGATTGAAATCCGGCGGTCGATGCTGTGCCGGGTGCCCTGTGGCGGTCGCTCCCCTCGTGGGAGCGTGGATTGAAATGCAATCGAACCATTGGTTATATGTCGGCAAGGCCAGTCGCTCCCCTCGTGGGAGCGTGGATTGAAATTGGCAATAACCAATTGAGAGGAATCGTTATCAGCATAGTCGCTCCCCTCGTGGGAGCGTGGATTGAAATTCGGCACTGACTTCCATTTGCTCCATGATGTTGTCGCTCCCCTCGTGGGAGCGTGGATTGAAATTGTTGGCTGTGCATATCTTATCCCTGCGTGTGTCGTCGCTCCCCTCGTGGGAGCGTGGATTGAAATAATGGTAATCGATATGGTTGAACAGACGTTAGGTCGCTCCCCTCGTGGGAGCGTGGATTGAAATCTGTTGGCACGTTTTACAAAAAAACAATAATCCCCTCGTCGCTCCCCTCGTGGGAGCGTGGATTGAAATATATATGTCCGGTTATGGTGGGTCGGCTATCCCTGAGTCGCTCCCCTCGTGGGAGCGTGGATTGAAATGCTTACCCGAGATAATCTTTTCGGCGACATGGCCATGTCGCTCCCCTCGTGGGAGCGTGGATTGAAATCAGACAGATCATATCCGTTAGCGTAAACGCGGGTGTCGCTCCCCTCGTGGGAGCGTGGATTGAAATATCTTTCGCCACCCAACCAATCGTGGCTGATTGGTCGCTCCCCTCGTGGGAGCGTGGATTGAAATTGAATTCGATCCCGCAGAAAATGCGAAGGGTTGCTCGTCGCTCCCCTCGTGGGAGCGTGGATTGAAATGCGGGCCGAAAAATCTCTCAAAGCGATGAGTGAGAGGTCGCTCCCCTCGTGGGAGCGTGGATTGAAATTTGCCTGCAATGGCACTCGAGGACTCGGCCTACCCCGTCGCTCCCCTCGTGGGAGCGTGGATTGAAATATGACTCGGCGGAGACGCTGTTTTACGTTGACCCGGTCGCTCCCCTCGTGGGAGCGTGGATTGAAATGGGATCACGCAGGACCCGCTTGATACGGATAACGGTCGCTCCCCTCGTGGGAGCGTGGATTGAAATATCTCCTAGGCTCCAAATGCGATCCAGTTGACCTTTGTCGCTCCCCTCGTGGGAGCGTGGATTGAAATGCATCGGATAAGCAGCGCGCCTATGTCATGGCGATGTCGCTCCCCTCGTGGGAGCGTGGATTGAAATACCTGGGCGTTGTCCACGGCCGTCACCTGGGCGTGTCGCTCCCCTCGTGGGAGCGTGGATTGAAATTACCACATTAGTTTATCACCCGCAAGATCGATGGGTCGCTCCCCTCGTGGGAGCGTGGATTGAAATGAAACCATCATCCGATTTCTGGCAGAACGCGGGTATGTCGCTCCCCTCGTGGGAGCGTGGATTGAAATTAGTAGGCCTTTTTGGATTATGGCTTTGGTCGGCTCGTCGCTCCCCTCGTGGGAGCGTGGATTGAAATGATCCATAAAGCAGAGCGATAAAACACAGGCATTGTCGCTCCCCTCGTGGGAGCGTGGATTGAAATCATATCCGATCGAAAATGAACCAGCATCCAAAACGTCGCTCCCCTCGTGGGAGCGTGGATTGAAATTTTCGGCGCCGGCAGTCCCATAAGTAGATGCAAGTCGCTCCCCTCGTGGGAGCGTGGATTGAAATAACGGAATCGGCTCCATCGAAAAAGTAATTTCAGGTCGCTCCCCTCGTGGGAGCGTGGATTGAAATCTAACAACGGCGACTTTCGCCTTTGTAGATAATGGGTCGCTCCCCTCGTGGGAGCGTGGATTGAAATCATCTGCCGGAGCCTCAGGCACGACATCCAGATCGTCGCTCTCTTCGTGGAGCGTGGATTGGAATCTCCGTACGGGCACGGCATGCCATGCCCCAACCATGTCGCTCCTTTCGTGTCCATTCGTGGAATTCGTGGACAGTTTTCGCTTTTTTATTCTGGCCTTTTTAGCGGGAAGCTTTTTCGAAGCGAGTTCATGGGCGGGGCGCTGCCTCGTGTCAATCGTGAAATTCGTGGATGGTATTTGTTCGGACTTGCTGCCGGGTGTATAATTATAGTAGAATATTAATTCTATCTTCGAGACTTATGCTATCAATCTAGTCATTCTCCCCACTATCCGCTTTTTTTATTGAAGAAGGCCTATTCGAATCGATTCGTTCCCGCAGTTATCGAAACCATGACCTGGATGATCTGGGTGGCAGGCGTGGTGCCTGTGGATTGAAATCCTTTGAGGCTGAGTGGATCCAGGTCTGATGAAACCGTTGGCCAAAAATCAGCCGGCCCTCAAAGGAAATAAAAAAGCAGGGTAGCCGGTAGGTATCCGGTTGCCCTGCAGGGTCAATTTTGCAGGCAATTGATTTTATTCGCCGACGATTTGCACGCGAACGGTGCGTTGGCGCGCTCTCACCTGATCGAAATCAGCAAAATAAATCCGTCCAAATTCGCCCAGAGTCATTTCTCCGTTCACAACGGGGATCGTAACAGAGCGTCCCAGCAAGACGGAGCGCAGATGGGCGTCGGTATTGAGTGACCAAAAAGCTTCTTCATTGCGTCCGGCGGCTGCCTGAATATGTTTGGGCCCTGGATGCAGGTATTGGCCTTCTGTGCGGCAGGTGGGGATGATCTTTTCAAGTACGTTGACCAGGTCCTGCATCAGCAGTTCGGTCCCATAATAATTGACGTCATCGGCGGCTTCCTGGATAAGTACGCTGCAGGTGGTGTGCTGTGAATAGACGACCAGAATGCCATTCTGAATCTTTGATTTCTGGAGCGCGGTGACTACCGAGTCGGTCACGTCGTCGAACGTCGGCCGGCGGTCGGATTGGATTTTGAAAGTATCGTGAAAAGTAGACATACATTCCTCTCTTTTATGCGGGATGGGTTTCATCCCAGGCTTTACGAACGTTGCAGATCATTTCTTCTACCATGGCGCAGGGGTTGGCGGCTTTGATGATGCCGCTGGTCGAGCCGGTAGCTTGAGCCCCCAGTTTAATGATTTCATAGACATCTTTGCCGCAACTGATTCCGGCTCCATGCAGCACCCGAATGGCCGGGTCGACTTGCCAGACGGTTTGATTGATCTTTTGAATGGCCAGCATGTCTTGTTCACTGCGCTTGCCAACGCCGATCAGTTCAGG